>Ga0209382_10003823_pt1 | contig 20614 bp, 20 predicted proteins | sample SoiMetdeltSBSDD5_FD_187599 | JGI IMG/M metagenome (GOLD analysis project Ga0209382, IMG submission 187599) | Bulk soil microbial communities from a Populus tree surrounding site in Tennessee, USA - Soil MetaG P. deltoides SBSDD5 (SPAdes) (version 2) | ecosystem: Environmental > Terrestrial >... | reverse complement strand
TTGCGTGCCCGGGCTTATACTCTAGTTTTCGCCAAGTGGCGGGAGAGAGCGACTGACCAGAGGAGAGAGGCTGCATCGCGGTGGGTCAAGCGCCTAGAGTACGGGTGCTTGAAGCCACGACTCCGGGGAGGACCCACCGGATGCAAGAGGGAGTGTATCGCGTCCTGACGCTGGTGAGTGCGCTGGTGGTGGACGTGCCGATCGGGACGAACCTGGGGCTGCTGCACCTGTTCTGGATGGTGCTGTGCGGGAAGCTGCTGCTCTCACGCGGGGCGCTCTTCCCAGGGTTGAGTGCGATGGGGCTGTCGGACGGCGCGGTGCGGCGGGCGTGGGCGGCGCTGGGGCGTGGGAGTTGGACGAGTCATCGGTTGGTGAGACCGTGGGCACGGGTGGTCGAGGCGGAGGGGTTCTGGCAGCCGCATCTGCACGGGGGGTATCACCCGGTCGCGGTCGACATCACCGGGTTCTGGCGACCACGATTGCAGGGGTGTCCGACCAGCCACTACAGCACGACAGCGGGGAAGGCGTTGCCGGCGATCCCCCTGGGGATCATCGCGCGGATCGGCAGCGTGGGGCAGCAGCGGTTCGGACTCCCGCGTGGGCTGGTGCGGGCTGACCCGGCTGACCCAAGCCCGAGCGCGCACCGGCGCATGCTGCTGAAGCAAGCGGTGAAGCTCCAGGAGCCGACCGATGTGCTGGTGATGGATCGGGAGTTCACGGTCGGGCAGATGCAGGCGGCCGGGGCGACGGTCTGGGTGACCCGGCTGCTGAAGAACGTGACTGCGCGGCGGGCCGAGGCGCCCGCGTATCGGGGACGGGGCCGACCGCCGAAGTATGGCGACCTGGTGCGCCCGCTGGCGCGACGCCGCAAAGGACAGGAGATCGCCGCGACCGCGCCGGATCAGGCCACGCGGTGGACCGAACGCGACAGCGACGGCGAACGGATCCTGCGCGCGGAGCAATGGACGGGTCTGGTGCTGCCAGACGCCGCTCCCGGCAGCCCGACGTTCACCGTCGTCGCGATCTACGACCCGTCCTACGCCGAGCCCCTGCTGATGGCGACGCCACTCGAGCTGACGCCACAAGTGCTGCGTGAGCTGTACCGCGACCGCTGGCCGGTCGAGCAACTCCCCTTGGCGGCCAAGCAGATGCTGGGCGCGGCACGCCAGTACGTGCACGAGCAGGAGACCTGCCAGCGCTTCCCGGAGCTGGCACTCTTGGCCGGGGCGGTCTTGACCTACGCGGCGGCGACCAGCCCGGCCATCCCAACCGGCTCCTGGGACCGTCAGCCGCGACGCACCCCCGGCCGACTCCGACGGCTCCTCAGCCAGGCCTCTTTTCCAACAGACTTCCCTTGGCCTGAGCGACTTCGGGCAAAAGTCGCCGTCACCGACCACCTGCCGAAAGGCTGGTGGGGCCAACGGCGCCCTCCATCGCCCACCTCTCCCGCCTCAGGCGCTCCTGCGAACCCCTCAACCTCGATGGCGGTAGCCTGAGATGGCGAAAAGTAAAGTGAATACTATGCGCATGAAACGCTCCGATGGCTTCCGGTTCTCCACGATTTCTATGAAGCGCTCCTCCCGCTCCTCGCGGACTGGCGGCTCGTAGCCATCCTCCCACATGGGCGCGAAGTAGCTTGGCACGGTAGCGACGCTCGGGCGAAACCTCTGGATCACGCCCACATTCCAGGCGCCGCGCCGGCGCCGATGGAATTGCGCCATTCGGACGGTCGTAAGCTGTCGCTTGTGCCTCTACTCTCAGTGCAGCCGTGCGGCGTCTGCAACGATCCGGCCGCGTTCTTCTTCAATCGACACCAGTTCAAAGGCGGCAACCAAAGTTACGATACGTCCTTTCTAGAGTATGACCGTGGGCATGCCAACAAGCTGCCCAACTGGACGGAGGTGCGCACGGTCATCGCTCGGCTCCCGCCCTCATTCAAATGGGAACGGACCGCGTACGACGCCACCGAGGCACTGATGGCCACCGAGGTGGTCGTTCGGGACTTCGACGACGAGTTCCAGCGTCCAGCCTATGTCCTCAATGAAATCTGGGACATCATCGACAACACCTCGAATGGCTACGTGGACGTGGTCGGCCGGGGCGGCGTGGGCAAGACCTACCTCGCTCGTGGCCTAGTCGCCGATGGTAATCGGCCTGCCACGGCGGTCCTGGCCTACCACATCGTCCCAGGCGTTCTCACCGACTACCGTAGCTTCGTGGTCGAACTTTCAATGCAGGCCCGTGAGACTTTGCGTCTCCGTACGCAGGAGCCACAAACTCAGGGCTCGACTCCTAAGGATCTACGACGTGAGATCGTCGCGTTCCTTGGAACGCTCTGGACAGCCAATCAGCTGGATGCCCTCGTCGTCGTCATAGACGGATTGGACGAGTTGCCCGAGCCGTCGGACGGATCGATCTCCATCGTCGATCTGCTCCCTGATCCCTCGCAGCTGCCGGAAGGCTGCTTTGTCATCCTCACCCGGCGCCCCGAGTTGCGTCCGACTGCCGCCAGGCTCATCCGCCGGTTGAATGCCGACGCTTCGGAGTGCGTCCACGCTTTCTCGTTGGACCCGGTATCTCCTGACGCGTTGGCCCTGCTACGGAGCTACTTGGAGCGTCGGCTGCCACCTGCTTGGTGCACGGCTGAGAGCATCGACGCTATCGTCGCGCGGAGTGGCGGTGTCTTTCTCTACGCATTCCATCTGGTGTCCGCATTGCGCTCCGGAGCGTTTGCCGTTCGCGCATCACTCCCGACCGCCGCCGACTTCTATCCAACGTATTTGGCTGCTCTCCACCAGCGTGCCGGCGATGAGCTGTTCAGCCGTGTCTACGAACCACTGCTGGTTTTCATTGCGGCCGCCCACCAGCCCATATCGGTCGAGCAGCTAGCGTCTTGGGGGATCCCGCGCACCCTCATCCCATTCGCGCTTCTCGACGTACGTGACTTTCTCCGTCGAGTGACACCTGCCCTCAATGATCAGCAAGGGATGAATGATCGCTTCGAGATCGCCCATGAGGAGTTTCGGACCTGGCTCGGAAACGACGAGCACTGGCGATCCAAGATCCGGGCGACACACTCGCGTATCGGCCTAGTCGCCATCAACCGTCATGGAGGTCGCTGGCACGAGCACGTGCCGGACGATGAGATCGATTATTACGACCTCCTGTGGACCGAAGCGCACCTGGAGCTCGGCCGCGTCGAGGAGAAGCTGCGGAACCTTAGGTCTGACAGCACCTATCCATATGCCTGTCGGCAGGCGGCCGTTCAATGTCTCGGCCGAGGCCGACTCGCCACCGCGCTCGCACTTGTTGAGCGCGCCGTCGCTGTCTATCGACGACCCGAGGCGCTCAAGCAGGTCATCTGGTTCGACGACCTGGCCGACGCGCTGGCCGATCGAGCGACGGTGCTCGAGGCGCTCGGCCGCCTCACCGAAGCGATCGTGACACTCGACGAGGCGATCGATCTCTACCGCCAAGTCGTCGCCTCCGGACGCCTTGCGCCTCAGCGTGAGTTGGCGGGACTCCTGCTCCGCAAAGCGAATATCCTCGATCGCCTGCGTCGTCCGCAGGAAGCCCTCGCCTTATACGACGAGGCCCGTCACCTTGACGCGCTGTTCGAGAAGATTGACCCCGACTCCGCTAACCACAGGGCGGGGCAGTGGGCGCTCAATCGTGGTAGCGCCCTGATAAATCTGGGTCAACTCGACGAGCCCGAGCGGTGCTGCAGGAGTCCGTGCGCCACCTCAAGCTGGCCGTCTCCGCAGCCCAACCCGAGCACCGGGCCGTGACGGCCCACTCACTCGCAATGGCCCTGATGAACTACGGGATCGCCCTTGACCGGCTTCAGCAACCCGCGGATGCTGTCGACTTATACGTTGAAGCGGAGCGGTTGCTGGCTGAACATGCCAGCCCCGGCGACGCCGATAGTGAACTCATGAGAGCAACGCTCGCGGTGAACCGCGGCCTCGCTCTCATCTTGTTAGAGCGGCACGACGAAGCGATTGTCGCCTTCAACGCCGCCATCCACGCTCGTCGAGTGCTCATCGCCGCTGGCCGCATTGAGCTTGAAGCCGACCTTGCATCGGCCCTCGTGGGTAGGGGTGACTTCCGCCTCGGCCCGGACACCCTCCCGTATCTTGAGGAGGCGATCGGAATCTACAGGCGCATCGCCGATGACAATCGCCCAGACTTGCAGGAGCACCTCGCAAACGCATTGCTCAACCTCGGCCTCTACCATTGGGAGCAGGCGAACGTCGGGGATGCTCTTAGGGCATTCAATGACTCGATCAGATTCTCGGATGGCCTGGCGCGCCAAGACCGTCGCACTCAAGTCCCGATCTTTCTGCGCGCACTGAGGCTTCGATTCGAGCTACTTGCCGCTGTGGCAGAGTGGGAGTCGGCCGCTGCGGATCTGACGACAATTTGCCAAGTCGTCGCCCACTTCACGCGTCGGGATGATGATGACAATCTGCTCATCATAGAGTGGAAGCATGCCCTTCGTAGCGTCGGTCGCATGCACGACGATACGCGGATTCAGCTCCTGGCTGAACTCCACCCAGCCATCCGTAACGCGATCATGACTGCCTCCGCAGATTTGTCGTCTGACTCGCATGAGAGCGGGTTGGAATAGCGCTGAATCTAGGCTCGACTTCCGCCATTTTGGTCCCTCGGGCAGACCTCAGCCATCAGTGGGGCACCAGATGTGACGGCGACCAGGAAGGATGACACCGTCGGGAGATTCTTAGCCGTCGTGTGGGCCACGATGCCTACGAAAGTCGCTGCACCCCGCTATCTGGACCTGGTAGCTCCAAGCAGAAATGGCGGAAGTCGAGTCTAGGGCTCCGGCAATCTGGCAGCGACCTCCACCGTGATCTGGCGGATCGTCGCGATGTGAGGGAATGCCCGGCGGTTGTACTCGTCGATAGTCTGCTCCATTGTCAGCAGCCCGTACTCCGCTGAGACAACCCTGAGCAGTGACAGGTCGATCGACTCGCTCCGCGAGTATTTCCGCAGCATCCGAAACTCCGGCCCGTCGTACAGTTCGAGCCCCGGCATCGGTGCTGCCCCGGCCGCTTCTGCGACGAGCACCGCAGGATGGGCAGCCGGCGCGGCATGCTCTCCGTCGCTCCATCGCTCCTCCGAAGGCTGCCTCAGCAGGCACCGCGCACTTCGGCCACCGTGTTGTGCGCGTGGTCGACTCGAAGCTCTCGCCGTGCACAGACGGAGCACGTGGAAGCGATTCGCCAGGACGCGCTGCAATCGGTGCCACGACAGGCGTGCGGTCCCGACGATGGCTCCGATGGCCAGCAGCCGCTGCAGATTCCGGGTAGAGCGCCAGACCGTGATGAAACGAGGAGCATCCACTCGACCGCGAGCCAGGTTCCATCGGCGGCCCTGGTACTGATGAGGCCGCTGACCAGAACCAGCCTGGAAATCATGGGTACCAGGGCGAGACGATTCGGCGAACAGGCTCCGACAGTGGATAGACCCCGGGGGTGGTTCGATCGATGGCGGAAAGCCCCGACCGCCTGACTCCCTCTGCTTTCGAGCCGTGCACGCTTCGGTGAAGGCCGGCGACGTGGATAGCCGTTGGCCAGTGGCGGTCAATGTGGGCGAGTGACGATCCGGTATCGAAGCCTCTGGCCCATCCTCAGTGGCGAGCAAGCACGTGGTGAAGGTGGCGGGCGCCGCGAGCCTCAATGCGCGCGAGCGTCGCCACTGGCGCCCGCCGACGAAGCGCGTGCCAGGGTCAGAGTACGAAGGGAACGTCTGTAGGCCGAGAAGCAGCGTCCAGCATCCGACACCTCGAAGGGCAACGGTACCGTCGGTCTGACCCGGACGCCAGTCGCACGGTCAGGCCCATCGGTCAAACCGGCTTGACGGGATGCCAGTCGGCAGAGGTTGCGACGGCCACGACGGATGATTCCCGGCGCGCGACCGTATACGCCTGGCGCGGGTCGATATCCGCGTCCGTGCAGTGAGCCGGCCGGGCTCTTGGCGGGCCTCGACGATGCAGTATCCTGCCGCTGGCGGGCCGAGGAAGATCCCGCCGACAGGGGAGGTACCATGGACTGGACCGAGCGTCGCGAGCGCTTTCGCGGCATCCTGAACGGATCGCGTTGCTTCCATCCCGCCTCCGTCTACGATGCGATGTCGGCGCGGATCGCCGAGGACCTCGGCTACGAGGTCGGCATGCTGGCCGGCTCGACCGGCTCGATGAGCGTGCTTGGCGCGCCCGATCTGATCGTGCTGACCCTGACCGAGTTCGCGGCACAGTGCTACCGCGTCTGCCGCGCCGGCAACATCGCGTTGCTGGTCGACTCCGATCATGGCTACGGCAATGCGCTGAACGTCAAGCGGACGGTCGAGGAGCTCGAGACGGCCGGCGTCTCGGCGCTGACGATCGAGGATACGGTCCTGCCACTCCCCTACGGCGCGACGAAGACCACGCTGATCCCGGTCGAGGAAGGCGTCGGCAAGATGAAGGCGGCGCTGGCCGGGCGTCAGGACCCGCGCCTCGTCGTCGCCGGCCGCACTGGCGCGCTGCGGGTCACCAGCCTGGAGGACACGATCGCCCGCTGCAAGGCGTACGAGGCCGCCGGCGTCGACGCGCTCTTCCTGGCCGGCGCTTCCAAGAAGGAAGAGGTCGAAGCGATCTCGCAGGCGACCACGATTCCGCTGATGCTCGGCGGTGGCCAGAACCCGTTCGCCGCCGACGACTGGTTCGCCGCGCACCGGGTCAAGATCGTGCTGCTCGGGCACCAGCCGATCGCGGCGGCGGTGCAGGCCGTGTACACCACGATGAAGGCGCTCCGTGAGGGCACTCCGCCGAGTCAGCTCACCGGCCTGCCATCGCGGGAGCTGATGGCGCGCGTCACGCGGGCCGACGACTATCGGGAGTGGACCAGGGAGTTCCTGAACTCGACGGCCGGTGGCGACTAACGGACAAACGACGCGGGCGGCCCAGGTTCGAGCCCTCGGAATGACAGGGTTGTTGCGAGCCTGATTGAGGCGTCACATCACGGAACGCACGAGGCCGCCGTCGACGCGCATCGTCGTGCCGGTGATGTAGCTCGCACGCGGCGAGGCGAGAAACGCGACGAGATCGGCGAGCTCCTTCGGCTCGCCGATGCGGCCGACCGCGGTCTCGGCGGCGCGCTCCTTCAGCGCTTCCTCCAGCGGGATGCCGAGCTCCTTCGCGCGTGAGGTCACGTTCGACAGCATGCGCTCCGAGAGGATGGACCCGGGGCAGACGTTGTTCACGAGAATGCCGTCGCGTCCGACTTCATCGGCGAGGCTTTTCGCGAACGCGACGACACCCATGCGGGTGGCGCCCGAGAGCGCGAGATTCGGGATCGGCTGGTAGATGGTGCTCGCGAGGATGTTGATGATCCGTCCATTGCCGCTCGCCTTCAGATGCGGCAACGCCTCACGCGACATCCGTGCGAAGAAGAGCAGCGAGCGCTGCACGGCGGTCGCCCACAGCTCTTCGTCGGCCTGTGCTGCATACGCGAGCGGCGGACCGCCGGAGTTGTTGACGAGGATGTCGAGGCGGCCGAAGCGCTGCACCGTGGCGGCGACGAGTCCCCGGATGGTGTCGTGCTTGTCGAGGTCGCCGGGATAGGCGAGCACGTCCACGCCGGTGCCGGTGCGGATCTCCTGCGCGGCGTTCTCGAGATCGGCTTGCGAGCGGCTGCAGATCGCGAGGTTCACACCTTCTTCCGCCAGCGACTGGGCGCAGGCGCGGCCGAGGCCCTTGCTCGCGCCGCCGACGATGGCGACCTTCCCCTTCAGTATCAGATCCATGCGAATCTCCCTCCTCGATTCGTGATGGCAACGTGGGCAGGTCGGGTCAGTCGTAGCTGATCCGGTACGCCCTGGCCGCCGTGTCGTGGAACATGGCCGCCCGCTCGGTGGGCGAGAACGCCTTCGAGAACCGCTTGAACGCGTTGTACAGGACCGGATGCGAGAACGAGACCTTGTCCACCGGGAAGTTGCTCTCGAACATGCACCGGTCCGGCCCGAACGCTTCGACGCACGGCGTAATGACCGACGCCATCTCGCTGGCCAGCTCTTCTGAGCCGATCGGCCTGTCGCGGGTGTACCAATCGAAGCCCAGGCGCGGCATGCCGATGCCGCCGAGCTTCATGTAGACGTTCGGGCAGGCTGCCACCTCCGCCAGGCCCTTCTTCCAGGCCGGCAGCACCTCGTCGTCGCGCCCGGCGAATGGCCCGTCACGCCACAGCCCCCCGAGGTGGTTCAGCACGATCGTCAGGTCCGGCACCGCCCTCGCGAGCTCCGCCAGCTCGGAGAGCTGCGTGAAGCAGACCTGTGCGTCGAGCGAGTGCCCCATCTGGGCCAGCACTCTAGCTCCGGCCCGGTAGGCGTCCGTCGACATGGTGCCCTCGGGCTCGCGGCTGTCGAAGTCCGGATGGGGGTCCCACATGACGCTGTGGCGGACGCCTCGGAAACGGTTCGGGCTGGCGGCCTGGAGCGCCTCCAGGACCGGCTCGACCCGGTCGCCCAGCTTCAGGTCAGCGTACCCGACGATCGCAGCGCAGGCCAACGTGGGGCCGTAGATGCCGCTCGCGGCCATGGCAGCCTGCCCCTGGACGAACTCGACCTGCCCGACCGGACGCATCTCGACCGGCCCGGATCGGCGGTACATCACCCGCGTCTCGATGAACACGGTGGAGCGGACGTTGTGGCCCTGGTTCACGTCGGCGAGCAATTCGGGCAGCAGATAGCGCTGATGCGGGATGCGCTCGGTCCGCTTGTCCCAGAGGTGGTGATGCGGGTCGCAGATCGGGAGCTCCGGTTCGAGGATCTCCTCCTGCGTGAGCCCCAGCCAGTCGTTGCCACCGTACGGCATGGCGCACCTCCCTGTGCCATCGTGGATCGTCCATGAGCCTGCGCATGCATCCCGGGAGTCCCCGGCTCAGTCGCGGATGCCCCTCCCGACGTGTGATGCCGCCCAGTATAGGTCGGCGGTCGCCGACGCGCGTGGGAAGGACGCCGGAATGTAGCATTCAAAGGAAGTCCCCTGGAGCAGCACGTGGTGCAGCGGCATGGGGCCGGCCTGGGGACACGGCGCGTCGGAGCACGGGGTGGACAAGGGAGGGAACGATGCAGCGGAGCAACGAGCGAATCTTGACGACCCACACCGGCAGCCTGCCGCGCCCGCCGGACCTGCTCGACATGATTCAGAAGCGCGATGCTGGCGAGCCGGTCGATCCGGACGCCTTCGCGGCGCGGGTGCGGACGGCGGTGGCCGACATCGTCAAGAAGCAGGTCGAAGTCGGCATCGATATCGTGAACGACGGCGAGCTCGGCAAGCGCGGCTTCGCCAACTACGTCGTCGAGCGACTCAGCGGCTTCGGCGGTGAGAACCCGGAGCCGCGCGTCCGCGCGGATCAGGTGGCGTTCCCTGAGTGGCGGGAAGACGCACCGCCGTTCGTCGCGAAGCGTCAGATGTGCCAGGGGCCGGTCGAATGGCGGGGCGACGCTGCGATCCAGGCCGACGTCGCCAACTTCCAGGCAGCACTCGCGGCAACTCCGGCCGTCGAGGGGTTCTTGCCGGCCCCATCGCTCGGCATCGTCGCCGACCAGCTGGTGAACAAGTATTACCCGAGCGACGAAGCGTACCTGTACGCCCTCGCCGACGCGCTCAAGCATGAGTTCCAGGCGATCGCTGGCGCCGGCTTCGTGCTCCAGATCGACGCGCCGGATGCGGCGATGGGCCGGCACATGGAGTTCCGAAACCTCGACCTGGCTGGTTTCAAGCGGGCGATCGGGGGGCGCGTCGAAGCGCTCAACCACGCGCTGGCCGGCATCCCGGAGGAGCAGATCCGCTACCACGTCTGCTGGGGCAACTATGAGGGGCCGCATACCCACGACGTGCCGCTGGCCGACATCGTGGACCTGGTGCTGGCGGTGCGGGCTGGAGCCTACTCGGTCGAGGCGTCGAACCCGCGCCACGCCCACGAGTGGCAGGTCTGGGAGACGGTCAAGCTGCCGGATGGCAAGATCCTGATCCCCGGGGTGATCGACTCGACGACCAACTTCGTGGAGCACCCGGACCTGGTGGCGCAGCGGATCGAGCAGTACGCCCGGTTGGTCGGCCGGGAGAACGTGATCGCCGGGACCGATTGCGGGTTCGGGACGTCGGCCGGGCGGCGGCGCGTCTACGAGTCGATCATGTGGGCAAAGTTCGAGTCGCTGGCCGAGGGCGCCCGGCGGGCCAGCGCGCGGCTCTGGGCGTAGCCAACGGCCCTGGCATCGCAGCGCCGCGACGAGCCGCCAGCCGCCATGCTGCGCGATTGACCTGTCCCGTCGTGCTACGCTGCCAGCAGGGTCCGGCGTCGACGGGAATCCCGGCGGCCGGCGCCCGACCTACCACCCTGATCTGGAGACCAACAGATGATCTTCATCACCGCGAAGTTCCTGATCAAGCCGGAGTTTGCCGACCGCTGGCCCGAGATCAGCCGCGTCTTCACCGAGGCGACGCGCTCCGAGCCCGGCTGCCTGTGGTTCGACTGGTCGCGCAGCCTGGACAATCCGAACGAGTACGTGCTCGTCGAAGCGTTCCGCGATGGCGACGCGGGTGGGGCGCACGTCAATTCCGATCATTTCAAGACTGCCCAGCGTGAGCTGCCGCCGCACCTCGCCGCCACGCCGAAGATCATCAACTTCGTGGTCCCCCAGGACGACTGGAACGAGCTCGGCGAGATGGCCGTCACTGCCGGCTCGTAGTCTGGCGCCATGCACGCTCTCGCACTGCGACGATCGGTTCGACCCGTACGAAGTCGCGGAGCGACCGCACGATGATGGACGGGGGTTTCAACCGACGGCCCGCGGTTAGGAGACGAACTGGGGGGCCGGCCGGTGCCCGACCGCTCGCTCGACGGCCCGCTCGGGGGTGTCCTCGCCGCCGTCCCAGACCGGGGTCGTGAACCGGTAATCGTGCTTCTTGATGTACTCGTCCAGGTCGGCCACGATCGAGCCGAGCATCTCCACCGCCGCCTCAGCCAGCGCCCTGGCACCCTCGTCGTCGGCCTGGAGTGCCTGGTCGATGTGGGGCAGGCAGAGCCCGTCGCCAGCGACGTACTTCGCCCGGACGGCGGGATCGACCAGGCGATTGCGCAGCGCCGTCAGGTAGCGCCCCTCGGCCTCGGTCTCGGCCTCGCAGCCGGGACACGGCGGCGAAGCCTGGGGTCGAGCGCGCCCGCCGAAGAGCGCTGCGAGCTTCGAGCGCCCCCCGAACCCGTTGCTTGAGGCGAGCCGCCTGCGGGCTGTGTTGAGCACGTCGCGGTAGACGATCGCCGCTGCGAGCTGGCCGAGTCGCTGCTTGACGAACCGCTCGGCGTGGGCTCGACAGAACCCGCCCGCCGACCGAAGCTGCGCGCGGAGGTCGAGGTCGTTCACCTGCTCGTAGCAGACCGAGGTCAGGTACGCGTCCACGGCCTCTGTGGACAGCCGGCAGACCGGGCAGCCCGGCTGGCCGAACGCTTCGATCAGGGCGTGCTCGCCGGCGTGTCGCCGAGGTTTCCGGGCTGCCATCGTGGTGCGTCTGGCCGCTACTTCGCGGGGCGGAGGGAGAACGCGACAACCTCGCCCAGGTTCACCCAGGCGTGCTGACCGCTCGTGTTCCAGCCGTCGACGAAGGTCCGCGGCCGGGCCTCGGCCAGATCCTTGGAGAGCTGCTTCGCGTAGTCGGCCAGCACGGCGGCCGTCAGCGACTCCTCGACCTCTTCGACGGCCGTGATCGAGCCGCCGCTCTTCAGCACGAACGTCACCTCGATCCGCTTGCCGAGGTCTCGCTGCATGCCGAAGGTCACCCGCCCGAGCCCGGGCATGGAAGACCCTTCACCCTGATTGCGCGCGATGCTGTCCACAGGCTCCTCCGAGTCTCCGTCCGACCGGTCCGTTGCCGGAAACCGTAGCACGCCCGCGCCGTCCGGCCCAACATGACCCCTCCCCCAACCCCCTCCCCTGCGAGGGGAGGGGGCCCCGGAAGAAAGTCGCCGCGTCCCGTGTTCTGGGGGCAAGGCCGCCGACGTCGGGATGCCAGTCGACGGCCGCGCGGATCGTGCGCCTACAATGCCGGCATCGATACTCTTGTTGGGGAGTGCGGCGTGAGCCTGCGGCTATACAGCACGTTGAGTCAGACGGTTCAAGAGTTTCGGCCGTTGGGCGAAGAGGTTCGAACCTACGTATGCGGCGTCACGCCGTACGACACTGCCCATCTCGGCCACGCGTTTCTGTACGTGTCGTTCGACGTGCTGCACCGTTTCTTGCGCTATCTCGGGTATCGCGTCCGCTACGTCCAGAACATCACCGATATCGACAACGACATCCTCCGCCGGGCCAAAGAGGTCGGCGAGCCGTGGGATGAGCTCGGCAACAAGTACGTCAAGATCCACCAGGACGGCCTCGATGCCCTCGGCGTCGAGCCGCCGGTCAAGTACCCCCGCGCCACGGAAGAGATCCCGCTGATGGTCGAGATGATCGACGCCCTGATCGCGAAGGGCCACGCCTACGAGGCCGGCGGCAACGTCTACTTCCGGGTGTCAAGCGATCCGAACTACGGCTGTCTGAGCCGCCTGCCGCTCGACCAGATGGCCGACGAGCTGACCAAGACCGGCGACCCGGCGGACGATCCGCTGAAGGAGGCGCCGGTCGACTTTTTGCTCTGGCAGGCCGCGAAGCCAGGCGAGCCGACCTGGCCCAGCCCCTGGAGTCCCGGCCGGCCTGGCTGGCACATCGAGTGCTCTGCGATGTCGATCCGCTACCTCGGCGAGACGCTCGATATCCACGGTGGTGGCGGCGACCTGGTGTATCCGCACCACGAGTCTGAGATCGCGCAGTCCGAGTGCTGGAGCGGGCAGCGGCCGTTCGCGCGGGTCTGGATGCACGCCGGCATGCTGCGGATGGACGGCGAAAAGATGAGCAAGTCGCTGGGCAACATGGTGTTCGTCCACGACTTGCTCAAGCAGTACAGCCCCGAGGCACTGCGCCTGTACCTCTCGAGCGTCCGGTATCGGGACGTGCTGGAGTGGGATCCGGCGAAGGTCGCGGCCTGCGAGCAGCTCGTCACCCTCCTCCAGACCGCGGCCGGCATGAAGCACCCGGTCCACGACGATGCGCACCCGTACCAGTCGAGCGGCACGCCGGTCGATGCTGAACCGTTCCGACGACGGTTCGTGGCGGCGCTGGAGGACGATCTGAACACGCCAATCGCCGTCATGGCACTCCGCGAGCTCGCGGAAGCGATCGTGGCCGGGCGCGAGGCGGCCCGCCCGGTGTCGCATGCTCGTCATGAGCTGCGCACGCTCGCCGAGATTCTGGGAGTCGTGCTCCCGGTCGTCTAACTGCCCGCTTCCGGCGCTTTTCGACCACTCAAAGAGTAGACTGACGCGCGCTCCGTCTTTCGACTCGGAGCGAGCTTGCGCAAACTGTGATGCGCGGGTCGCGCAACCATACGGCAGGTCGCGCGTTACATCTCCGTCACAGTCTGGGCTCGGCAGGGCTGAAACGTGTGACTTTGGGCTGGCATGGGAGTTGCCTTTTGTAAAGGCAAGGTCGGCTCCCGCGCTCGGGGCGGTGCTGGAAAGGAATCCCAGATGTGCATTCCCATCGAGCTCGACGTCCCTGTGGTCACTCTCGATCAGCACGAGATCGGGATCGCGCGCGAGATTCTCTGTCCCTGTCCGGGTGACGTCAACCTGAGCCCGTCGACTGTCCCCGATACCCTGGACGCGACGCATCCACCGACCGATCTCTGGCTGCGTGTGACGCGCGCGGCCCGCCGGGACCTGTATATCCCGTTTGGCGAGATCGCCGAGACCCGGGCGGACGGCGTACGCCTCCGCATCCGCGAAGCGGACCTTGGGCGCCGGGATTGGGAGCGACCGCCGGCCGGCCTCCCCGTTCCGGCCTGAGCAGGAGCCTCACTCCCGGCCACGTGAGGAGACCTCACCCGCTGCCCCCTCTCCGGCGCGGAGAGGGGGTAGGCCTTCCAGCTGTTGGGTGATCCGTCCGGGTCGCCGCACTTCTACGATGCGGCCGGGCTGAACGGGGATGTCGGAACACGAGGGGAAGGCCGTGGACGGGGAAGCGGCCCGATCGTCCGTGTCCAAGTACTCGTCGATCGCGACGGGTGGTGAGACCATGAATAGGAGACGGCTTGTGAGACACGCCAGACTCCGAGACGGAGGTGCCGGTTCAAGCGGCCTTCTCGTTGTCGCACAATCCGCCGTTTCTGAGACGATCGGTGATCCGCCATCTGCACGGCGGCTGGCCTGACCATCGGGGCGCACCAGACCCCCAGTAGTGACCTCAGTCACAAGCTGTCACCTGAGTCCCATGCTATCCTGGCACCGTCGCGCAGCGAGGCAGCGAGGCCGGGATGGGGACGATGGCGGACGATCGCGACGCGAGGATCGCGCAGTTGGAGGCTGAGAACACCGCGCTGCGCGAGCGAGAGGCTGCGCTCGCGACGGCGAACGACGACCTGCGCGCCGACGTCGACCGTCGCGACCGTGCCCTCGCCGAGGCGCTGAAGCAGCAGACGGCCACCGCTGAGGTGCTGGGTGTCATCGCTTCCTCGCCGGCCGATCTTCAGGCCGTGACCGATGAGATCGCGACGAACGCCGCCCGCCTGTGTAACTCGGATCACGTCACCGTCGAGCGGTTCGACGGCGACAGCTTCACGATTCTCTCGGCTGTCGGCGGCCTGGCCAGGGCCGGAACGATAACCCTACCGTTGAGTCGCTCAAGCCTCACCGGTCGGGCGGTGTTCGAGCGTCGGACTGTCCACGTCCACGATCGACTGGCCGACGACCTAACACCGACCGCCCGTGAACGCTCAGAGCGGATGGGCTGGCGCACGGTGCTTGTCGCGCCGATGCTGGGCGTGGGCCAGCCCATCGGCGCCATCGTCGTGTTCCGGCGCGAGGTGCGGCCGTTCTCAGATTCGGAGATCGCACTCCTGGAGACGTTCGCGGACCAGGCGGTCATCGCCATCGAGAACGCCCGCCTGTTCTCCGAGCTCCAGGAGCGCACCACCCAGCTCTCGACCGCGCTCTCGCAGCAGACCGCCCTCGGCGAAGTCCTCAGGGTCATCGCCTCCTCTCCGACCGATCTGGACCGCGTCCTCGAAGCCATCATCGAGACGGCCGCCCGCCTCTGCGAGGCGCCAAGCGGTGCAGTGGTGCAGTACCGCGAGCGCGACGGCCGCCTCGCCCCGCGCGCCACCACCGGCCACGCCCGGGACATGGGCAACCGCACGGGCTACTCGTTCGACAATGCCATCGGGTCGAGCATCGCCCCGACGTCCGGGGTCGGCCACGCGTACCTTCTGGGTCGGACGCTCCACATCGCCGACATGGCCGAAGCCAGCCTGTCCGAGTACCCGGACTCGCGCGCAGTCTTCGAGCAGATCGGTCATCGCACGGTCGTCTACGTTCCACTGCTGAGGCACGGTGCGCCGATCGGCGTGCTGGCGATGCAGCGCCTCGAGGTCAACCCGTTCACCGAGCAGCAGATCGCCCTGCTAGAGACGTTCGCGGATCAGGCCGTCATCGCCATCGAGAACGCGCGCCTCTTCCAGGCGCTCCAGGAGGCCAACGCGCAGCTCGGCGACGCAAATCATCAGCTTGCTGAGGCCAGCCAGCACAAGTCCCAGTTCCTGGCCAACATGTCCCACGAGCTCCGGACGCCGCTCAACGCCATCATCGGCTACTCGGAGATGCTCCAGGAGGAGGCCGAGGAGATCGGTGAGGATGCGTTCATCCCGGACCTCCAGAAGGTGAACGCGGCCGGCAAGCACCTGCTGGGGCTGATCAACGACATCCTCGACCTCTCGAAGATCGAAGCCGGCCGGATGGACCTGTTCCTGGAGACGTTCAGCGTCTCGGACCTGATCCGGGACGTGGCAGCAATCGCGCACCCGCTGATGGAGAAGAACGCCAACACGCTGGTGACCGATTGCCCCAACGGAATCGGCGTCCTGCTCGCAGACCAGATGAAGGTGCGGCAGACGCTGTTCAACCTGCTCTCGAACGCCGCCAAGTTCACCGATCACGGCACCATCAGCCTGACCGTGGAGCGAGAGCCGGACGACTGGATCTCCTTCGCCGTCTCGGACACCGGGGTCGGGATGACCGACGAGCAGCTCGGGCGGCTGTTCGAGGCGTTCTCCCAGGCCGAGGCATCCACGCGCAGCCAGTACGGCGGGACCGGGCTGGGGCTGGCGATCAGCCGTCACTTCTGCCGCCTGATGGGCGGCAACCTGACCGTCGAGAGCACCTACGGCCAGGGCTCGACGTTCACGGTGCGGTTGCCCGTCGTGGTGATGGAGCCTGTGTCGTAGGAGCCCGCGAACGGCGAGCACGATGGTGTCCCACAAACCCTCGTTTGTGACACACATTGCTGACCGGTCGATTGGGTGCTCTGTCACGGAGGCGATGCGAGTCTTGGCCGGGGATCTCCCCGTCGTCGACCGCTGCGTGACGGTTGTGAAACCAGCTCCAAGCAGCTATTCGTCATGATTCGAGAGGCCTCCGGGTAGGAGTGATGGCGAGAGGGAGATCCGCCCGGCAACCCAAAGCCGGTGGTTCGGGAGGATTGCGCCGCCTGACCCCTGACGCGCCGCGTTGGCGCCCGTATCATCACCCGTGCGCGGCGGCCGGTGCCCCCGGATGAGGGACGTCTCCACGCAGACGAGCTCGCCCACCACCGCAGGAGGAGATCGGATGCAGCGTCGCGAGCTGCTTCGCATGCTGCTGACCCTGGCCGCCGCACCCTCATTGCTACCGCTCGGATCCGCGAGCGTCTCGGCTCAGGAGAGCCCGCCGGCCGGAGCGCCGAGCCAGCCGCCCGCCCAGCCGATGCTGCCGTCCGGGTCGCCGCCAGCGCCGGCCGCCGCGCCAGCCACGCCACCTGAAAGCGGCTCGCCGAGCCCGGCTCCCGTCGTCCCCTTTCCTGCGCCGCTCCCCGGCGAGATCGCCCAGGGTCCGATCCCGAACAACATCGTCGGCCTCAACGTCGCCAGGCTTCACCAGCCACTCTACATCTGGGCCGCCTCCGACCTCGTCAACGCGAACGGCGGCGACTGGGGCTATCTGACCGTCGTCTGGACGATGCAGGATCGTGAGGCGCCGATGGCGGAGTACAACCTCCAGATGTTCCTCGATCGTTGCTTCGAGTTCCACGTCCAGCCGATCGTGCGGGTCGCCACGAAGTTCGAAGCGAAGCGTGAGCCGACCGTCCCCGGCCAGCCGGCCGTCAAGCCGAACCCCCAGGGTGCCGAGGGCACCTGGATGCGCCCGGACTGGGACGAGCCGAAGAAGTGGCGTGACTTCTTCGAGCGCGGGCGCTGGCCGACCCGCCACGCCTGGATCGTCGTCGGCAACGAGCCGAACCTGGGGCGGGAGTGGGGCGGCGAGGTCGACGCGGCCGGCTACGCCCGCTACCTGGCGCGCTTCCTGGACGTCTTCGCCGGCGCGCCGCGTTTCGACGTGGTCAGCGGCGCCCTCGACATCTCGAACACGACTGCACTGCCGGTGATGCAGGACGCGCTGGAGTTCCTGGACGAGATGAGCAAAGCCGTACCGGGCATTTTCGAGCGCCTGCCGGCCTGGGCCTCGAATCCGTACAGCGTCCCTGGCCTGGGGCCGGGTGCCCGCTACACCCACCTGGCCTACGAGGCCGAGCTGGACCGGATCGGCCGCGAGCTGCCAGTGTTGATCACCGAGGCCGGCCATCTCCAGACCGGCGACGAGCAAGAGATCGCCCGCTTCTATGCACTGGCGTTCCGCGACTGGATGGCCGATCCGAAGGTGGTGGCGGCGACGCCGCTATTCTGGCACCCCGACCGCAACGACTTCTGGATGTTCGAGCTGGACAGGCGCGGCGCGTTCGTCCACAAGAGCCCGACGTACGAGCTGCTTCGGCGGATCCCCCGGATCGCCGGGTCGCCGGAGTACGCCGTCACGATCGAGAACACGGCCAGGACGACGCCGTTCGAGGTGGCCGTCGCTGTCGAACCGCCTGCCGACGAGACGCTCGACCCATCGGCGGGGCGCTCGCCGACCGCCGCCGACGCGGATGCTGGCCCTGAGGCCGGCGCAGTGCAGCCTGACGGTATCCCGCGTGCGCCGGGCGAGCCCAGAGCAATCGCTGCGTCGACTGACGACGCCGGATCCGCCGTGCGCACGTCGAACGGCCAGGGGGACGTCCAGGCGCGAGGCGGCCCAGTGGTGGAGCTGCGCATCGCGAAGACCGATGGCCAGGGCGCTCGACTTCGCGCTGCTCCCTCCCGTGCCGCCGATTTGATCGCGGTCTTGCCGGATGGCGCCGTCGTCCAGGCGATCGGGCTGGAGCGCGTGGTAACCGAGGAGAGCTGGCGCCAGGTCCGAGCTCCGGACGGAAGCGTCGGGTGGATCGCGTCAGACCTGCTGGCACCCGTCGCCGAATAGCGCTGCGAAGGCGGGCCGAACTCGTCCGCAATCGGTGGTACGGTGAATATGTGCCCGCTCGTTCGCCGAACCGCCTGTTGGTGAGCGGGCATCGCTATCCCACTCCAAGAGGAGGCACCGTATGTTCCCCGATGTCTTGCGACGACTTTATACCTACAACACCTGGGCGACGGGCCGGGTCCTCGACGCGGCGGAGCAGCTTACGCCGGAGCAGCTTCACGCGCCCGGCCAGGCCGGCCACGGCTCGATCCGTGACACACTCTTACACCTGCTCGCCACCCATCACGGCTGGCTTCACTGGTGGGACGGCTCGCTCTCGCCCGAGGAGGCGTATGGACTGCGGGCGGACCCGTCCGACTATCCTGACGTCTCGGCGCTCCGGGCGTTTCTGGCGAAGATCGACCAGCAGACGCGGGCGTTCACGTCCACGTTAGCAGGGGACGATCCGGGCCGAATCTACGCCTGGGAGCTGCCAGACGGGAAGCGCTGGGAGATGCCGCTCTGGGAGAACATGTCGTTCCCCACCCAACTCCTAGAATCAGCAAAGTGACGGCTCCCACATGGGCTCCGGTTCAGGAGACATCAATGGCAACAACAGTGCAGGTGACCTTCGACTGCGCCGACCCCGACCGGCTCGCCACGTTCTGGGCCGAAGCGCTCGGCTACAAGAAGCAGGACCCCCCGCAAGGCTTCGACTCGTGGGAATCCTTTCTTGCGGCCAACAACGTGCCTGAAGCCCTATGGACGAGCCGGAGTGCCATCGTCGATCCGGAAGGCAATGGCCCACGCTTCTTCTTTCAGCGTGTGCCTGAGTCGAAGACGGTGAAGAATCGCCTTCATCTGGACCTAAACATTGGCGGCGGACCCGGCACCCCTGAACATGAACGCCGTCAACGAGTAGATGCTGCTTTGGAGCGACTCGTGCGTCTTGGTGCCACGGTCGTCAGGACCGTCGAAGAGCCGATGGAGCACTTCGTCGTGATGCAGGACCCTGAGGGCAACGAGTTCTGTATTCAGTAGTTAATGTACGCAACAGGGGAGGCGGGCAGGTTGCCCCTCCCCGTTGGAGCGTTCGCGGTCATGTGAGCGCTCCGAATCGGGCGTCCAACTGTCGGTTGATGAGGCCGGCGACGGCGCGGACGCGGGCGGCGTGGGCGTGGCGGTGGTGGCGATCGAGTTGCATGAGGGCCTGGTACCGTCGCAATCGGCCGATGGTGTGCTCGACGCCGATCCGTGCGGCGGCGAACGCGGTGTTGTAGGTGACGTCCTCGGGCGGCCGCGGCTGTGCGCGTGGCTTGCGGCGCGGCGTGAACCCGAGCCCGGCCGGATGGAGCGGGGCGATGCCGACGTACGCCAGGTCACCCAGCACGCCGACGTCCGGGTCGAGGCGCTCGAGCAGCCCGGACGCCTTGAGCAGGGTGAGGTCGCTGGTCGGGCCGCAGACGCTGTCCGGCACCTCGACGACCTTCCCCGATGTCGCGTCGATCGCCACCTGGCTCTTCAGCGTGTGCTGCTGCTTCTTCCCGCTGTAGTGCCGGTCTGCCTCCTCCTGGTCGCGTGGCCGCTGGACCCGCTGCTCGAAGGTGTCGACGATCACCGCCAGCTCCGGGATCGCCGCCAGCAACTCGGGGAGCGTCCGCCGACTGCGCCGACCACGCTGACCGTGGCCCGGGAGCCGCATCGTGTCCCGCCCGGCCTGCTCCAGCAGCGGCAGCACCAACGCGATCGTCCGCAGCACCGTCGGGTGGGTCACCCCGAACAGGAACCCCAGCACCGGCGAGGTGGGGTACACCCGCAGCCAGATCACCACCAGCAGCAACTGCTCCCGGTACGACAGCGCGAATGGATGCCCGCCCCCCGACGCCCGCTGCGACGGCCGACGCCGACGCCGCTCCCGGCCGTCCATGACCGCCGCCGCGATCGTCGGCACAAGGTCCTCGGCCAAGGCATCGAACTCCGCGCTCGACAAGCCGGTCATCGCTCGGAATGCCGCCGGCACCTTGCGCAACCGTGCTTCGCTCACGATCATCCGATCACCCCCGCCCGCATAGCGTCGCGCCCAGCTTATCGCGCACGCTCATGTTACGTACATTAACTAGTAGGCAGTAGGCAGCAGATCACTCTGCCTACCGCCT
>Ga0209382_10003821_pt1 | contig 20624 bp, 21 predicted proteins | sample SoiMetdeltSBSDD5_FD_187599 | JGI IMG/M metagenome (GOLD analysis project Ga0209382, IMG submission 187599) | Bulk soil microbial communities from a Populus tree surrounding site in Tennessee, USA - Soil MetaG P. deltoides SBSDD5 (SPAdes) (version 2) | ecosystem: Environmental > Terrestrial >... | reverse complement strand
GTCCGACCACCAGCGTCCCCGCGCCGCCGCCGCACGCGGCCGGGGTCGCCGTCCAGTGCCCGCCCACGGCCGTGGCCAGCCGCGCACCGGCCCGGTCGGCGCAGCCGTCGATGCGGAGGCAGGTGCGGGCCGCCAGGCGTACTGTCCAGCCCCAGCCCAGCCGGATTCTGCCGAGCATCGAGACGCTACAGGAACGGTTGCACGGTTGCAGTGGCACCGCAGGGGATGCCTACACCCCTCACCCCCACGATGCGGAAGACCCGGCCTACCACGAGGAGGCGCTGTGACGCCCGATGATGTCTTCCAGGCCCTCCGTGATCGTGGGGCCGTGCTGACGGTGCAGGATGGCGGGCTCCGCTACCTGGGGCCGGCGCCACTGGCCCCGGACGATCCGCTCCGTGCCGGGATCGCGGAGCACCGCGCCATGCTGATCGAGTTCTTGACCTACGTGCCGGGCGGGCGGTGCGTGTTCACGGACTGCTACCGGCTGCTGGCCGTGGACGACAAGATCGCGTGTGCAGAGCACCGAGCCAAGATCGAGGAGGCTCCGATGCCCTGGGAACACAGCGAAAGAATGGGGGCAGCGTGATCGCTCACTATCCGTTCGCCGCTCGCCTACGCGTGGCCCGCGAGTTGATCGCGCACCGTGCCCCGCCGCTGCCGGTCCACCTGACCGACCAGCTTGACGCCGCCGCAACCGAAGTGCGGGAGGCTCATGACCGTCTGGCTGTCGTGCTGCCGCTGCTTATGCCTAATCGGATCTGGCGACACTGGGTGGAGGCCTGCGCCTCGGACGATGTCAGGGCGTACCTGCTGGCGGCCGTGCTCGGCTGCACGGTGTACTGCTGCCACTTGCGGCGAGGCGGCCCGCAGCCGGCGCTCATCCGCCTGCCGTTGAGCCGGGCCGACTGCGCCCGCTGCGTCCAGACACTTCGCCGGCCGCCGCCCGACGAGAGCGACCGCTGCGACCTGTGCGGTAGCCGAGGCGTCGTCACGTTCGTCCCGTTCGCCGTGCGCCACGGCCCGGCGCTCATCACTGGTGACGTTTGTGTGGACTGCGCCCGGGTGCTGGGGATAGCTCTGGAGTTAGGAGCGTGATGGCGAGTGGACCGCCTATGCCTGAGCTAACGCGGGGTCAGCACCATCCGCACAGCGACGAGCTGGGCCTCGCCGGTGGACCCTGTGACGTCAGCATCCGCTAGAGGCTGCGCCTCGTTCACGATCGCGTAGCAGTAGCGTCCACCCGCGAGCATAGACACGGGGTCCGAGGCCCGCTCCCCGAGCCGCCCTCGGAGCCGACAGAGCCGCCGCGCACGCGCCCGCTCTCAGGTCCCACCACGGGGCAGGAGGCGGGCGTTCGTGCCGCTGATGACAGCCGGACGAGCGGGGAAGCGCAGTCGGCTCGAGGACCAGGCACTCGGCGCACTGCTCTCCGAGCCGACGATTGCTGAGGCCGCGATGAAGGCCGGCGTCAGCGAGTCGACGCTCCTCCGCTGGCTGGCCGATCCCGAGTTCAAGGCGCGCTACCGTGAGGCCCGGCATCAGGTGGTCGAGCTTGCCGTGTCTGGGCTTCAGCGAGCCGCCAGCACGGCCGTGTCGGTCCTGGTGGCGGTGGCGGAGGATGCCACGGCGCCGCCGGGTGCGCGCGCGTCGGCTGCCCGGACGATCCTCGATCAGGCGTTCAGGGGGATGGAAGTAATCGATCTCGCTGAGCGGATCGAACAGCTCGAACAGGGGCAGCGTGGGGATGAGGACGCATGACGACGGCGCTCGCCTCGGGCGTCGCGAAGCTCGAGAAGACGAACGCCGGCCTGTCGACGGCGAGCACGGCAGACACGACGCCGTTGTTCGCGCCGAACCCCGGCCCGCAGGCCCGAGCGTATGAGTCCCACGCCGACATCACTGGCTACGGCGGGGCGGCCGGTGGCGGCAAGAGCATGCTCGCCATTGGCCTGGCTGTCACGCGGCACCGCCGCTCGATCATCTTTCGCCGCGAGGCCGAGCAGGTTCGGGACCTCTGGGACAAGCTCGGGCGAACCTGCGGCATCCACGGGCGGTCGAACGAGAACCTGCTCGTGTGGCGCGGCCTGCCGGGCGGGCGCTGGGTCCGGCTGGCCGGCGTCAAGAACGAGGGCGACTGGCGCAAGTACCAGGGGCACGCGCACGACCTGTACGCATTCGACGAGGCCACGGAGTTCTCCGAGGCCCAGGTCCGGACCCTGATCGCCTGGAATCGGACCGAGGTACCTGGGCAGCGCTGCCGTGTCGTGCTGGCCTTCAATCCGCCGACCACGACAGAGGGCGAGTGGATCATCGACTTCTTCGCGCCGTGGCTCGACGAGACTCACGCCAACCCAGCCGAACCGGGCGAGCTGCGCTGGTACGCCGTGGTCGACGGCCAGGACGTCGAGCGCGAGGACGGCTCTCCCTTCGAGTACAAGGGCGAGACGATCACGCCGCTCTCCAGGACGTTCTTCCCGGCCCGCCTCGACGACAACCCGTACCTGGCGGAGACCGGCTACCGCGCGACGCTCCAGAACGTGCCCGAGCCATTGCGGTCACAGCTCCTGTACGGCGACTTCACGATCGGGCTCGCCGATGACGAGTGGCAAGTGGTCCCGACCGGCTGGGTGAGAGAGGCCCAGGACCGCTGGACGCCGGACGGCGGCCGGGGCAAGCCCGTGACAGCCCTGGGCATCGACCTGGCCCAGGGTGGGGCTGACCAGACGGTGATCGTGCGTCGACACGGCCACTGGTTCTCGCTGCCTGAGACGATCCCCGGGCGGGAGGTGCCAGAGGCGAACGTCAATGCCGAGCACGTCAAACGAGCGCTGGCCTGGGGCGGCGTGGCGAATATCGATGCGGACGGCATCGGCGCGGCGACCTTCTACCTCGTCCAGGCGACGCACTCGGCGCTGGTCCGTGCGTACCATGGCGGCGCCGCGACGGACGTGACGGATGCAAGCGGGGTGCTGTCGTTTCAGAATGTCCGGGCAGCAGCCTACTGGCGGCTCCGCGAGGCGCTCGACCCGTCGTCGATCGACCCGGTCGCACTGCCGCCGGGCCGGGAGCTTCGAGCCGAGCTGTGCGCGGCTCGATACATCCCCGAGGGCAACACGATCAAGCTCGAGAAGAAGGAGCACATCAAGCAGCGGCTCGGCAGGTCCCCCGACCTGGCCGACGCCGTCGTGATGGCGCTCTGGGACGACCCGCGCGCACTACGGGCGTCGCTCTACGGGCTCAGGTCTGGACCGATCCGGCGGTGAGCCGGTGGGAAGGGCCCGATCGGCGAGACGCCGGCTAGGGGGAGGGCGTCCGCAGGGCCGTCGGGGTCGAGATCGGATCGACCGCCTGGAGGTCGAGATCCGAAGAGTCGCCGAGCAGGTCGCCGCGGCCACGGGTGCCGGTCCCGAGTGGCTCATCAGCCACGCCGCCGAGATCGTCGCGAAGACCAAATGATTCGTGGCGACCGGCTGGGCCACTCAGGCGCTAGCAGGCTCAGATCGCGCGCTGGAGGGCTCAGGAGCAGACCTGGCCAGGGCTGTGGGGCTTCCCGCACATTTGGTGAATCGGGTGTCCAAGGCCAGACCTCGCCACGGACCCCTGGCTCTTACTCACTCTCGCTGACGCCGAAGTGGCTCGCCGTCGGCTCAGATCCAAGGAAGGTGATGAGGTCAGAGAGTATCGGTCGGGCGAGCCTTGTCGGCCACGAGCAAGGGTGGCGTCAAGGTGCCCGATCGGGCACGCCATCCCCTCCTGGTGGAAGGTTGAACGATGGCTGATACAGTACCGGATCTGTCCAGGCTGCGCGAAAGATTCCGCGACTGGGCGGTAGGAGCGGGCGAGGATCACGGAGGGATGACGAGGCGCGCGCCGGCTCGGAACAACTCAGGTCGCGCGACGATAGCGCACGTCGCCCTGCTCGTGTTGACCGCGTGCACCTCGGCGCCGGCATCGTCGGGGGCGATGTCGCCGACGCCGGCGCTGGTCGCCCGCCAGCCGGCGTACGTCGTGACGACCGACGGCCGCGGCGCCGACTTCCATCGGGCGCCCGGACCGGCCGGTGAACGCATCCGGGTGCTGCCGGATGGCGCCGTGCTCGAGGCGACGGGCCGCGAGCAACGGGTTGATGAGCGGACGTGGACCGAGGCGCAGGACTCAGTGGGCACGGTCGGCTGGATCCCCACGGACCTCCTCAGCTCGGCGCCGCCGCCGCTCCCGACGCCGACTCCTCTGCCGGTCATCCTCTCGCCGCCACCGGTGCCAATCCCGGTGCCGATCCCCGCAGTGCAAGTGACCGCGGGCCCTCGACCGACGGACACCCTGATACCGCTCGCTCCGCCGCGGCAGGCGTCGCCACTCCCGGCGCTGCCGACGGCGCCGCCGCCGCGGCCGACGGCGCCGGCAACGCCGATACCGATCGCTCCACCACGGGAGCTGCCGACGTTCCCGTCGCTGCCGACGCCGACGGCGAGGCCGGCGACGCCAGCCCGGACGCTGCCCGTACCGCTCTTTCCAACCCCCGCTTCCACCGATGACGGCAGGACTCGCCCGCGGCCGTAGGCTGTGGCCCCCGGGGCTGCCGCACGGCGCCGGGGTCGACGGGGGAGACCGACTGCCGCACACCTCCAGCCGTGTTCAACAAACCACCGGTGGAGCGTGACCCACCAGGCGTTGTCCCGAGGACGGACCGGAGCCTAGAATGGGTGGTCCTGCCTGATCTGGGCATCGGCGTGGCCGTAAGCGCCTACTCCCAGAGCCTCAGGGTGCTGACCTGCCGCACACCGGGAATGGCGTGGTCCAATCCGAACGCGTGGTGGCCCCCGTCTGGCGGTTCGTCCCCTGGGTGGCCATTGACTTTCTACTGGTCTGGATGTCCTATGCGCTCGCACTCGCCGTTCGCGGCCTGACCGCGAACCTTGAGTACGCGCCGGCACTCGCGTTCGCCTTTCTCGCCAGCGTCATCGCCGTCGCCTGTAACGAAGCGCTCGGCAGGAATTGGCGTCGGTGGAGGTTCGCGAGGTCGCCACACGTTGTGCCGCTCACCATCGCGGTTGGCTCGGCCACGGTCGCAATCGTCGGGCTGAATCTGGCCTGGCCGGGCTTCCGCCCCATGCCACTCTCGGTCGTGTTCCTGGGTGGCTTCTTCGCGTTCTCTGCCATGGCGGCCGTCCGCACCCGGTTGGTCTACGACGTCACGCGGACCGTGATCATCTGGATGTGCGATGTTCGGCTCGTGTTGGCCGCCTCGATCGTTGTCGGCGTGTCCGTCACTCTCCGGCCGGTCTTTCGTGAACGGGTCCCCACCTGGGCCGGGCCGGAGTTCGTTGCTCACGTCGGCGCGGTGACCGCCGCCGTCAGCACCTGGCACGAGACCCACGCGCTGCCGATCTCCAGTAGCGAGATTCGCCCCGACATCGAGTACCCTTACATCCTGCTCGGAAACACCGCGTTCTATCTCATCTCCGCGTTCTTCAGCGTCGTGCTGGGCGTCCCTGCATATATCGGTGCCGGCCTCGCGCTGATGTCTGGGTTCGCCCTCGCGGCCTGCAGCGTCTTCTTCCTGGCACGGCGTGCCGGACTCAATGCGTACCTCTCCATCGCCCTCGGCTTTCTCTACGCCGCGGGGCCCTATCTCTGCCTCAACCTGTTCGTGCGCAACGCGTTCCCCGAATACCTGACCTGGCAGGTCGCCCCGGCGCTCCTGCTGGTCGTCCGGTGGGCCTTTCGATCCCAGGCCGGGCCGTTGGCAATGTTGGCCGGGGCGCTCGCCCTCGCTGCGCCGTTCTATTTCCACAAACTCGTCGCGCCGCACCTCGCGCTCACCCTCGCCGTCCTGGGGGTCAATTCCGCGCCGTGGCGTGCACGCACAGTACCTCGCTTGGCCCTGATCGGCACGCTCAGCCTCCTGTTCAGCGTGCCGGGCTGGTATCCGTCCGTGCGAGGCCTCGCCGAGGACACGGTCCGCCACTTCGTTGGCGGTGGCATGCCGGCCGTTTTTCACCGATCACTTGCCGACCTCTTCTGGCCGTACGCCGTCGATACCCTCCCTGCTGGGCCGCGGTTTGACTTTTACGAGGGCCGCTTCGCCCTGCAGGCGGGCCTGGTGTCGCTGGCCGGGATCGCAATCGCCCTCGGCACGCTGGTGTCACAGCCCAGGCTCGCCTGGACCCAACGATTGCCGCTGCCGATCGTGCTCTACGCGTTCGACGTCGTGCTGATCATGGGCTGGCTTCGGGTCTGGGAATTCGCCCCATCCCCGCTGAAGTACGTTCAGTTCAGCTACCGACTGCTCGGCCTCGTGCACTTCTTAGGCTTCATCCTCCTCATCCAGGCGTTGGGCGGCCCGGGGCACCTCGCACGCCGGGCGCCGGTCGTCGCGCAACGGATCGTCGCGGTCCTGTTTGTCACCTTCGCCGGCGTCGGTGCCGCCACCTACTGGCACACGCCGCCGTTGACGGCGATGCGCTCCGACGAGATTCGGCCACCACAGCTCGGAGAGCTCGACCGCTGCTCGTTCTGTCCGCCGACCCCCTGGAGCGGCATGACGTCGCTGCAGGCGATCGGGCCGGAGCAGGCGCTCGTCGTTCCGCCCGTGCCGATGGCCATTCCGGCCGGAGCCACTCCCCCGAGCATCGTCCTTGACGGCAACGCCCCGGACTTCGTGTTCGATGGAACGTCAGGGGATCTCGTCGTCCGAATCTACGGGTTCGCGAAGACGCGGCCGGAGGCGAGGCTGGAGGAGCTTGGCATCGTGCTTGCGGCGAGTGCCACCGAGCACTCGTCCGCCGCCAGTGTCAGCGCGCTGTACGACGTGGCTCGGCAGACGCCGGCGGCGGACGCTGTGGCCGACGCGGACGTCGTGCTCTGGCCGGGGGGTTCGTGGACAGCACGGGAACTGGCCGAGACGACGCTCACCCGAGCTGGGCGCTTCGACATGCACGCTCCGCTCGACGGGTCCATCGCGGCGATCGCCATCGAATGCGGCCGAGGCGTGCTGTCGAATCGCGGGCTCCCGGCGGGGGCCACGCCCATGGTGCGCTGCGTCGACGTCACGGCTCTCGCGCCGCCGAACCTGGGCGACGACCTTGCCGTTCCAAAGGAGCTACCCCGTCGCGCCTGGACACGGGGGGCGATGGGACAGATACAGATCGAAGCCAGCGACCTTGAGGACGGACTCTACCTGGTTCCAACGTTCGACTACGCCTTCGTCCGGGTCGCCGATTCGGACGGGTCGCTGGTGCCGACATCCCACTTCAATCGCCAGCCGGTCATCGAGCATACGGGATCGTCGACGGCCTACACGGTGAGCTACGATTTCCAGCCGGAGCTGCTCGCCGTGCTCGCGGGTGTCCTCATCTTCCTGGTGTCGGCGCTGGCCATGCGACTGCGGCGTCCGGTCACCGGCCGAATCGTGCGACTGCCGTCGATCGGCAAGAAGGCGTCAACGAGCTCGTGACGGCGCTCGGCCTGGCGACGCAGGCGACACCGGACGGGTCTACGTGTCCTGACCTGGTATACACTGCCCGCCGATGCGGAGTTGCTCCTGCGTCCGCACGGGATCGCCGACCTCGCAGCGACCGCCGACGAGCGCCTCCAGCTCATTCATCAGCTTGACGACGAGTTGACGCTGTGCCACGAGGCTCTCGAGCGTCTCACGCGCCCGATTTCCGAAGCGAACGCGGCTGATACGGGTCCGGACGAGTAGTCACCCAGTGCTTCGTTTTGCCGTCGAGTGGTCATTCGCCGTCGCCGCGCTCCTGGTGCTCGGTGCGATGGGCGCCTGGGTGATCAGCCCACTTCGCCGCGGGACGGCGCTCCCAGTCCTCGCTGCTCCCCTGGCCGGACTGCTGCTCGCGGCCGTCATGATCCCGGCGCTTTACAGCGTCGCGGGCTTGCCGTTTCGTCAGGCAGCGCTCCTCGCGCTCAGCGGGAACCTGGCAATCAGGCTGGCCGTGGGCCTCGTCGAACGACCTCGCCCGGCCCGGTCAGGCCTGCTTGCGCAACTGGCGCTCCTGGCCGCCGTGGCCGGCGTCGTGACAATCCTGGGCGCGCCGACGACACTGCGGACGGGTGAGCCAAGCCTCCTGGATTACCAGGGCACCGATCAGCTCGGCTACGCTCAGCCGGCTGACTGGGTCCTGAGTCGGAAAGCCAGCGAGCTGCCGCTGCGATCATGGCTGCTCGTGACGCCGGACGGTCCGTCGCTCGCCCCGTACGAGAGCTGGGTCCAGTTCATGTACTCGCTCGATCCACGGGCCGGATCGTACTCGCTGCTGGCGGTGACGGCTTGGGCCCGGGGACTGTCCGGGATGTTTGCGTATGAGAGCTTGACCGTTGTCGCCCTGACAGCGGGCGTCTGCGCGGTCGTCGGCACGTTTGCCCGCAGCCGAACTGCGATCGCCCTGCTCGTGGTCGGTTTGCTCACGAGCTTGTGGGCAATCTATCCACATCAGGGGTTCCTCGGGCGCGTCCTGGCGTATCCCGGCACGATCGTCTTGACAGGTTTGCTGATCCAGGCGTCGACGCCACTGTCGACGTCCAGCTTCGCCGCGCTCATCGCGCTGGCTGCCGGCGTCGCGTCGGTTCACGGTGGCGTCGCAACAGCCGCGCTCGTCACACTGTTTGGTGGGGTCTCCCTGCTCACGACACTCTTGGCGTCGGTCGCCTCGCGGGGCCAGGTCTGCTGGGTCGGGCTTCGAGAACGTGCGATTCTGCTGGCCTGCGTGGCGGGCGCCGCCGTGGCCATCTCAGGCGTGATCACGCGTCCGCTGGGAATTGAGATCCGTGACTTTCCTCTCGACTGGCTCCAGATCGGCGGCGTGGTCGCGGAGATCTATGAGCCGCCGCTCCCGCCAACGCCCGTGTCGCGAGAGATGCTGTCGGTGCAGCTTGCTGGCATCGGGGTCATGTGGCTTGCGGTCGCTAGCATCGCCGTCGCTCGAGGACACCAAGCCGCCTGGGTGTTCCTCGGAACGCCCACGGTGCTGATCCTCGCGCTGGCGACGGTGAATTCGGCGACGACGCGCTGGGCCGCGTACAACTTGGCCGGAGTCGTCTATCCTTCGATCCTCGTCGGCAGCACGATGCTTCTCGATTCGCTCTCGCGGCAGCACGCGCACCGTGTGCGCGTCACGCAAGCGCTGCGCATTGCGACCGTGGCTGCGATCCTGGTCGTGACCGCCGTTCATCTGCCGAGGTTTGCGGCTGCGGTAGCGGAGTACGGCATTCCATCGTCGCACCCGCTCTACGAGATCACCTGGAGCGAGATGGATCAGCTGGTGCGCGAGATCGGCGCCGAACCGGTAGAGGTCGATATCGAGAACAGGCAGCTGGCGCTCGTCTGTCTCGTGGAGCTCGGACGGCGTGGCATCGACGTGCAGTGGACCCCGCGCTCCTGGAAAGCGATCCTCGCGTACCGCCCCTGGTCCCCGCCGACGTACGGCCAGCGCGCGAGGCTGCAGCTCCGCACGCTTGATGACGGATCTCAGCCCGCCGATGGAGCCACCGTCTTCCAAAGTCGGCAGTTCGTCCTGATCTCTCGGTCTTAGTATCGATCCGCTCTGAGGTGACCGCAAATGGGGCGAGGGTCTCGGCGATCCGGGCCCGGCCGGTAGGGAGGCGAGGGCGGCGGTCTGGTGACCATCACCTTTCAGTGATCCCGACCAATCCCGATGGCCGTGCGTGGCGGTCGGGGCCACCAGCGCGCAGCACGGGGCTGCTGGACACGGGGACGCCCGTTTCTACAAATGTAGAAACGGGCGCCGTGGTGGCGTTCGTTATCGCGGGTGCGACTCGGAAGCCTACGCGTTCCGCACGGCCCGGACCGACGATTCGCCGACCTTGTTACCCGACTGGACCTCGGGGAATCCTTGCTGGGAGTCCACGCTGCCGAAGTTCACCGCCCACGCGGTGTGCAGGTTCACCTCGGTGCGTGTCTCAGACGTCCAGTAGTAGCAGGTCGGGTAGGGTCTCCAGGCGGCGCTCGTGGGGCCGAATATCTCGTTGATGCGGGGCCACTTCGAAGCGTCCACGATGCTCAGCAGTTCCTGGCGGGTCGGGAGACGCCAATCGCTATGACCGGCAAACTGGTTCTCATTGAGTACCCTCAGGAACATCGTGAACGCCGTGCCGTCCGGTTCTGTGCCGGTCACCTGAGGTGCACTCCAGGAGTACCTGTAGGTCACGTTGTGCACGTCGGCAGAGCCAGTGGGGTGATCGGTCTTCTTCTCCCACATCAACCCGGTGCTGTCGTCGCTGACCGTGCCATCCCCGTTGTCCCTGAACACCATCGCCATGCTCCTCCCTCGATTTCGAACCGTCGGCGTCACGCGCTGGCTGCGGACCTCGGCAGCCGAGTCATCCGCCATGTAACAGGACGGCGGCACCTGACTAGTGGCGGCTGGGGCTACGAGGCGGGCACCCACGCCTCGGCCATCTCTACGATAGCCCGGTGCATCCCGAAAAGCGAAGCGCCCCGGCCGTCTGGCCGGGGCGCTGGTGCGTGGCGGGGGCGAGCGGGTCAGTCGTCGTCCTCGTCGCCCGTGAGCGCGGCCACGATGGCAGCGTCGATCCCGCGGAATGCGTTCGAGACGGCCTCATGGATGATCGAGATGTCCCCCGCCACGTCTCGGAGCTGCTCGCGGACATGATCGGGCGTCCCGGGCGTGATGCGTGGGTCCGCCAAGTCAAGCACTCGCTCCTGGATGTCCTCAAGAGGGTCCAAGGCATCGAGGGCTTCCCCCGCAAGGCCACGGATCACCCCGATATTCAGGTTGACGACATTCGGCGCGTCCGTGTCTTCGCTCACGTGCGTCTCCTTCCTCCCATCCCACAGTACACGCAGAACGGGCCGGCAGGTTGCCCCACCGGCCCGTCAGGATCGCGCGGTCGTCGGGTCAGGCTGACTGCGAAGTGTCGGCACGGACACACGAAAGTCGTGACCTTCGTCACCGGCCCGGGCCACCCCGACGGCCATAGTGGACCTAGGCACAGGTCCGGCTCCGCGGCCGGGCAGACGGAGACAGCACATGCGAAAGTTCATGCTCGGGGTACTCGGAGCGATCGCCATCACCATCATCGGGCAGGGAACGTCGTTCGCGGCCCAGGATGAGATGGCGGCCGAAGATGAGATGACGACCGCGGCCGCACCCCAGACCGTGTCATCCACGACGATCACGCGCCCGACGCAGTTGACCACGAGCGGCCCCTACACGCCCGCTGGCACCGCTCGTGATACCAATGGGAGTAACCAGAACCACAGCCAGGACCAATAAAGGCTCAGCAGAGAGCCCCGGCCATCTGGCCGGGGCTCTCTGCGTTGAACGGGCCGGCATCTCTGCCGGCCCGCCCGAATCGCGCGAACAGCTCCTACGCCTCGACCTCGGGCACGCAGCACCGCCCCCAGTGGTCCCGGTGCGCCTCGTAGATGTGCTGCCGGACCATGTACAGGACCGGCGCGACCATCGGCAGGTGTCGCTCCATCTCGGCGAGCACCAGGTCCTCGAAGGCGTCGTGCCGCTCGTTGTACGGCCCCTCGACGAACCGCATGACCTCCATGTACAGGTCCCGACCGAGGCGGGCCTCCAGCGCGGCGCAAGCCGCCCGCTCCTTCGTGTCGGCGGCCTCGTATGCCTCGATGGCCGCACGTACATCATTGGACAGGTCCGGGTAGTTGACGACCCGGACGGCGTGCGCGGTGGGGAGGGCGATCGGCTCGGCCCCCACAACCACCACGCCGGCCGCGGCCGGCGTGGTGGTTGTGGTGCCGGTCGTCCCCAGGAGGCCGGCCATGATGGCGGCGAGGCCACCGGTCCGGAGCACGTGGCGGCGGGTGATGGTACGATCGGTATCGGACATGGGGTGACACTCCTGTCCTTGCGCCCCCGGGAGCTTCGACCTCCCGGGGGTGTGCTGCGTGTGCGCGGGTGGCGAGCCCGGACGGTCGCGGCCTGCCCTGACCTCCTACGGTTGCACGGGTGCGGGTGTGCGGGAGGGGATAGACGTACCCCCTCCCCGGAGGTGGCTACGCGGCCTCGCCAACGTGGAGGCCGGCCCGGCGGGCGAGCCGCTCGGCCCGCTCGGCGAGGCCGGAGCACGTCGAGCAGACGAGGCCCTGGCGGCGGTAGCGGCAGGCGGCCTCGTGGATCGCGGCGTACTCGGCGGCTGCGCGGGCGATGGTGTCGGCGAGGGTCGAGACGGTGACGGCGGTGGTGATCATCGGGGTTGCTCCCGTTCGTCGATCGAGAGCGCTGCTAACACTCTCGTCTCCTACAAGATACCACACTGTGATACTATTGTCAAGCACTATCTATCACTTTAGCACACTAACCTGCTATACTGGTGGCACACTACTCGGAGGGGTGACGTGGCTTTCGCTGAACGACTGGCCTACCTGCGGGCCGAGCGTCTGATGACGCAGCAGCAGCTCGCCGAGCGCGCGGGGGTGGCGACCGCGACGATCGGGCGCTCGGAGGCCGGCGGCTACATCCCGCACGGCCCGACGATCCAGAAGATCGCCGTGGCGCTCGGGGTCGAGATCAAAGACCTGATTGAACCGGCCGAGATGATCGCAGGACGTCGACGGGGAAAAGGCGCGGCGGCCTGAGCAACCAGACCGCCACTTCCCCAAACGGGTGTTAGCAGCACCCGAGAGAGGCACAAGATTCTACAATGGCAGTCTCAGTCAAGTCCCCGCGTCGATCCGGCGGCATCGTCCCGCTGGACGACCAGACGATCGTCCTGACGTACGCGCGCGTCAGTAGCGACGAGCAGGCCGACGAAGGCGTCTCGATCCCAGCCCAGCTCGGCGAGTCTCGCCGCTACAACGGCCGGCAAGAGCGCTGGATCGCCGGCGACGAGTTCGTCGACGTCGAGTCCGGAACGAGAGCCGACCGTGACCACTACCAGCGGCTTCTCCAGGCCGTACGCGGCCATGCCCTCGCCCGCCGCCGCGTCGCCGTAACCGTCGCGAAAGTCGATCGACTCGGCCGGAACCTGGCCGAGAGCATCCGGGCCTGGGACGAGCTCAAGTCGCTCGGCGTCGAAGTCCATTCCGTCCGCGACGGCGGGCGCATGACCGAGATGCACTACAACCTGATGGCGGTCTTCGCCCAGGAGGAATCGCGCCGCATCGGCGAGCGCGTCCGCGCATCGTGGCGCTACTTCGAGGAGCGCGGCTGGCACCGGCCAGGCCGGGCAGCCTGGGGATACCAGTACCGGCCGGCGACCGACGCGGAGCGCGCGGCCGGTTCGCCGAAAGCCGTCCTCGAGCCGCACGCCGACGAAGCGGCGTACGTTCGGGAGATGTGGACTCGCTACGCCGACGGCGAAGGCGTCGAGGGGCTCCTGCGCTGGATCGCCGGCCTCCCGGACGTCGCTCGCGGCGGCCGGATGCTTCGGACCTCGACCGTACGCGGGCTGCTCGCGTCGCCGGTCTATATCGGTCGGATCGGCGGACCGCACGATCTCGCCGCGTGTATCGAAGCCGGTGGGTCGTGCGAGATCCTCGAGCAGCCGAGAGCACGCTGGGACGCGCTCATCGACGATGACACCTGGACGCGCGCCCACCAGCAATATCGCCGCATGAGTCGGCTGCCAATGCAGGCCTCTGGCGACTATCTGCTCACCGGCCTCATGCGTTGCCCGTCGTGCGGCGGGCGGATGATCGGCAACGCCGGCGACGGCTCGCGATCGGAGGCCGCACGAAAGCGGTACGTGTGCTCGAGCCGGAAGTACGGCGAGCTGGTCGAGCGGATCGAACCGTGCTATCGGACGATCCCGGCGCGACAGCTCGAAACGTCGGTCGTCGAGACGGCGCGCGAGATCATCGAGCGAGCGGCCGATCCGACGCTCCAGACAAAGGTCCGTGCGAGCATAGCGAGACACAAGCGCGCCGCCGAGCGCGTCGTCGACGACGGCGCTGTCCAGATCAGTCGCCAAGAGACTGCGCTCGCGCGAGCGCGTAAGATGCTCTCAGCGGCGAGCCAGAAGTTTTTTGCTGACGAGATCAGCCGGGTCGCGTACGACGTCACGGCGGCGGATCTGACGGAGCAGATCGAGACGATTGGGGCTGAGCTGGAGCGGCTGCGCGGACGCGAGCGGCGGCCGATGGTTCAGCCAGTCGAGACGCTGCTCCGGATCGTCAATGGCTGGAACGCGATCCTGACGACGACCGAGAATCCGTCGTGGCGGCCGGTGCTCGGCGAGCTGTTCGAGCGGGTGCTGCCGGTGCGTGTGGGGTACGGCAAGTACGAGGCCGGGCTCACATTGACCGCGTTCGGGAAGGGCCTGTTGACGTACGTCTGCGACGTGGCGCCGACGGAGAATCTGGTAGCCGTTCTCACGTTAGGCAAGGCCAAGGGCGGCATCCTCTTCTGCGATCGCTAGCGTCCCCCAGGGGCGTGTGCAGTGTGGATGGCGCGCCAGAGCTTCTCGGGGTGGAGCGGCGGGTGGATCTCGGCGACGCCGAGGGGCGCGAGGGCGTCCAGGACGGCGCTCACCAGCGTGGGCGGCACGCCGATCGGGCCGGCCTCGCCGATCCCCTTGACGCCCAGCTCGTTGATCGGCGAGGGCGTCACCGTCTGCCCCAGCTGCCAGTCCGGGATGCTCCTCGCTGTCGGCAGGGCGTAGTCGAGGAGCGATGCGCTGAGCGCCTGGCCTTCCTCGGCGTAGACCATCCGCTCGAAGGCACCCTCGCCCAGTCCCTGCGCCAGCGCTCCATGCCGCTGCCCGAGCACGATCAGCGGGTTGACCACCACGCCGCAATCGTCCACCACGACGAACCGCTCGATGGTCATTCGGCCGGTATCCCGGTCGATGCTGACCAGCGCGACGTAGGCGCCGGCCGTGGTCGGGCCGTTCAGCGGGGAGTCCCACCAGACACTCGCGCCGAGCGTACCGTCACCCCAGCCCTCGCCCACAGGGAGCGGGCGCGCTTCTCCCTTCTGCCCCTGCGACAGGAGCAGTGTGTCAGGGGCACTGACGGTGGTCCGAGCGGCGATCGAGGCGAGCGCGGCGAGGTCCAGCGAGCGCTCGCCGGCGCCGATCACCCGGGCCGCTCCCGCCTGCCACTCGACGTCCGCGCGGGAGACCTCCAGCTCGCGGGCCGCCAGGTCGAGGGCGCGCTCGATCGTCTCGTCTGACGCCCGCACCAGCGCACTGCCGCCGGTCACCGTACTCCGACTACCGAACGTGCCGGTCGAGTCGGCGATCAGGGCCGAGTCGCCCTGGAGGATCCGGACCTGCTCGAACGGCACCCCGAAGCGGTCCGCGACGATCTGCGCGAACATCGTCTTGTGGCCCTGCCCCTGGGTGGACGATCCGACCACTGCCGTCAGCGTGCCGTCCGGCTCGACCTTCACTGAGCCGCTCTCGCCGCCGGCGCCGGTCTGCTCGATGAACGTCGTCAGGCCAACGCCGACGATCTCGCCGCGTTTCCGGCGCTCGTCGCGCTCCCAGAGCATCGCGTCGTAGTCGGACATTTCGAGGGCGGTCTCCAGCAGGCGCGGATAGTTGCCGCTGTCGTACGGGGTGCCGCCGGGCGTTTTGTACGGAAACTGGTCGGGCTGGATGAAGTTGCGGCGGCGGATCTCGGCAGGGTCCAATCCGAGCTGGCGGGAGGCCTCGCCGATCACGCGCTCGGCGATGTAGGCGGCCTCCGGGCGGCCGGCCCCACGATAGGCGCCGACCGGGTTGGTGTTGGTGAAGACGGCGATCGCCTCGGTCTCGAGCGCCTCGATCCGGTAGGCGCCGGTGCCGAAGTTCCCGATCCGCAGGAACGCGCCGCTGTTGCCGCCGTGGAGGTACGCCCCAAGGTTGCCGATCGTGCGGACGCGCATCGCCAGGATCCGGCCGTCGGCGTCGAGCGCGGCTTCGGCCTCGTCGATCTGCTCGCGGGCATGCTGGGTGGTCAGCATGTCCTCGATCCTGGTCGCCACCCACTTGACGGGCCGACCGAGCTTCAGCGCGAGGGTCGCGGTCACCAGGTCGTCGCGGTACATGCTGCCCTTGAGGCCGAAGCCGCCGCCGACGTCTGGGGCGATCACCCGGATACGAGACTCGTCGAGGCCGAGCGCCGGCGCAAGCGAGTGCCGAAGGCGATGCGGCGCCTGGGTCGAGGCCCAGACCGTGAGCCCGCCGTCGCCGTTCGGGACGGCCATAAGTCCGCGCGTCTCCATCGGCACGCCGTGGATGCGGTGGTGCTCGGCGCGCACCGAGACGCGGTGGGCCGCCCTGGCGAACGCCCCTTCGACGTCGCCCCAGACCCGGTGGACGCGGGAGGAGACGTTGCCAGGCACGTCGGCGTGGAGCTGGGGGGCATCTGGCTTCAGGGCGGCTTCCGGATGGCCGACTCCTGGGAGCGGGTCGTAGTCGACGTCGACGAGGGCCGCGCCGTCCTCGGCGGCGTAGCGCGACTCGGCGACGACCACCGCCAGCGGCTCCCCGACGAAGCGGACGGTGTCGGAAGCTAAGGGGAGCGCGGCATCGCCGAGGACTTCGGGGACGGCGCGCATGGCCGACATTCGACTGGGGATGTCGTCGCTGGTGAAGACGCCGACGACGCCCGGCACAGCTCGCGCGGCGCTCGCGTCGATGCCGCGAATACGAGCGTGCGGGTGCGGACTTCGGACGAAGACGGCGTGCAGGCAGCCCTCCTCGCGGAGGTCATCGACGTAGGCACCTTCGCCGCGCAGCAGTCGCGGGTCCTCGACGCGCTTCCTGGCGGCGCCGACGTTGGTCTCCACCATTGAGGCCTCCCAGTTGCCCCCACCCCCAGCCCCCTCCCCCGTGCGCGGGAGAGGGGCGCAGGTAACAGGCATCACCGGTGTACCCTATCGTGGGCCAGGGGTGCGATTGAAGCCCCTACCCCCAGCCCCCTCCCCCTTGCGAGGGGGAAGGGGAGGCGCCTGGGAAGTAGCGGGAGATGGTGATGGAGATCGGGTGCCACCTGCCGACGCAAGGCGCGGTCGCCACGCGCGAGGCGCTGTTGACCTTCTGTCGAGAAGCTGAGGCGAGGGAGATCGCCTCGCTCTGGGTCAGCGACCATGTCGTCTTCCCGCGAACGGAGACCGGCGAGCACCCGGGCGGGCCGTTCCCGTTCCCGTCCGACATGGCGTACCTGGAGGCGGTCGTCGCCCTGTCAGCCGCTGCGTCGGTGACGGAGCGGGCAAAGCTAGGGGCCTCCGTCTTCATCCTCGGACACCGGCACCCGGTCGTGATGGCGAAGATGCTGAGCACAATCGACGTGCTCTCTGGCGGGCGGCTGATCTGCGGCGTCGGCGTCGGCTGGTGGGAGGAGGAGCTATCGCTGCTCGGCGTGCCGTACCGGCAGCGCGGCCGCCAGGCCGACGAGATGATCAAGGTGTTCAAGACGCTCTGGACCGACGACCACCCGAGCTTCGAGGGGCGGTTCTACACCATCCCCGACGTCGGGTTCTCGCCGAAGCCGCTCCAGAAGCCGCACCCGCCGATCGTCGTCGGCGGCGACAGCCCGGGGGCGTTCAAGCGGACGGTCGAGCTGGCGGACGGCTGGCACGCGACGGCGGCCACGCCCGAGCAGGCTGCCGCTGCGCTGAACCGCCTCCGCGCGGCAGCCGAGACCGCCGGCCGGCCGTTCGAGTCGATCGCACTCTCGATCCGCTTCAACGTCAAGGCTGCCCCCGGCTCGGCGAGATCGCGCCGACAAGAGATCGTCGATCGGCTGGCGTCGTACAAGGCGCTCGGGTTCGGCGAGGTGCTGCTCGACTTCCGCCGCGACTCGCTGGACGAGATGCTGGACGACCTGGACGCCATCGCAACGGAGATCCGGCCGGTCGTCGACCGGGCCTGACGAGCAACGGAGTCAGGGAGTGGGCTGATGGATCAGGACTCGCCCGCCGAGGCGGTGTACACGGGTGGAGCTGGCGAGGCTTGATCGGCGCCGGGCTGCCACTCTGGGGCTAGCCCGCCGTGAACGAACCACTCATCGGCAGCGTGCTGTGTGAACTCCAGCACGATATCGTCGGCAGGAATCGACAACGCCTCCGCACAGATTGCCACCATCGCGCGCGCGACGGCCTCGCGCTGTTCAATCGACCGACCACGTCGGATGTCGCACTGGATCACCGCGCCTGGACGCGGCTCGACATTTCCGGTCCTCCAGAGATTGTGCGGCCCCAGCTCGCGAAATCCGACCGAGACGATGCCGGGAGGCGCCTGCATCATCTCGCAGTAGACGTCGCCCAGGCGGCGAGCCAGACGATGCTTTACATCGGCGGGGTACTGGTTGGGCAGATCGAGCTGGAGATACGGCATCGAGCTCCTCCTCGAGTCGAATACCTGGGTGGCGCGCCGCGTCTGTCTACGTCTGGGCGCCGTGCCGCTTGCCGGGTGTGACCGAAGGACACGGGGGACGGAGGGTCCATCGGATCGCGAAGACCGCCAAGCCGAGCGCGACGGCGATGAAGAGGGACGGTCGTGGGCCGACGCGCGAAAGTACACTGTAGCAGAACGAAAGGCGGAAGTTCGGGTTCAGGCGCGAGGATATGCTTACCGTCGTCGAGTGCGCTTGTGGCCTTCTGTTCGTCTCGCGCCGCCATCGAACGTGAGCTCTCGGATGGGACAGACCCCGAGTCGCCGGCCGAAGGCAGAGCAACTGCTGAGAGGGGAGCCCCATGGCAATCACACGTGAGCAGCTACACGAGATGATCGACGCCCTGCCGGCCGACCAGTTCGACGCGGCTGCACACGCACTCTGGGCGCTCTCGATCCCAGAAGACGATGAGCCGGTCACGGACGAGGACCGCGAGGCGATTCGCCTCAGCCGAGAAGAGTACCGCCGCGGCGAGATCGTCCCACACGATGTCGCGATGCGCCGGCTCGGGCTGGATCGCTGAACCGCCAGGTCATGTGGCGTGAACGCCGCCGAGATGCCTACCGCTGATCGACGCTCCGGGCACGGTCGAGCGCACGCAGCCGTCGCCTGTCCGAGCGCCGGCACGGACACACCCGCGTGGCTCCTCATGCACATGAGGAGCCACGCGAGCAGGGGACGGGCAGGGTCCAGCGCATCGCGAGAAGCTGGCCGAGGCCGAAGACGACGAACCCGAGCGCGACGGCGATGAAGACGGACGTGAGTCCGCCGCCGAACCAGTGGACCGCGATCCAGCCCCCGCCGGCCGAGATCAGCAGACGCGCGAAGCCGGCCAGCAGCGCCCAACCCACCCGCCCGCTCCCCTGCGAGGCGAAGTAGAGCGCCAGGCCGACACCGAAGAAGCCATAGGTCAGCCCGACGATCCGCGAGTAGGTCTCGCCGACGGCTCGTACGCCTGGCTCGGCGCTGAAGAAGTCGACCCAAAGCGCGGGGACGATCGCGCTCAGCAGCCCGATGCTGCCGGTCAGCGCAGCCGCCAGGCCGGCGCCGGTCAGCGCGACCTGCCTCGCCCGCGCGTACTGGCCCGCCCCCACGTTCATGCCGACCATCGTAACGAGTGCCGTGCCCATCCCGAAGACGAGCGGGATCTGGAGGTACTCCAGCCGCGCGCCGGCACCGTAGCCGGCAAGCGCCAGCGTCCCGAACGCACCGACCAGGCTGGTGACGACCATCACGTTGGCGTTGGTCAAGATCGTATTGATCGAGCCTGGCAGGGCGACCCTGAGGATCTCCCAGGCCAGCCGGCCCTCGAGGTGTGGGACGCCGACGCGGAGCGTAACGGCGGCCCGGCCGGCCAGGATGTAGCCGGCCAGGACGGCCGCGCGGACGGCGTACGAGATCATCAGCGAGAGGCCGGCACCGGCGACCCCGAGGGCCGGGAACGGCCCGAGGCCGAAGATCAGCAGCGGGGCAATGATCAGGTGGAGGATCTCGCCGGACACGATCACGATGGCCGTAAAGAGCATCTCGCCGGTGCCCCGGAGGACGCTCCCGAGGGTGGCCACCAGCCAGACCAGGATCGCGCTGGCGAAGACGACGTTTGAGTAGGTCACGGCCAGTGTCAGGACGTCGTCGGCGCCGCCCATCGCGCCGTAGATGGCCGGGCCGGCCAGGAGCGGGATCGCCGTGAACAGGGCGGCCAGACCAAGCGACATCCAGAGCGCGTGGCTCACGAGGGCGTTCGCGTCGGCCCGTCTTCCGCCGCCGAGCGCCCGTGCAACCGCCGACGAGACGCCGCCGCCGAAGCCGCCGTTCGACATCGTCGTCATCAGCATCCAGACGGGCAGGACCAGCGAGACGCCGGCCAGCGCGTCCGAGCCCAGGCGTGAGACGAACAGGGCGTCGGCGGTGCTGGAGAACGCCATCAGCGTGACAACCAGGACGTTCGGGAGGGCGAGCCTGAGCAGGGTCGGCAGGATCGGCGCTTCGAGCATTCGCCTGGTTCGGGGAGAGACCACCGGAGGAGTCGCCGCAACAGGAGGCGCATCGGGCATCTGAGCTGGCGACAGCGCGAGAGAAGACATCGGAGCCAGAACCCCCTGGTCAGTCACTTGCATTCTGCAAGCGTGGTTAGTGTAGCAGGGTCAGTTTCGTTCTGCAAGCGACTTCTGTCGTGCGCCCTCGCCAGGGCCGTGGACTGAAGTCCACGTCTATTCATCGTGCCGTCGCTACGCGACTCACGAGGGGCTACCGGACCCGGTCCCGTACCGAA
>Ga0209382_10003818_pt1 | contig 20648 bp, 12 predicted proteins | sample SoiMetdeltSBSDD5_FD_187599 | JGI IMG/M metagenome (GOLD analysis project Ga0209382, IMG submission 187599) | Bulk soil microbial communities from a Populus tree surrounding site in Tennessee, USA - Soil MetaG P. deltoides SBSDD5 (SPAdes) (version 2) | ecosystem: Environmental > Terrestrial >... | reverse complement strand
CTGCTTTGCGAAGTCCCACGACGGCAGGTTGTTGTTGCGCGTCATTCCCCAGCCGACTATGCGATTCCCTACGTACGATACATCCAACACGGACGAGCCGGTTAGCAGAAACTGGAGGCCCGCCGAGAACTGATGGACCTCGGGAATTGTGTAATCGCTGTTGTACTGCGTGATCCCCCGTCCGACGAATGTGAGGTCGCCGGCAGAAGCGCCCGCGGGCTGCGGGACGGCCCCCGTGAACGGGCTAGTCACGATATTGGGGATTGGAGTGCGGCTATCCAGGCTGGTTGTAATCGCAGTATCACCCGAAAAGCCGAGCGTTTGCAGCATACTGTTCGATTGAAAGTTCGTGTAGTATTTGCCGTAACCGCCGCGTACGACGATGCGGTTGTTGATTTTGTAGGCAACGCCGATCCGAGGCTGAATATTGTTCCAATCCGACCTCATCGCTCCCGCTCGTTCGCCATTCACACCCGCAAACCGGATGGCGCCTGTCAGGTTTCCAAGACGCGGATTCGCCGCGATACGATCGGCGGGAATGAGCTGAGAGACAGGACTTTTAACCGACGTATCGAAGCCGACATTCAGTCGGTTGTACTTCTCATCGGGTGGCGTATTGAGATCCCACCGAAGGCCCAGATTAATTGTTAGCCGTGAATTGACTTTCCAATCGTCCTGAATCCAGGGCGCGATATACCACGATCGGAAGAACGGCCGCACACGATACTCGAAGCGGCCGTTCGAGATGTTTCCCAGGAGGAACGTGGCAAGCGAATCGCCACTGGTGACCTCGGATGCGGGTTGATTCCATGTTTCGCGGGTCCAATCTGAGTTGGAGCCATAGTACAAAGGGAACCCGCTGTTATAGACCGTATAGTGGGTCAATCGATTATCTGTGCCGATGCGCAGAGCATGCGCGCCCGCCATTTTCGTAACGCTTCCTTGAAGGCTGTACGTGTTCGTGGTGTTCCAATCCTGCGCGCGACCAAGCCCGGCGTAGTTCTGAAATTCGATTCGTCCAAAGAGGTTGTCGCCAAGCTGGCGGGCGATGTCGGGCGCCAGCCCCAACTTTGTCCAATCGAAGTTACGGTTGTCAGGCACCGCCCACCCGGCCCCGAACTGGGTTGCATTCGCGCGGATGTTGACGATCAGCGTGGGCGTAAGAGTTCCGACATAATCGGCGACCAATGCATAGTTCGTACGCGAGAAGAATCCTCCTTCATTGCCGGGTCCCTGAATTCCGTTGTAGGTAGTAGATTCCTCGAAGAGCATCCGTGCGGGCCGGACAAACACGCGATGCTTGTCCCCAAAATGAAAATCCATCTTCGCCAGCCAGTTAAAGAAGCTCCAGTCAAAAACATTGGACGACATGTCGAAGTTCTGCTGTGAGTATCGAACGCCGGCATTCGTAATATTCGGTTGCGGAAAGAGCGCGACGACCGCTTTCGAGAGCGGATTGATGCGGTTGGCGGGGATGATGTTCCCCACAAATGCGTCGCGGACAAAGTTTCCGTTGGCGTCGGTGCGGCCGCTCGCCGGGTCGAAGATGCGGATCAGCCTGCCATCGGCGGTCGTCAGCTTGCTAAAGTCTCCGTTCCGCATTTCCGGTCCGGGGACGGAAATGGTTCGGGCATTAGGCAGAATCTGAGAATACTGATCCCAAGAGAACATATAGAACATCCGGAAACGGCCGTCCTTGGGCAGCACTTTCGGAACGATGAGTGGGCCTGAGACCATGAGTCCCCACTGGTCCTGTTTATGGGGAGTACGCCCCTGGCCTGCAGCGTTATTTTGGAAGCTATTGGCGTTCCAGCCCACCCGTTGCAAGTACGTCCACGCCGAGCCATGGAAGGTGTTGGTGCCTGACTTGGTCGTCATGTTGATGGCTCCGCCGCTAGTTCGCCCATATTGCGCATCGTAGCTATTGGCTTGGACGCTAACCTCCTGGGTGGCTTCGGAAGGTGGCACGTAGCCAAACGTGTTCGTGCCCAATTGCGCGTTGTTGGGGGCGCCATCAACCTGGAAGTCGTTGACTCCTTCAAGCCCGCCGTTGATGGCGTATTGAGAGGTGATCGCCCACGGCTGGTAGAAAATGCCGAGCGGGCGCATGAACACGCCGGGCATAGTTTGTCCTAACATCATCGGGTTGTTCTGCGGCATGGGAAGGTCTTCCACCAGCTTGCTATTGACTACAATGCCGCGGCTCGCGGACTCGGTCTGGAGCAGTGCAGCCTCGGCTGTTACAACGACCGCATCAGTAACGGCGCCTACTTCGAGGGCGATGTTCAGACCTGCCGCCTGAAATGTTTGGAGGATTATGTTATCGCGCTGAACCGGCTTGAAGCCGGGTTTCGAAACCGTTAGCGTGTACGCGCCGGGCTGAAGATAGAGGAAGGTGTAAATTCCCGACTCGTTTGTCTCGCCGTTGAGCGCTGCTCCTGTGGATGCGCTGCGCAGCTCAGCGGCAGCGCCGGGCACCAGTGAGCCACTGGCGTCCGCCACCGTAACAGTTAGTCGCGCTCGGAAATCCTGCGATGGAGCCAGAGCGGCAGTGACTAAAAACAGAACAAGCAACCTTAGGGTGATGCGACCCGACGAAGGGGAAGACGCGCAAGTCATCAACGGACCTCCTGAAACCTGAGTTCTCGATGTAACTATATGCGTAAGCTTTGGCGGCGGTCTATGCGCCCTGGGTCAATTCATGGAAAGCAGAAGGTCAACAAAACGTAACCAACTTTCTTACTGAAAAGAAGGTCTTTAATGAAGACCTGCCCACCGCTGTATCACGATGAGCGACTGTTTTCGAAGGGAAGAGCTCGCGCGTTCTGCAACGAAAAATCCGCGCCCGCGGGGTGCAATGTCGTATTGCCGGTCATCGCTTGACTCCGCGGCCAGTTCCGTCGATTGGAACAGTTTTTTGGGGGCGCCAACCGCGGCCTTGCCCGGCGTAGAGCGGAAGGGCGCAGCCATCAGGGTATCCTTCCGGACGTAGAACAACTCCTCGCCGTGGTTACTCCACCGCGGTTGGCAGCCGCTTTCGCTCGAAATTTGCAAGACACCGTCGCCAGATGGAAAAGGTTTAACGTAAACCTCATATGCCCCCGTAGCGTCGGAGCAGTAGGCGAGCCAGCGTCCGTCCGGTGAAAGTGTGGGTTGAATCTCATCAGCTGGACTGGAAAGAAACTTGTGGCGCTCCACGGGATCTCCCGCCGGAGAGAGCAGGAAGAACCAAATGTCGTGGCGGTCCCTGGGCTCGTTAACAGTAACAAGAAGATGCTTTCCGTCACGCGACCAGTCCGCCGGGATTTCTAGATTCTTGGATGAAGAGATGCGAACAGGAGGTTTTCCCGGGTCAATACTGCGCCTGTATAGCTCGAAGGCATCGTGGTGAGCGCGGCGGAAGATGAGTTGCTCGCTCGAAGGAGCCCAAATGGGATCATCAAAATGTCCAGCTAGCGCCGACAGCCGCAACAGGAACGGACGATCACTTTCGTGAAGCCATATCTCGGAGACCCCGCCTTGCCTGCCCAACACGGCCACGTACCGTCCATCTGGCGACGTGGCCGGATTCACCATTCGGGGCTGCTGCCTTCCCGCAACTCCAACGGGATTGCCGTTGCGATCGCGCAACACGAGGCTCATGACAGGTTCGGGAGGAGCCTCGCTCGCCGCGAGTGTCCCAAACCCGTCCACGCTGGGATCAACTGCGCCTGCCAGCGCTGGCGACGCCGCGCCCGTGGGCCGAAGAGTCGATAAGGAGAACGGGAGAGCCCACAGCCCGCCTCGATCCATTTCGGTTTGATAGACAACGTAGGGCCCAGGAGAATACTCGGGGAACATTCCCGCTGTCAGGACGTGAGACTGGTTCTTATCGATGTCGAGCACAACGATATCCCAATCTTGCTCGTCGCCTACTTGCACAAGGAGCGCCCGGCGCCCGGTAGCTTTCGGCAGGAAACGAGGACTCAAGTTGAGTTTCCCCTTCTCGGTGGAGAGAGTTTTGCCGAAGGGTTTCGGTTCTCCGCCAGAGGGGGCGGCCTGGAAAAGCGACGCCGGATGACCACCGCTGAACACGATCGTGTCGTTCCAAGGATCCCAAGTCCCCCCTCCGTAGTTTCCGTTCGGGAGGTCGCAAATGCGAGTGACGGGCCCGCCATGAACGGACACTTTGCGCAGTTCATAGTCCGTTGCGAAAACGATCGTTTGGCTATCGGGCGACCAAAACGGTTTGCGTGCCGCCTCGGTTCCCTGCAGCACAACGGGAGCGATTTTATCTATTGCGCGCAGCCAGAGGCGCGAGTCCTCGCGGCCGGAAACATACACAAGATGACGGCCGTCTGGCGAGATTGTCACTCTGCCATCACCGCGACCAGACAGAGATGGTAGTTCCAACGTAAATCTTGCAGCGGGACCGGGCGCTGGCCCGGATTGACTATCGCTACGACCGAATTGCCAAGCGCTGACCAAGATTAGGAGGATCGCCAGCGCTGCAAGCCCATACCATAGGTGCGCTTTACGAAAAGACGGTTGCGAATTCACCGGCTCAGGCTCTACGACCGCGACTGACGCCGGCGCTTGTGCAAGAGATCCGGACGGGTCCGGCACGGCGATCGGGGCCGTTAATAGTGCCGCGGGGGCATCAATGCCGGGTGATATGACTTCTACCGCTGCGATAAAGCGGTACCCGCGTTTCGGGATCGTTTCGATAAATCGGGGCTTGTCAGGTGAATCGTTGAGGACGCGCCGGATCTTAGCCACGGCCATGTTCAGCGCATGGTCATAATCGACATGTGTGTCCTGGCCCCACAACAGGCGGTAGAGTTCTTCGCGGACGACGAGTTCGCCAGGGCGTTTGACCAGGGTCGCCAGGATAAGGCAAGGTTGCTCCTGAAGACGTACGCGGGTATGTCCCTTGAAAAGTTCGCCCGTTGACGAGTCGAACTCCCAATTGCCAAAACGCGCAAACGAACCTCGTCGAACAGCGGGCAACATGAACGAACCGATTTTATAACAGATCTGGTCGGAAATCCTTTCTTTACAAGCTATTTACCGGATAGCTTTTGTTGATGATTGTTCTGCGACGATTTGTCGGCCCCGGATCTTGCGGAAGATCACGGTTGAGGGAGAGAATCAACTGATGATACGAACCCTGGGTGACGGTTACGGGGCTCACGTCGGCAATACGGGCTTGCTCGTACTGAGCAGAGCGATTTCACAAGCGCTCATGGGACATTCGTTACCGAGAGGACGTAGGGACCCGTAGCCCCTTCAAACGCAGTGGTTGCTTCGATCAGATATGTGCCCACCGCGAACGCGCCGGTTATGCGTGAGTTCGTTGAATTTCCGCTGTCATCGTTTAGACCCAGAACGTTCCCGTTGAGGTCGAGTATCTGAAGGTATGTGTCGAAGGCGCCAGACGAGAGCCGGATATCGATGGTTTGCGCTGCAGCAAGGGTAAGGCGATAGACGTCGGCGTAGCAGTTGGAGCACCCCGAGGATCGAGCGGAGGAGGTGGTCAGCGTACCGTTGACCGTCTGACCCACGGCGATTGGTATCTGGCCGGCGACTGCTGCGCCGGCGCCGCTTACACTGACGGCGCGCGCGGGGTTCGCTGGATCGTTGCTGTTGAAGGTAATGCTTCCGGATTGCGCCCCCGCGGCTGTCGGCGAAAAGCGAATGGTCGCTGTCTGCGACGCTCCGGGTGCCACGGTAAACGGAGCTGCCGGAAGCGTTGCCGAGAAGCGCGCATTTGAGCTGGTTATGGAATTGACCGTCAAGTTCGCGGACCCGGAGTTGCGGACGTTGACCGTGAGATCGCGAGACTGGCCCACGGTCACCGTGCCGAAAGCAAGCGTCGCGGGATCAAGAGCGATTGTAGGCGCCTGCGCGGTTGCTCCGCTGCCGATTACACTAACGGCGCGCGCCGGGGTAGCGGGATCGTTGCTGTTGAAGGTGACGGTTCCGGATTGCGGACCTGCCGCCGTGGGCGAGAAGCGAATGGTCACGGTTTGAGACGCTCCTGCTGTGACGGTGAAGGGAGGTGCCGGAAGGGTCGCGGAAAAGCGCGCGTTCGAACTCGCAATGGAGTTGACGGTCAGGTTGGCCGACCCTGTGTTGCGAACTGTGACCGTCAGATCGCGCGTCTGCCCGACAGTGACGTTGCCGAAGTCGAGCGACGCCGGCTCGACCGCAATAGCCGGAGCTTGCGTCGCGCCGCCGGTTCCGGTCAGGTTGATCGTGAGCGCCGAGTTAGTAGGATCGTTGCTTGCGATCGTCAAGCTTCCGGACTGCGCGCCGGCCGCCGTCGGGCTGAAGCGCACGGTAATCTGCGTCGATGCGCCTGCCGCAATACTCAATGGAGCCGCCGGCGTGACGGTGAAGACTGCGTTTGAGCTGGTGAGCGCGGTTACGCTGAGCGCCGAATTGCCGGTATTCGAAATCGTGAGCGCGAGGCTCGCCGGGCTGCCGACCGTCACCGTTCCGAAACTGAGCGAGGTGGGCGTCACACCGATCTTCGGTGCGTTCCCGCCGCTGGGCTTGAGCGCGTTGTAATTGGCAAGAATTTCCGTAGCGGTCAGCGCACGGCTATAGATGTGCACTTCGTCAATCTGTCCCCTCCAATGTCCCTGGATTCCTTCACCCGGGTTGTAGCCGATGAACAGGGGCAACGTGCTGACCGGCCCACCAGCATTAACAGGAACGCTTCCCTGCAATACTCCATCCGCATACATCGTCGCCGTCGCTCCCGATTTGACGACTACGATGTGATGCCACGCGTTGTCGATCACAAGCGCCGCGCTCCCCAGGACTGCCGATCCCCGGAACTCGAAAGCCACTTGCTGCGAACCGCCAAAGCGCCCCAGCGCAAAGCCTGTCGCGAACCCTGTGTCCACGATTCTGCCCCACCCTTCCATCGTCGTCTGATCACCCTTGATCCAGGCCTCCACGGTAAACGTGCTCCCCACATTCAGTGTGGTTCCGGCGTTTACGTAATCATTCACGCCGTCGAGATTCAGCGCCGTCCCTTGCACACCTGGTGACCACCCGGCGCCATTTAACAAAGTTCCTGTGTTGCCGTTTCCTGTCGAATCGCTCGCGACTGTCCCGCTACCTTCATCGAACTTCCAATAGGCCTGCGGCCCGCCTGTAGTGACAGGTCCCGCGGAGCCAGAAAGGGAAACCTGAACCGAGGGCTGTGCGGGGTCGTTGCTTGCAATGGTCAACGTTCCGGATTGCGCGCCTGCGCTCGTCGGGCTGAAGCGGACGTTCACTTGCGTGGATCCGCCTGCCTGGATGTTGAACGGAGCCGCCGGCGTAACGGTGAAGGCTGGATTGGAGCTGTTGAGTGCGGAGACACTCAACGCCGCATTGCCGCTGTTCGCAATCGTTATCGAAAGTTGTGTAGAAGTCCCCGTTGTGACCGCTCCGAAACTGAGCGACGCAGGTGAAACCGAGATCCGCGGGCCAGTCGGGCCGCCCGATCCCACGGTATTGACGACCGAGAGATTCACGTCCGGAGCTGTCGCAGAGCCAACGCGAATTCGCAATGGCAAAACGGAACCCGTAGGCAGCGAAGCAGGCAGCCTGAAGTTGATCTGGCCCAATCCGATAAAGCCGGGCGTCAGGCCGGTAAAGAGCGCTTCAACCGGGGCGCCACCGAGAGTAATGACCGCGGGTGCGCTGGCTTGCGGCAGAGGATTAGCAGGTGTTGGCTCACCGGTACGAGGCAAACTAGTGAGCGCGCCGATACCGGTGACAAACGCGATCAGGGTTTCGCCCCCCGCGGCTGGATTTGCGGGCGATACAAGCTGCGCGCTGAGGTGGATCACAATCGGATCACGCTCGGTGGCCGTCCGTGGATAGGTGAACACGCCGGGAGCATAATCCGAGATCGTGACTTGCTGTAATGCACTCTCAAATCCATCGCGTACCACAGTGATCGAGATGTTGCCGAGCGGCGTTTCGAAGGGCACCTGAAAATTGATCTGAGTGGGAGAGGCAAAGTACAACGGAGCTTCGATGCCGCCTACGCGGACCCGGGCGCCTCCCAGAGTGCGAGGCCACGGAGTTGAACTTGCCGATGCCGTGCCATTCGCGAGTAGCTCACCGAAGATGGTGGCTAGAGCGCCGCGCGAAAGTCCAGCGATGAAGCTCGCTGCGTGGACGATGCCGCCGGCAGCCAGGCGCGGACTGGAAGAGTTTCCTGCAAGGCCGATACCGGTCAGCGCAACGGTTACGCTGGGACGCGCGGAGTCGTCGCTCGAAATCGTGAGCGTCCCGGACGCGGCACCCTCGGCTGTGGGAGCGAAACGGACGGCCTCCACGCGCTCCTGGGCTGCCGCTATCTCGAATGGCGCCGAGCCAGTGACGGCGAATGATGCGCCCGTGACCCTCAGAGCGGACACGCGAAGACGGCCCGGGCCGAAGTTCCGAATCGTCAGGCGAAGTTCGGCGGACTGTCCCACCGATACGTTCCCGAATGAAAGCGCCGCCGGCGCGATCTCCAGGTCCGGAACTGCGGAAGCGACGCCGCGGCCGGTGAGGGAAAGACTGAGTTCGGGCACTCCCCCGCCGCGCATAACAAGCCTACCGGTCTTGACACCCTCCGTGTCGGGGCGGAAGCGGACAACCACCGGCTGCGTGGCCCCAGCGGGCACCTGGACCGGCAGGCGCGGTGAAACGGCGGTGAAAAGCTCGGAATCCGTGGTCAGCGCGGTCAGCGTCAGCGGTCCATCGCCTGTGTTCCGCAGTTCAACCGTCTGCTCGCCCGACGACCCAAGCAGTACGTTCCGGAACTGCGCATCGGCAGCCGCAAGTTCCATTCGGGGCGACTGGGCGATCTCCATCGGACCGGCGGTGGCCACTGATGTATGGATGCCGTCACTTGCGAAAACCCGGAAGTGGACGGCGGCGCCGCCGATGATATGTCGGGTGTTGAACCGGAATTCGGTCGCGGTCGAGTTGTTCAGCAGGGTGGCCCAGGATAACCCGCCGTTCCAAGAATACTGCAAAGTGTAAGCCAGCCTATCGCCATCAGGATCGTTGCCCGTCCACTGGACCAGATTCTCGCCACCTCCCCAGCGTGTTCCGGGCTGCGGAGCGATGATTCTGACGGCAGGCGCTGCTAGGCCCGCCGTCAAGGAGCCGATCTCGGTTCCACCTCGGAACAGGCCAATGCGCCGCAGCCCGTCCACCGCGTTCATCCGCACGATGAACGACTGCTTCGCAAGGTTGTTGCCATCAACGTCGCTAAACGTGAGCAGAAAGCAGTTCTCACCCGCCACGCCTGAATCGCTAAAGAGCCGGATACAGTGATTTGCCTCCGCCGCGTTTGTGTCGGCGGGGATGCTAGACGAGATGCGAAGGGCGCCCAGCAAGGACCCGGGGCCGTCTTTCTGCGCCGATCCGCTGATCAACAGGATAGCGGGGTCCCCCTCGGCAGCACGCACCGGACTCTCCTTTCCAGCAGAGGCCGGACCCAGCGGCCGGTCAAATCTAGTGTATGCCTGGAATAGACGATTAAAGCTGTATGGCGAGATCCAGACCTCGTAGCCGGGTCCGCAATTCCCCATCAAGTCGTATTTCTTATCCCCCAGCAGCCGCTTCATTTCCGGGTCGTAGCCGAGCTGGTTAATCAGCCCGTCGATATACGGCCATCCCGGGGTGGGGTCCCAGGCGCCGCACGTCCCCGGACGTGTGATGACGCTCCCGTCGGGCAACACCGTTAAAGGCAGCACGGGCAGCGGATTGTGAAGGCCGTGATTGTGGCCGATCTCACGAGCGATCGTGCGGGCCGTGTAGAGATAGTCGGGAGGGCCGTAGTCTTGCACCATCGCGACGCGGCCGCGCCCGCCGAGCCAGACGGGATTTGAAGATCCGGCGACATTGTTGCCCGGGATGCGTGGCAGCCAGCCGATGAGTTGGTCCATTCCACCGGCCCTTTCCGGGGGGCCGGCTTGAAAAAGGCGTGAAGCGATGTCGAGGTTGCGGTCGTAAAGATCGTACAGTTTCTGCAGCTCGGCCTTGAAATCCTCCCGCTCAGCCGGGGTGTCGAGGGGCTTGGTCCAGGTGATTGGCGGCACGGGTAGTTGAAAGTAGATGACGCCGTCCCAGGGCAGGGGGTATAACTTCTCCGTGAGGTGTGTCAGAAAACGGATGGCGTCGCCAGGACACGAAGGCTCGGCGGCCCCCGGCGGCTGATAGCACACAGGGATCCATCCAACGACAAACGGATTCGGCCATTTGGGCGCGGCCACAAAGTCGACCTTGATCGTGCGCTGGTTGTTGGCGGGAACAGGATCCGGTATGCCGGGAGGGCCGGACACCTCGGCGATGATCTCAAGGGCTCCTTCGGTGGTCCAGCCCACGGGCAACTGGAAATCGAGCGAATGGAACTCGTTTTCACGCCTCGGATTGGGCACCGCTGTCATGGGCGCATTGAAGGCGGGCAAAGGCGAGAAGCTGCGCAACTGGACGCCATTTTGCTGGGCCCGCAGCGTGCCCGTCACGCCTTCCAAAAAATTGGTGCTGTTCAGGATTCTCGGGAACACCCGCACGACGGTCAGTTTTCGCGCGATCAGCGGAACCTCGGTGTTGGTCTCATTCTGAACCGTTTGGACGACTTCGATGTGGTCGATCGCCAAGTCGCTTTGAGTGAACCTATAGGTACTGTTGAGGCTAACGAGGTCGCCTAAACTGGCGCCGGGAATATCTAAAACAAAATCGACAGCGCTCTCAACGAACCCTAATTGTCCACCGGAAAGATTCCCCAGAACCCTGATATCGCATTGCAAGGTAAAGTCGATAGCGGTGGTGCTACCTTGGGTCAGACCGGAAAATACTTGAGGAGCGGGCGCGGTACAGCCGTTTACGCTTGCGAACCGGCCTGAAACACTCAGCCGGATGGTAGGGTTGAGGGAGGGAGTAAAGTTTTTTACGGTGAACGTTCCCTGAACCCGTAGCGAAAACCTCAACGGCGTGGTCAGCCGCCAGATACTGGCGCTTTCACGAGTTGCTTGCACAGTGGAAGAACCGAGGTTCACTGTTGCCTTTCCCGAACCATAGTAGGGCGTGCTGGCAGAGCTTGGAGGCGACCCTATAGTCCAATCGAAGCTCCCCGATGGAGTAGTGGGAAGAGGGGATATTGAACTTGAATGGCCGAGGAAGACACCCGACCAAACGTCTTGGGCGACAAGCGGCCAAGCTGTCAACCACGCTCCAACGGCCAGAATCCGCGCTTTACCTGATAATCGTGATCGTATGGTCGCCCTTACCAAGGCCCCAAGCCGCAGAAGAAAACTTTTTCTGAAATTCCCAAATCTCGTGGTTCTCCCCATCCGCGTCGCTCCCGTCTCCGGAGGATGCAATCTAACTTCGGCAAAGGCAATCAAGGAGAGTTCAAATTTTTGTCAAATTCTTGCTTTGCACTAATTTGGTCTACCATTTTGCCCGTCCGGTAGTCATGGTAAAATTCCCCGGTGTCCAAGGTGTTATCAAGGGAGTTCCGATTCCGAGAGTGGCAGGTTGTGCCGTCCCGGCGTGTCTTGTTACAGCACGGTCGGGAAGTGATTCCGCGCGCCAAGGTTTTCGATCTGCTCGTGTATCTGCTCGAACGGCGCGAGCGCGTCGTGACGCGGGAGGAGCTGCTTTCCGAACTCTGGGGCGGCCGGTCGATCGCCGAAAACTCGCTGGCGCAATGCATCATTGAGCTCCGCAAGATTCTCGGTGATGACGCCCGCAACCCGCGATTCATCCAGACCATACCGAAGGCGGGATACCGCGTCGTCGCGAGCGTCGAAGAAGCGGCGGAGGTTGAACCCCCGACGGAGCAGCCGGCAGTCCTACCACCCACGAAGCCTGTTCGTTCGCGCAGATTGCTTTGGCTGGCAATTCCGGTCACGACGCTTGCCGCAGTTTTGGTCTCGATCAGCGTTTCTCCAAAAAAAACCGCCGCGCGACCGGCCTTCCGAGAGATCGCCTGGTGGAAATTGGACGGACCGGAACGAGCGGTAGTCGATTCGAGCGGCAACCACCAGAATGGATTCGCCGGCGCGGATATCGAGTGGGCTCCGGCAATCCGCCAGCATGGAGCCTCGTTCAGCGGTTTTGGAGCCGGCATCAAGGGCCCTGGAAACGTGTTGCCGGCGGGCGACTCTCCGCGGACGATCAGCCTGTGGATGCGGGCCGCATCTCCCTTGCTCGATAACGCTACCCTATTCGAGTACGGGTCGACTCTCCAGGGTGAGACTCAGGAGCGCTTCGTTCTCCAGCTGAACTACGATTCGCATATTGTCGTCGGTCCGGGAGTCCGCCGTTCAACATTGATTGGCACGGTCCGCGTCGATGACGGCAAATGGCATTTGGTGACTGCGTCATACGGCGGACGTCCGGCCAACCAGGCAGACATCTATGTCGATGGCGTCCTGGCCAATAGCGGCGTTGTCGGTACACTAGCCACAGACGCCCGAAGCGAATGGCGAATCGGCGTGCGATTGTGGGGTCGAATGACTTTTCGCGGAATGATCGATGATGTTCGTGTCTACAACATGGCTTTGAAGCCGCAGCAGGCGAGCGCGCTTTATCGCTGCTCGGCCGGAAAAAACGATTACGATGGCTACTATTTTCTGCCGGTGGGATACCCCACGGCCGCCGTCGGCGAGCAGCGGGAAGGCTCGTCGAGTATTCGTAATGACGGCAAAGATTTCACGGGCATTCAATTGGCACAGGCGAGTCCAGATTGCGCTCTCTCATCGCTGCAGGGCGCCGACGCTGGACAAGACCTGAGAATGGCTGTGGACCTGCTGGTCCCAAGAGATGCTGCGGGCCATGTGACCGACGCGGGACCCTATTTTCGAAGCCGTCGCGCGTCGGCGGGCGACGGCATTATCGGTGGCACGTCGGCCGGATATTGGGTGCAGCTCTATTCCACGGGAATGGTTAAAATCAAGTGTCTAAACCCGTGGGGCCTGGTCGCGTTTTCGCCGGCCATTGAAGGCTTTGACTCTTCGGTGTTCCATCGTCTCGAAGTTGAGCCGAAGGGCGAAAGCTTACGAGTCTGGTTGGATTCCAAGCTCCTCGATTTTGAACAGGGCCGCAAGGTCGCGAATGTTGTATCGATTCCGCCGGCCTGGAACGGGCCGCCGCGCCTCGGTGATAACCACGGAACCGCGGGGATTTTCTTCGGGTCGGAAGATAATCGAAACCTGATGGGAAACCAGCAGGCGAAGAATCTCCGGGTAATGCGTCTGAATTGATGAACGAGCGGACGCTAGTTTACGCGTATGACCTTCGCTACGCATTCAGATGCCTCAGACATCTACCCTTTTGCTTTTACCGATTCCAACTTTCTCAGAACATGATTTTCAAGCCGAACTGGATGCTTCTCGGATCATTCGCCTGGCTCGTAACGATCCCGAACGACTGCGATGTGACAGTTCCGTTGGGTGCTCCAAATTGCGGGTTGTTTGTCGAGTTGAAGAATTCCGCGCGGAACTGAGCGTTGTATTGGCGGTCAGCGATCGTGAAAGGAATACCCTTGAAGAGACCGAAATCCAGATTGCGGAATCCATCGGATCGCACATCAGGCAACCGCGGCCCCAGAGAGCCGAACGTGAATGCTGCGGCAGGCCGGAAAACGCTGGTGTCAAACCAACGGGCGATAGTCGGATCGCTCAATTCCGCGCGCTGGCCGATGTTCACAGCCGGCGTACCGATGACCACTGGAAGACCGCTCTGGAGAATGAAAATACCGCTCACCTCCCAATTGCCGAGCAGCGCATTCCAGACCGGGTTCCAGCTGGTTCCGAAGTGTCCGCGCTTGCCGAACGGAAGGTTGTAGACGAAGCTTGTCACCAACCGCTGAGGAATATCAAAGGACGTCAGTGCGCGGTTGAGCCGCCGGTTGTAATAGTCGATGGGCGTACCGATATCGTCGATCGACTGTAGGAGGCCGACAACGCAAGGCCTCTGGCGGTCTTCTTCTCAACGGACACAGTCGCCGCGTGATAAATCGCACTTCCTGCCATCACCTTCTGGCGCTGGACAGAGGTGTATTGCGGATAAGGTAAGAGCGACTGCCTGCGCGAGATCCTCTGTCCAGAAATCGGGCCGCTTTCAATGAATCCGTAGAAGGGATTTGGGACCTGATCATTTAACGCCTGGCCCAGACTCAGGTACTCGTTCGGCAATTGGTTCAGTTCCCATGCTCCGGCGTAAAGACGGGTTCCTTTATTGCCCCAGTAGTTCACGCTCAGCACCAGATCGTTCTGAATCTGCCGCTGTATACCAAAACTGAAGGTCTGGGCGTAACCCTGCTGATGCTGATGAATCGGGGCCTGAATTTGAGCTCCTTCATTGGCGAGTGGATTCCGAAAATTACCCGGGAGCAGAAACCCTTGTGGGAACGGGTTCTGAAGCGTGTTGGCAGGTGTGACATCGTCTATGGTGCCAACGAACGGAGTGTCGCGAAACGCTTCAATAGAACCTCGACTGAGCCCCTGAATATCCCGAGGCACATAGAAGATTCCATAGCCACCGCGAATGACTGTCTTGTCGCCGATGCTGTATGCGAAGCCGAACCGTGGACCCCAATTTGAAAGATCGGTCTGCTGCTGATTCCTGCTATTGCCCTCACCCAGGCAGACTAAAGCGCCTGTAAGATTCGGCAACCCGACCTGCGCCGCTCGCGGACTGCTAACAGACGGATCGAAGTACGCCATTCGGTTGTATCGTTCCCGGTCGCCGATATGCAGGTCGTATCTCAATCCCAAAATTCAGCGTCAGACTGCGCGTAACTTTCCAGTCATCCTGCGCGAAGAACGCCGAGTACAAGCCATAGGTTGACGTACGCATAATGAGTCGCTCGCTGCCGCTCGACGGCTGACCCAAGAGGAACGCTCCAAAGCTGTGTCCTGCGTTTGCGCTCGCCTGCACGGGATTGGGCCCTTGTGTGAATTGCCGGGTGAATGCAAAGCGTCCGGAAGGGATCTGGTTCTGACCCTCGTTAAACTGGATGTTCCGATACTCTCCTCCGAACTTGAACGTGTGACTCTTGGCGACGTAGCTTACGCTGGCGCGATAGCCAATGGTGTTGCGCGGTTGCGATTGAACGATCGAGTCCGTTCCGTTCAAGGACGTTCCAAATGTGTCGGCGATGGAAATCACGACATTGATCACTCCAGCGGTTCCGACATGCAAGTGAAATCTTTACGGTTTTGCGAATCCACCACGAGGTTTGCTATGCGCACAGGTAAGGCGTCAAAGAAGGTTCGTCAAAGGGAGCAGCCCTCAGTCTCGATTCGCACCTGATCTCAGGGGTACTCTCCAGTTATGAAAAGGGGCTCTTAATACCCAGTGATTCGGTCGAAGTTAAATGTGGCGTTCTCAGAGATAGGATGCGCGCTTTTGAACTGACGGGTCTCATGGGGTTGGATATCCCTGCTGTAGGCGAAGATGGGTACTGGCGGCAGGTCCAGCGGCGCTTGAGGCGCTCGATTGCGCGATGCGCCGGGCCGGCTCGGAGACCACATCTGACTAAAGTCGGGCGGTGGCGACCAATCGAGCATAAACGCAACAGTGACATTGCTGAATTTTCGGTCGCAGTTGTTTTTGAAAGTACCAATGATGTATGTAGAGCCGTCCTGCACACTCGTTGTGTGGCCAAGCATGGTGAGGCATTTTGCCGAATAATCGGTGGTCGCAGTGGTCACAATCCTGCGGATGCCCTGGGATAAGACATAGCGCAAGACTAGTAAGGCCGCGATGGCAAGAATCAGACCCCTAATCGTGTGCACGGCACTCCTTACGTAACAGCAGAAGCTTCATGGCTGGATTGCAGCCCGTAGTTGCGCATTGCGTCGATCTTTCCCTCGATTAAAAGAAATCGGCGGACTGGGCTACACTCTTTACGCGAGAACATCGATCCTTTTGTGGTGCGTCGCATCGCGTGTGACTACCACGTACGTTCGAAAAGGACGGCCTGTGTTTGACCTGCCTCGATTCTCTCAACCAGTCATAGCTGAGGATCTCAGATAATCGGCGAACTGATAATCGTGCATCCGCGTCGCATCGCCCGCTGCAGCCACCTAAATCGCTTATCGACTCCTTTTTATGACCCGACATAATCAGCCGGCGAGATAGCTTGGAGCTCTCCGCGACGAGCATAATGTCGATTCGAGAATCCAGGACAAGCATCGCATCAAGAGCGAACTTGTGGTTGTCGATTAGCCGAAACCTCCTAATGCAGGTTGGCATTTTAGCTGTTGACATCGACGATATCACAGATATTAGTGTTCACAGCGTTGAAGTTTCACCTAGGTATGCATGCGAACGGTTACGCTCTCCCGAATGATCGCGCGCCAGGTGGTCCTGCATCCGTGTCTGGTTGATTAGGACTTGGGTGAACGTCTCTTCGAGGGCCTTCTGGAGAGTCACAATGCGCTCGGCATCGTCATCGGCTGTCGCGACGGAAAGTTCTTCCCTTAGCCGCGTATTGTCTTCGGCGATGGAGATCAAGATATCTGTAAGATAGTGACACTGCCTGCACATCGAGTTGAACGTTAGCAATTTAATTGCCTAGGCACTTCGCTGGTTTTTGAAGGGCTGCGATGAAAGATTCGTGTGCTTTTGAGTCTATTTGGGTACTTCTAGAACTGCGACCCCAGCCCAGACGGTCCTAGAAGCTCAAGTGAGGGGTGGGTGCCAGCAGGAAGCTCTTTAGACCACGAAAAACGGCCGTTTTCGACAGCGCTTCAGACGTACTAATCTGAACGTTGCAAGTCGAGCGCCCCTGTTCAGTACTACTAGTTTGAATGGCGTTTCATTTGCTATGGGAGTTGCGTGGCATCGAATGGGGAATTGGGGAAACTTGAGCGCATCTTGAACGAGGAACTCGAACGAGCGTATAACGCTCTTATGAAAGCTAACAAGAGTGCTCCAAGCGAGTTTCGGCTTCCCGATGGCATGCTGAGAATTCAGCAGGCGGGTGACAATCATAACCGTGCCCTGGATGTCTATTTGGTGGCTTTGAAGCGATTCAACGATTACGCGATAAGAAAGATAGTCCCTGACGACCTAAAGTCGCTTTTAAATTGACCGCTGAAACTACAGGCAAGGCGTGCGCGTCACAGCGCAGCTCAAGCTTGTTCCGAAATATCGGGAGGAATGGCTTATGGCAGAAGTTCGCACCGCTTTGACACCATTTGTTGCGCGGCAATGGAACAGTGCGGAACACGAAAAGTTTGAGATCGGTGACCGTGTGATCGCGCTTCGGCATGAATCGGGATACAGTATTTTTGCACGTGAGTCCGATCCAATCACACGCTATCTTCTGACAATCGACGATTTCAGAGCGGCTACGAAAGGATCAGGCTCCGATAAAGTACTGCGTGCGGGCGGATCGACTGAACCACGCACTGAAGTTTGACCCGCAAACTTCGTCTAGTGCGTGTGCTGAGCGCTCTAGAGCTTACGATCCCCACGGATCGGGTTTCCACTCGGTGCGCTGCCCGCGGGGGGCGCCGAGATCCCGACCTTCCTGAGCTACAGTCTGGAGAAGCGGCTATCGAAGCAAAAAGACGAGTTCGGCCGTGGCGCGATCGAGGGTGTCGCGGGTCCCGAAGCCGCAAATAATGCGGCTTTCTCGGGAGTGCTGGTGCCATTGCTTACGCTGGGCATTCCCACCTCGGCTACCGCCGCGATCTTGCTCGCTGCGTTTCAAATCTACAATCTTCAACCAGGCCCATTGTTGTTCCAGAACTCCTCAGGTCTGGTCTGGGCGCTGATTGCCAGTCTTTACATCGGCAATGTCATGTTGTTGGCTCTGAATCTGCCGTTGATTCGAATCTGGATCAAGCTGCTTGAAATTCCTCGGCCGCTCCTTCATTCCAGTATTCTCGTCTTCGCAACGTTGAGCGTGTACAGCGTGGCGAACGACATCATTGACGTGCTTCTCATGTATGTCATGGGGGTGTTGGGTTTCTGCTAACGAGATTGTCAGAAGCTAATGGGATGGTCCGCCGCGGAACCTCGCAATGAGATAAACAGTGCAGTCCGAGTGGACAACCAGCTGGTTCAGGCATCGTATTGCGAGAGATCATGACACTTATAGAGGTCGCTGAGTTAAATTCGTTTCGTCTGCTCCAAAACTAAGGGAGTGGTGAGTTCAAGAGTAATCGAGATCGACTGGCGCACACAGAAGTAGCGTCTAGAAAAGACCGGGCTACGATAGTGGGGTGACTCGATATGCTGCACTGCTGTTGCTCTCCATCGGTGCGTTCGCCCAGACAGATTGGCCTTCCTATGGGAATGATCCGGGCGCGATGCGCTATTCCTCCTTGCGCCAGATTCATACGGGCACCGTAGAACGGCTGAGGCTCGCCTGGACGTTTCGCACGGGAAAGCCGGGATCGGAGGCTGTGCCTATCGTTGTGGACGGGGTGATGTATTTGACGGCCCCCGATGGTGTGTATGCACTGGTGCCGGAGACGGGCGAGTTGCTCTGGAAGCACGACGCGGCACCGGTAGCTCTGCGAGGGCTGGCATATTGGCTGGGGACGGGCGGCTTACATTCGCGCGTGTTCGCCGGGAATGGACAATTCCTGTTGGCGCTGGATGTAACGACGGGGAAGCCTGCGCCTGGATTTGGCAATGAGGGCCGGGTGGATCTGAAGAAGGGTGTGCTGGGGGATTTGAATGATGCGCGGTATAGGTTGCAGTCGCCGCCGGCCGTGTTTGGCGATGTTGTCATTACGGGATGCAGCAATAGCGAGGGGGCACCCTCTGCGGGTGCGTATGGGGACATTCGCGGCTGGGATGCGAAGACGGGTAAGCTGCTATGGACCTTTCACACGGTACCGCGGCCGGGGGAAGCGGGGTCGGAGACGTGGCCTCCGGATGGCTGGAAGAATCGATCGGGGACCAATGTGTGGGGGTTCTTCACGATTGATGTGAAGCGCGGGATTGTATATGCGCCGCTGGGTGCGCCGACCTCCGACTTCTATGGTGCGGATCGGGTTGGGGACAATCTGTATGGTAATTCGCTCGTGGCGCTGGATGCACGGACGGGGGAAAAGAAGTGGCACCGGCAACTGGTGCATCACGACATTTGGGACTATGACTTGGCCGCGCCGCCGGCGTTGTTTGACCTTCGCCGCTCGGGGCGCATCATTCCGGCCGTCGCTCAGATCACCAAGATGGGTTTGCTCTTCGTGTTTAACCGCGTGACGGGGGAGCCGGTCTACGGAATGGAAGAAAGACCCGTGCCGCAGACGGCGGTGCCGGGGGAAGTGACATCGACGACCCAGCCGTTTCCGGTGAAGCCTCCGCCGTTGGGGAAGAACACGTTTCGCCTGGAGGACATGTATGACCGGTCGCCGGAGCATTCACGTTTTTGCAGGGAATTGTTTGAAACAAATCAGATGAAGATCGGCGTGCCGTACACGCCCCTGCCGCTCGAAGGGAACGCGCTGTTTTTTCCGAGCACGCTGGGCGGGGGAAATTGGGGCGGGGTGTCGATTGATCCTTCGCTTGGTCTGTTGTTTGTGAACGTGACGCACATAGGGCAATGGGGGCACATGGAGAAGCGGGGTTCGCAGTACGTGCGGACGTCGGCATACGGGACGTATGCGCGGTTTTGGGATCGAGAGACACGGATACCGTGCCAGAATCCGCCGTTTGGAGAGCTGATCGCGGTCGATCTGGCCTCGGGGGAGGTTGCGTGGCGATCGGTGCTGGGGAGGATCGAGGCCTTGGAGGCGATCGGGGTGCGCGATACGGGGACGCTGAACCTGGGCGGAAGCATAACGACGGCAGGTGGTCTCGTGTTTATTGGGGCGACGAATGATGCCCGATTCAGGGCGTTTGACTCGAAGAGGGGGAGACTGCTTTGGGAAGTGAAGCTGGAAGCGAGCGGGCACACGAGCCCGATTACTTACATGGGGCGCGACAGAAGGCAATATGTGGCGCTGGTGGCTGAGGGAGGCGGTGGGTTTCTGGATGGGGGATTGAGCAACAGTGTGGTTGCGTTTGCGCTGCCGGATGTTGAGCGGAAGCCCCTGCCGGTTTCGGTTTCGAAGGCGGTGGCCGCGGCCGCCGCGACCAGACGCGGAGTGGCGAAAGTCGGTGCGTTTGCGCCGGTGGTGCTGCCGGTGGGCGGAGCGAAGGCGTTGGTGGAGAAGGCGTGCGGGGTGGGTTGTCATTCGTTGGAGGTGGTGACGAGTCAGCGGATGAATGAAGAGCAATGGAATTTGATCGTGCAGAACATGGTGGCTCGGGGAGCGCAGGCGTCCGACGCCGAGGTGAAGGCGATCGTGGAATATCTGGGAAGGACGGTGGGGCGGGCGACGACAACGCTTGAGAATCAAGAATGATCAACCGAACGCTTGCAAGGCGCTTGGGAAACGCTCGAAGTACGGATGGAACCCGCCGAGGAACCACCAATTATGGAAGTGCTATTTATCGATGCGGCAACCAAGCAGCCGACCGAAAGACTCCAATTGAAACTCGGCGTCCCACTCTCACCCGAACATTCGCGAATACGGTCTAGAACTCGCTACCGTTAATGTGTGTTATCGCGCAACCTTCCAGAACCGCGACAGAGGTTCCGAAGATAGGAGAGAGCTCGACCTTACGCCGATGCGGCTGGCGCCTCA
>Ga0209382_10003815_pt1 | contig 20655 bp, 1 predicted proteins | sample SoiMetdeltSBSDD5_FD_187599 | JGI IMG/M metagenome (GOLD analysis project Ga0209382, IMG submission 187599) | Bulk soil microbial communities from a Populus tree surrounding site in Tennessee, USA - Soil MetaG P. deltoides SBSDD5 (SPAdes) (version 2) | ecosystem: Environmental > Terrestrial >... | reverse complement strand
AGGTTCTACGTCGGGAGCTGTCGGTGCTGTACGCAGCTTTCTCCGAGGGAGGGTCGAGCCCGCTCGCGCCGTTGACGGTGCAGTACGCCGACTATGCGGTATGGCAGCGCCGCCACCTGGCAGAGCGCATGGAGGACCAGCTCGCCTATTGGCGCGAGACGTTGGCGGGTGTGGTGCCGCTGGACCTTCCGACCGATCGACCGCGTCCAGTGGTCCGCTCGCCGGCGGGGGCGTCCGTGCCGCTGCGGTTCAGTCCCGAGCTATCGGCAGGGTTGCGGAGATTGGCGCGGGCGCAGGGAGCCAGCGACTTCATGGTGTTGCTGGCCGGGTTCCAGGCCCTGTTGGCCCGGATCTGCGGCCAGGACGACATCGCGGTAGGGATACCCGTGGCGAACCGCTCCCGTCCCGAGGTCGAGGACCTGGTCGGGCTGTTCGTCAACACCCTGGTGTTGCGCACCGACTGCTCGGGCAGCCCCAACTTCACCGAGCTGGTGGACCGCGTCCGTCACGTCGCCGTGGGTGCCTACGCCCATCAGGACCTGCCCTTCGAACGGCTGGTCGAGGACCTCGCTCCCGACCGCGATCTGTCCCGCCACCCCCTGTTCCAGGTCTTCGTGAACTTCGAGGCCGACGCAGGGACTGGTGGGGATCTCGAGCTGGGCAGCGTTGCTGCCTGCGAACTGTCACCGCCATCCACGATGGCCAAGTTCGACCTGGTGCTCAACCTCGCCGGAGGCGGGGAGGCGATCACGGGTGAGCTTCAGTACCGCCTCGATCTGTTCGACGATGCGACGGCGGCCCGCCTAGCTGACCAGATGGTGCGGGTGCTGGAGCAGGCGATCACCGACCCAGGGAAGCCGGTCGGGTCTTTGGATCTGTTGTCGACGTCAGAACGTGCGGCGTTGCTCGGGTGGGCAAGGGGCGAAGCGGTCGCGGCCGGCCAGGCCGTGCACGAGGCGGTGGCGGCTCGGGCTGTCCAGTGTCCGGACGGTACAGCGGTGGTCGCCGACGGGGTGGAGCTGAGCTATCGAGAGCTGGACATGCGAGCGAATCGTCTGGCTCAGCACTTGCGAGCCCGAGGAATCGGCCCGGACGCTGTGGTCGGGATCTGTGTGGAGCGGGGCGTCGATCTGGTGGTGGCCGTGCTAGGGGTCTTGAAGGCGGGCGGCGCATATCTGCCGCTGGATCCCGAGTACCCGCCCGAGCGGCTGGAGCTCGTGGCTGAGACCGCGTCCGCCGAGATCGTGGTTGCGAGGCCGGAGACCGCGCGTTGGGTGCGGGCCGGGCCAGTAGTCGATGTGGCGGACCCGAGGATCGCGTCGGCGCCAGTTGGGGCCCCTGAGCTACCGGTCGACCCGGCCAATCTCGCCTATGTCATGTTCACGTCCGGTTCGACTGGTGCGCCCAAGGGGGTGGCTGTACCGCATGCCGGTGTGGCCAACGTTGTGGCGTGGTTACAACGGAGGTTCCCGTTGGGGGTTGGGGATCGGGTGCTGCAGCAGACCTCGTTCAGCTTCGACGTGGGCAGCGCCGAGATCCTCTGGCCGCTGACAGCGGGCGCGACGTTGGTGCTGGCCGAGCCGGGACGGCAGGGCGATGTCGACTACCTGATCGGGTTGATGGACGTTGAAGCCGTCACCGTCATGGACTGCGTTCCGTCGTTGTTGAGCCCGCTGGTGGCCCACGAAGGATTCGGCAGTCTGGAGGCATTGCGCTTGGTGGCCTGCGCCGGTGAGGCCTTGCGAGGCGCCGATGTGATCCGCTGTCACAGCGCCCACGACTCGGCGGTTGTCGCCAACATCTACGGTCCGACCGAGGCGTCCATCTATGCGTCGTGGTGGCTCTGCGACAGGGCCCGTACCACAGCCGGTCCCGTGCCGATCGGTGGGCCGGTCGCGAACGCGTCGTGCTACGTGCTGGATGGTTCCTTGGGGCTGGTTCCGGTGGGTGTGGTGGGTGAGTTGTTCGTGGGTGGGGTGGGGGTGGCACGGGGGTATGTGGGGCGGCCGGACTTGACCGCGGAGCGGTTTGTGGCCGACCCCTTCGATGCGGGTGGGGGGCGGTTGTATCGGACGGGAGATCAGGTGCGGTGGCGGGTGGATGGGGTGTTGGAGTTTGTGGGCCGCGTCGACGACCAGGTGAAGGTGCGGGGGTTCCGGGTGGAGCCTGCGGAGGTGGAAGCAGCCCTTGTAGCTCATCCGGAGGTCGCCGAGGCAGCCGTGGTGGGGCGGGCGGACGAGCTCTCCGACACCCGGCTGGTGGGTTACGCAGTGCCAGACGGGGACTCCCCGCTGCCGTCGGTGCCGGTACTACGTCGCTGGTTGGGGGAGCGGTTGCCAGGGTTCATGGTGCCTTCGGTCTTCGTGGAGCTGGCCGCGTTGCCGCGGACCCCGGCGGGGAAGGTCGACCGGCGGGCGCTGCCAGCACCGAGCTCGGAACGCCCCGAGGTGGCGGCCTACCGGGTGCCGCAGGGTCCGACCGAGCAGGCGTTGGCTGGCATCTTCGCCGAGGTGCTGGGCCTGGAGCGCGTCGGGGCCGATGATGACTTCTTCGACCTCGGCGGTCACTCACTCCTCGCGACTCGAGTGATGGCCCGGATGACGACCACCTTCGGGGTGGAGATGGGATTGCGGGTGCTCTTCGAGACGCCAACCGTGAGCGACCTCGCGGTCCTCGTCGACGTCGCGATTGGCTACAGGGCCGAGCCCGTCGCCGACGTGGAGCAGGAGGAGTTCGAGGTGTGACCGCTATCGAACTGCTTCGCCGTCTCCGCGCTCGGGGCATCGCTCCGGAGCTCGTGGACGGCCGGCTGCGCGTCCGGGCCGCCAAGGGTCTGCTGACCGAGGACCTTCGGGACGAGCTGCGGGCGCATGCGGACGAGCTGAAGCAGCTGCTGGCCCATGTGGTTCCCTCGGGTGACGGTGAGGTGGTACTGCCGGTGACGCCGGTGGCTCGGGATGGGCGGTTGCCGTTGTCGTTCGCGCAGGAACGCCTGTGGTTCCTGAACCAGTTCGAGCCGGGATCGGCTGAGTATCACGTGCCAGGGGCATTCGAGATCCGTGGCGTCCTGGATCTTGATGCGTTGCAGAGGGCGTTGTCGGAGGTGGTGGCCCGACACGAGGTGTTGCGCACCCGGTTCGTGGCCGACGGTGGGGTGCCTGCCCAGGTCATCGACCCGCGCCATGTTGTGGACCTGCCGTTGGTCGATCTCACCGACGGGGAGCCGGATGCGGCGAGGGCGGAGGCCTCGCGGATCCTGGGCGAGGTCGCCGCCCGGCCGTTCGATCTTGCCGAGGATCGGCTGGTGCGGGTGGTTCTGGTCCGTCTCGCACCGGAGGAGCATGTGTTGGGGGTGGTGTTGCACCACATCGTCTCCGACGAATGGTCGAGCGAGATCGTGCTCCGGGAGCTATCGGTGCTGTACGAGGCCTTCGCGGGGGGTGAGCCCAGCCCCCTGCCCCCGCTGGAGGTGCAGTACGCGGACTTCGCGATGTGGCAACGCCAGTACCTGTCGGCCGCGCGGCTGGGCAGCCAGCTCGACTACTGGCGCCAAGCCCTGACGGGGCTGGTGCCGTTGGAGTTGCCGACCGATCGGCCCCGCCCCCCACAGCGGTCCCCTACCGGGGGATCGGTGCCCATCACCCTGGGTCCCGAGCTCTCCGCCGGGCTGTCGGCGTTGGCGCGGCGCCAGGGGGCCAGTGTGTTCATGGTGCTGCTGGCCGGGTTCCAAGCCCTGTTGGCCCGCTACACCGACACCGACGACGTCGCCGTGGGCACCCCGGTCGCCAACCGGGCCCGTCCCGAGGTGGAGGACCTGGTCGGGTTCTTCGTCAACACCCTGGTGCTACGGACCGATCTGTCCGGTGACCCCACCTTCACGGAGTTGATCGCCCGGGTGCGGGAGACAGCGCTGGGCGCTTATGCCCACCAGGATCTGCCCTTCGAACGCTTGGTCCAGGACCTCACCCCCGACCGCGACACCTCCCGCCACCCCCTCTTTCAACTCATGTTCACCTACCGCCCGGGAGATCCGGAGGTCCCCCTTCTCGCCACCGCCGCAACGTGCGATTTCACAGTGCCGTTCGCCGCGACGCCGTTCGACCTCACGCTCACCTTGACCGGCAGTGAGGACATAGCTGGGCATTTCGAGTTTGCGGTGGAGCTCTTCGATGCGGCGACTGTGGAGCGTCTGGGCCGCAGCCTGGTCGAGCTCCTGTCCCAGGCGGCCGGCCGCCCTGAGGTCCGGTTGTCGGAGCTGGGTGTGGTCGACGCCGCGGAGCGGGATCGACTCCTGGAATGGGCACAGGGCCCGTGGTTGGAGGGGCGGGGCCGGGGCCTGTTGGAGGCCGTGGCGACTCAGGCAGCGGAGGATCCGAGGGCCGCGGCGGTGATCGCCGGCGGGGTGGAGCTCTCGTATGGGGAGTTGGAGGCCCGTTCCAACCAGCTGGCCTGGCTGCTGCAGTCCCGGGGGGTGGGCCCGGATGTGGTGGTGGGTGTCTGTCTGCCGCGGGGCCCGGACCTGGTCGTCGCAGTCATCGGGATTCTCAAGGCGGGTGGCGCCGTCCTGGTGTTGGACCCCGAGTATCCGCCGGAGCGCTTGGGGATGATGGCCGACACCGCCAACGCGGCGCTGGTGGTGGCTGACTCGGAGACAGCGGAGCTGTTGGAGGGCCGCCCTTCCATCGACATCTCGGATCCGGGGATCGCCGCGGCGCCTTCGGTGGCCCCCCAGATCGATGTGGATCCCGAGGCTCTGGCGTGGGTGGTGTTCACGTCGGGGTCGACGGGGGTGCCGAAGGGTGTGGGGGTGCGTTGGGGGGGTGTGGAGGGGTTGTTGGCGGGGTGGGTGTCGGCGCATCGGTTGGAGTGGGGGTGGCGGTGGTTGTCGTTGGCGCCGGTCTCGACCGACGTGTTCTGTGGCGATGTGGTGCGGGGGTTGGGGTGTGGGGGGACGTTGGTGTTGGGGGACCCGTTGTTGGGTGCCGGCGGCCCAGAGCTGTCCGAGGCGGTGGAGCGTTGGGGTGTGGAGGCCCTGGAGGTGGCGCCGCGCGGCTTGCGGGGGTTGATAGCTGCAGCTGAGGACGGGTGGGTGCCGGAGGGGTTGGAGTTGGTGGCGGTGGCATCGGAGAGCTTCGTAGGGGGATTGGCGGCTCGGGCGGAGCAGGTGTTGGGCGTGAGGCTGGTGGTGGCGTTTGGCTTGAGTGAGGCCACGGTGGATTCGACGTGGTTCCGGTGGGGGTCCGCGCCGGTGGATGCGGGAGCGCGGGTTCCGATAGGAGGGCCGTTGCCGGGAGTGGTGTGTCAGGTGGTGGACGGGGGATTGGGGTTGGTACCTGCGGGGGTGCCTGGCGAGTTGTTGATCGGTGGAGTAGGCGTGGCCCGGGGGTATGTGGGGCGTTCGGACCTGACGGCGGAGCGCTTCGTCGCCAACCCATGGGGGCCGCCGGGGTCGCGGGCGTATCGGTCGGGGGATCGAGTGCGGTGGCGGGCCGATGGACAGTTGGAGTTTCTGGGCCGGCTGGATGACCAGCTGAATGTGGGGGGGTTCCGGGTAGAACCCCGCGAGATCGAAGCTGTCCTGGGCTCCCATCCCGATATCGACGACGTCGTCGTAGTGGGCCGAGAGGACGAGGCGGATGGGGTCACGGGTTTGGTGGCCTACATCGCGTCGGGTGGGGTGCCGGTGGGGGAGTTGCGGAGCTGGTTGGCCCAGCGGCTGCCGGGGTTCATGGTGCCCTCCGTGTTCGTGGAGTTACCGGTGCTGCCGCGCACCGGGGCCGGAAAGGTGGACCGTCGGGCGCTGCCCCCACCGGGTGCGCAGCGCCCGGAGGTGGCGGTGTTCCGGGCGCCGCGGTCTGCGATCGAAGACGTGTTGGCGGGGGTGCTCGCCGAAGTGCTCGGCCTGGAGCGGGTGGGGATCGACGACGACTTCTTCGCCCTGGGGGGCCATTCGCTGTTGGCAACCCGGGTCATCGCCCGGATCACCGCCATCGTGGGTGTCGAGATCGGGTTACGGGTCTTGTTCGAGAAACCCACTGTGGCGGGTCTCGCCGCAGCCGTGGCCGCCGGCGAGGCAGTGGCACCGGTGACGCCGGTGGCCCGCGAAGGGCCGTTGCCGTTGTCGTTTGCCCAGGAACGCCTGTGGTTCCTGGCCCAGCTCGAACCCGGCTCCGTCGAGTACAACGTGCCCGGCGCTCTGGAGTTGTCCGGCGGCCTCGATGTCGACGCGTTGCGGGCGGCTCTGTCGGAGGTGGTGGCCCGTCACGAGGTGCTACGGACCCGGTTCGTGGCCGACGGTGGTGTACCCGCCCAGGTGATCGACACGCCCCAGCCTGTGGACCTGCCCACCGTCGACCTGACCGATTGGGACCCGGAGGCGGCCCGGGTCGAGGCCTCCCGGATCCTGGGTCGGGCCGCCGCACAGCCCTTCGACCTGGCCCGAGATCGTCTGGTGCGGGCGGTGCTGGTCCGGCTCGAACCAGAGGCGCACGTGCTGGGCGTGGTGCTGCACCACATCGTCGCCGACGAGTGGTCCAGCCACATCCTGCGCCACGAGCTCTCGGTTCTCTATGCCGCCTACACGAACGGGCAGCCGAGCCCGTTGCCGCCGCTGGAGGTGCAGTACGCCGACTTCGCGGTATGGCAACGCGGCTACCTGTCCGGAGAGCGGCTCGACACCCAACTCGACCACTGGCGCCACGCCCTCACCGGACTCGTGCCCTTGGAGCTGCCCACCGATTGGCCCCGCCCTCCACAGAGGTCCCCCGCGGGCGACTCGGTGCCGGTGGCCTTTGGCGCGGAGTTGTCCGCCAGGCTGCGGGCGTTGGCGCGGGCCCAGGGGGCCAGTGTCTTCATGGTCCTGCTCGCCGGGTTCCAAGCCCTCCTCGCTCGCTGGGCCGACACCGACGACGTCGCCGTGGGCACCCCGGTCGCCAACCGGGCCCGTCCCGAGGTGGAGGACCTGGTCGGGTTCTTCGTCAACACCCTGGTGCTACGGACCGATCTGTCCGGTGACCCGACCTTCACGGAGTTGATCGCCCGGGTGCGGGAGACAGCGCTGGGTGCCTATGCGCATCAGGACCTGCCCTTCGAACGCCTTGTCGAGGACCTCGCCCCCGACCGCGACACCACCCGCCACCCCCTCTTCCAAGTCATGCTCGCCTACGAGGCGGCTCCACCGCAGGACGACGTGCAATCCCTCGGTGAAGGCGAGGTCTGCGGCCTGGACCTGGATCTCGTAGCAACGTCTCTGGATCTGATCCTCTCATTGGCCGAGACCGACGCCGGTTTGGCGGGACGTTTCGAGTTTGCGGTGGAGTTGTTCGATCCGGGGACGGTGGAGTGCTTGGGTCGCGGCCTGCTCGAGCTCCTCTCCCAGGCGATCGGCCGCCCTGAGGCCCGGTTGTCGGAGCTGGGCCTGGTCGACGCCGCGGAGCGGGATCGGCTTCTGGGGTGGGCTGAGGGTTCGTTGTTGGAGCCAGGGTTGGGGTTGTTGGGCGCGGTGGCGGCTCGGGCGGTGGAAGAGCCGGAGGCCGTGGCAGTGATCACCGACGGGGTGGAGCTGTCGTATGGGGATCTGGAGGCCCGGTCGAACCAGTTGGCCCACTACCTCGGGTCCCGAGGTGTGGGTCCCGAGACGGTGGTCGGCGTCTGCCTGCCGCGGGGCCCGGACCTGGTTGTCGCAGTCATCGGGATCCTCAAGGCGGGTGGCGCGTTCTTGGTGTTGGACCCCGAGCATCCGTCTGAGCGTTTGGGGGTGATGGCCGACACCGCCTACGCGGCGTTGGTGGTGGCCGGCTCGGAGACGGCGGATGTCGTGGGTGACCACGCGATTGTGGATGTCGCCGATCCCGAGATCTCCGCGGCGTCCCCCGTGGCCCCCGACGTCGAGCTCGACCCGGACGGCTTGGCGTGGGTGGTGTTCACGTCGGGGTCGACGGGGGTGCCGAAGGGTGTGGGGGTGTGTTGGGGGTCAGTGGACGCGTTGTTGGCGGGGTGGGTGTCGGCGCATGGGCTGGGGTGGGGGTGGCGGTGGCTGAGCGTGGCGCCGGTGGGGACCGACGTGTTCTGTGGGGACGTGGTTCGGGTGCTGGGGACCGGCGGTGCCTTGGTGTTGGGATCCCCGTTGCTGGGGGCGGGCGGCGCGGAGCTGGCGGAGACCGTGCAGCGCTGGGGTATCGAGGCCCTGGAAGTGGCGCCCCGGGGTCTGCGGGCGCTGGTGGCAGGGACGCCGCACGGGTTGAAGCTCGTGGTGGTCGCCTCGGAGGCCTTTACGGGGGCCGAGGCGGGAGCGGCGGAGGCGGTGTTGGGGGCGCGGGTGGTGGTGGGGTTCGGGTTGAGTGAGGCCACGGTCGACTCGACCTGGTTGGCGTGGGGCAGCGTGCCGGTGGTTCCGGCGGGGCGGGTGCCGATCGGTGGGCCGTTGCCGGGTGAGGTGTGCCATGTGCTGGATGGCTCGTTGGGGTTGGCGCCGGCGGGTGTGCCTGGCGAGCTGTTCATCGGTGGGGTGGGGGTGGCGCGGGGTTATGTGGGGCGTCCGGATCTGACCGCCGAGCGGTTCGTCGCCAATCCGTGGGGGCCGCCGGGGTCCCGGTTGTACCGGTCGGGGGACCGGTGCCGTTGGCGGGGCGACGGCCAGTTGGAGTTTCTGGGGCGGCTGGATGACCAGCTGAACGTAGGTGGGTTCCGGGTCGAACCCGCCGAGATCGAAGCTGTTCTGGGCTCCCATCCCGCCGTCGCAGACGTCGTCGTGGTGGGCCGCCGGGACGACGGCGAGGGCGTCACCGGCCTGGTCGCCTATGTCAGCGGTGAGTTGTGCCCGGTGGGGGAGCTCCGGGCCTGGTTGGCCCAGCGGCTGCCGGGGTTCATGGTCCCGTCGGTGTTCGTCGAACTGCCCGAGCTGCCTCGCACGCCAGCGGGCAAGGTGGACCGGCGGGCGCTGCCCGCCCCGGGCCCGCAACGACCCCAGGTGGCGGTGTTCCGGGCGCCGCGAAACGCCACAGAGGAGATCCTGGCTGCGGTCTTCGCAGAGGTGCTCGGTCTGGAACGGGTGGGGATCGACGACGACTTCTTCGACCTGGGCGGCCACTCGCTGCTCGCCACTCGCGTGATGGCCCGGATCACCGCCATCGTCGGTGTCGAGGTCGGGTTGCGGGTCCTGTTCGAGACCCCGACCGTCGCCGGCCTCGCCACCGCGCTCGCCACCGGCGAGGCGGTCGCACCCGTCGTGCCGGTGGCCCGCGACGGGCCACTGCCGTTGTCCTTCGCCCAAGAGCGCCTCTGGTTCCTGGCCCAGCTGGAACCCGACTCCGCCGAATACAACGTCCCCGGCGCCCTCCTGTTGCGCGGTGACCTCGACATCGACGCCCTGCAGCAGGCCCTCACAGAAGTGGTCGCCCGCCACGAAGTCCTCCGCACCCGCTTCGACACCGACACCGGCATCCCGGTCCAGGTCATCGACCCGCCCCAACCAGTCGACCTACCCCTCGTCGACCTCAGCGACCAGGAGCCCGAACACACCCAGACCGAAGCGTCCCGCATCCTGGATGAGGCCGCCGCACAGCCCTTCGACCTGGCCCGGGACCGTCTGGTGCGCGTGGTGCTGGTCCGTCTCGCACCCGACGAGCACGTGCTGGGCGTGGTGTTGCACCACATCGTTTCGGACGAGTGGTCCAGCCACATCCTGCGCCGCGAGCTCTCGGTCCTCTATGCCGCCTACACGAACGGGCAACCGAGCCCGCTCCCGACCCTGCCGATCCAATACGCCGACTATGCCGCCTGGCAACGCGACTATCTCTCCGGGGAACGGCTCGACACCCAACTCGACTACTGGCGTCAGGACCTGGCGGGGCTGGTGCCCTTGGAGCTACCGACCGACCGGCCCCGCCCCCCACAACGATCCCCGGCGGGCGACTCGGTGCCGATCGTGCTGCAGGCCGAGCTGTCCGATCGGTTGCAGGCGTTGGCACGGAGCCAGGGGGCCAGCATGTTCATGGTCCTGCTCGCCGGGTTCCAAGCCCTCCTCGCTCGTTGGGCCGACACCGACGACGTCGCCGTCGGCACCCCGGTCGCCAACCGGGCCCGCCCCGAAGTCGAGGACCTGGTGGGGTTCTTCGTCAACACCCTGGTCCTCCGGACCGATCTGTCCGGTGACCCGACCTTCACCGAGTTGATCGCCCGAACCCGCGAAACCGCCCTAGGCGCTTACGCCCACCAGGATCTCCCCTTCGAACGCCTCGTCGAACACCTCGCCCCCGACCGCGACACCACCCGCCACCCGCTGTTCCAAGTCATGCTCGCCTACGAAGCACCCGACGAGGACGAGGGTGGCGGCGAGGAAGGCCTCGCCGCACTGGCCGAGGGCGGCGTCCCGGTTGCAAGCGTGCTGGTCAAGGGCGACCTGCGCCTCGAGCTGACCCGGTGGCACGACCGCATCACGGGTGCCCTCGAATATCGGACCGACATCTTCGACGAGGCGACCGCGTGCCAGATCGTCGAAGCGTTCGTCCGGGTCCTGGAAGCCGCCGCTGCAGACCCCGAGATACCGGTCGGCCGCCTCCCCGTCGTCGGGCCAGCCGAGCGGGACGACGCCCTGGCTGCCTGGCACCCCGGACTCGACGAGCCGGCCGCGGTCACCCTCGTCCCGGAGCTCGTCACGGCCCAGGCACGGTCCCGCCCGGAGGCCGAGGCGTTGGTGGCCGGCGAGACCGGCCTGACCTACCGCCAGCTCGAAGGAGAGGCCAACCGCTTGGCCCACCACCTGCAATCCCTCGGAGTTGGCCCCGACGTCCTGGTGGGATTGTGCCTCGATCAGGGCATCGAGCTGGTCGTGGCCATGCTCGCGGTCCTGAAGGCCGGTGGCGCGTACCTGCCTCTCGACCCGCATCATCCTCCCGACCGCCTGACGCTCATGGCCGAGGACGCGGGAGCGGCGTTGATGCTGACCCAGACGAGCACGCTCGACGTCACTCCGACCGCCGCTTTCGTGCCCCTGGTTGTCCTCGACGACCCCGCGACCCGGGCCGAGATGACGGACCAACCGGATGATCGACCGGCGGTCGCCGCCTACGCCGACAACCTCGCCTACGTCGTCTACACGTCGGGCTCGACAGGCACGCCGAAGGGGGTCGCCGTCAGCCGGCACGCCCTGGACTCTTACGTCTCCGCCGTGACGCAGCGGGTCGGTTTCCTGCCGGAGGCGCACCACGCCCTGCTGCAACCGCCGTCGGTCGACTTCGCGAACACGACGCTCTTCACGGCGCTGACGACCGGCGGTGCCCTGCATCTGCTCGATCGCTGGACGGCCATCGACCCGAGCCTTCTCGCGGACCAGCTCGACCGCCGACCCGTCGACTACGTGAAGCTCGTCCCCTCCCAACTGGCCGCCCTACGCACCACCGTCGGCCTGGCGGCGGTCTCGCCGAGGGCGGCGATGATCGTCGGGGGTGAGCGGCTCGATGCCTCATTGGCACAGGAGCTGCTGGCGGAGCCCAGCCTGCCTCGGCTGGTCAACCACTACGGCCCCTCCGAGACCACCGTTGGGGTGACCAGCGGCGACGTCACCGCCGACGAGCTCACGCACTACGGAGCCGTGGCGCTGGGCGAGCCGCTGGCCGGCCGGCGCCTCGTCGTCCTCGACCGCGAGCTGCAGCCGGTGATGCCGGGCTCGATCGGTGAGCTGTACCTGGGTGGTGAGGGGTTGGCCCGTGGCTACGTCAATCGGCCCGACCTCACGGCCGAGCGCTTCGTCGCCGATCCCTTCGCCAGAGATGGCTCACGCCTCTACCGGACGGGCGACCTCGTACGTTGGCGAGGTCACCAGCGCTTCGAGTTCGTCGGCCGCGCCGACTCCCAGCTCAAGGTCCGCGGCTATCGGGTGGAGCCGGCCGAGGTCGAGGCCAGGCTGTCCGAGCACCGCGATGTCGTCGAGGCCGCTGTCACCCTGTCGTCCGCGGACACGGACGACACGCAGCTGACGGCGCACCTCGTTCTCCGGGACGGCGCAGCACAGCCGACGGCCGACGAGCTTCGCTCCCACCTCTCCTCGATGCTGCCGGAACCGATGGTGCCTTCGGTGTATCTGGTGGTGGACTCCTTGCCGAGGACTCCGAGCGGGAAGCTCGACCGGCGTGCTGTCCGCGCGACCCAGGGCGAGCGCGTCGGAGCCCGTGAATCCTTCGTGGCCCCCCGCGACGCAGTCGAGCTCACGTTGGCCAGCCTGATGGCCGAGGTGCTCCAGGTTCCTCGGGTGGGAGTGCACGACGATTTCTTCGAGCTCGGTGGTCACTCCCTTCTGGCAACGCAGCTCGTCGCTCGTGTCGAGCACGTGCTGGATGCCGAGCTCCCGCTTGTGGCGGTCTTCGACCATCCCACGGTGGCGGAGCTGGCGGCGGAGATCACCCAAGGCCGGCAGCCTGTACCTCTCGCCAAAGCGCCTCCCATCGTGCCCGTGCCGCGCGACGGACCGCTCCCACTCTCCTTCGCCCAGCAACGGCTCTGGTTCCTGGCCCAGCTCGAACCCGACAGCAACGAGTACAACGTCTCCGGAGCGCTGGAGCTGCGGGGTCCGCTCGACATCGCAGCGTTGGAGGCCGCCCTCGCCGGTGTCATCGCCCGTCACGAGGTCCTGCGCACGACCTTCTTCGCCGAGGGAGGGGTGCCACGCCAAGTCATCCATCCTCCGGGGCCTGCGCCGTTCACGACCACGGACCTGTCTGCGCACGGGACGGAGGCGCAGTCGGCGGCGTTGCACCTAGCCGCCGAGTTCGCCGCGACCCCGTTCGACCTCGCCACCGGACCCGTCATCCGGACCTCGCTTCTGCGCCTAGCGAACGACCATCACGTCCTCGTGCTGGTCGTCCATCACATCGCGGCCGACGAGTGGTCCTTGGCCATCCTGCGCCGTGAGATCCAGGACCTCTACCACGCGGAGCGGCTGCGGCGCGCCCCAATCCTGCCTCCGCTGCCGGTGCAGTACGCGGACTACGCGTCCTGGCAGCAGAGCTGGATGTCCGGCGAGCGCCTCGATCAGGAGCTGCGCCATTGGCAGACGACGCTCCTCGACCTCACCCCACTCACGCTCCCCACCGATCACCCACGACCGCCGCGGCGCTCGGGTCGAGGCGACGCCGTGTCCTTCGAGGTCCCGGAGGCGACGGCCGAAGGCCTTCGCAGGCTCGCCCGTGGCGCGTCAGCGACGATGTTCATGACGATGATGGCCGCCTTCCAGGCGCTGCTCAGCCGGCTGGGTGGCGACGACGACATCGCCGTCGGCACGCCGGTCGCGAACCGGACCCGTCCGGACGTCGAGAACCTGATCGGCCTGTTCCTCAACACCGTCGTCATCCGGACAGACTGCGCCGGCGACCCGAGCTTCAGCGAGCTGCTCGGCCGGGTCCGCGACCGCGCACTCGACGCCTTCGGCCACCAGGACGTCCCCTTCGAGCAGGTCGTCGAGGCGATCGACCCCGATCGCGACCTCAGCCGCAACCCACTGTTCGAGGTCATGTTCACGTTCGGGCAGGACGCACCCGGCGGGGAATCCGGTCTCGACGACCAGACGGTGTGCTCCGTCGAGCTTCCCCGGACGACCGCCCGCTTCGACCTCACTCTGGCCGTCACCGAAGGCGGTGGAGGCATCGTCGGTGAGCTCGAGTTCAGCCTCGACCTCTGGGAGCGTGCGTCGGCCGAACGTCTCGTGGCCCGCTTCCTGGCGGTCCTCCATGCGGTGGCCCACGATGGCGACCAGCGGCTCTCGCAACTCCCGATCCTCCTGAGCGACGAGCGGCGACAGACGCTGGTCGACTGGAACCGCACCACCGTCGACCTCCCGGACACGACGGTGACCGAGCTGGTCGCCGCCACCACCCGGTGGGCGCCGGATGCATGCGCCGTCCGCGGCTCGGACGGCGACTTGACCTACGCCCAGCTGGAGACCGCGGCGGACGTCGTGGCGGAGCGGCTACGACAACTGGGTGTCGGCCCTGACGATGTGGTCGCGGTGCTGGCCGAGCGCGGCGTACGGCTGGTCGTCGCACTCCTCGGGGTGTGGAGAGCAGGCGCGGCGTACCTGCCGATCGATCCCACCTGGCCTGAGCACAGACGCAGTCTCCTGCTGACGACGAGCGGGGCGGTCGCTGGCGTCGGCACCGCCACATACGCCGACACCATCGAGGCCGTCGGGCTCAGCTGCGTCGTCGTCGACAAGGCGCTGGCCAGGTCACCCGACCCGCCCGCGGCGCTGCGCGGCGCCTTGCACAACGCCTTGTCCGACCAGGCCGCCTATGTGCTCTACACCTCCGGTTCGACCGGTGAGCCCAAAGGCGTGGTCGTCACTCAGCGCAACCTGGCCAACCTCCTGCTGGCCATGCAGCACGAGGTCGACGTTGTGGACAGCGACGTCATGGTGGCAACGACCACGGTCTCCTTCGACATCGCGGCGCTGGAGATCTGGCTCCCCCTGGTATGCGGTGGCCAGGTCGTCCTCAGCCCAGAGACGGCGAGCGGCGATCCCGATGCGCTGGCGACGCTGTTGGAGGAGTCCGAGGGGTCCATCGCCCAGGCGACACCATCGGGATGGCGGATGCTTCTCGACAGTGGCTGGGCACCGCCACCGACGATGCGCGTGCTCTGTGGCGGTGAGGCCATGGAACCGGCGCTGGCGGCGCGACTTCGAGCGGGCGGCGCCCGTGTCTGGAACGTCTACGGACCGACGGAGACGACGGTCTGGTCGACCGTCGACCAGCTCGGCGAGGGCGCGCTGTCGATTGGTCGACCTCTCGCCAACACCGTCGTCTACGTGCTCGACGCGCAGCTCCAACCGGCGCCGGTCGGCGTCGCCGGCGAGCTCTACATCGGCGGGCACGGTGTCGCCCGCGGCTACCTGCGGAAGCCCGACCTCACCGCCGAGCGCTTCGTCGCCGACCCGGTCCGGCAGGACGGCACCCGCCTGTATCGCACAGGGGACCTGGTGCGATGGCTCGGTGACGGCCGGTTGGGGTTCGTCGGTCGCCGCGACGACCAGGTGAAGGTACGGGGAAACCGCGTCGAGCTGGCCGAAGTCGAGGCGGCGCTGACGAGCCTGCCGACGATCAAGGCGGCCGGCGTCAGGGTGCAGTCCGGGCCCGACGGGCCGGCTGGCCTGGTCGCCAGCGTCGTGCTCGACCGCCCACTCACCTCGCATCGCTCCGACGAGGACCTGGCTACAGCCCACATGGCGGCCTGGCGGGAGGCCGCGGTTGCGCCTGCCAGCGAGGACGAGGCGGGTTCGGCGGCCGCTCGGCTACGCGCACTGGACGTCGGACATCTCCGCGCCGATCCCATCGACATCGTCGTGCTGGCGTCGCCCGTCCGGTTCTTCCCGGACCTCGCCCACCTCGAGACGGAGCTCGCCCAAGCTTTGGAGCACGTCAGGGAGCACGGGGTCCTCTTCGTCGGCTCGGTGCGCAACCTCGGCCTGCAGAGTCTGGAGCATCTGTGGCGGACCCTCCTGCGGAGCGAGCCCGATACACGGCTGGACAGGGTGGCCGAAGCGGCTCGCCACACCGCGGCGCACGACCTCGAGCTTGCGGTGCACCCCGCGTTCTTCACGCAGACTGCCGACAGTCTCGGCGTCGGGCCTCCAACCGTGCTGCTGCGGTCGGGCTCGTCGACGCACACCAACTCGACACCGTTCGTCTACGACGTGCTCCTTCATCAGCCGCCCGTCGAACCCATCGGTGTGGAGCCGAGATGGCTGGCCTACGACCCGGCGCTCGACGTCGACGCGCTCGCGGCCACCCTGGCCACGGATCCCGATGAGCCGCTCGCGCTGACCGACGTGCCCAACGGGCGCCTCGCCAGTCCGCTGGCGGTGGCCGAGCTGGTGCACGCGGGCGCTCGCCTCACCGTGAAGGAGGCCCTGAGCTGGGCCCGACGGCGTCGCCGAGAGCTCGACCCGGATCAGCTGCACGACCTCGCCGCCCGCCTGCACCGGCGGGTCTTGTTGACCTGGTCGAGAGACCCCTCCGACGGTCACTGCGATGCCCTGTTCCTTCCCGTGGGGGACGGCCGCCTGACGGCCGGGGTGGTCGGCTGGCCGCGGTTCGCCGCACCGGAGGTCCCCGGCAACCAGCCTGCCCGCAACCGTGCCCTCGCCGATGAGGAGCGTGCGTTCGTGAAGCAGGTGCGCATCGAGCTCGAGACCCTGGTGCCCCGCACGCTGGTGCCGGACGCGATCGTCGTCCTCGACCGGCTTCCGCTGACTCCGAACGGGAAGCTCAACCGCTCCGCTCTCCTCTCGCCGGCTGACATCGGCGCGGCTACGACGCGGTCAGGCCGCCCGCCCGTCACCTCGACGGAGAAGTTCCTGGCCGCGACCTGGCAGGATCTTCTCGGCGTTCGTGACGTGACCGTCGAGGACGACTTCTTCGACCGTGGCGGTCACTCGCTGGTCGCCACCCAGCTCGTCTCCCGGATTCGCAAGGCCCTCGGCGTCGACCTTCCCCTCCGGGCGCTCTTCGAGGAGCAGTCGCTGGAGAGCCTGGCGCAGCGCATCGACGGCGCACTGCACCGCACTACCGCTCCGCCAATCGCCGTGATCCCCAGGGAGGGACCGCTTCCGCTGTCCTTCGCCCAGCAGCGGCTGTGGTTCCTCGACCAGCTCCGGCCCGGTACGGCCGACTACAACCTGACGGCCGCGGTCCGGTTCCAGGGAAGGCTCGATGCCGCGTCCCTGCACCGGGCTGTCAGCAGGGTGGTCGCCCACCAGGAAGCCCTCCGCATGCGGTTCGTCTCGGTCGACGGCGCGCCTCAGGTCGTGGTCGACGCGCCCGCACCTGTCAAGTTGCCGGTCACCGACCTGTCCGACCAGCCGCTCGAGGATGCCACCCGTCGCGCCGCCGAGCAGGCAGCCGACGAGGCCGGCCGTCCCTTCGACCTCGCGGCCGGACCGCTGCTGCGGGCCCGGCTCTACCGTCTCATGGCCGACGACCACGTGCTGCTGCTCTGCACCCACCACATCGTCTCCGACGAGTGGTCGGCCGACATCCTGCGACGGGAGATCACCGAGGCGTACGCCGCCGAGCTCGCCGGTGAGGAGCCTTGTGCCACCCCGCTCCCGGCGCAGTACGTCGACTACGCGGTCTGGCAGAGGGACTGGTTGCAGGGAGCCGAGCTGGACGAGCAGCTCGGCTATTGGCGGACGCGCCTGGCCGGTCTCCAGCCGCTCCAGATGCCGACCGACCGCCCGCGTCCGGCGGTGCGGTCATCGGCGGCCGGAAGCGTGCCCTTCGCCCTCGGAGCGGACACCCTCAGCCGGATGCGCGAGCTGGCCCGGGACGCGGGCGCCAGTCCCTTCATGACCGTGCTCGCGGCGTTCCAGGCTCTGCTCGCCCGGTACGCCGGCCAGGACGACGTCGCCGTCGGCACACCGGTGGCCAACCGGACACGAACGGAGCTGGAGGACATCGTCGGTCTCTTCGTCAACACGCTCGTGATGCGCAGCGACCTCACCGGCGACCCGTCCTTCCGCACGATCGTCGACCGGGTCCGGGAGACCGTGTTCGGTGCGTTCGTGCACCAGGAGGTTCCCTTCGAGCGGCTGGTCGACGAGCTCGAGCCCGAGCGGGATCCCTCACGGCATCCGCTGTTCCAGGTGATGTTCAACTACGACACCCTCGCCGGGCCCGGCCCGCAGCCGCCGAGCGAGCCACCTGTCGGCGAGGTCTGTCTGGCCGAGTTCGCCTACGACCCGCCGACCACCGTCAAGTTCGACCTCCGGCTCGTCGTGCACGAGCACCCGGACGGCCTGACCGGCGAGCTCATCTACAACCTGGATCTCTTCGAGCAGGCGACAGCCGAGCGCATGGCCCAGCACTTCGCCCGGCTGGTCGAGGCGGTCGCTCATGATCCCGACGCGCGCCTGTCGCAGGTGCCGCTCCTCGACGAGGCCGAACGCAGCCTTCTCGACGAGTGGGGCCGCCGATCCGGCCGACGCCCGATGGACGGATCACTCCAACGTGTCGAGCACGAGTTCCAGGCCGCGGCGGCACGGCGGCCGGCCGATCCCGCGGTCGACGTGGCCGGGCAGACCTTGAGCTACGGCGAGCTCGACAGCCGGGCCAACCGTGTGGCGCAGTACCTGCGCGCGCTCAGCGTCGGCCCCGAAGTCGTCGTCAGCATCTGCATGCCCACGGCGGTCGACGTGTTCGTCGCCATGCTCGGAGTGCTCAAGGCGGGCGGCGCCTACCTGATCCTCGATCCCGGGCTGCCCCTGCAACGTCTCGACGCCATCCTGCGGGACGCCTCACCGTCGGTGGTGCTGGTCAGCGGCGACGGGGCCGATGCCCTACCGGCCACCACCGTCCCCGTGATCGACGTCGGTGCGACCGACATCCTCGACGGCCACCCATCCGACCCTCCACCGCTGATGTCGGGCCTCGACGACCTCGCCTATGTGGTCTACACATCAGGCTCCACTGGCGCCCCCAAGGGCGTGATGGTGAACCATCGTCAGCTCGCTACCTACACCGCCGCGGTCACCCACGAGCTCGGCCTCGCCCCCGGAGCCCGCTACGCGCTGGCCAGCTCCCTCGCCTTCGACTTCGCGAACACGATGGTGTTCCCCTGCTTGACCAGCGGCGGCCAGCTGTCCTGGCTCACCCCGGCCGAGGCCTCCGACCAACGCCACCTCGCCGCAACCCTGGACACCGCCGCGATCGACTACCTGAAGATCACGCCGTCCCATCTGGCCGCGCTCCTCTCGACGGCTGATGACACGTCCGCGTGCCTGCCGGCAAGGGCCCTGATCCTCGGCGGTGAAGCATCCCCTGCCGCGTGGGGTCGGGAGCTGTCCGCGGCTCGGCCCGGCACCGCGGTGTTCAACCACTATGGGCCCAGCGAAGCGACCGTCGGCACGTGCGTCTATCGAGTGGGGGAGCAGTCCACCGGTCGGACGGTGCCGATCGGTCGTCCCCTGCCGCACGTCACCACGGCGGTGCTCGACAAGCACCTCCAGCCCGTCCCCGTCGGTGTCGTCGGTGAGCTCTACGTCGGCGGTGCTGGCGTCGCCCGCGGCTATCAAGGCGACCCCGGGCTGACAGCCAGCCGGTTCGTCGCCGATCCGCTGCGCGGCGACGGTGCATGCCTCTACCGCACTGGTGACCGGTGTCGCTGGCTGCCGACCGGCGACCTGGAGTTCCTGGGCCGCGTCGATGACCAGCTCAAAGTGCGGGGGTATCGGGTAGAGCCCGGCGATGTGGAGGCGGTCGTCCGCCAGCATCCAGCCGTCAGTGAGGCCGCGGTCATGGGGATCGGTGACACCATCGTCGACCGTCGGATCGTGGCAGCGGTGGTCCCCGACCCCTCCGCCGACCCCTGCGACGACCGTGCCCTACGAGCGTGGCTCTCCGACCGCCTCCCCGAGTACATGGTGCCGAGTGCCATCGTGGCCGTCGACCGCCTGCCCCGGATGGCCCACGGCAAGGTCGACCGCGCCGCACTGGTCGAGATCGTGGCGGCCTCGGCCCCGAGACGTCCGCCGGGCAGCCGGTTACCGCTCAGTGCGACCGAGCGCGTGATCGCGTCGATCTGGGAAGAGGTCCTGGGCGTGGCCGACGTGATGGCCGACCACAACTTCTTCGACCTGGGCGGCCACTCACTGCTCGCCACACAGGTCGTGGCCCGCATCCGCCAGCGCATGGGGACCGACCTGGCCCTGCTGACCCTGTTCGAGAGCCCGGACCTCGCGGCCCTCGCCGCCGCAGTCGATGCTCTTGCAGCCGGCGAGCTCGACCAGAGCCGGCAGCGCGAACTGATGCCGATCGTCCTGCTCCGCCCGGGCCACCTGCACCCCGCCCTGTTCTGCGTCCACCCGTCGGGCGGCACGGCGTTCTGCTATCGAGCGCTGGCCGCGCACCTCGGTGACGGTCAACGGTTCGTGGGCCTGCAGGCCGGCGGCCTCGAGGCCGAAGGCGAGGCGCTCGACCACATCGAACAGATGGCTGACCGGTACGTCCGTGCCGTGCGCGCCGTGCAGCCAGAGGGGCCCTACGTGCTCGCCGGGTACTCGATGGGTGCCTTCGTCGCCTGGGAGATGGCCCGTCAGCTGCTCGCCCACGGCGCCGAGGTCGCCCGCCTGATGCTGATCGCGCCGAGCAGCCCACGGCGACGCAGCGACCGGTACCGGTCGGAGCTGCGACGGAGTTGGAACGAGCTGGCGACCTTCGTCAGCGACCTCCGCGAGGGCGCCTTCGACGACCAGTCCGACGACGAGCTGACCGAGGCGCTTGGGAAGCTCTGCAATCCTGACCTTGTGCTCGAGGGTGGGGTGACCGACCGCGAGCTGTTGGCGCGGCGACTCGACGTCGGGCTCCGCAACAATCGGGCCGTCGTGCGCTACCGCGTCCGCCCGCATCGAGCCCCGGTCACACTCATCCTTCCGGACCAGGACGCCGGGCCCGGCTCCCTGGCGCGTGACTGGCGTCGCTACACCCAGGGACCGTTCGAGTCCGCGGTCGTCCCCGGGCACCACTGGTCGCTCGTCACCGAGGAAGCCGACGTCGCCACCCTGGCCGAGGTCGTCCGCGACCGGCTGGCGAGGGTGATCAGCGCCGGGGGAGAGCGACCAGCGGCGGAGCCGTGACCGTCGAGTGCGGTTCCGCGGCGCGTATGTGATCC
>Ga0209382_10003813_pt1 | contig 20656 bp, 19 predicted proteins | sample SoiMetdeltSBSDD5_FD_187599 | JGI IMG/M metagenome (GOLD analysis project Ga0209382, IMG submission 187599) | Bulk soil microbial communities from a Populus tree surrounding site in Tennessee, USA - Soil MetaG P. deltoides SBSDD5 (SPAdes) (version 2) | ecosystem: Environmental > Terrestrial >... | reverse complement strand
CGGATGCGCCGGTGGCGGATGCGCCGGTGGCGGGCGCGGCTGCGCAGGGGCAGCGGTGAGCACGCCGGTGACCAACTGGCCGGCCCTGCTGCACCAGCTGATCCTGCGCGCCGACCTGGAGCCGGCCGAGGCCGCGTGGGCCATGGACCAGGTGATGACCGGCGCCGCCACGCCGGCCCAGGTGGCCGCGTTCGTGGTGGCGCTGCGGGCGAAGGGCGAGCAGGCCGGCGAGATCTCCGGTCTCGCCGCCGCCATGCTGGCGCACGCCCGCCGGGTGACGGTGGACGTGCGCGCCGTCGACTTGGCCGGCACCGGCGGCGACCGGGCGCACACCGTGAACATCTCCACGATGTCCGCGGTGGTCACCGCGGCCGCCGGTGCCCCGGTGATCAAGCACGGCAACCGTGCGGCGTCCTCCCGCTGCGGCGCCGCCGACCTGCTGGAGCAGCTCGGCATCGCGATCGACCTGCTGCCGGACGGGGTCGCGACCTGTGTGCGGGAGCTCGGCATCGGCTTCTGCTTCGCGCCGGTGTTCCACCCGGCCATGCGGCACGCCGCCGGGCCGCGCCGGGAGATCGGCATCCCGACGGCGTTCAACTTCCTCGGCCCGCTGACCAACCCCGCTCAGCCGGCGGCCGCCCTGGTGGGCTGCGCGGACCAGCGGATGGCGCCGGTGATGGCCCAGGTCTTCGCCGAGCGCGAGGTGACCGTGCTGGTGGTGCGCGGCGACGACGGGCTCGACGAGATCACCACCGGCGCCACGACGACGGTGTGGGTGGTGTCCGGCGGTGCCGTCCAGCAGGTGACGCTGGACCCGCTGGAGCTCGGCATCCCCCGCTCGGCCCCCGGCGATCTGCGCGGCGGGGAGCCGGCGCTGAACGCGGAGCTGGCCGGCCGCCTGCTGGCCGGTGAGCGCGGACCGGTCCGTGACGCCGTCCTGCTCAACGCGGCTGCGGCCATCGCCGCGCACCGCGGCCTGAGCGGTGACCTCGTCGCCGACGTGCGGGCGGCGGTGGAGCCGGCGGCCGAGGCCATCGACTCCGGCGCCGCCATCGACCTGCTGGCCAGGTGGGTGGCCAGGAGCAAGGAATTGTCCGGCTGACGCCGGACAATTCCACGTGAGTGGCGTTTGGTGCCCCAACACCAATCGCCACTCACGACGGTCCTGCTTATCGGATACCTGGCGCGGTCGGGTCGACGGTTGCGAGCTCGTTGCCGGCGGCGTCGAAGGCGCGGATCAGCACTGGGCGCGGCCTATCCGGGACTGCCCAGGTGCTGGGGTGTACGAGGCGGGCGACGAAGGTGCCGTTGGCGAGCACGGCGTCTACGGTCAGCCCGTCAACTGTCATGGTGACCCGGACCACGTTGTCGGCGATCCGGCCGGCGGCCAGTTCAAAGCCACGCTGGCCGCGGTCGGGGGCATCGCGGCCGGCGACGTCGCCGCCGCTGTTGGCACCCATGCTGTCCACCACGAGCGGCCCTGGCCGCTCGCCGGCACTGCCGGACAGCGGGCCGAAGCCCGCGTTGTACGGCTGGTCCGATCCTCCGATTATGCAGGTCAACACGGCGTCCGTGCCGTAGAGCAGGGCGAGCCGGCCCGCGTCGTCGGTCACCAGGTTCACCAGGCGGACCCCTTCGGCCGACGGTCCGGTGGTCGGCGCGGGCTGGCTCGCCGCGGTGCTGCCGATGCCGGCGGAAGCCAGGCAGCCGCGCTCGATCTCGCGCGCCTCGTCAGGCATGATGCCGGGCACAGTCGGCTTGGCGCTTGGCGCTGCCGGGGCGGTGCCCGGCAGCCCGCTGGCACCCGCGCTCGCCGGGGTCACCCTCGTACCGGTGGCCGAGCCGTCGCGGCTGGCCAGGACCGTGGCCGTGCCGAGCATGGCCATCGCGGCGGCCGCGGCCGCCACCGGGAGGAGCCAGCGCCGGGGGGTGTCGCCGCCGGTGGCGAACTTGGCCCGGCTGCTGAGCCCGCCGAGACCACGCCGGGCGACGGTCTCCGTCAGTACGGCCCGCTGGAGCTGTGCGCGGATCTCGGTGTGCCGCGGGGGCGGCAGGTCGCGCGTCGGTGGCAGGGTGTTCATTGGTCCTCCATGAGCGTCGAGACGAGTTCCACGGGCGTTTCGGCCAGCAGCCCGGTCAGCCGGGACCGGGCCCGGCTGACCCTGGAGCGCACGCTGACCTCTGCGATGCCCAGCACCGCGGCGGCGTCGGCGTAGGACACCTGTGACCAGAGGCACAGCGCCAACGCCTCGCGCTCGCCGCGTGGCAGGGACTGCGCCGCGGCCAGCACCTGGGCCATCCGGCGCTCGTCGTCGAGCCGCTGCGCCACCTCGTCGGCGTGATCGGCGGCCGGGGGCTCGGCCGGCACCCGGAGTGCGAGCCGTAGCCGCCGGCCCGTCGCCCGCCGCTCGCTGCGCACCACATTGTTGGCGACCGCCAGCAGCCATGGCAGCGCGCTGTCGTGCTGCAGCCGCACCGTTGCGCGCTTGCGCCATGCGAGCAGGAACGTGTTCTGGGTATGGTCCTCGGCCGCGGTCCAGGACGCGGTCAGGCGAAAGCAGTGGTTGTACACGGCCCGCGCATGTCGGTCGAACAGCACGCCGAACGCGCCGCTGCTGCCGGACGTCGCGGCCGCCCACAGCTCGCCGTCGGACGGTGTTGAAATTTGTCTCACGTTCTGGAGTGTCCGGCGGCCGGGGCGCCGTTGCGTCAGTTCTGGTCGGTCTCGTCCATGCCGATGGCGAAGGTGGCCTCGGTGTCGCGCCGGGCATAGGAGCGGAACGCGATGTGGGTGGCGGTGCGCCGCACGCCGGGCGCGGCGCTGACCTTGCCCGCGATGACGTCGGCGAGCTCTTCGTGCTGCGCGACCCGCACGACGGCGATCAGGTCGACGTCGCCGGCGCAGGAGTAGACCTCGTTGACACCGTGAATGTCTGCGATCGCCTGCGCGGCCTGCGGGATCTGGTCGGCGGCCACGTGGATCAGCACGATCGCGGTGATCACCGGTTCGGTCCTCCTCTTGCGCGGCTGGCTTGACTGTAGTTTGCCGTGGATATAGGCCGTCCGCGGACATCCACGCGGTTAGCCTGAGCCCGTGCCGGCCCCCCAGCCCTCCGAGCCGCCGCCAGCGGACCGCGGCGGCTTCCCGTCCACGCCGGATCCCGCCGGGTCCGAGGTGGACTGGAGCGCGCTGCCGGCGCCGGTCGCCGCGCGGCTGGTGGACATCGCGGCCGACGCGCTCGGCGGCCTGGCCCAGGTGGACATCCCCGCGGCGCTGCGGCCGGTTGCCCGGTTCGCGCCGGCGAAGCGGGCCAAGCTCGGCGCCAGCCGGCTGCTGTCCGCGCTGGGCGGGCAGCCGTCGTTTCGCACCGCGGTCCTGGAGTGGGCGCGGGAGCACCGGCCAGACGCGCTCGACCTGGCCGGTGCCGACCCGGTGCCGGCCGCAGCGGCGGCCACCCTGCTGGGTCGCGAGGACGCCGGGCGGCGCGTGGACAGCATCGCCAGGCAGGCCGGGGACGTGCGGCTGCGGGTGGACCGGGATGCCGCGCTGGCGCGGGCCGACCGGCTGGCCGACGAGCTGCGGAGGGTCCGGGCGGAGCTGGCCGACGCGCTGGCCGCGGCCGAGCGGATCAGCGGCGAGCGCGACGCCGAGCTGGACAAGCTGCGCGGCCGGCTGCGTGACCAGGGGGTGCGGGTGCGCATGGCGGTCGAGGACGCCAAGGCGGCGAGGGCGGAGCTGACCGCGGCGCGGGAGCGGACCGCGGCCGACCTGGCGGTCACCGCCGCCGAGCGGGATCGCGAGCGGGATCGCGCCGAGCAGGAACGCCGCCGCGCCGACCGCGCCGAGGCCGACGCCGAGGTGGCCCGCCAGGCCGCCCGCGAGGCGAGGGCCGCCGACGAGGTGCGGCTCGCGCTGCTGGTTGACACGCTGGCCGGCGCGGTGACCGGGCTGCGCCGCGAGCTGGCCCTCGGCGACAACCCGCGCTCCGGCCCGCGTCCCGCCGACCTGGTTCGCGGGGCGTCGCGGCCGGAGAGCGGCCCCGGCCGGGTCGAGGACCCGGCCGCGCTGGACCGGCTGCTCGCGCTGCCGAGCGTGCACCTGCTGGTGGACGGCTACAACGTCACCAAGACCGGCTACTCGGAGCTGACCCTCTCCGACCAGCGCGAGCGGCTGGTCGGCCAGCTCGGTGCGCTGGCCGCCAGGACCGGTGCCGAGGTGACCGTGGTCTTCGACGGCGCCGGCGTGGTGGCCGTGCCGACCGCGGCACCGCGCGGCGTTCGGGTGCTGTTCTCCGATCCGGGCGTGCTGGCCGACGACGTGATCCGCGCCGTGGTCGCCGCGGAGCCGGAGGGCCGGCCGGTGGTCGTGGTCACCTCCGACCGGGCGGTCGCCGAGTCGGTGCGCCGCCGCGGCGCGCACCCGGTGCCGTCGGCGGTGCTGCTCGCCCGCTTCGGCCGGGTGCAACGCTAACCCCTGTTGATCAAGGCCGTGCTGGCCCGGCGGCCGGTGTTCTCCGCGCGCCGCCCGAATTGTCGGTGGGTCGCCGTAGCGTGCCGCGGCAGATGGGTAGCTCGACGAAGGATGGGGTCGATGATGATTGTGGACTGCGACCGCTGCGCGGTGCGGGGCGACGCCTGCGGCGACTGCGTGATCACAGTGTTGCTGGGCGCGCCGCCCGGAGGCGTGCGGCTGGACGCGACCGAGCGGCGTGCGCTTGACGCCCTGGCCGGCGCGGGCCTGGTGCCGCAGCTTCGGCTGGTGCCGGCCGCTGAACGCCCCGCGGCCGACCGCACTGGCCAGGCGGGCGTCGCCGGATGGACGGCCGAACGCGCCGAACGGTCCAGCCGCGAGGCCGGCTGACCCGCGGCGCCGATCACCTTCGGCACCGGCGACTACGCCGAACGTGGAAAATGTGCGTCTCGGCACTTAGTCCGGCGTGTCGTGGACGATCACACGTCACCTTTCGTAATCTTCCCGAGACCTCGCGGCAGTCAGCCGCCCACACGGGGCGGCAACGCGGGTTCACCGCCGAGTCGGCTTGTGGGGCGCCGAACCGGGAAACCACCGGAACCAGGGTGAATCCGGTCCGAGCGTGGGGGTGCCCGCTCAGGCCGTTAGGGCAGTTGTCCGGCCCGAACCCGTCAACTAACCCGGTAGGCGGTAGACGGAAGAGGAGTGACGCGCGACGTGACGTCGCACCGAAGCATGCGGTCCCTGCAATGCGCGTTTGCGGCCCTGGTGGCCGCCGCCACCGTGTCGCTGAGCCCAGCACCCGCCGTTGCGGACCCGGAGCTGCCGAGCACGGCGTCCGAGGCGGTCAAGCAGCTGGCCGAGCTGAACAAGCAGGCCGAGCAGCTGACCGAGGAATACCACCTGGCCCGGGACCAGCTCAACGCTCGTCGCGGTGACCTTGGCAAGGCTCAGGGCGATTTCGAGACTGCCAAGGCCGAGGCCGAGGAGGCCAGGGTCAGGCAGGCCGAGTTCCGGGGCCAGGTCGACAAGCTGGCCGCGGCCTCGTTCCAGGGTGCCCGGTTCAACCAGCTGTCCGCACTGCTGGTGAGCGAGTCGCCCCAGGACTTCCTCGACCAGATGTCCGCCCTGGACCTGCTGGCCACGGACAACAAGCTGGCGCTCGACTCGCTGGCCGCGAGCGTGGCCGAGGCCGAGGCCGCCGAGCGCGAGGCCACCGACGCCACCGCCCGGGCGCAGAACGCCGAGCAGCAGGCCGCCCAGCTCGAGCAGGACCTCGCTCGCCAGAAGGCCGAGCTGCAGCGCCGGCAGGCCGAGGTCCAGCGCAGGTACGACCAGCTCACCGGCGCCGACCAGGCCGTCCTGCGCAGCGGCGGCACCACCACCTTCGCCGCGCCACCGGCGAGCGGCGTCGCCGGCGCGGCCATGAACATCGCGCTGCAACAGCTCGGCAAGCCCTACCAGTGGGCGGCGGAAGGCCCCAGCGCCTTCGACTGCTCCGGCCTGGTCTACTACTCCTACCTGCGCATCGGCATCACGCTGCCGCGGTCAAGCCGCTCCATGTCCACCGTCGGAGTGGCCGTGCCCCGCAGCTCCATCCAGCCGGGTGACCTGCTGTTCTTCTACAGCCCGGTGAGCCACGTCGGGATTTCGGTCGGCGGCACCAAGATGGTGCACGCCCCGCAGGCCGGTGACGTGGTGAAGGTCGCCGAGTGGACCAGCATGCCGCTCACCGCAATCCGCCGCGTGCAGGGGTGAGGGCGCGTCGCACCTCGTGAGCGGCGTTTGTGGGACACGATTCGCCACTCACGAGGGCGCAGCCCTACCGTCACGTCATGAGCGTCAAGGCCCGTGGTTGGCTGGCCGCCCTGGTGGCGGTCGCCGTGGTGTTCGGGCTGGCCGTGCTCAGCCGCGATACCGGCGAGCCGGCCGGCGGGAGCGCACCGAGCGACACGCTGGTCGCCGGCCGCCCGGCACCGCCAGCCACCTCGGTCACCGACCCGGCGCCGTCGACGCAGGCACGGATCCGCGCGGTGCGGGACCTGCTGGACCGGCGCGCCACCGCGGTGATCCAGCGGGACGAGACCGCCTTCATGGCCACGGTGGACCCGCTGGCCGCGCCCGAGTTCGTGGCGGCGCAGCGGGCGCTGTTCGGAAATCTTGGCGGCGTGCCGCTGTCCGAGTGGCGCTATGGGCTGGACGGCGGCGTCTCGGCCACGACCCCGACGCGGGAGCACGACGCCGCGCGGCTGTGGGCGCCGCGCACCACGTTGCGGTACGCGCTGCTGGGCGTCGACACGGTGCCCACCGCTCGGCCGCTCGGCTACCTGTACGCCGAGCGCGGCGGCACCTGGTACCTGACGTCGGACTCCGAGCTCGGGGCGGACGCCGAGCGGACCTGGCGCGGCCCGTGGGACTTCGGCCCGTGCATCGCCGTCACCGCGGCCAGCGGGCTGGTACTCGGCCACCCCGGCAACGAGCAGTTGCTGGCCTCGGTGGCCGCCGACCTCGACGGCGCGGTCGGCGCGGTCACCGGGGTGTGGGGCGACGAGTGGGCGAAACGCGTCGCCGTGGTGCTGCCCGGCAGCCTCGAGGAGATGCGCGAGCTGGTCGGACCCGAGTTCGCGGTCGACGGCATCGCCGCCGCCGCGGTGGCCGACCGGGTGGACGTCGCCAGCCGAACCGCCATCGGGCAGCGGGTCGTGCTGAATCCCGACCAGGCGGGCCGGCTCACCGCGTCCGCCCGGCAGATCGTGCTGCGTCACGAGCTGACCCACGTCGCAGCCAGGGCGTCCACGGTGGACGGTGCGCCAATGTGGCTGCTGGAAGGGCTCGCCGACTATGTCGGTTACCTCGACAGCGGGCTGACCCCGCGAGAGGCCGCCCCCGACCTGGTCCGCGCGCTGCGCGAGAGCGGCCCGCCCGCCGGCCTGCCCGTCGACGAGGACTTCCGCGGCGACGGCAGCAACCTCGACCTGGCCTACCAGCTGGCCTGGTCCGCGGCGCTGCACATCGTCGACCGGGCCGGCCAGGACGGCCTGGTGCAGCTTTACCGCATCATCGCCGGCGATCCCGACCAGGGCAGCACCACCGTCGACAACGCAATGATCTCGGTGCTCTCGATGAACTTCGACGGTTTCGTGGCCTCCTGGCGCGACTCCCTCACCCGCTTCTCCTGACCCCCCGCACCGCCCGCCGTATCCCGCGGATGGACCATCCGCCCAATAGAACCGTGCGAATGGTCCATCGGCGCGGAAAGGGCCCGCGGTGGAGGCGGGCTCGGTGGGCACGGCATGCTTCAGGCGGCTGAGGCGACGGACTGGATGACGAGGACCCGGTGTTGCTGCTGACCAACGACTTCCCGCCGCGGCCCGGCGGGATCCAGGCCTACCTGCACGCGCTGGCGGCGCGGCTGCCGGCCGAGGACCTGGTGGTGTACGCGCCGGCATGGCGGGGGGCGGCCGAGTTCGACGCGCGCCAGCCGTTCGAGGTGGTCCGCCACCCCGGCACGCTGATGCTGCCGCTGCCCGGCGTGCTGCGCCGGGCGCGCGAGATCGTCGCGGCCCGGGGTTGCCGGGCGGTGTGGTTCGGCGCGGCGGCCCCGCTGGCGCTGCTCGCCGCGCCGCTGCGGGCGGCCGGTGCCGAGCGGGTGGTGGCCAGCACGCACGGTCACGAGGTCGGCTGGGCGATGCTGCCCGGCGCCAGGCAGGCGCTGCGCCGCATCGGCCGTACCACCGACACCGTGACGTTCGTCAGCCAGTACACCCGCGCCCGGTTCGCGGCCGCGTTCGGGCCGATGGCCGCGCTGGAGCACCTGCCGCCGGGCGTGGACACCGAGACGTTCCGGCCGGACCCCGCGGCCAGGGAGGCGATCCGCCGCCGGTACCGGCTGGGGGACCGGCCGGTCGCGGTGTGCGTGTCCCGGCTGGTGCCGCGTAAGGGCCAGGACATCCTGGTGCGGGCCCTGCCGATGATCCGCCAGCGGGTGCCGGGGGCGGCGCTGCTGCTGGTCGGCGGGGGGCCCTACCGCGAGCGGGTGCAGCGGCTGGCCGCCGAGGCCGGGGTCGCCGAGCACGTGGTGCTGACCGGCTCGGTGCCGTGGGAAGAGCTGCCGGCGCATCACGCCGCGGGCGACGTGTTCGCCATGCCGTGCCGCACGCACGGCGGCGGCCTCGACGTCGAGGCGCTCGGCATCGTCTTCCTGGAAGCCGCGGCCACCGGGCTACCGGTGGTGGTCGGCCGCTCCGGCGGAGCGCCGGAGACTGTCTGTGACGGCGTGACCGGCACCGTGGTCGACGGCCGCAACGTTGCCGAGGTGGCCGCCGCGGTCGCCGACCTGCTCGCGGACCCGGAGCGGGCCGCCAAGCTCGGCACCGCCGGCCGGGACCGGATGCGGCGGCACTGGCGCTGGGATCAACGCGCCGAACGGCTCGCCACCCTGCTGGCTGTGTAGCCGTGTGCGGGCGTCCACCGATTTGTAGCCGTGTGGGCGTCCACCGATTTGTAGCCGCGTGTGGGCGCGTCCACTGTTTGTAGCCGCGTGTGGGCGTCCCGCCGTTCGCTAGACGGACGGTGGGACGCCCACACGGCGCGACACCGGCGGCTCTACCGGTAGGTAAAGGTGATCTTGTTGCTCTGGGTGTTGAGCTGATCGATCGTGTACACCTTGCTGGGGCCGTGGGCGTTCGCCGGCGTGAGGCAGGTGACCTTCGTCGCGCTCACCGCCCTGACATCGCTCGCCTCTTCCGAGCCGAAGACGACCCGCTTGACGCTTGCCAGGCCGGTTCCCGTGAGGGTTACCTTTTCGCCGCCCTCCGGGGACCCATACGGTGGTTCGATCTTGTCAAGGTGGGGCTTGAGCTCGACAGCGGCACCGGAGGCCGAACGCCTCATCTCGGTCATGATCTGCACCTTTCGGATCGTTGCTGCCATTCACACACGATCCGCGCCGGCCCCGACGCTAGACCATGGTCAACACCGCTGGCCAACGCTTCGACGGCGTCCATTCCATTGAGCTAACGCACTGGGCGCGCGGGTCAGCGTGCGTAGATGGCGTCGATCTCGTGCGCGTACTCCTTGGCGACCACGTTCCGCTTGAGCTTGAGGGTCGGGGTGAGCTGGCCGCCGTCCTCGGTGAAGTCCACCGGCAGGATGCGGAACTTCTTGATCGCCTCCGCCGCGGAGACGGCCTTGTTGGCCTCGGCGATCGCCGCCTCGATCTCGGCGCGCAGCTCCGGGTCGTCCACCAGGCCGGCGACCTCGCCGGACTTGCCGTGCCCGTCGCGCCACACCGGGAACGCCTCGGCGTCGATGGTCACCAGCGCGCCGATGAACGGCTGGTTGTCGCCGACCACCATGCACTGGCTGATCAGCGGGTGCGCGCGCAGCCGGTCCTCCAGCACGGCCGGCGCCACGTTCTTGCCGCCGGCGGTGACGATCAGCTCCTTCTTGCGGCCGGTGATCCGCAGGTAGCCCTCGGCGTCGAGCTCGCCGATATCCCCGCTGTGCAGCCAGCCGTCGGTGGTCAGCGCGTCCGCGGTGGCCGCCTCGTTATGCCAGTAGCCGCGGAACACCACGTCGCCCTTGATCAGCACCTCGCCGTCGTCGGCGATCCGGACGGTGACGCCGGGGATCGGCCGGCCGACGGTGCCGACCTTGAAGTGCCTCGGCAGCCCGACGGTGGCCGCCGCCGAGGTCTCGGTGAGGCCGTAGCCCTCGTACACCGTGATGCCGATGCCGCGGAAGAAGTGCCCGAGCCGGGCGCCGAGCGGCGCGCCGCCGGAGACCGCCGCGGTGCACCGGCCGCCGAGCGCGGCGCGCAGCTTGCCGTACACCAGCCGGTCGAACAGCCCGTGCCGCAGCCGCAGCAGCAGCCCGGGACCACCGGTGTCCTGCGCCTGGCTCCAGGCCACCGCGGTCGCCTCGGCCACGTCGAAGATCTTTCCCTTGCCGTCGGCGTGCGCCCGCTGCTTGGCGCTGTTGTAGACCTTCTCGAAGACCCTCGGCACCGACAGCACCATCGTCGGCCGGAACTCGGCCAGGTCGGGCAGCAGATTCTTCACGTCCGGGGTGTGCCCGACGGTCGCCCGGCAGTGGAAGCCGGTGAGCTGGATGACCCTGGCCAGCACGTGCGCCAGCGGCAGGAACAGCAGGATCTGGGCGTCCGGGTTGAGCAGCTCCGGCGCGGCCCGCACCACGGTCCTGGTCTCCGCGAGCAGGTTGCGGTGGGTGAGCTCGCAGCCCTTGGCCCGCCCGGTGGTTCCCGAGGTGTAGACCAGCGTCGCCAAGTCGTCGCCGCCGACCTGCCGGCGCCTGGCGTGCAGCTCATCGTCCGGCAGGTCGCGCCCGAGCTCGGACAGCGCCTCGACGGCGCCCTGCTCGCCGCCGGTGTCCAGCTGCCACACGGTGGCCAGCTCGGGCAGCCGCTCGCGCACCGACTCCACCGTCGCCCGGTGTGCCGCCGACTCCACCACGGCCGCCCGTGCCCCCGAGTCGGACAGGATCCACTCGACCTGCTCGGCGGAGGAGGTCTCGTACACCGGCACCGTGACGCCGCCGGCAGCCAGGATCGCGAAGTCCAGCAGCGTCCACTCGTACCTGGTGCGGGAGAGCAGCCCGACCCGGTCGCCCGGCTGTATCCCGCTGGCCACCAGCCCCTTGGCCACCGCCGCCACCTGCGCCGCGAACTCCTGCGCGGTCACGTCGACCCAGCTGCCGCTGATCTTGCGCCGGTAGACGATGGCGCCGCCGAACCGCTCCGCGTTGGCGAACACCAGGTCGGACAGGTTGTCCTCGCCGGACACCGTGACGGTTGGTGGGACGGTGAACTCACGCACGAGGACCTCCGGGCCGCTGGCGGTGCAAGGGAAACCTGCCGAACCTTCACAGAAATTAGCCCCTGTGGACCTGCGAGGACAGCGCGACACCACGGCTGGCACGCTGGTCGCCGTGTCTTCGGTGGACGTGCTGGACGAGACCTTCCTCGCCGTGCCACCGCGTTCACTCGCGGTGATCTTCGCCGACGCCGAACGCTGGCGGCGGTTCTGGCCGGACCTGCGACTCTCGGTCTACGCCGACCGCGGTGAGCAGGGGCTGCGTTGGACGGTGCACGGTGCCCTGGTCGGCACCATGGAGGTCTGGCTGGAGCCGGTGCTGGACGGCACCGTCCTGCACTACTACCTGCGGGCGGACCCGGCCGGCCGGGACGGCAACCCGGTGCCTGCTCGGCCACGCCGTGCCGCGGCCGAGACCCGCCGCCGCCAGCTCGCCGCCAAGCACCTCGCCTTCGCGCTCAAGGAGGAGCTGGAAGGCTTCGCCCTGTGAGTGGCGTTTGGTGTCAGAGCACCAATTGCCACTCACGACTTATCCACAGCCGTAGGCTGAACGGGTGCGCGTGCATGTGGTGTCCGACGTGCACGGCAACACCGACGCGCTGGCCAGGGCCGGCGACGGCGCCGACGCGCTGGTGGTGCTCGGCGACCTGATCGACTTCGTGGACTACCACGATCACTCGCGGGGGATCCTCGGGCGGATCTTCGGCGCGGAGGTGGTGCGGCGCTTCGCCGAGCTGCGCTCCGGCGGGCCGGGGGATCTGGTGGCGTTCGTGCGCGGGCTGTGGGACCAGCTCGACGACCCGGTCGGGGTGATCGAGCACGAGGTCCGCGAGCAGTACCGGCGGATCTTCGCCAGCCTGCCGGCGCCGACCTACGCCACGCCGGGCAACGTCGACCTGCCGCACCTGTGGGCGGAGTTCGCCGGCGACGGGGTGACGGTGTGCGACGGCTCACACGCCGTAATCGGCGACGTGCGGTTCGGCTTCGTCGGCGGCGCTCTGCTGCCCGGCCCGCAGCCGACGCTCCCGACGCTTCCGCCGTTCCTGCCGCTCCCGCTGCCCGGCCGGGAGGAGCCGGGCCACGGCCAGGCGGCCGCGCCACCGAGGCGCCGGCGCGGCCCGTGGATGCCGTACATGCGCACCCCGGCCGAGTACGCCGCCGCCGTGAACGCCCTGGCCACCGACCGGGTGGACGTGCTGGCCAGCCACATCCCGCCGGCCGTCCCCGACCTGTGCTACGACGTGGTGGCCAGGCACCCGGAGCGCGGCTCGGCCTGCCTGCTGGAGTTCATCCGGACCCGGCGCCCGGCGCTGGCGCTCTTCGGCCACGTGCACGCGCCGCTGGCAAGGCGGACCCGGGTCGGGCGCACCGAATGCGTCAACGTCGGCCACTTCCAGCGCAGCGAGACGCCGTATGTGCTGCGCTGGTGACGGGGTAGCCTGCCGCCCATGGCGGACCAGACCACGCAGTCGATCGATATCGCCGCGCCCGCCGGCCGGGTGATGGCCGTGATCCGCGACCTGGCCAGCTACCCGCGGTGGGCGGACGGCATCAAGGAGGCCGAGGTGCTGTCCACCGACGCCGCCGGGCGCCCGGCGCAGGCCCGGTTCGTCCTGGAGAAGGCGGTGGTCAAGGACGAGTACGTCCTGGCGTACGACTGGGCCGAGGACGGCATGTCGGTGCGCTGGCACCTGGTCAAGGGTCAGATGCAGAAGGCGCAGAACGGCTCGTACCTGCTGCGCGAGTCCGCCGGCCGCACCACGGTGACGTACACGCTGGCGGTGGAGCTGAACATCCCGATGATCGGGCTGCTGCGCCGCAAGGCCGAGAAGGTGATCATCGACACGGCGCTCAAGGAGCTCAAGCGCCGCGTCGAGGCCGGGTGACGCTGGTGCGGCTGCTGCTGGTCTCCGGCGGCGCCGGCCGGGACCACGGGACGGGCGGCGGGTGCTGACCGTCGGCGTCGACATCGGCGGCACCAGCGTGCGTGCCGGGGTGGTGGACGCGAGCGGCGCGGTGCTGGACACCGTGCGCACCCCGACCCCGGGTGAGGACTCCGCCCTGGAGGACGCCATCGCGCTGGCCACCAAGGAGCTGGCCGACCGGCACCGGGTGGCCGCCGTCGGGCTGGCGGTCGCCGGCTTCGTCACCGCCGACCGGCTCGGGGTGCGGTTCGCGCCGCACCTGTCGTGGCGGCACGCCCCGGTCGCCGAGCGCATCGGGCGCCGGCTCGGCCTGCCCGTGGTGCTGGAGCACGACGCCAACGCGGCGGCCGTCGCGGAGTACCGCTTCGGCGCGGCCCGCGGCGCGACGTACACCGTGCTCGTCGCCATCGGCACCGGCATCGGCGGCGCGCTGCTGATCAACGGCGAGGTCTACCGCGGCGCGCACGGGGTCGCTCCCGAGTTGGGGCACCTGCGCCTGGTGCCCGGCGGGCGGCAGTGCCCGTGCGGCAAGCGCGGCTGCTGGGAGCGCTACTGCAGCGGCACCGCGCTGGCCGCCACCGCGGTCGAGCTGCTGGCCCGCGCGCCGTGGCAGACCACGCTGCTGGCCGGCCACGCCGCCGCCGACCCGCACCAGATCACCGGCCGCACCGTGGCCGCCGCCGCCCGCGACGGCGACCCCCTGGCCACCCGCGCCATGGCCGAGCTGGCCCGCTGGCTCGGCGAGGGCCTTGCCCTGGTCGCCGACGTCTACGACCCCGAGTTGATCATCATCGGCGGCGGGGTCTCCGAGTCGGCCCCGCTCTTCCTCGACGAGGCCCGCGAGCACTACGCCACCGCCGTCACCGGCGCCGGCCACCGCCCGCTCGCCCGCATCCGCACCGCCCAGCTCGGCGGCGACGACGCCGGCCTAGTCGGCGCCGCCGCCCTCGCCCGCGATCTTGTTGCCGGGCGAACCTGATCATCGGGCGTCCGTGTCAGGCGGTGCGTTGCAGGATCTGGAGGGAGCGGGCGGTGACCGTGATCGACGTGGCGGCCGGCGCCAAACGGGCGTCGTCGGGGATGGTGGCGTTGGCCTCGCCGGTGGCGGTGTCGACGACGACGGCCCATTCGGTGCCGTAGGTGGGTTCCGGCAGGCGCACCTGCAGGTCGGCGTCGTGGGCGTTGAAGCAGAGCAGGAACGAGGCGTCGGTGACGCGCTCGCCGTGGGTGTCCAGGTCGCCGATGGCGTCGCCGTTGAGGAAGACGGTGACGTAGCGGCCGAAGCCGCAGTCCCAGTCTTGCGCGGTCATCTCGGCGGCGTCCTGGCGGAACCACGCGATGTCCCGCAGTTGGTCGCCGGAGCGGATGGGTAGGCCTTCGAAGAAGCGGCGGCGGCGGAAGATCGGGTGGGCGTTGCGCAGCTCGGCCATGGCGCCGGTGAAGGAGGCCAGCCAGTTGTTCTTGCGCAGCAGGGACCAGTCCAGCCAGGAGATCTCGTTGTCCTGGCAGTAGGCGTTGTTGTTGCCGCGCTGGGTGCGGCCGATCTCGTCGCCGGCCAGCAGCATCGGCACGCCCTGGGAGCAGAACAGGGTGGCGATGACGTTGCGGCGCTGCCGGTCCCGCAGCTCCAGCACGCCGGCGTCGTCGGTGGGGCCCTCGACGCCGCAGTTCCACGAGCGGTTGTCGTCGGCGCCGTCGCGGTTGTCCTCACCGTTGGCCTCGTTGTGCTTGGTGTCGTAGGAGACCAGGTCGGTGAGGGTGAAGCCGTCGTGCGCGGTGACGAAGTTGATCGACGCGTATGGCCGGCGGCCGTCGTCCTGGTACAGGTCGGAGGAGCCGGTGAGCCGGGAGGCGAACTCGCCGAGGCTGCCGGGGGAGCCGCGCCAGAAATCGCGCACGGTGTCGCGGTACTGGCCGTTCCACTCGGTCCACAGCGGCGGGAAGTTGCCGACCTGGTAGCCGCCGGGGCCGACGTCCCACGGCTCGGCGATGAGCTTGACCTGGCTGACCGTCGGGTCCTGCTGCACCAGGTCGAAGAACGTGGCCAGCCTGTCGACGTCGTAGAACTCGCGGGCCAGCGTGGCGGCCAGGTCGAAGCGGAAGCCGTCCACCCGCATCTCGGTCACCCAGTAGCGCAGCGAGTCCATGATCAGCTGCAGGGTGTGCGGCGCGCGCACGTTCAGCGAGTTGCCGGTGCCGGTGTAGTCCAGGTAGTAGCGCGGGTCGTCGTCCACCAGCCGGTAGTACGACGGGTTGTCGATGCCGCGCAGGCTCAGTGTCGGGCCCAGGTGGTTGCCCTCCGCGGTGTGGTTGTAGACCACGTCGAGGATCACCTCGATGCCGGCGGCGTGCAGCGAGCGCACCATGGCCTTGAACTCGGCCACCGGGTCGGGAGTGGCCGCGTAACCGTTGTGCGGGGCGAAGAACGCCAGGGTGTTGTAGCCCCAGTAGTTGGCCAGGCCGCGCTGGACCAGCGCGTGCTCGGAGACCGACTGGTGCACCGGCATCAGCTCGACGGCCGTCACCCCGATCCGCTTGAGGTGCTCCAGCATCACCGGGTGCGCCAGGCCGGCGTAGGTGCCGCGCAGCTGCTCGGGAATGTCCGGGTGGCCGATGGTCAGCCCGCGCACGTGCGCCTCGTAGATCACCGACCGGTGGTACGGCGTGCGCGGCGCCCGGTCCTGGTCCCAGTCGAAGAACGGGTTGATCACCACGGACTTCGGCACGTGCGGCGCAGAGTCCTCGTCGTTGCGCCGCTCCGGCGCGTCGAAGTGGTACCCGAACGCCGGCTCGGCCCAGTCCAGTTCGCCGGCGGTGGCCTTGGCGTACGGGTCCAGCAGCAGCTTCGCGGGGTTGCAGCGCAGCCCGCGGGCGGGGTCGTGCGGGCCGTGCACCCGGTAGCCGTAGCGCTGCCCGGGCACCACCATCGGCAGGTAGCCGTGCCAGACGAAGCCGTCCCGCTCCGGCAGCGCGATCCGGGTCTCGCTGCCGTCCTCGTCTAAAAGGCACAGCTCGACGCGCTGCGCCACCTCGGAGAACAGCGCGAAGTTGGTGCCGGCTCCGTCGTAGCTCGCGCCGAGCGGGTACGCATTTCCTGGCCACGGCCGCATGCAGGCACCCTACGGGTGCTCGTGAGTGGCGATTGGTGTCCCGGTACCAAACGCCACTCACGAGCGTCAGGCGTCGCCGTACACCGGCAGCGCCGCGCCACTGATCGGGGCCGCGTCCGCGGAGCACAGGAAGGCCACGACCTTGGCGATGGCCGCGGGCTGGACGGCCTTGGCCACCGCCTCGGCTGGCATCCAGGTGCGGTTGGCCGGGGTGTCGATCACCGAGGGGAGCACGCAGTTGACCCGGATGCGGTCCGGGCGCAGCTCGTCGGCGAGCACCTCGGTGGCGCGGACCACCGCGGCCTTGGCGGCGGCGTAGGCGACCGGGGCGGTGCCCGTGACGCCGCTGCGGGACCCGATGGTGACGATGGCGCCGCCGGTGCCGCGCATCCGCGCCGCCGCCGCCCGGCACGACCACAGCACGGTGGCCAGGTTCGTGCTCAGCATGGCGTCCAGCGTCGCCGGGTCGGTGTCCTGCAACCCGCCACCGGCGAACCCACCGGCGACGCACACCAGGGCGGCCGGCGCGCCGAGCCGGTCGATCCGTTCCCACGCCTGCTCGACGCCGGCCGGGTCGGTGAGGTCGACCGCCACCGCGTGCACGTCGCCCCCCGCCAGCGCCCGCAGCCGGTCGCCGTCCTGGTCCAGCACGGCGACCGCATCGCCGCGCCCCGCGAACTCCGCGACCACCGCGCGGCCGAGCGCGCCGGCGCCACCGGTTACCACGATCAGGTCTGCCATGGGTGCATTGTCCGCGCCGCCCGCGGTTACCCAGCGTTGGGTACGCACAGTAGCTAAGGGCACGCGTCCATCGGGTGGAAGATCGCGTTTCCGACTCGTATCCGGAGTACAGGGCGTTGTCGGCCGTGCTGGGGAGAGCGCCGGAAGCAGTCGCTCAAGTGCCTACGATGAGTGACGCTAACGGCGGATACCCTGCCTAGTTAAGCGGCGTACAGTTACCGTTCGCGCTCAAGTAATCACGTATTGCGCGCATTCTCGTGACCCCCACCCCGCGAAGAACCCCGCGAAGAAGGTGACCTCCGATGGCCACCACCACGCCTTCTCCCCGCAGCCTGCTGGTGGAGCTGTTCTGGACACGCACCGGCCTGCTCCTGCTGCTCATGCTGCTTACCTCGGCGCTGACGCTGACGCTGTCCGCGCAGCTGCCGGCCGGTGTGGGGCGCAACCTGCTGACCGCGGTCGGCACCGGCGCGCTGGTCTCGGCGCTGGTCACCGCGGCCCAGACGCTGCTCACCGCGACGGCGTCGCGGCGCGTGCTGGTGGATTCGCTGGTGGTGGAGAGCCGTCAGGCCATGCGTGAGCTCACCGACGAGTACCGCGCGATGAACAGCGAGTTCTTCCCGACCCACGTGTTCGAGCCGACCGCGGAACCCGATCCGGCGTTCAACCGGCTGATGATGGCCGACCTGCAGAACACCAGGCAGTACCTGTTCCGCGGGTTCTCGGCCAGGCATGCCGCGGCCCGCACGCTGCTGACCAGGTCCCCGGAGCGCGAGCTGCGGGCCGTCATCGCCGACCCGCGGGATCGCAGCTCGATCAACAGCCGGGCCCGCTACCTGATGCGCCAGTCGGGGGTCGAGGGCAGCTACCCGGAGATCCAGGCCCAGCTGTACGAGGACCTGTGCACCGGCCTGGTCGGGCTGTACGTGGCGCGCGGCCGGTGCACGCGCATCGACGTCACGGTGGCCGCGAACCCGCCGGCCGACCGCTTCGAGCTTTTCGACGACAGCATCTGGGTCGCGCTGTTCAGCGACGGCCGGGGAACCTGCCTGCCGTACCCGCGCACGCTGCGGTTCCAGCGCAGCTCGTTCATCTACGACATGCAGCACAGCGAGTTCGTGCGGATCTGCAACTCGCGCACCGCGCTGCACGAGTGCATCTATCCCGACACCGACCGGGACGAGTTCATCGCGGTGTTCGAGAAGATCACCGGCCGGCGGCTGACGGTCAAGCGGCTCGAAGCACTGGAGGAGTCGTTTCACACCTTCCGGCGCGAATTCGCCAGGCGCGCTCACCTCGGCGGCTGAGCACCATGTCCACCACGAACTTCCCCGGGCTCGCCGGGCTGGCCGCCGAGCTGACCGCGGTCCGGCTGGCCGGCGCCGAACCGCTCACCACGCACTGGGACCAGGTCCACCGGTGCGTCGCGGCCTGGGTCGCCGCCCAGCCGGACCTGCTGGGCGCGCTGCGCGAGCAGCTGCGGGGGCTGCCGGCCGCGGCGGCCGCGGAGATCGCCGCCGGTTCCCGGGAGACCACGACGCACTTCGCGTGGCGACTGGTGCACGGCGACGGCGCGCAGTTCTCGTTCTGGCTGCACGAGTACAAGCCGCAGCGGGACTGGTGGGCCGGCTACGCCAACACGGTCCACAACCACCGCTACCACTTCTGCACCACCGTGCTCGCCGGCTGCTTCCAGCACGAGTGGTACGACGTGCGGCTCGACCCGACCCAGGAGATCGTTCGCGAGGTCAGCCGTAGCGCCACGGAGGTGTGGCGGCCGGGACCGGTGCGCTGCGTGACCGCCGAGCAGTTCCACCGGGTGGCCCGCGCCACCGACGGCACCGTGACGTTCCTGGTGAAATCCGACCCCGTGCGCGGCTGGAGCACCTCCACCGACCCGGCCACGAAGGTCAGCCGGCGGCACGTCCCCGTCGAATATCGAATCCACGATCTGGCCAGCAGGATCTAGTATCGCCCCCGATCCGCCCGCCCGCGACGGGCAGCGGCGCCGATCGGAGGGGGTCTCATGCCGGAGGCCGGGCCGGACAACGTACGCAATGCCGGGCCGGACCGGCTGCCGGCCGGGCGGCGGGCCCGCTCGGCGGTGCCGGCGCGGGTGGCCGCGGCCGTCGAGCGCGCGGTCCGCCGGCTCTACGCCAGGCACGATCCGTCGCGACTGCCGTTCCACGGCTGGCACCACATCCGCTTCGTGCGGGACAAGGCCGTCGAGTTCGCCGCGCGCAACGGCTCCGACGTGCGCTTCGTCGAGGTGGCCGCGCTGGTGCACGACGTCAACTACGTGGTCAGCCGCAACTCCGGCGCGGCCGCCGGCCGGGCGCTGCGGATCGACCTGCTGACCGCGGCCGGAGCCAGCGCGCCCCTGGCCGGCCGGGTGGACCGGGTGGTCTGCGAGGCCGAGATGGCCAGCCGGCACCCCGACATCAGCCTGGAGGCGCAGGCCCTGTCCGACGCGGACACCCTGTTCAAGGCGTTGCCGATCACGCCGGTGGTGCTCGCGCACCGCTACCTCGCCGAGACCGGCACCAGCCTCCGCCGGCTCGCCAGCAAGATCGTCAAGGAGCAGCAGCCGGCGTTCGACGAGGGGTTCTACTTCTACGACCAGGAGGCCGCGCGGCGCTACTCGGACTGGGCCAGGGCCAACCTGGCTCTCTGGCGCTGCATCCTCGACTGCATCGACGATCCGGTGGTGGACGCGCTGGTCAGGGCCGTCGATCCGGCGCTGGTCGACCAGGCCGTCAGCTGACCCTTCGGCCGGTGGCATGGCGGCTCGCCGCCGCGCGCACGTTGTTGCTGGCGTCCGTCACAACACGGGGCGATCAGCGGACCCCTGTGGGAGCATCCGAGGCCGGGGCAGCGGTCGAAGGAGGACGTCGTGGCACTCAGCGTTCCCGAGTTTGCCAGGTGGTCGAGCATCCTGGAGCGGGTCGGCCGGCTGGCTCCCGCCGGGTTCGACGGTGACCGGCTGCGCAATCTTTACGAGGGCCGCTGGCAGGACTCCGGCACCCCGGCGCCGCTGACCACCGCCGTCGACCAGAGCGCCATCGGGTATCTGTCCAAGCTGGACGGCCGCACGGCCGGCCGGGCGGTGCAGTTCGCGGCCGAGCAGCACGCCAAGTGGGCCTCGGTGCCGCTGCCGGACCGCAAGGCCGCCGTGCACGCCGCGGTGGCGGCCATGACCGCGGCCCGCGACGACCTCGCGCTGCTGCTGGCCTGGGAGATCGGCAAGCCGTGGAAGCTGGCCTGCGCCGATGTGGACCGCGCCCTGGACGGCGTGCGCTGGTATCTGGAGGAGATCGACGGCATGCTCGCCAGGGATGCCGACGGCCGCCCGTTCGAGCGCACCCCGCTGGCCGGCCCGGTGAGCAACATCGCGAGCTGGAACTACCCGATGAGCGTGCTCGTGCACGCCGAGCTGGTGCAGCTGCTGGCCGGCAACGCGGTGATCGCCAAGACCCCCACCCAGGGCGGCGCCGCCTGCCTGACCGTCGCGCACGCCCTCATGCACGAGGCCGGGCTGCCGGTCACGCTGCTGTCCGGCGACGGGTCCACGCTGTC
>Ga0209382_10003812_pt1 | contig 20656 bp, 10 predicted proteins | sample SoiMetdeltSBSDD5_FD_187599 | JGI IMG/M metagenome (GOLD analysis project Ga0209382, IMG submission 187599) | Bulk soil microbial communities from a Populus tree surrounding site in Tennessee, USA - Soil MetaG P. deltoides SBSDD5 (SPAdes) (version 2) | ecosystem: Environmental > Terrestrial >... | reverse complement strand
GGGGAAGCGCTGACGCTCTGGTACCTTAGCTCCGGGGATCACCACGAGAAGCGTTACGCCGACGAGATGGTCCGCCGCTACGAGCAGGCACACCCTGGCGTCAAAGTTCTGGTGACTTACTACAACAGCCTCGACGACTACCTGCGGGCGCTGCAAGGCGCGGTCGAGGGCCGGGCGGTCTTCCCCGACTTGGCGCGCGGCGACCAAGGCTCGCATTCGGTCGACGCGGTCATCGAGCAGGGTCGCCTGCTCGACCTGACCGCCGCGGCGACCGAGCGCGGCTGGCGGGCGCGTCTGCGGCCGGGGATGCTCGAATACCTCGACCGGCGTTACACGGGCGGGACCTATCTCATCCCGTCGCGCATTCACCTCTCCGGGGTCTTCTACAATCGTCAGGTCTTCGAGCGACTCGGGCTAGGGATTCCGGCATCTGAGGGGGAATTCGAGGCGCTGCTCGAGGGCCTTAAGCGGCGCGGGCAGATGCCGCTTGCGCTCAGCGGCGACACCGGGGAGCAACTGCTGCACTCCTGGTACGCGCTCGTCAACAACCGGCTCGAGTCGCTCGACCGGCCGCCGGCCGAAGTCCTCGACGCCCTTTTCGCCGGCCGGCCGACGATCTCGTTCGACTCGCCCCCATTCCGGCTCGCCGCCGAAAAGTTGCGGGAGTGGGCGGGGCGGGGCTACTTCCCGCGCGACTACCAGCGCCTGAGCGCGCCCGAGGCCTTTGACCGGTTCCTCGACGGCGAGGCGGCGCTCTATCTGGGCCTGGGCGGGAGTTGGGCGCAGGATCGCGCCCAACTCCACCCGCCCCAATTCGTCATCGGCTTCTTCCCCTTCCCGCCTGCGACGCCCGGCGCGCGCGCGACGGCGACCGGGGCCCCGACCGGCGTTTGGCAGGTCTTCAAGGGGCCGCGACAGGAGCGCGCCGTCGAGCTCATCGACTGGATGCTGAATCCCGAGATCGTCCCCTTCATGCTTCAGAGTCAGAACCTCCCGGCGTTGCGCGTCGACGGTGTGCGCGGACTTTCACTAGCCCCTCACGTGGCCGATGAGCTGGCCGCGTTGGAGCGAGTCGAGCTGGGCATTTTCTATGACAACGCGAGCCCTTCGCTACGGTCAGAGATGAGGCAGGGGTTGCGCCGCGTGGTCGAAGGCGAGATGCCCGCGCGGCGCTTCCTTGCCGAGGTCGAGGCGGCCTTCCAACAGGACCGCTAGCGCCCCCTCAAAGTCGGTCGCTAAGTTCAACTCCGTCAGCGTGTTTACTGTTAAATTACCCGCTGATACTCACTCCGCGCGATGGCGCGCCGTAGAATCCTCTCACGCCAACAAACATTGACACAGCGACAGGTAGTCTCCGACTTAATTTGCTGGCGCTTGCTGGGATCACTAGACGAAAAGCCATCTCTCGCCCGCTCTCGCGGGCAGAACGCGCACGCTCCAGAGAGCTTGAAAGGAGATCCCCATGCGCAGGGCACTGGCGCTCACCTGCCTCCTCATCGGTCTATACCCCGTCGCCCACGGGCAAGCCGGGTTCGGCTCCATCTCCGGCCGGGTGACGGACCCGAGCGGGGCAGTCGTCCCCGGCGTCAAGGTCTTCGCCCTCAACACCGCGACCAACATCCGGGTCGAGTCGGTGACTAACAACGACGGCTATTATCAAATCTTCCGGCTCATCCCCGGCCCTTACCAGCTGGAGGTCGAGGCCCCCAACTTCAAGAGGCTGGAGCGGGCCGGGATCACAGTCCAGGTCGCCGACAAGCTGGACATTGACCTCATGCTCGAGATCGGGCAGGTCGGCGAGACTGTCAACGTGACGAGCGACGCCGTGCTGCTCCGCACCCAGGACGCGCAGGTCGGCGAGGTGATCACCTCCCAGAACGTGCAGAACCTCCCGCAGGTCGCCTTCGGCACCTTCCGCGACCCGCTCCAGTTCCTCGTCCTCGCCGGGAACGTCCAGGGCAGCGGCGACCGCGCCCAGGGTGGCAGCGACACCCGGATCAACGGCGGGCGGACGCAGGGGGTCGAGTATTTGGTCGACGGGATCAGCGCGACCTCCGGGGTCGGGCGCGAGATCTCGCAGTCCTTAGCCCCGAACATGGACGCCGTCGCGGAGTTCAAGGTGATCACCAACGGGCTGGCGGCCGAGTACGGGCGCCTCTCGGGCGGCGCGGTCGAGCTGGTCACCAAATCCGGGACCAACGACATTCACGGGCAAGCCTTCTGGTACAACCAGCAGCCCGGCTTCAACGCCAACAGCTGGGAGAACAACCGGCTGGGCGGACAAAAGTTCGAGTACCGCCAGAATAACTTCGGCGGGGCCGTCGGCGGCCCGGTGACGCTGCCGAAGTCGGTCTTCGGGCCGGCCGGCTACGACGGCCGCAACCGCACCTTCTGGTTCTTTAACTATGATGGGCTGAGGAACCGGCAGGCCGGGCGGCTGCAGCAGGGCAACGTGCCGACCGTCGAGGAGCGCCAGGGGATTTTCGTCAACACGCTCTTTAACGGCATCCCCGCGGACATCTACCAGATGTTCGGGCCCGCCGTCCAGGAGGGGACCGAGACCGTGCGCACCCAGCCCTGGGTGACCGGGCCGAACGACCCCCGGCCGCAGTGCCGGAACCAGGTGGGCAAGTGCCTCCCGCTGGACCAGATCCACCCGGTGAGCCAGGCCATCCTTAACCTCATGCCGCTGCCGAACCGCCCGGCCAACCCGGGCTACAGCATGATCGGCAACTATGTCGGCGTGCGCAGCGAGTTCAGCAACGCGGACCAGTGGGCGGTGCGCATGGACCACCGCTTCAACGAGAATCACGCGATCTTCGGCCGCTTCTCGCGCCTCGTCCGCGACGGCGGGAGCACGCGGTGGCGCGGGGACTTGAACGCGGCCCAGACGTCGCAGGTCAAAGGCGGCTTCGGGCTGAGCTTGAACTACGACTGGAGCATCTCGCCGACGCTCATCTTCAGCGCCCGGGTCGGCGGCCACCACAACCCGCTGATTGCGGGCGGCCGGCTGGCCGACGACTTCGACAACTCCTCGATCCCCTTCGACCCGGTGACGAGGGCCTTTTTGGGCACCAACGGGATGCCTGGAATCTCGATCGTCGGGATCGGGGACATCGCCGACCCGTGGGGCGGGATCTCGGAGCGGAGCAAGAACCTGACGACCTATAACGCGGCCGCCTCGATGGTCAAGATTCTCGGCCGGCACACGGCGAAGTTCGGCTACGAGCACCGCCGCTACTACGACAACTTCCGCCAGGGTACGGTCGGCTCTTTCTACTTCATCGCCAGCTCGGTCAACCGCATCGTCGGCGACCGCTCCTGGCAGTCCTTCGACCAGGCCAACGGCACGGCCGCCTTCCTCTACGGCTACAACCACTACGCCGAGGTGAACGCGCCCTACGACCGGGCCTCGAATACGAACTACCACGCGGCCTACGCCCAGGACGACTGGAAGGTGACGCCGAAGCTGACGCTCGGGCTGGGCGTGCGCTGGGACGGCGAGACGCCGACGACCGAGCGCTACAACAAGCTCTACTTCTGGGACAACGACGCGCCCTCCTACTGGCAGGTCAAGCCCGGCTACGACCTCAGGGCCGAGATGGCCAAGGTGGGCTTTACGCCGGCGCAGATCGCGCGCGTGAGGATCCCGTCCTACCTCACCAATGGGACCCCGGCCGGGGCGATCCGGAAGGCGGGGACGGAGGAATTCCCGGACCGCGCCGGCCAGTCATTCTACCCCTGGCAGTTCGCCCCGCGCTTCTCGGTCGCCTACGCGCTGAGCGAGAAGACAGTGCTCCGGGGCTCGTTCGCCCAGATGTACATCAGCACGACCGGCGACGAGAACGGGCCGACGAGCGCCTCGGGCGGGATCGCGCTCGGGGACCGCGCCTTCAACGGCTGGCACTACACTAACGACGGGTTCAAGACCATGCTCTCGAACTGGGACAACCCGTTCAACAAGCCGGGGGCGATCACCCGGGTGGCCAACGACAACGCGCTGGCCAATTTCCAGGCATCCTACGGCGAGCCGTCGGCGGCCTTCGACCGCAACATCCGCATGCCTTACGAGCTAACCTGGAGCGCCGGGATTCAGCACCAGTTCGGCAACAACCTGGTCGTCGAAGCCTACTACTCGGCCAACCTCGGCCGCAATCTGCTCGGGCAGGACGTGATCAGTCGCTTCCCCGTGGATTTATTCGCCGAGGAGAACCAGGACCTCTACCGACCCGAGACCACGGGGGGCGATAAGAAGGTGGCGACCCCCTTCATCCAGCCGATCTCGCAATTCCCCGAAGGGGCGATCGACGTCGGCTGGTTGCAGTACGACCGGCCCTACTTCGGCCCCGTCTACGTCAACGGCGCGCCGGTCGGCAGGTCAAATTATCAGAGCGGCAACTTCCGGGCGCAGTATCGGTTCTTCAAGAGCAGCAACGTGCTCGTCAACTACACCCTCTCGCGGCTCCTGGACAACGTCGGCGGGCCGATCGGCACCGGCGGCAAGACGCGCCAGACCTTCGACTCGGTCGACGCGATCTACGGGCTGAGCCCGCTCGACGAGACGCACCGCCTGGTGATCTCCTACAACTTCGAGTTCCCGTTCGGCCGGGGGCGGCGCTTCCTCGGCAGCCCGTCGACGACTGGCGGCAAGCTCCTCGATTTCGCGGTTGGGGGTTGGGAGTTGTCGGGCTTCAACACCTACCGCTCGGGGCGGCCGGTCTCCTTCCCCGGCGCGCAGGACAACAACAGCCTGCGCATCGTCAACACCTATTTCAGCACCAAGACGCCGGGGGACGACGACCTCAAGAGCTCAGGGTTCGACGACCCGCGGTCGGTCCTCGACCCGTCCGGGCAACTGGGCAGGAACGACCCGCGGGCGTTCGATTTGTCCAAGTTCCTTCTCAGCGACGACGGGACGGCGGGCCGGATCGGGTTCTTCCCGGGCAACCTCTTCCCGGTTTACGGAGGGTTGCGCAACCCGGGCTACTTCTCGAGCGACGTCTCGCTCATGAAGAAGTTCCTCTTCACCGGGGACGGCAACCGGTACTTCCAGCTGCGGCTGGAGGGCTCGAACATCTTCAACCACCCCTGGCTCGGGGACTACCAGACGAATTTGAAACAGGATCAGACCTTCGGCCGGATCATCGGGATGAGGAGCACCGAAAGGCGCCTCCAGGTGTCGGGCCGGATCGTCTTCTGAGTGATCGCCCGGGGATAGCCCACGGATGACACGGATTCAACGGATTGTTACGGATTTCTGATCCGTGCCGATCCGTTGAATCCGTGTCATCCGTGGGCTATTCTCCGTTCATATGCCGGCGGTACTAATCTTTATACTGCTCTTCTTCCAGGGCGCGGATGATGCGCTGCGGCGGGGCAAGGCTTATGCCGGCGAGGGCCGGTGGAGGGAGGCCGAGGAGCAGCTGCGGCTCCACCTCAACCGGCACCCGAAGACGGCCGAGGCCGTCGTCCTGCACGCCCGGGCGCTGGCCGCGCTCGGCCAGCCCTTCGACGCGGCGCTCGAACTCGAGGAGTTCCTCAAGCAGGAGCCCGAGTCGGTCCCGGCGCTCAAGCTCTACGGGCACCTGCTGGACGCGGTCGTCGAGGAGAAGGCCAAGGCCGAGGAGGTCATGCTCAAGACCGCGCGGCTCGCGCCGCGCGACCCGGAGGTCTGGCGCGGTCTCGGCAACCTCTACCTCGTCCGCAACCGCTTCGACGACGCGATCCGGTGCTTCGCGGAGGCGGCGCGCCTCCGGCCGACCGACCCGCTGCTCGTCGCCAGCCTGGCTTACGCCCGGGGCAAGGTCGCTCCGTCGCCGCAGGTCGCAGCTTCATTCCTCAAGGCCGTCGGGCTCAATCGGCGCTCCGGGCGGCCGGACCCGGCGGTGCACCTGCTCTATGGTGATTACCTGCTGGCGACGCAGAAGACCTCCGAGGGCATCGCCCAACTGACGCGCGCCCTGCTGCTCAACCCGCATCTGGCGGAGGCCTATTTCCTACGCGCGCTGGCCTATGAGAGGCTCAAGGACTATCGCCGGGCCGAGGCCGACGCGCTGGCGGCGATCCGCGAGGAGGAGGGGCGCAGGGACGCGCGCCAGCTGCTGCTGCGGGTCTATCGCGCGCTCGGCGATTCGGCCAAGGCGGAGCGGGAGGCCGCCGCCCTGCAGCAGTTGAGTGAGCAAGGCAGCCGGGAGCAGGAGGCAGGGCGCGACGTCCGGGGGCTGCTCGCCACGGCTGAGCCGCTGCTGCGCGAGGGGAAGTTCGCCGCGGCGGCGCAGGCCTACGAGGAGATCGTCAAGACGGCGCCCGACTTCTACGAGGCGTACTTCGCGCTCGGCATGAGCTACTTTCAGCTGGGCCGGCTCCCGGAGTCCGAGGCCGCTTTCAAAAAGTACCTTTCGTTCCAGCCGATCTCGGCCGACGGGCACGCCGCGCTCGGCGTGCTGCTACTGCAGCGGGGCCGCTTCGCCGAGGCGCGGGGGGAATTCAAACGGGCGATCGAGATCGACCCGGGGGCAGTTGAGGCCCGCAAAGGCTTCGCTCAGTCTGCCCTCATGACGGGCGAGGCGGCGGCGGCCGCGCGCGAGCTCGACCCGCTCTACCAGCACGGGGCGGGTTGCGACCCGGAGTGCTTCACGCTGCTGGCCAGGGCCGAGTTCGCGCTCAACCGGCCGGAGCGCGTGGTGGAGATTCTCAACCGTGGCCTCAAACTGCACGAGGGCTCGGCCGAATACCTGCGGAGCCTGACGCAGCTGCTACTCGACGAGCGGCCGCGCGGCCCGCAGACGAGGCAGTATGTGGCCATCCTCAAGGAGAGGATGCCGGCCGAGGCCGAGACATACTATTTCAGCGGCCTGCTCGAGTATTTAAACAGCCGGCCCGGAGAGGCGGCCACGGAGGCCAGGAAGGGGCTCGCGCTGGCGGTCGACGACGCGGCGCGGGCGCGGCTGCAGGGCCTCGTCGGGAGGGCGGAGGAGAAGCTCGGCAACTACGGGGGCGCCGAGGCAGCGTTCAAGGAGGCGCGGGAGCTCGGCAGGCGGATGAACCCGCCCGACGCCCAGGCCGGGGCCTTCTACGCGCAGTTCCTCGCCCGCCGCTCGCGCGAGGAGGAGGCACTCGGCCTGCTCGACCAGATCATCGCGGAGAGCCCGAACGCCGGTGTGGCCTACCTGGAGCGCGCTAAGGTTCTGGCGGCCCGCCGGAGTCGGGAGCGGGCGATCGAAGATGCCAAACAGGCGCTCGCCCACGCCGGGATCGACCTCGAGACGACGCGCGCCGCACATGGGCTGCTCATCAGGATGTATTACTCGCTCGGGAAGAGGGACGAGGCGTTGGCCCACCAGCGCCAGTTAGAAACCCTGCGGTAGCTGTTCTCAGGGGCGCGCAACTGGAAAACGCTATCGTCATGAAGTCCGCCCTCAAAATCACGCTCCTCTGCGGCCTCGCCGCGCTGGCGCGGCCGCTCGCGGCGCCCGGCCCGCAGCCGAACGCTTATGCCGGCACCGCCGCCTGCGCCAAGTGTCACGCCGAGATCTACAAAACTTTTGTCGCCACGCCGATGGCCCAGAGCAGCGGCACGGTCGGCGCTGGCGACTTTCGGGAGAACCTGGCGGGCGGCGAGTTCACGCACGCTAAATCGGGGGTTAGCTACCGGGTCACGCGCGAGGGCGACGCCATGTACCTGGACTTCGCGCGCGGGCCGTCCGAGAAGTCCCCCGCCGGGATGCGAGGCAGGCGGCGCCTGGATTTCTTCATCGGCTCCGGGAACCACGGGCGCAGCTACGTCTCGGCGCTCGATGATTTCCTCTTCCAGGCGCCGGTCGCCTACTACGCGCGGGAGCAGAAGTGGGACATGTCGCCCGGGTACGAGGTCGGGGAATTGATGAAGCTCTCGCGCCCGATTCAGCAGGGGTGCCTCGAGTGTCACGCGAGCAGTCTGCGGCCCGTCGCCGGGAGCGAGAACCGTTACGAGCCCCGACCGTTTCTGGAGAACGGCATCAGCTGCGAGCGATGCCACGGGCCCGGCGCTGCCCACGTCGCGGCGATGAGGGCGGGCGGCGGCGCGGGCGGGTCACAGATCGTCAACCCGGCGAAGCTCGCCCCGACCCGGCGCGAGAGCGTCTGCGCGCAGTGTCACCTCTCGGGCGAGGCGCGCATCGACCGGCCCGGGCGCTCGCTGCTCACCTTTCGGCCGGGCGACCCGCTCTCCGATCACGTCGTCTCCTTCCTCCAGCCGGCCGCGCAGACCGAGAAGCTCAAGGCCACAGGCCACGTCGAGACGCTCGCGCGCAGCCGCTGCCGACAGGCGAGCGGCGACCAGCTCACCTGCACGACCTGCCACGACCCGCACGGGCGGCCCGCCCGGGCCGACGCGACGCGCTATTTCAACCAGAAGTGCGCCTCCTGTCATCAGGCGGGGGCCTGTAAGGTTACGCCTCAGTTGCGGGAGCAGGCCGGCAACAACTGTGTCAGTTGTCACATGCCGAAAAGCCCGACGCAGGACATCGCGCACAACGTCTTCACCGATCATTCGATCCCGAGGGCGGCGGGCGTCAGGCCGGCGGCGCCCGCCGAAGGCGCGACGACACTGGTCCCGTACTGGGGAGGTGCGGCGCGCCCGCGAGACCTCGGCATGGCCTACCTCGCCGTCGCCAGCCGCACGACCGACGCGAGTTATGCGCGCGCGGCCGAGCTGCTCAAGAAGGCCGAGCCGGAGCTCGGCGACGACGCCCAGGCGCTGACTTTCCTGGGCAAAATCTACGAGCGGGAGAAGAATTACGAGCGCGCCGCCCGGTGCTACGAGGGGGCGCTCAAAGCTGACCCCGCGAGGACCGAGGCCGGGGTCAACCTCGGGACGATCTACGCCCGGGGGGGGCGGCTCTATGAGGCGATCAAACTCTGGGAGGACGTGCTGGCACGCAACCCGGGCTACGAGATCGCGCGGCTCAATCTGGCCGTCGCGCACATGGAGAACGGCAACTTCGCCGTCGCGCGCCAGACGCTGCTCAAGGCGCTCGAGTACGACCCCGATCTGCCGGTGGCGCGCAAGATCCTGGCGGATCTGGACGCCATGAAGTGATGGCCCGCGGATGACACGGATGAGGCAGATTTACGCACTGTTGTCGGCGGCGATAGTCTTGGCGGCGGCCGGCCAGGGGCGCAAGCCGCTCATCCGCTACGTCGACGTCGCCGCGCGCTCGCAGTTCACTTACCGGACGAACAACGATTTCACCGGGCGCAAGTACTTCCCGCAGTCGATGTGCGGAGGGGTGGCGATCTTCGACTACGACGGCGACGGCCGGATGGACATTTTTCTGACCAACGGGGCGAAGCTGCCGGAGTTGAAGAAGGCCGACGCCTCGTTTCACAACTGCCTGCTGCGCAACAAGGGCGACGGCGCGTTCGAGGACGTGACCGCGCGGGCGGGGCTCGCGGGCGCCGACCTCGGCTACTGCTTCGGCGTCGCGGCGGGCGACTTCGACAACGACGGGTTCGGGGATCTGTTCATCGCCAACGCCGGGCGCAACGCGCTTTACCGCAACCAGGGTGACGGGACGTTCCAGGACGTCACCGCGGGCTCGGGGCTCGACGCCAAGGAGGCGGACTTGCTGAGCGTCGGCGGGGCGTGGCTCGACTACGACGGCGACGGCCTGCTCGACCTGGCCGTCGCCAACTACACCGTCTGGAGCCCGCAGACCGACAAGCGCTGTCTCTCGGAGGGGCAGGAGATTTACTGCTACCCGAGCGTCTACCGGGGCGTGCCGCAGCGGCTCTACCGGAACCTCGGCCGGGGGCGCTTCGCGGACGTGACGGAGCGGGCTGGCTGGGGCGCGCTCAACGGCAAGGGCATGGGCATGAGCGTGGCCGACTACAACCACGACGGCGCGGTCGACGTCTTCGTTGCCAACGACACGGAGCGCAATTTCCTCTTCCTCAACCAGAAGGACGGGACCTTCAAGGAGGCGGCGCTGCTCTATGGCGTGGCCTACGATGACCAGGCTACGGTCGTCTCGGCCATGGGGTGCGATGCGCGGGACTTCGATAATGACGGCTGGGAGGACGTCTTCTACAACGACATCTCCGGCCAGATCTTCGGCCTCTTCCGGAACGAAGGCGGGAAGTTTTTCAGTTACGTCTCGGGGACGCACGGGATCGACCGGGCGAGCCGCCCGTACACCGGCTGGGGGTGCGGATTCATCGACTACAACAACGACGGGTGGAAGGACATTTACTCGGCGAACGGCGAGCTCGAGCCGCTCATGAAGAACGCCCAGCACCATGACTCGATGTTCGAGAACGTGCGGGGGAAGAGCTTCGTCGACGTCTCGGCCGGGCTCGGTGAGGACTTCATGACGCTCGGCTACCAGCGCGGCGCGGCCTTCGGTGACCTCAACGACGACGGGCAGATGGACCTGGTCGTGACTTCGCTCGGCCGGCGGCCGAAGATCATGCTCAACACCGGGGGCCGGGGGGCGCACTGGCTGCTCCTCGCCGTCACCGGCCGGCGGGGCAACCGCGACGGGATCGGCGCGCGGGTCAAGGTGACCACCGGCGCGGGCCGCCAGCTCTACAACCATGTCGCCCCGGGCGTCGGGTTCATGTCGACGAGCGACCGGCGCGTTCACTTTGGGCTGGGGGCCGAGCGCCTCATCCGGAGCGTCGAGATCGAGTGGCCGGGCGGCGGCGTCCAGCGGCTGACAAACGTCGCGGCGGATCAGATTTTGAAGGTCGAGGAGCCATTGCGTAACTCACAGGAGTGATAAGGACCGGCGCACACGCCAACCAAATGCTCAAATTTCGCGCCATCATCTTTTTGCTCCTTCCCTGGCTGCTGCCGGCGTCCCCGCCGATCGTCTTCGAGAACGCCGTCGCGCGCTCCGGCATCGACTTCGTGCTCGACAACAGCGCGACCCCGCAGAAGCACCAGATCGAGACCATGATGGCCGGCGTCGCCGCGCTCGACTACGACAACGACGGCTGGCTCGACCTCTACTTCGCCAACGGCGCGCGCCTGCCGGGGATGGACAAGACGGACCCGAAATTTGCCAACCGCCTCTACCGCAACCGGGGCGACGGCACTTTCACCGACGTCACCGAGCGGGCAGGCGTGCGCGGGCGGGGCTACGCTATGGGTGTGGCCGCGGCCGACTACGACAACGACGGTTTCGCCGACCTGTATGTCACTGGCGTCAACCACAACCAGCTCTTCCGGAACAACGGCGACGGGACATTCGCCGACCTGACGGCGCGCGCCGGGCTCGCCGGGCTGCACCCGAAATACGGGAAGACCTACGCGGTCAGCGCCGGCTGGTGCGATTACGACAACGACGGCTGGCTCGACCTCTTCGTCGTCAACTACCTTGACTGGTCACTCGAGAAGGCGCCGCCGTGCGCGGTCAAAGGCGTCCGCGCCTACTGCTCCCCGCAGAGCTTCGGCGGCCAGCCGAACATGCTCTTCCGGAACAACGGCGACGGGACATTCGCCGACGTCTCGGAGGTGTCGGGGATCGGGAAGCATGTCGGCAAGGGCATGGGCGTGGCCTTCGCCGACTACAACAGCGACGGGCTGACGGACATCTTCGTCGCCAATGATACGTTCCGCAACTACCTCTTCCGCAACGACGGCGGCGGGAAGTTTAGCGAGGTGGGGGTGACGAGCGGCGTGGCTTTCACCGAGAACGGCAAGAGCATCGCGGGGATGGGGGCGGACTTCCGCGACGTCGACAACGACGGCCGGCCGGACATCTTCGTGACTGCCATGGTCGGCGACACCTTTCCACTCTTCCGCAACCTCGGCGGGCAGTTCGCCGATGTCACGGCGAGCGCGGGGCTCGCGGTGCCGACGATCAAGTTGACTGCGTGGGGGACCGGGGCGTTCGACTTCGACAACGACGGCCTGAAGGACCTCTTCACGGCCAACGGCGCGATACTGGATAACGCCGAAGAGATTGACCGCCTGCCCTACCGGCTGCCCAACCTGCTGCTGCGCAACCTGGGCCGGGGCGTCTTCGCCGACGTCAGCCGGCAGGCGGGCCCGGGCTTCACCGCCCCGGCCGCGCACCGCGGCGCCGCCTTCGGGGATTTCAACAACGACGGCCGAATTGATATCGTGACCACGAACCTCAACACGCGGCCCGAGCTGCTCGTCAACCACACGGCCGGCGGGCGCCATTGGCTGGTCGTCCGGCTCCTCGGCGGCAAGAGCAACCGCGACGGGATCGGCGCGCGGATCAAGGTTGTGACGGCGGGGGGCGCACAGTACAACCACGCGACGACGAGCGTCGGGTACAGCTCGTCGAGCGACCCGCGCGTCCACTTTGGCCTCGGCGCGGCGGGCGTGGTCGAGAGACTCGAGGTCACCTGGCCGAGCGGGATCAGGCAGTCGCTCGGCCGGGTCAGGGCCGACCAGATTCTCACGGTGCGCGAGCCGGAGGGACCGCAGCCATGAAGTCAGCGCGGTTTTCGGTGGCGTCTGCGACGCTGGTCTTTCTCCTGGCGGCTGTAGCGCTCGGCCAGCGCCCGGCGGCCGACCCCAATCTGCTGGCCGCCGAGAGTTACCTGAGGCAGCAGAACTACGCCAAGGCGCGCGAGGCCCTGGATCTGGTCTTTCGTCTTGATGCGCGGCCGCGCCCCGCGGCCTACCTCATGCTCGCCACCTGTCACTTCCACCTCGGCGCGAAGGAGCAGGCCGTGGAGGCCGTCGAGCGCGGGATCGCGGCGCACCCGGCGGCGACTGACCTGGTCGAACACTATGTCATGCTACTCCCCGCCGCGGTTGGCCCCGAGGCGGCCAGGGCGCGGCTCGCCGCGCGCCTGCGCGAGCACCCGCGCTCGCCCGCCTACCGCAAGGCGCTCGCCCGCCTGCTGCTCGAGACCGAGCCGGCAGGCGCGGGGACCGAGGCCGCGCTGGCGGAGACGGCGCGGCTGCTGCCGCGCGACGCCGAGGCCCACTTCCTCTACGGCCAGTGGGCCTGTCTCAACAAGCGCCACGAGCTGTGCATCGCCGAGCTGCGTCAGGCGCAGGCTCTGGCCCCGGCCAACGACGAAGTGCGGATGCAGAGCTATACGCTGAGGGCCATGGCGGAGGAGGAGCTCGGGCGCGGGGACCGGGCCGAGGCGGACTTTCGCGCCGCTCTCGCGGCCAACCGGAGGCTGGCGCGGCCGAGCCCGCACGCCGCCTTCCGCTACGTCGAGTTCCTGGCGCAGCGCAACCGCGAGGCCGAGGCGCAGCGGCTGGTCGAGGAGATTCTCAAGTACGCCCCGGATTTCGGACCGGCGCACTTCGAGCGGGCGAAGCGGTTCGCCCGCGAGCGCCGGCTGGAAGAGGCGCTCGCCTCGGGTAAGCTGGCGCTCGAGCACCTCGGCGGCGACCAGGACCGGCTGCGCGCCGTCCATGCCTTCATGGCGAAGACCTACTTCGCGGCTGGGCGTCCGGAGGAGGCGAAGCCGCACGAGGAGTGGATCGAATCGCACGCGAAACCCGGGAGGTGACGCCGATGACCGCCGCGCCGCAAGCTATAGACATGCACGTCCACCTGCCGACCGCGAGCTTCATCCGGGGCTCGCTCGGCCCCTACGCCGAGGCGGCCGAGAAGTTTTTCCGCCTGAGCGTCCCCTTGCGCGAGATGGAGGAGGTCGCGCGCCACTACGAGGAGTTGGACATCGTCGGCGTGCTGCTGGCCTGGGACGCGGAGACGGCGACGGGTCTGCCGCCGCTGCGGAACGACGAAGTGGCCGAGGTCGTCAGGCGGTTCCCCGGGCGTTTCATCGGTTTTGCGGGCGTCGACCCGTGGAAGGGCGAGGCGGCGGTCGCCGAGATCGAGCGCGCGGTGACGGAACTGGGCATGAGCGGCGCCAAGTTTCACCCCGGCATGCAGGCCTTCTACCCGCACGACAAGCGATTCTACCCGCTCTATGAAAAGATCTCCGCGCTCGGCGTCCCGGCGCTCTTCCACACGGGCACCAACGGCCTGGGCGCAGGCGTCAAGGGCGGGATGGGGATCAAGCTCGACTACACGCGCCCGGTCTACCTCGACCACGTGGCGGCCGACTTCCCCGACCTGACGGTCATCGGCGCGCACCCGGCCTGGCCCTGGCACGAGGAGATGCTCGCGATCATCGGCCACAAGGCGAACGTCTTCATGGACCTCTCGGGGTGGTCGCCGAAATACATCCCTAAAGTGATCATGGACGAGGCGCGGACGCGCCTGCAGGACCGGATCATGTTCGGCAGCGACTATCCGTTCATCATGCCCGAGCGCTGGCTCGCCGATTTCGACAAGCTCGACGGCTTCTCGCCCGAGGTCCGCCGGAAAATCCTCTTCGGGAACGCGGCGCGGGTGCTCAAACTGGAGTAATCGGTGACGGGCATGATTCTCGAGACCGAGCGGCTCGTGCTCCGCGAGATGGCGCCGGGGGACTTCGACGACCTCTTCCGCATCTTCTCCGACCCGGAGACTATGCGCTTCTACCCGCGGCCCTACGACCGCCCGATGCTCGAGGCGGTGATCGCACGGGCCGTGGCGAGCTACGCCGAGCGCGGGCACGGCCTCTGGGCGATGACCCTCAAGGGCGGCGAGCAGGTCATCGGCGATTGCGGGCTGATCGCGCAGGAGGTCGAAGGCGTCGAGGAGACGGAGATCGGCTACCACATCCGCCGCGATTTCTGGGGGCAGGGGCTGGCGACCGAAGCCGCCCGGGCCTGCCGTGATTACGGCTTCGAGCGGCTCGGCCGGACACGATTGATTTCCATGATCCGCCCCGAGAACCTGCCCTCGCGGCGCGTCGCCGAGAAGAACGGGATGCGGGTCGAAAAGGAGATCTTCTGGAGAGGCTTCCGGCACTGCGTCTACGTGATCGAGAAAGAGCGAGACTGAGGCCATTAGGGCATGAGAGCGGCCGAGTCTAACGGCCCTTCAAGTGCCGGTCAAAAAAATCGGCGACGGCCTTCGAGATTTCCGCCCGCGCCGGGGACATCGCGCCGCCGCTCGGCTCGAAGACGTGAGTCGCGTGTCTCACCGTGATCATCTTGGCCTCCACGCCCGCCGCCTTCAGCCGCCGGTAAAAGTTCTCGGATTGACTCAGGGGCACCGTCTGATCCCGGTCGCCGTGAATTATCAGGAACGGGGGCGCGTCTTTAGTCACGTGAGTGACAAGGCTGCCCAGCCGCAGCCCGTCCGGGTAGCCGCCGAAGACCCGCCCGATGATCTCGGCGGTGCGCGGCGTTAAATCGTCCGCCGCCAGGTCCGCCGGCCCGCACATGTCGACTACCGCGCGCACGCGAATCGTCCGCCCCGGCGACCCGGGCGCGTCACCCAGCCAAGCTCCGGGCGGGGCCAGGGCGAGGAGCGAGGCGAGGTGCCCCCCGGCGCTCATGCCCCAGGCGCCGATCCGTTCCGGATCGATTCGGTAGTCCGCAGCGCGCGCGCGCAGAAACGAAAATGCGGCGCGCGCGTCTTCGATCTGCGCCGGGAAGGTGTGCCGCGGGGCGTGGCGGTAATTGATCGCCGCCACCACGTAGCCGCGCGCGACGACCGCGGGCAAATCCAGGATATCGGGGCCGGTCATCTTATCCCCGCCGTGCCAGCCGCCGCCGTGGATGTAGAGGGCGGCGGGACGCAACCCTTCCCCCGGCGGCAGGTACAAATCCAGCTTCAGGTCCGCCCCGCCGACGCGGCGGTAGACGACGTCGCGCTCAATCCGCACTCCGGGGGCCAACGCGAGCGGCGTCGGCGGCTCCTTCTGCCCGACGAGAATCGAGCAGGTCAAGACGAGGATTAATCGCGTCATGAGCCCCCTCTCACCCGCAGCGCGACATGGGAAGCGCGGCCGCGCTCGTGGTAAACGGTCTGACGCGCGACGGCGAAAGTCACGTCCTTCTCTGGTATGTTCCCGGTGTTGGTGTTGCGCGAGAAGCGCGGGAAGTTGCTGCTCGACACTTCGAGGCGGAGGCGGTGCCCCTTGAGGAAGATATGGCCGGTCTGGCCGGCATCGATGACGAACTCGTAAACCCGCCCCGGGTCGAGCAGCTCGGGCCGCGCGAACCCGCCGCGGAAACGAGCGCGGAGAATCCCGTCCGTCAGGTTCATGGCGTAGCCGTCGGGCCGGACGTCGACGAGCTTCGCCGTCCAGTCGGTGTCGCGGGCGCTCGTCGCCGCGAAGAGGCGGAGCGTTACCGGCCCGGCCAGCGCGAGCTCCCGCTCCAACGGCGGCGTCGAATAGACGAGCACGTCACGGCGTCGCTCGACCGCGCGCTGGTCCCTCGGCCCTGCCGGGACGCTCTCGCCGCAGCACCCGCCCGCCCCGTCGGTCGGGACCGGGTCGGCCGGGTCATAATCGAAGCGGTCCGCAGGCTCCGCCCCCGGCCCGGCCGTCGAGAGCGCGCCGTCGCCGCCTGCGCCGTTGGCCCGCCCCCCGCCGCGCAAGTAATACCTCACCTCGCGCGCGTCCGCGGGCGGCCACGCCGCTTCGCGCCGCCACTCGTTGCGGCCCGTCGCGAAATACTCGACCGCCGGGTCACGCCCCGCGCCGTTCGCCGCGCCGCGCACGTAATGGTCGAGCCAGCGCAGCTCGCGGGCGCGCAGGTCCATCCCCGACCCGGGGCCGAAAGGATCGGGCCGGGCGGGCGCCGGCCCGCCCAGGTCCCCGTGAATCCACGGCCCCATGACCAGGCGCTGCGCGCCGCGCGACCCCGCCGGCGCCTCGGCGAGCATACGTTCAAAATTCTCGACCGTACCGCCCTGAAACGTGTCGTACCACCCGCCCGACTGAAAGACCGGGACGCCGAGGCTGCGGTACGACTCGCGCCAGCTCATCTCCTCCCAGTAGTCATCCCGCGCCGGGTGGCCGATCCAGTCGCGGAAGAAGGGGGGCTCGTAACCCGCCCGGGCCGCCGCCGTCTCGACCGGGAACTGCTTCCAGACCTCGTCCCACGGGACGAGCGACAGCTCCTTGCGCATAAGCGTCCTCCGCCCCATGGCAACCGCCCAGACCATGGTCCCGAAAGTCCCGCCCGGGTGAACGACGTCCGCGTAAATGTCTGAGGGGCTGACGCGGATGACCATCGCCGCCAGATGCAGGCTCTGTTCGGTGGCGGCAAGCCACTGGACCATGCCCAGGTAAGAGGCCCCCATTGTCGCCACCCGGCCGTCCGACCAGGGCTGCCGGGCCGCCCACTCGATCGCGTCAAAGCCGTCCTTCGCCTCGTGCCTGAAGGCGTACCACTCGCCCTCGGAATCGTAGCGCCCGCGCGTGTCGGCAGCGACGACGGCGTACCCCTCCCGCGCGAAGAAGACGGCGTTATCCTGCTCGCCCGATTTCCCGTAGGGCGTCCGCACGAGGATCACCGGGAACTTCCCCTCCCGCGGCGGCAGGTAGACGTTGGCCGCGAGTTTCACCCCGTCGCGCAGCGGGATGGCGACCTGAAAGTGGCGGCGCACCCCGTCTCCGCCCGCCGCCGCCCAGAGCAGCGCCGACAGCGCGATGATTCGATTTGCCTTCGCCATATTCTGATCCGTGCCAACCCGTTTTTTCCCGCCTTCATCCGTGCCCCCGCTTCAGAACTCATACCGCAGGCTGAGCTGCATCTGGCGCGGCTCGCGGACGGCTGTGACGCGCCCGTAGGTGCCGCTGTTGAGGGCCGTGCTCACGTCGCGGTAGTTGACATGGTTGAAGATGTTGAAAAATTCGCCGCGCAGCGCGAGCCGCGTCTCACGGCCGGCGACCGAGAATGGGAAGGTCTTGGTCAGCGCCATGTCCCAAATGCCGAACCCGGGCCCTCGGATGATCCCTCGGCCCGCGTTCCCGAACCTGCCCGGCGCTGGGTCGGCGAAGGCCGCCGGGTTGAACCAGCGGTCGATGGTCCGCGTGCCTTCGCCGAACAAGTCATTCCCCGTCCGGTCGGGGCGAGTCGCCAGCCCGGCGCGGGGCCCGGTCAGACCCGGCGTCAGAGCCAGCCCGCTCTGGTAGGTGGTCAAGCCGCTCAACTGCCACCCGCCCGCTACCACCCCGAGCCAATCGCTCCGCCCTTTGAGAATGGGCAGCTCGTAGATGTAATTGACGATGAAGGCATGCGTCCGGTCGAAGGGGAAGAGCCCCCGCTCGGCCCCCGGGTTGTAGTTGTCCTGGTGCATCGCGTCGCGATTGGCGCTCGTCGTCCCGATCGCCTTCGACCAGGTGTAGGCCCCCTGCAGCGCCAGCCCCCGCGAGAAGCGGCGCTGGAAGCTGACCTGCAACGAGTCGTAGCGCGAGTCGTTGCCGTAGGTGAAGAAGGTCACGTTGGCGTAGCCGGGGTAGGGGCGGATCGTGTTGATGTTGACCGCGTTGGTGTTCAGCCGCGGGTCGAAGTCGAGCCCCCCGACCCGCCCCGGCTGGTTGAGGTTCGCCCAGCGCTCGCCGTGCGTCAGCTTGTTGCCGACGTAGGCCACCTGCGCGACGATCGCCCCGGGCAGCTCCGACTGCACGCCGAGGCTCCAGTTCTGCGTGTACGGCCGCTTGAAGTTGGGATCCGCCCCGCTGATCGCCTGTGGCGCGAGCGGCCGCGTGTTGCCCCCGGCCGGGTCGTCGAACGGGACGGCCTCGAGGTTGATGTTCGCGAGGAACGGAAGCTGCTGCGCGAGCGACGAGAAATTGTTACCGTAATTCTGATACCCGATCCCGTAGCCTCCACGGACGACCATCTTTCCGCTCCCCAACAGATCGTAGGAGAAGCCGATCCGTGGCCCCAGGCCCACAGTCGAGTCGGCGAACCCGTCCGGCACCCCCTCCCCGGCGATCACCACGCCGTTGAGCGGATCGGTCTGGGGCGTCGGCTGGAGGAAGCCGTTGGCGAGAACGACCGGGGCCCGGGCCGGGTCGAAGCGGCTCGGGTCGAACGACGAGGCGCGGTTGCCGATGACGTGGATCATCGGGATGACAAAGAGCCGCACGCCGAGGTTGAGCGAGAGGCGCGGGCTCGCGCGCCAGTTGTCCTGGGCGTAGGCCTCGAACTGCGTGAACCGATACTTGATCAGGAAGTTGGCGTTGCTCTGCGAGTAAGTGTTGGCCAGCCCGAGCATGAAGTCGGCGATCGGGTGGTTGGTGTACCGCCCGTTGAAATTGTAGCTCCCCTGCGCGCTGTTGAAAGTCCACTGGTCCTGATGGTAGCGCCAGAGGAGGGCGCCGAACTTGAGCGAATGGTCGCCGACGACCAGCCCGAAATCGTCGCGCCAGGTGAAGTGGTCGATCCGCGCCTCGGGCAGCGGCAGGACGCCGGTCCCCATCGCGGTCCAGCCGTCGCTGAAGGAGAGGTTCGGGATGATGTCGAGCGGGTCGGCGTCGGGGAAGAATTTCTTCATGGTCAGCTCCGGCGGGCGCGCCACGGTCGCCGCCCCCGAGCCGACGACGCCGAGGATGAGGTTCGACTTCAGCCAGGCGAAGTTGAACTGGTTGAACATGCGCGGGCCGAAGGTCGAGTCGAGTTGCGCCGTCACCGTGTCGGCCTTGGTCTGGAAGTTGCGCCGGAGCGACGGGAAAGAGGTCCCGCCGAGCAGCGCGGCGTTGGGGAAGAGGTCCTCGTTGGTGTTGCGCCCCCACTTCCCCCAGAGGTGCTGGCTCGGCGTGAAGTGGTGGTCGCCGCGCGCCGTGTAGGAGTCCTGGTTGAGAATCCTCACCGCCGAGTTGAGGAAATTCTGGAAGCCGCCCGCCGGGTTGTTCGGCAGCGGGAAATAGCGCTCGAGCAGCAGCGCCGCGTTTCGGTTGATGCGGTCGGCCGGGATGCGGCCGCCGGGAAACGGCTGCCTGGTGACCGGATCGAGGAGCGGCCGGTTGATCCGCACCACTTCGGCCGCGAAATCCCCCGCGCGCATCTCGGGTGTCGGCGTCGAGGCGAAGATCGTCTGGCTGCCGTCGCGACGCCGCAGCCACTCCTGGTTCCAGAAGAAGAACGTCTTGTTCCGGTCGCGGTTGTAGCCGGGGAAGATGACCGGCCCGCCGAGCGAGTAGCCGAAATTGTTCTGGCGCAGGTGGCCGGGGTCCGCCTTCTGGTCGCCGTCGCGGTCGACGAAGCTCAAGGCGTTGCGCGCATCGAAGAAGTCGTTGCGCAGGTACTCGTAGGCCGTCCCGTGAAAATCGCGCGTCCCGGATTTGGAGATGACGTTGACCACCGCCCCGGCCGTCGAGCCGTACTCGGCGGTGTAGGTCGTCGACTGGATCTGGACCTCCTGGATGCTGTCGAGCGTCGGGATGAAGAGGTTACCCTCGCCGTTGCCGTGATTGACATTGCGCGCGCCGTCAAGGTTCCACGAGTTCATCTTGTTGTCGAGGCCGTTGATCGCCACCGGGGCCCCGGGGTTCCCGAGTGGCCCGGTCCCGGTCAGTTCGTCCGCCCCGCTGGTGTAGGCGGCCCCGGGGACGAGCAGGGCGAGCTTGACGTAGTTGCGGCCGTTGAGCATGGTCTTGGAGATCTGGTCCGAGGTGATCACCGCGCCGATCGTCGAGGTCTCGGTATCGACCTGCGCGGTATCAGCCTGGACCGTCACCGTCTCGGTGACGTCGCCGACGCTCAAGGCTGCGTCCTGACGCAGGCGGGCCCCGGCGTCGAGGATCAGCCCGGGGGCGTTGTAAGCCTTGAAGCCGGACTTGCTGACCCGCACCTCGTAGGTCCCGGGCTGAAGGTTCC
>Ga0209382_10003811_pt1 | contig 20659 bp, 10 predicted proteins | sample SoiMetdeltSBSDD5_FD_187599 | JGI IMG/M metagenome (GOLD analysis project Ga0209382, IMG submission 187599) | Bulk soil microbial communities from a Populus tree surrounding site in Tennessee, USA - Soil MetaG P. deltoides SBSDD5 (SPAdes) (version 2) | ecosystem: Environmental > Terrestrial >... | reverse complement strand
CGCACACTGCCACCGGCGTGCGGGAAATCATCCGGCCTCCTGTTCGGAAAGTTAGACGTGCAATGCCTGCAAAAAGTTGAGACTTTTTTCGCCGGTCAGGGTTAGCACGCCTTCTTACTCATACCGTAGCGCGGTCATCGGATGTATAGCGCTTGCGCGTCTGGCCGGTAGGAAGCCCGCCGTCAACGCCACCGCTGCTAGCGCGATCACCGTAGCAACCGCCGTCCCCAAGTTAGCCGGCTGCACATTATAAAGTTGTGATTGGATGTACCGGCTCAGTAAGTATGCCGATGGCAATCCCACGGCCAGCCCAATTCCCAGCAGCATCAGTACCTCGCGCATTACGAGCCAAATTACGCCCATCGGATGCGCCCCAAGCGCCATCCGCAGACCGATCTCCTTGGTCCTCCGCACAACGACAAACGCCATCACGCCATAAAGACCGACGGCCGCCAGCGCTGTGGCCAGTAACCCGAACGCCGACGATAATGCGGCAATCAACCGCTCTGTCGCCAACGTTTCGTCCAACTGGCTCTCCAGTGTCTTCACTTCGTACACCGGAAGCGAAGCGTCCAGCTTTCTCACTTCGTTCCGCAGCGTCGCGTACATCTGATCGGAAGGCAGCCGCGACCGCACATAAAACACCGCCGACGTCGGATACGGCACCTGCAGCAACGGCACAAAGGCCTGCCGGTGCACGCCATCCCGCGGCCCTTCGTATAGGGTGTCCTCGGTCACGCCTACAATCTCAATATCCAGTTTCGTGTTCGGTCCGCCGCCAAAACCGAAGCGCCGCCCTACTGCCGACTTCTTACCGAAGTAATACGTCTGAAACTTTCGGTTGACGATCGCCACGCTGATTTTCTCGCCTACATCGCTGTCCCGAAAATCGCGCCCGTCCAGCAGCTTCACGCCCATCGTCGAGAAGTATCCCGGCGACAATGTGTTCATGAACGCCTGAATGTCCTCGCCGTCTTTCGCCTGATATCCCTCAACCTTGACTGATGAATCCGACTCCCATCCGTGCAACAGCGGCACCGTCGCGAACCCGGCCGACCGCACTCCTGCCGTTGCCCGCACGTTCTCCAACAGTTGCTTGTACAGAATCTTCATTCGCGGCACGGTGTATCCGTTCAGGGGCGCATTTACCTGGAACGTAACCAGATTGGAAAGATCCTGGAACCCCGTGTCGGTCTTCTTCAGGTTCCCTAGGCTCTGCACGAACAGCGCCGCGCCGGCCAGCAACAGGAACGACAGCGCCACCTGTCCCGCTACCAGCGCTTTGCGCAAGTTAACCCCACCGCTCGCGCCGGCAACCGCGCCCGCAGCATCTTTGAGCGTCGACCACTGGTCCAGCTTCGTGCCTTGGAACGCCGGAGCCAGCCCAAACAAAATACCCGTTACTACCGCTACGCCAATACTGAATCCCAACACTCGTAAATCCGGCTGCACACTTAACATCAGCGGCGTCCCGCCCACGGGCAGGAAGCTGATCAACCCGCGAATCGTCCAGATTGCTAGCAAGATCCCCGCCACCGCGCCCCACAACGACAGCGCCACGCTCTCAATCAACAATTGCCGGATCAATTGCGCCCGCGATGCGCCCACCGCCAGCCGCACCGCAATCTCCTTCCGCCGCGCCACGGCACGCGCAATCAGCAGGCTCGCCACGTTCGCGCAGGCGATCAACAGCACCAGCCCCACCATGCACATCAGCACGATCAGGGCCTTCCCGAAATTGTTGCGCATGTTGCTGTACCCCGACGCCGCCTGCTCCAATTGCACCTGCCGCTTGAGAAAGAGGTCGCGCAAATAGGCCGAAATGTTTTTCATCTGCGGAAGGTTGATCTCATACTCCAACTGCTGATGAAAAATTCCCTGCAGCTTCGGCCGTACGGTGTCTATCGTCTCGCCGGGTTTCATTCGCGCGAACATCTGAATCCACTGGCTTCTGCGATCCCCTAGCCGGTCCGATCCCGGCGTCATGATCGGCTTCATCTGGATTGGCACGCGAATCTGCGGCGACCGCGCCGGATCCATCCCCGTGAACCCCGCCGCCGATACCCCGACAATCGTCATCGGATAGTTATTTACCATCAGCTTCTGTCCAATGACATCGCGCTTCCCGCCGAACCGGCTCGCCCAGTAGTCGTGGCTCAAAACCACAACGGGATGCCCTTTGTAATTCCGGTCGTCCTCCTCGGGAGTGAACACTCGCCCCGCCGCCGCGGTCACGCCCATCGCCTGAAAGTAATTCCCCGACACCAGTTCCGCATCCACGCGCTCCGTCTGCCCGTTGAAGCTTACCGCTGAACTCACCAGGTACCGGGCGAAGACATGTGAAAAGAACTTCGCCTGCTTCTGATACTCCTGATACATCGGGTAGGACTGCGCTCGCGACCCATTGTTGTTCCCGAGGTGTGGCCCCGTCGACCAGATCATCACCAGTTGTTCCGGCGCCTTTACGGGCAGTAACCGCAGCACCAGTTGATCCAAAAGGCTGAAGATCGCCGTGTTCGCCCCTATCCCCAATGCAAGCGATAACACTGCCGCCAGAGTGAACAACGGGCTCCGCGCCAGCGTGCGGGCAGCCGACTTCGCATCAGACCAGAGAACGACCATGGACTCATATACGAACCCACTCGTAGAAAGTTTGTACGAATCGCCCCCACCCGGGCCTTTTGTTCGTCTTACTCGTACCGCAGCGCCGTCATCGGATGGATCGTGCTCGCTCGCCTCGCTGGCAAGAATCCCGCCGTCAACGCCACAGCCGCCAGCGCCGCCACGGTTGCCAACGCCGTCACCGTATTGGTCGGCTGCACGTTATAGAGCTGCGACGCAATGTACTTGCTCAACACGTATGCCGACGGCAGCCCCACGGCCAGGCCAATGCCCAATAGAAGGAGCACCTCGCGCATCACCAGCCAGATTACGCCCAATGGGTGCGCTCCCAGCGCCATCCGCAGCCCGATCTCCTTGGTCCGGCGTACGACCACGAACGCCATCACGCCGTATAAACCCACCGCCGCCAGCGCCGTCGCCAGCAGACCGAATGCCGACGACAACGCCGCAATCAACCGCTCTGTCGCCAGCGTTTCGTCGAGCTGACTCTCCAACGTCCGCACATCGTACACCGGCATCGCCGCATCCAGCTTCCTCACCTCGTTCCGCAATGCCGCGTACATCTGCTCGGACGGCAACTGCGACCGCACATAAAACACCGCCGAGGTGGGGAAGCGGTTCTGATAGCGCGAAATGAAAACCTGCCGCCTTACGCCCTGCCGCGGTCCCTCATATAACGTGTTCTCCGTAACCCCGATGATCTCGATATCCAACTTCGACTTCGGCCCAAGGCCAAAGCCGATCCGCCTTCCCACCGCCGGCTTGTCTCCAAAGAAATGCTCGGCAAACTTGCGGTTCACCACTGCTACCGTTGTAAGCTCGCCCGTGTCGCTATCGCGGAAGTCGCGGCCAGTAAGGAATGGCACTCCCATCGTCGCGAAGTATCCGGGCGACACCATGTTCATGAATGCCTGCATGTCTTCGCCGTCCTTCACCTGGTGCCCTTCCACCGACATCGACGAGTCCCATTCGTTGCCCGCCAACAGTTCCACGGTCGCGATTCCGGCTGACGTCACGCCCGCGACGCCTCGAATGTTTTCCAGTAATTGTTTTGAAAAGATCTTCTCCCGCGGCACGGTGTAACCGCTCAACGGTGGATGCACCTGGAACGTCACCAGGTTCGACATGCCCTTGAACCCGGTATCGGTCTGTTTCAAGTTGCCTAGGCTCTGCACGAACAGCGCCGCGCCCGCCAGTAACAGGAACGACAACGCTACCTGCCCCGCCACCAGCGCCTTGCGTAAGTTCACGCCGCCCCCTGCCACCGCTCCCGCCCCGTCTTTCAACGTCGACCATTGATCGAGCTTCGTTCCCTGCATCGCCGGTGCCAGTCCGAACAAAATTCCCGTCACTACCGCCACAATGATGCTGAAAGCAAGCACACGCAGGTCCGGCTGCACGCTCAACATCAACGGCGTTCCTCCCACCGGCACAAAACTCACCAGACCCCGCAACGTCCAAATCGACAGCAGAATCCCCGCCACTGCTCCGACCAGCGACAACGTCACGCTCTCAATCAGCAACTGCCGGATCAACTGCGGCCTCGACGCACCGACGGCCAGCCGCACGGCAATTTCTTTCCGCCTTGCCACTGCCCGCGCGATCAGCAGGCTCGCCACGTTCGCGCAAGCAATCAGCAGCACCAGCCCTACCATGCACATCAGCACGATCAGCGCTTTTCCGAAATCGTTCCGCATGTTGCTGTACCCTGCCGCCGCCCGCTCCATCTGCACGTTCCGCTTCAGAAAGCGCTCGCGGTTGTACGCGGTCGTGTCCTTCATCTCCGGCAGGCCGATCTCGTACTGCAACTGCTGTTGGAAAATACCCTGCAGCTTCGCCTTCGCCGACTCCACCGTTTCGCCCGGCTTTAATCGAGCGAAGATCTGAATCCACTGGCTGCGCCGGTGCCCCAGCCTGTCATTGCCCGGCGTCATGATCGGCTTCATCTGGATCGGCACGCGAATCTGCGGCGATCGCGATGGATCGAGCCCTGTGAATCCCGCCGCCGACACCCCGACGATCGTCATCGGATAGTTATTTACCGTGATCTTCTGCCCGATTACGCTGCGCTTGCCGCCGAACCGGCTCACCCAGTAGTCGTGGCTCAACACCACCACCGGATGGCCCTTGTACGTCTGGTCGTCCTCCTCCGGCGAGAACACGCGTCCCGCCGCCGCCTTCACCCCGAGCGTCTGGAAATAGTTACCCGAAACAAGCTCCGACATCACACGCTCGGTCTGGCCGTTGAAGCTGATGGAAGTTTCGGCAATGTACCGCGCCATCACATGCGAGAAGAATTTCGCCTGCTTCTGATACTCCTGGTACATGGGGTACGACTGCGCCCGCGCCCCCTGGTTGTTCCCCATGTGCGGGCCCGTCGACCAGATCATCACTAACTGCTCAGGATTCTTCACCGGAAGCAGCCGCAGCACCAGTTGGTCCAACAAACTGAAAATCGCCGTGTTTGCGCCAATCCCCAGCGCCAGCGACAATACAGCCGCCAATGAGAACAAAGGGCTACGCAGCAGTGTCCGCGCCGCGGATTTCGCATCCGACCACAAAACGACCATGGATTCCTATACGAATCCGCGTGCCGAAAGTTTGCTCGAATCGCTCCCGAGCCTCGGATTTGATCCCACCGATTGGGCGCTACTCAAACTTCGAAACCCACTTGTCGCAGCAGCGCTTCAAATCTCGGGTCAGAGCGTACCGGATCCAGCCAGGGCGACACTTTGGCCCACACCAAACATTCGGAGCGATCTTCGACCGCCTTGCGGAACCAGTCGAACGCCTGGTCTCTCTCGCCGAGATTCGCGTAGATCGACGCCACTTCAAGTGCGCATACATATGTGGTTCGGGATAAGGCGACCATTTTTTCCAGGATGCGATGCGCTTCTTCTCTGCGCCCCAGTAACGCGTAACCGCGGGCGAGGCTCATCGCCAGATACCCATGCTCGTCCAGCCGGGCTGCTGTTTGAAAATGATCCATCGCCTCACGTTCCTTGCCCAGTTTTGCAAGGGCCATAGCGACCATAAGGTGACCCGAGGGAAAGCTCGGGTCCCGTTCCAGGAGTCTTTGGCCGGACTCGACCACTAGTTCGAAACGGCGCGCCGCAAAATATGTAAGTAGAACGTAGAATTGGCTCTGAAGCGATAACGGGTCAAGTTCCTGACCGAGCAGAATTTCCTCAATCGCCTTTTCGTGTGCGCCCCGCATTGTGAAATAGAGGCCATGTAGCTGATGGGCGACGGACAAACTGGGGTTCAGCCGGATTGCCTGCCCGATGCGCCATTCCGCGGCGTTCCAGTCCCAGTCGTACTGGAGGCTCACCCACCCGAGTGCCGCCTCGGCTTCCGCAAGACCTCCATCCAGCTGCAATGCTCTGAGTGCTGCTGCCTTTGCCTTTGGCATACCCTCATGCGGCGCCAATTGCCTGCCGCAAAGGAAGATATAAGAGAAGGCGAGACCGGAGTGAGCGGGTGCGAACTCTGGAGCCCTTTCGATCGCCTGCTGGTATAACGTAATGCTCTTTTGGATGGCCTCTCCGCTGAGCTGGCTTGCATAGTAACGCGCTTCCAGGTACGGTCGGAGGGCCTCCGGGTCGAGCCGACGTGTGGAAACCAACTGATCCGACTCCATCGGCGTCAGCGCGACGCGAATCTCTGTCGCAATTCGCTGCGCAACCTCGCTTTGCAGTCTCAGCACATCGCTGAGGTTGCGCTCGTATGTCTCAGCCCAGAGTTGGCGGTCGTGTGCGGCGTCAATCAGTTGGACCGTGATTCGGACCCTGTCTCCCGATTGGATCACGGACCCATCGACAACAGTATCGACATTCACCTCGCGAGCGATCTGCGTCACCTTCTTCGAGGCGTGCTTGTAGGTCATGGCCGAACTTCGAGACAGCACACGCAGCGAACTGATTTTCGACAGCGAGGTAATGAGGACTTCCGTTAGGCCGTCAGCGAAATACTCCTGCGATGGGTCGCCCGAGACGTTCTCAAAAGGAAGGACCGCAATGGATCGGTACTTGCCAGAAGACCCCTCTGTTTCCGATCTTCGAGCGCCTTGGAGGATCAGCCACGCGCCGGCGGCCGTCGCGCCGAGGCCTGAAGCGGCGTAAGCGATTACGTTTCTGCGACTCGGCGGACCAGCTGTTCGTTTGGCGAACGTGGGGATATAGCCGCCCTTGGGCAGCTCAATCAGGAGCGCATCGGTAACACCCTCGCCGCGATAATACTCTTCTAACTTCTGGCGCAGCCTTCGGGCTTGCACGCGAACAATGGGATCGGCATCCGGGTCAAATGAGTTTCCGCGTCCAAGCGCTTCGACACCAACCGTGACTTCCTTTAGGCCCGCAGAACGGCCAGCGACGGTTTCCTCCACGAGGTAGCGCAACAACCGTCCGAGGCTTTCAGCCCTCGAAAATGTGCGAGATGCCAGAACCTTCTCGAGTTCGGCAACAATGATCTCGGCAGGTGGGTCGGACGCGCCCTTGCTACGTTCGCCGGGCATTTGGGTAAGTCTATCACCGCCTTACTCAGACCCGTTACCCCTTCGGTTACCCTCCGGTAACGGATCGATCCTTGCACAATGGACCCCCTCGACTCAGACTCGTCAACAAATGAACAAGAAGTTCGTGGGGCTACTCATCGTGACTGCGTGTCTGGCGGCGCAGGGCCCCATTCCGAAAACGTGGGATGACGCCGCCGTCGCTTCTGTCGCGTTGCCGCTGGCGGTCGCGGATGCTAGCCCGGTTCAGGTTTCATCGAAATACTACTATGGCATCCCGGTGCGCCCTATCTACAAGAGCTATCCGGTCTACCATCCCGCCAAGGAGCCTCCGGGGTATATCGATCATCTCAAGCAGCAGGAGCCGGTGATCGTCTTCGACGCGTCAACGCTAAAATCTCCCCAAGACTGGATCAAGGCGGGAGAACTGGTGTTCGATGCGCCCAACGGGTATGGCTCTATAGCCGGACCCCGCAGCGACTTGTACCTGCGAGATCCGGCTTGGCATCAATACGTCGGTGCCCCCATGGCCCGGGAGGGAATCGTACCCTTCTATCGCTATGTAATTACAAAAAAAGGAACGATAGAGATTGGAGTATTCTCCTGCGCGATGTGCCACACGCGGGTGATGCCAGACGGATCCATTGTCAAGGGTGCGCAGGGTAACTTTCCCTTTGACCGCGCCCTGACGCGGGACATCTCGACGCAGAGTTTTCCTCTGCGTCTAACTCGTCCATTCCTGGTTCCCCGTTTCGAGCGGATGTTCTTCGCCGCTCCCTGGCTGGGTCCGAACAGCTATCCCCCGGCAAACATCTCCTGGCAGGAGATCACCGCACGGCACGCGGCAATACCGCCCGGTGTGATGGCGCGGCATGGTACGAGCCCGCTGGCCCCGGCGAAAGTGCCGGATCTGATTGGCATTCAGGAAAGGCGTTTCCTGGATGCCACCGGCCTGATCCGCCATCGCGACATCGGGGACCTGATGCGGTATATCGCAATGAACCAGGATATGGATGATTTGGCCCGGCACCGCGATTTCGTTCCGCGCGAGTCTGTGCCCGTCATCCTTGGAAAGGCGCCGGAGGACCCGGCCAAATTGGCCTCGGGACGTCACAGCGATGAGCAACTATACGCCCTCGCCTTGTACCTCTACAACCTAAAGCCGCCGCCTAACCCAAACCCGTTCGATGCCGGGACCGTCCGAGGGAAGAAGGTCTTCGAACGCGAAGGTTGCGGCGGATGCCATACACCGCCCGCGTATACCAACAACATGCTGACCCTTGCCTCCGGGTTTAACCCGCCAGCGGATCACGCCGGCAAGTACCAGATCCTGAAAATTTCCGTCGGCACGAATCCAGATCTAGCGCTGAAAACGCGTCGTGGCACGGGTTATTACAAGGTGCCCCCGCTCCGAGGCCTTTGGTATCGAGGGCCTCTGGAGCACAGCGGCTCAGTGGCGACGCTCGAAGACTGGTTCGATCCCGCCCGTTTGAGAGACGACTACGTCCCAACTGGATTTAAAGGCTACGGAGTGAAGACGCGCGCCGTGAAAGGCCATGAGTTTGGCTTGAAGCTCTCCGGCGACGATAAGAGGGCACTGATTGCGTTTCTCAGGACGCTATGACTGGACTTGCTTCCATTACCGCGCCCGCATCTCACCCAACAGCCGCCGCGCCGTCTCCAGGTCCGGCTGAAATCGCAGCGCACGCTCCAATGTAGTTATCGCTGACTCTTTCCGCCCCGCCCGGTACTGCGCCACCGCAAGATTCAACGCCACCGACGTCATGCCCGGATTCTTCGCCGCGATCTTCTCCCACAGCGCCACAGCTTCCGCCGTCCGGCCGCTCTGCGCCCAATACACGGCCACATTTGTTCCCGCCGCCACGTGCCCCGGCTCCATTTTCAACACGCGCTCGTACAGCGCCTGTGCCCGCTCGCCCTGTCCCAGTCCGTCGTAATATTGCGCCAACTGCGACAGCACCGCCGGATCGCCCCCCGCCCGCGGTTCCACCTTCTCGAGCAACTCGAGCGCCTTCGGTCTCAACCCGGAGTCCTCCACACCCAGGCCCGCATATGCAATTGCCAGATCGCGCTCGCTCAACATCCCAGGCCAATAAGGCTTCAATTCACGCTCGCCGTTTGCCAGCGCCGCCGTTCCAGCCCGGCGCGGGATCGCATGATCGGTGTACGCCACATGCTCGCCCTCGCGCGAACGCCCCCTTGGCATATGGCATGCCGCGCAATCGTTCCCCTTCGCCGCTTGTCTTTCGTTCGCCTCCGTGCAGCGTTTCGTCTCGTGACACCCCATGCAGCGCGCGCGATAAAACGTCACGCGTTCTTGCTCCCCCGGCTTCGCGTGCGGATCGTGACACGACATACACGCCAACTTCGCACCTGCCCCCTTCTTGCATCCACTCCTTGCCAACTGCTCGGCATGATCCGTCGCTGCCCGCTCCCCACTTTTTCCCGCGCTCCACACAAATACCGCCAGGTGATCGCTCAACAACTCCCCGGCTCGGTATCCTCCCGCGCTCTTCCCCGCGCGCGCCACTCGCGCCGCCCCCGTCAAATGACACTGTTCGCACACGCTGTCCCGCCGCGTCGCATCCAATTTCGACGGATTCACCATCTCTCCCGCTTTCAGCGACCCGCCCGCCGCACGCGCCGCCACATGCCGCCGCCCCGCACCATGGCAACGCTCACACGAAATTCCACCCTCCAGAAACGGCGGCTCGCGATACTGATTCTGCGTACCCGTCACCGCCTGCAGCCGGCTTGCGTGACACTGCAAACACGCCGTCTCCACCGGCCTCGCCAAATCCAGCAGCGGCTTGCCCGCATAGCCTGGCGACAAGCCCCACTTCTCCACCGCCGAAAAATACGAAACGGGAGCCTGAAACAGAAACCCGTCCATTGCGAACAGGTAGCTCCGCCCTACGTTTCCCGACCCCACAAACCAAGCCAAATCACGCTCGCCGCGCACGCCTTTCGACTCGCGCGCGAACTCCATCTTGTACGCCGCCGCACCGCCGCTCACGTGGTACTTCACCCCCAACGCCGCATCGTCGAACTCCCCCGCCGCGAAACTCTCCTTATATAGGTCCGTCCCCACGCGCGCGCTCGAGCGCGCCATTCCCGTCCTCATGTAGCTCTGGTAGATCTTCGGGTGGCACCCCGCACACGCCTTGCTCCCCACTTCGCCCCCAGCAGCACCCGCACCCGCCGGACGCGCCGCCGCTTGCAGCCATGCAGCTAGTACGAGTTCCAACATTAGCCGAGAAAATTCACCGGCGTTCCCTCGGCAATCCGCAATGGCCGCCCGATGTTGGACACATACTCACCCTCGTACTTCACGCCCAGCTTGTGGAAGATCGTCGCCATGAGGTCAGGCACCGCCACGGGATGGTCCTTCACATACATTCCATCGGCGTCGCTTGCGCCCACCACTTGTCCGCCCGGTACGCCCGCGCCGGCCACTACTAGCGAGAAACAATTCGGCCAGTGGTCACGGCCATTGTTCACGTTGATCTCCGCGGTCCGTCCAAATTCTCCGGTCACCAGCACCAGGGTCTTCGACAGCATGCCGCGCTCGTCCAAATCGTCCAACAGCGCCGCAAAGGAATTATCCAACTCCGGCATGAACTCGTTTGCATACGACGGAAAAATGTTGCCGTGATGATCCCATGCATTGTCCGTCTTGCCCACGCTCACAAACCGTACGCCTGCCTCCACGAGCCGGCGCGCCAGCAGACACCCCTGCCCCATGGCAGTCTTGCCGTACTGATTCCGCATCGCCTCTGGCTCGGCGGCGATATCGAACGCCTTCTTCGCCTTCGGACTCTTCATCAGCTCAATCGCCGATTGGTAGTAGCTGTCCAGCGTCTCAAACGTGTTGCTCGTGTCCCACCCGCGAATTTTTTCGTCCACGAGGTTCAGCAGACTGTGCCGCCCCTCCATGCGCGCCCAATCCACTCCCATGGGCAGATCCATATCGCGCACCGAATACTTGGCGACGTTGACCTCGCCCGCCGAAAAGGGATTGTAGCGAGGCCCCAAAAATCCAGCGCGCGCGTTGTTCCCGCGCGGCTGCGGAATCACCACATAGGGCGGCAACTCGTTCCGCGCTCCCAACTCTTTCGCGATCACCGAACCCATCGAAGGCGCCAGCAAGGTCGGCAGCGCGTCGTGCCCGCTCAGCATCAACGTCTGCGCCGCCCCGTGCGCCGACTGCTTGTGCGTCATCGACCGCACCAGCGTTACTTTATTCATTCGCTGCGCCGTTTTCGGCAGATGCTCGGAAATGCGCAGGCCCGGAATCGACGTCGGAATCTCTTTGAACACGCTGCGGTACTTGCGGTCCGACTGAAGCTTCATGTCAAAGGTATCGAGATGGCTCAACCCTCCGGCCAGCCACAGATGGATCACCGAGACATCGCCCGGCGCGGCCTTCACAGCGTCCGCCGCGCTCAATCTGGAACCGAACGCCGCAATCGATCCGATCCGCAAAAAACCACGCCGGTCAAACATAGAAGTCCTCAATGTTGATACAAAAACTCTTTCGAGTTCATCAACGCCCACAGTAAATCCTGGTAGGCCGCCTTGCGGTCGCCCTTGCCAATCCTTTCGGCCACCGCCGCTCGCTCCGCATCCGACGGCATGCGCGCCAAGGCGCTCAAATACACGCGCTCTACCAGTTCGCCATCACTCAGCGCAAAGTCCAGCTTCGCTTTTTCTACCTTCTTCTGTATCGTCGACCCCGAAATCAGGTGCATCGTCTGCGCCATATCCGGTTGCGAATCGCGCTCGCAAATAATGTCCCGGTTCAACCGTCCAAACGACGACAACATATAACCACCACCACCGCTATACACCTGCATCGCCCGCGTCCCTGGCGGATACCCGGCAAACTTTTCTTCAACGCCCGCCACCTGGCTCATCGAGTCGAGCATCGCCTCGGCCTCCACGCGCCGTATCCGGAAGTGCGAATAGTTCAAGGCATCCGTACGATTCGTTTCATTCGGTTCGGCCGACAATTGGTACGCCCGCGAGTTCAATATCAATCGCATCAGCCGCCGCAAATCGAACTGGTGCTCCACGAAGTCCTTCGCCAGCGCATCCAACAGCGCCGGATGCGTCGGCGGGTTCGTCACGCGGAAGTCGTCCACCTCTTCCACCAGGCCCCGCCCCATGAAATGCTTCCAGACGCGGTTCACAATGGTCCTGGCGAAAAACGGATTCTTCGCCGAAGTCATCCACCGTACCAGGTCCTCGCGAATGTCCTTGTCCTGTTCATCGGCTACCATGCCGCCGTCCAGGAACTTCGCCGTCACCTTCTGCTTCGTCTTCGGATGCTCCACCACGCCTTCCTCCATGTATTGCGTGGCATTCTCATCGTTCTCGTACACTTCTTTGATTCCCACTCGCGCGAAAAACGCCGCGAAGCCGTAGAAATCGTCCTGCGTCCACTTTTCCCACGGATGGTTGTGGCACTTCGCGCACTCCAGCCGCACGCCGAGGAACAGTTGCGAGATGTTCGTCGCATGGTCCGGCGCATTGGAATCGAAACTGATGTTGTAAAAGGAGGTCGGCGCCAACGGCACGCCCGCCATCGGTGAATTTGGGAAGCTATGCGCTCCCTGGCTCAAGATCACCTCGCGGACGAACTGGTCGTAGGGCTTCTTTTGGAGGAACGACTGCCTGATGTAGTCGAACACGATCCTCGCGCCTTTCGATCCCGCCTCTCGCGTCCCGGCGCGAAATAGCTCGGTGAACTTCATCGCCCACACATCGGCGAACTCGCGCCGCTCGAGCAATTGATCGACCACCTTCGCCCGCTTCTCCGCATCTTTCGATGCGAGAAACGCGCGCGTCACCTCGGGCGGCGGCAACAGCCCAATTGTGTCCAAATACACGCGCCGAAGAAAATGTTCGTCGCTCGAAAGCCCCGATGGCCGGATGTTCAACCGCCGCAGCTTGCCGAACACCTCGCGGTCGATTACATTCCCGGTCGGTGCCACCTCGGGATAATCGGCGCCCGGGACGTCGTTGCCCACCATCATCCGCGCCGCTACCGCTTGCCCCATCGTCCGCACCATCACCGCCGTTTCGCAGCTATGCAGCGCTTTCACCAATCCCTTCGCATCCACTTGCACACAATCCGGATCGTTCGCCGAGTACTGCACGAGCCGTGTCACGTCTCGCACGCTGCGGTCCGTGTACCATGCCGTCACCACCAACTGCTGCTTCTCCCCCGCGCCGGTCAGCACGCGCTCTTCCGGATATACCGTCAACTTAGCGACACGCACCGAATCATCGGCGTCGTAAGGCGCGCCTTGCCTGATCCAGTCGGCAATCGTGCGGTACTGCAGCGAATCCGCCGTAAACCGAAAGCCTCCGCCGTGCGCCACCTGTGCCGTCGCCTTGGTCAGAATCAGGCTCTTCTCCGGCTCCTTCACGTTCACACGCGGCTGCTTGCGCGCCGTCAACGACTCGAAGTCCAACTTCGGCTCATACCCGAATAGCGACAGCTTGAATCCGCGCTGCCCGCGAATCGACCCATGGCAATTCGCTCCGGCGCAGCCCGACATCGTGAAGATCGGACTCACATCCCGCACGAAGCTGATTCCCGGCGCCTTCGCCGTCCCCTTCACCGTCACCGGCGCCACCGCGGTCAAGCCCTTGCAGCTCACCTTCACTTCTTTCAATGCGGCCCGCGCCACGTTGTCCTTCGCGCATTCGGCAGTCACATCGCGCTCGTACGCGTCCTCACCCGTATAACTCACTACAAACGTCTGCGTCGCCTCGCGTCCGGCCAACTCGATCCTGTCCGGATGAATCGTCAGCTTTGCCGCACACAATGGCAGCGTGATTAGCGCCACGCACAACAGCGTCCGCCTCATGATTTGCTCCGCACCGTGATCGGATGCGACTTGCCCACCACGCGCCCGTCCACTCTTCCCACCAATACAAATTCGCCCACGGCTTTCGTTCCGCCCTTTAGCTTCACATCCGCCCTCGTCGCGCTCACGGGAACCTCCATCGGCTCCATCGTCAATCCCTCGCCCGCTGCTTCAAGCGTCAACTCGAGCGGCGCCGTGTTGCCTTCATCCAGCCGCGTTACGATCGCCGTAAACCCCGCAACGCCATCCTTGGCCAGCGTCAGATTCTGCGGCACGCCCAGCACCACTGCCGGCGCGTCGGCCACCGTTACCCGCAGCGCTTCTTCCTCGGCATCGCCGATATGACGGATACGCGATCGGAAATAACGCGCCTTTCCCATCCGCTCCACGGTGCGGCCCTGGAAGATTCCTTTGCCGCGAAACCGAATATGTCCCAACGCCAGCGGCGCGTCGCTGTCCACTTCGAACACCAACTCCACATTCGTGCCGTCCAGGTAGTGCGTCTCCCCGCACGTGCCTGTGTAGGGAGTATTCTTCGGCTCGGCGAGCACCGGCTTCACCCGCACACCCGCCGGCAAATTCTCCGCCATCACCTCTACCGGCGCGTTCCAACCCTCCAACCGGCGCACTCGCACCAGCACGCGGTTCGGACGACCTCTATATAACGTGTCGTCCGTCCCAATCACCCGCAGCGCAAAATCGGGCTCGGCTTCCTTCATCGTCAGCCGGTACAAAAACGCCGCCCCCCCGCGAAACTGCGCATCCCGCACCATCGCCACATACCGCCCAGCCTTCGGCAGCGTGAAGACCAGATGCGGGTCCATGTTCGCCGGCTCCTTGCCCGTGTTCGTCGTCGGGTCGTCCTGATACGCCAATCGCTTACCGCTCTCGTCGTAAATTGCCACCAGCGGATCGGTCAGATACCCCAACTGCATGGCTTGTGTTTCCAGCACCACTGTCTTTGGGGCATCCACCCGGAACACAAAATGATCGGCTGCCCGCGGTCGATCAATGACTCCATTCGCCACCACTGGCAGCGTCACCGGTACCGGGTCCTTCCTGCTCCGCGCCGAACCGTCGGCCACGGTCACCTCGCCAAAACGCCCGACCACGAACGGAACGGACAGCGCCGCGCCTTCCACGTGAAGCTTGTACTGACCCGGCTTCACGCTTTCCGGGATCGTCATTCGTACGGTCGCTTCGTTGAATTTCGCCGCGATTACTTCGCCGCGCGCGAGCCCGTCGCCGAGCGTCACCCGCTTCACGCCTTCCAAATTCACACCGCGCAGTATGAAATTCACCGCCTTGCCCGCTGTTCCGCCCGCCGGCATCGCCAGTTCGGCATCGGGCATCGCTCCGCCCATCAGCCGGTAATCGCATGTATCGCAGCCCGCCTCACCGGACCCGTACACCCGTAGCGTGTAGCGCCCCGCCTTCTCAAATTTCACCTGCAGTCGAGGATCTTTGAAGCCGTAATAATCGTCCGAGTAGGCGATTTCCTCGCCCGACTCATCCAGTAAACTCAGCACCGCATCCGTCTGCGCGCCCAACCGCGTCGCCTGCAAGTCGAAGGTCAGAACCTCGCCCCCCCGCGCTTCAAACCTGTAGTGGTCGTAGTCGCCCTGCGTGAGAATCCCGTTCACCAGGGCCGGAAACGTGAGCGCCTCGGCCTTCCCAACGTCGTTGTTCGGCTCTTTCTCGCTGCGTTCGGCAAGCGTCCCGACGTCGAAATATCCGATTGCCGTCCCATGCCCGGCCACCAGCCGCAAATCGTGCCGCCCCGGCTCGGCATCGGCATCCATCCGCACGATCGCTTTCACCTCATAGGCCGTTGCGCTCAATACCTTCCCATTCAGCTTCACGCTGGTGAAAATCAGCCCCGTCGCCCCCTGTAGATTTCGCCCCTTGATCGTGACGGCAATCTCGGTTCCCCTCTGCCCCCCACGCGGAAACAATCCCTGTATCTGCGGCCAGATCGGCGGTACTTTGACTTCGCCTGCCGCGCTGACAAACAGCACGAACAGACACACCACCGCCATTTTCGCAACCGTCATCGCCCAAAATTCTATCGCAGATTAATCTTGAGCTTCTCCATTCAGTTGTCATATGATGACGCCAACGCTGTACATTTGGGTTATTTCGGGTCAGTAAGGGGTTCATCCATGAAGAAACTTTGCACACTGTTGTGCGGCCTCGCGCTCCTGTTCGCCGCCGCCGCTCCTGTTTTCGGCCAGGCCTCCACGGGCACCATTACCGGCGTCGTCACCGATCCCAATTCCGCTGCCATCGCCGCGGCCACCGTCCGCGTTCGCAATGAGGCCACCGGCGACACGCGTCAAGTCTCCTCGGGCAATGACGGCTTGTACGTCCTCTCGCAACTCCCTCCCGGCACCTACGAAATTAGCGCCGAAACCGCCGGCTTCCGCAAGAGTGTCCAAACCGGCGCCGTCCTCCGCATTAACCAGACGCTCGAGGTCAACTTCGCCCTACAGATCGGTGAAGTGACACAAACCGTCGAAGTCTCCGCGAATGTCACCATGCTCGATACGCAGTCGGCCAACCGCTCCATCACGCTCGATCAGCAGGCCGTCCTCGACCTTCCGGTCAACGCCCGCAACCCCTTCGTGCTCGTTCACGTCAACGCGGGCGTCATCGCCGTTCGAACCGGCATCTCCCAAGCCACTCAGGATCAGAATCATAATCGCTTTTCCATGAACGGCGGACGTGGCCAGGCCGGCCTGACCCTCATCGACGGCGTCCCCGCCGCTGCTGTCGACTGGGGCGGCCTCATCGCCGCGCCTAGCGTCGACTCCGTGCAGGAAGTCAACATCGCCCGCAATCAGTTCGACGCCCAGTTCGGCAAGTCCGATGGTGGCGTCGTCAACATGATCACCCGCGGCGGCTCCAATGAATTCCACGGCTCCCTCTTCGAATTCCTCCGCAACGACAAACTCGACGCCAATTCCTGGTCCAACAACCGCACCGGACTCCCTCGCGTCCTCTTCCAACGCAACCAGTACGGCGCGGCCATCGGCGGCCCCATCTGGAAATCCAAGCGCCTCTTCTTCCACGGCGCATACGAAGGCCTCCGCCAAGGGTCGCCGAACAACAACCTCTCCACCGTTCCCACCGCTCTCGAACGCCAGGGCGACTTCTCGCAAACCTTCAATCAGAACGGCACGCTCTCCACCATCTATAACCCGATGACCACCCGCGCCAATCCCGCCGGCTCCGGCTTCGTCCGCGATCCGTTCCCGAACAACCGCATCCCTTCCAACATGTTCGATCCCGTTGCGCTCAAGGTCATCGCTCTCTATCCTGCCGCCAACACACCGGGCGCGGCCTTCACCAACGTCAACAACTTCGCCAAGGCCGGCAAAACCGCTACCATCAACGCGCGCTACGATGGCCGTATTGACTGGGCAAAGTCGGAAAAGATGACCATCTTCGGCCGCTTCACCAAGGCCTCGCAGGAAAACATCGCGCCCGTCTTCTTCGGGAACGGCGCGGATACTAACTTCTCCGACGTCAATCCCCGCTTCCAAATCGTCGCCGGAACTACAATCACGCCCTCGCCTACCTGGGTCGTCAACATCCTCCTCGGCATCGGCCGTTGGCGCGAGAATCAGAACTCACCCTCCAAGGGCCTGAATGCCACGGCGCTCGGATTCTCCCCGTCGCTGGTTTCGCAGTTTCAGACCGAAACCTACCCGGGCTTCGCCATCCAGAATTACACGTCGCTCAACAACCGCCGCTTCCTCAACGTCCCACGCGAGACCCACAACATTCAGTTGAACTTCACCAAGGAACTCAGCTCGCACAGCTTGAAATTTGGCTGGATCACCGAAGTCGCCCGCCTCAACAACACCGACTTCAACACGCCTCAGTTCAACTTTGACCGCGGACTCACCTCGGGCCCCACCGCCGCCGTCACCAGTACCTTAACGGGCAACGGCATTGCCTCGTTGCTGCTAGGCACCGGCGCCGGCGGCAACGCTCCCATAGGCGCCGCCACCGCTATCACCGCCGGCTACCACGGTGCTTATGTGCAGGACTCCTGGCGCGTCAACCGCAAACTCACCCTGCATCTTGGCGTCCGTTGGGAAGTCCAGACCGCCCGCACCGAGCGCTACAATCGCTTCAACAATTTCGATTTCGAAGTCGCCAGCCCGCTCGCCCAACAAACCGGCCTTCCCCTCCGCGGCGGCCTCGTCTTCGTAACCCCCGACAATCGCGGTGCGTGGAACACCGACTGGATGAACCTCGCTCCCCGCTTCGGTATGGCTTATAAAATCACCGACAAACTCGTCTTCCGCGGCGGATACGGCATCTTTTATCCACAGACCGGAGGCGGCGCCAACCAGGGCTTCTCCACAACCACTACCTGGGTTTCCACTCTCGGCGGCGATGGCATCAACCCCAATACCGGCGCGCTGCTGAGCAATCCCTTCCCCAGTGGATTCAATCAACCCGTCGGCAGCTCCCAAGGCCTCGCCACAGCCGTCGGCGAAGCCGTCACCGCCTTCTCCGCTCATCACCCGCAAAGCTACGTACAAAGCTTCAGCGCCGACTTCCAATTCGAGCTCGCCAAGGGGATGGTATTCGAATTCGGTTACACCGGCACCCAAAGCCGCAAGCTCTCGTTCGGCACCGGCCAGCAAGCCAACCAGCTCCATCCCGACTTCCTCAGCCTCGGTGCGCAACTCGATGCGCCCGTCGCCAATCCATTCCGCGGCGTTATTCCCACCGGTGTGCTCGCGGGCGCCACGGTCCCGCGCCAGCGCCTGCTCCGGCCCTATCCGCAGTTCACCGCCGTCAATCTATCCACCGACACCCCAGGAGCCAGCGCCTCTTTCAATGCCCTCGTCCTCCGCTACCACTGGCAGGTGGGTGCGAACCTCAACCTCCTCACCACCTACCAGTTCTCCAAAGCCATCGACAATTCCAGCGAATGGCAAGGCTGGGAAGTCAGCGACACCCTCCGCAATTTCTACGACCTCAAGAGTGACCGTTCCATCAGCGCGCACGACCTGCCCCATAGCTTCGTCAGCGCCCTGGTTTACGAAATGCCTATAGGCAAAGGCCGCAAGTACCTGTCGGATATGCACCCGGTTGCCAACGCCGTCATCGGCGGTTGGCAGGTATCCACGATCGTCCGCTTTGGCAGCGGCCTACCTCTTGGTTTCACTTCGCCCAATACTCTCACCAACTACGGCTTCCAAACCCAGCGACCCAACGTCGCCGATCTGAAGACCGCCGCGGTGGACAACCCCACGCCCGACCGCTGGTTCAATACCGCCGCCTTCCTGACGCCCGGCACCTACGAAATCGGCAACCTCACCCGCTGGACCGGCAACATCCGCTTCGGCCCCACCAAGCACGCCGACCTCGCCATCTTGAAGAACTTCCGCTTCCGCGAACGCTGGAAGGCTCAGTTCCGCGCCGAAATGTTTAACTTCACCAACACACCGCAATTCGGCCGGGCCAATACCACCGTCGGAAGCGGCGCCTTCGGCACCGTCACGGGCACTACTAACGTCGGTCCGCGCAACGTCCAACTCGGCCTTCGCATCCAGTTCTGATCGCTGTGCGTTTTTAGGTCCGCACCACCGGCAGTTGGACGAACGGTTCCAACACCGGTGGCGCGGGTTTCAGTTCCACGTTGCGCAATTTCTTCATCACCGCGATCTCGTCGCAGTTCTGAAACTTCGGGCAGCTCAGGCAATCCTTCCAGGCTTTCAGCGGCAACAACCGCCGGTCCACCGTGTCGAACCCCAGCTTGCCGAAGAATCCCGGCACGTAAGTGAAGGCGAATAGCGTCGCAAGATCGCACTCGCGCGCCTCTCGCTCCAACGCCTCCACCATCAGGCGCCCCACGCCCGCGCCCTTGAACTCCGGCGCAACGGCCAGCGAACGCACCTCGCCCGCGATCGGTGTATAGAAATGCAGCGCGGCGCAGCCGACGACCTCGCCGCCAACCTCGGCCACGGTGAAGTCGCGTACGCCTTCGGCCAGATCCAATTCGTTCCGCGGCAGCATGATCCCGTTGTTGGCATAACTGTTAATCAGCCGCGCCATGGCGGAGATATCCTGCATCCGCGCCTTGCGGATCGTCACCAGCTTTGCTGCATCGATTTCCATGGCGGCTTCTTCGTCGAGTGTAATGGTCTCGGCAATCATGGGCTAGACCTCCAACAAAGTGCCGGTCACTTCTCCGGCCAGAATCGCGGCAAGCACTTGAGGCCTGGCGCCTCCCACAACGTGCACCTGGCCGACGCCTGCGTCCAGCGCCGCCATCGCAGCTTCGAGCTTGGCTTGCATTCCGCCCGTTGCCACGCCTGATGCAATCAATTCCGCGCATCCCGCTTTGTTCAAACGCGGAATCAGCGCCTTGTTTTGGTCCAACACGCCATCCACGTCCGTCAGAAACACCAGCCGGGACGCGCGGAACCCGCCCGCGCACGCCACCGCCATCTGATCGGCGTTCACGTTATAGATGTTTCCCGCACGGTCTCCGGCTACACACGCCACCACGGGCAAGTAACCCGCGCCCGTCAGCGTCTCCAAAAGGCCGCCGTTCGATTTCGTCACACGGCCCACCGCCCCCAGCTTCGGATCCATCTGCTCG
>Ga0209382_10003809_pt1 | contig 20662 bp, 17 predicted proteins | sample SoiMetdeltSBSDD5_FD_187599 | JGI IMG/M metagenome (GOLD analysis project Ga0209382, IMG submission 187599) | Bulk soil microbial communities from a Populus tree surrounding site in Tennessee, USA - Soil MetaG P. deltoides SBSDD5 (SPAdes) (version 2) | ecosystem: Environmental > Terrestrial >... | reverse complement strand
TGCAGCGCAGCGCGCTGGAGATCGCCGCGCGCCTCAAGTCCCTGACCGACAAGCCGGTGCTGGTCGGCATCGGCGTGTCCAACGCGGAGCAGGCCGCGGCGGTGGCCCAGGTCGCCGACGGGGTCATCGTCGGCTCCGCGCTCGTGCGGCGGCTGCTCGACGGCGGTGGCCCCGAGGTTGCCGCCGCGTTCGTCGCCGAGCTGCGTACCGGACTGACGCCGTAGCGTCAGTCTCCTGTTCCGACTGACGCCGTAGCGTCCGTCCGGCTATCCCGACTGACGCCGTAGCGCTCTCGTTGACCGGCGTCGGCGGCGGGCGGTAGAAAGCGTCGGCAGTGCCGAGAGTCGGGGGAGAGCACAAGTCCCGGGAACGGGAGCGGCTCGTCGAGGCGGCGTGGCGGGTCTTCGAACGGGATGGGCATGCCACCACGGCCGACGCCATCCTCGCCGAGGCCGATCTGGCGCCAGAGGTGCTCGACCAGCACTTCGACTCGAAGGATGCACTGGTCAACACCGCGATCCTCGACCGGATCACCGAGACGTTGGCCGGGGTGGCCGCCGACGGGGAGCCCGGCGAGGCCGATCGCAGCCTCCTGGTCCGCTTCGTGGTCGAGGTGCTGCGCCGGCCGCTGCGGACCCCCGCACTGGTCGCCCACCGGGGGCGGGTGCTCGACGACCCCGAGGCCCGGCCCGCCCTGGCCGAGCTCAACCGGCTGATGGTGGGGCGCTTCACGCCGCTGGTCGCCGCGGCGCAGGCCGATGGGGAGCTCGAGCCGGGCTGGGATCCGGAAGCGATCGTCGAGCTCATCGACATCGTCGTGGAGGGCATCAACCGGCGGCACTACTCCGAGACCTTCGCCACCAGCCTCCAGCGGGTGGGTGACAGTGCGATAGCGCTGCTGCTGGGCGGCCTCCTGGTGCCCGAGCAGCAGCGCCGTGCGTAGCCTGCTCGGCCGCGGGTTGGAGCGGCGCCACGTCGTCCTGCTGGCCCTGCTCGGCGCCGCCGCCTTCTTCGACGGCTACGACACCGCGATCAAGTCGCTGGCGCTCAAGCAGATCCGGGAGAGCTTCGACCTGAGCCCGTCGGGTGCGTCGGCGATGCTGGCCGTGGTCTACATCGGCTCCCTGCCGGCCATCGTCCTCACCCGCCACGCCGACCGGCTGGGCCGGCGGCGGGTGCTGGTCTGGTCGGTCCTGGGCTACACCTGCTTCTCCGGGTTGACCGCACTCGCGCCGAACGCGGCCGCCTTCGCCACCCTGCAGTTCTGCCAGCAGGTGTTCCTGGTGGCCGAAGGCGCCCTGGTCTGGACCATGGCCGCCGAGGAGCTCCCGGCGAACGCGCGGGGGTTCGGCTTCGGGCTGTTGGGCATGCTCATCGCGCTGGGCAACGGCACCGCGGCGCTGCTCTACGGCGGTGTCTTCGACCCGCTGGGGATCTCCTGGCGCTGGCTGTACGTGGTCGGGGTGCCGCCGCTGCTACTGGTGGCGGTGCTCCGCCGCCGGCTCCCGGAGAGCCGCCGCTTCGAGGCGGCACGGGACGAGGGCCGGTTGGCCCGGCGCTGGCAGCAGATCTTCGCCCCGCCGTACGGGCGATGGCTGCTCTACGTCGTGGTCGCGACGTTCCTGATGCAGCTCGCGACCCAGGCCGGCGTCTTCGCCCTGGACTTCCTGCAGAGCGACCGGGGCATCGGCACCTCCACCGCCAGCGCCATGCTCATCCTGGCCGGGTTGCCCGGGATCCCGATCATGGTCGTCGCTGGTGCCTGGTCCGACCGCTTCGGCCGGCGGGTGGTGGGCTGCGGGTTCGCCCTGGCGAGCTTGCTGGGCGGGGCCGCGTTCTTCTGGCTGCCCGGCGGTGTGCCGGTGCTGCTCCCCGCCATGTCGGTGATGCTGATCGGGACGCTGGGCTCGTTCCCGGTGCTGTCGACCTTCGTGACCGAGCTGTTCCCGACGGCGCTGCGGGGTTCGGCCAGCTCGTGGTCGGAGGCCAGCAAGGTGATGGGCCGGGCGGCGAGCCTGGCCATCGGCGCGGTGCTGCTCGACCTGATCACCACGTCGAGCCAGTCCTGGACGGCCACCATCCTCGGGATCGGGCCGGTGCTCGGTCTGGCGATCGTCGTGCTGGCCTTCCCGGACACCCACGGTCGGGAGCTGGAGGACACCAGCGGCGAGCGCGTGCCTCCGGTGGCCGTCGCCGACGCCGCCGACGTGGCGGCGGCGTCAGTCCGGCTCTGACTCCGACCGGGCCCCGGCCGCCGTGTCGGACCCGGTGTCGGCTTCAGCGTCGGGCTCGGCCTGCGGCTGTACGTCGGGATCCGCCTGGTGGTCGAGGTGCTCGTGGAGGAAGGCCACCGTCCGCTCCCAGGCCAGCTCGGCTGCGGCCTGGTTGTAGGTCGGCCGGTCGGACTCGAAGAACCAGTGCTGGGTGTCCGGGTAGCGGTGGAAGGTGACGTCCTTGTCCAGCAGCTGCAGCTCGGCCTCCAGCAGGGTCAGCTCGTCGTCGGCCACCAGCTCGTCGGTCTCGGCGAAGTGGCCGAGGAACGGCGAGCTCGCGGGGCCCATGTCTATGCTCTGCGAGCCGTAGAAGACCACGGTGGCGCCCACGTGCTGGGGCACCCGGCTGGCCAGCCAGAGCGCCCACGAGGCGCCCATCGAGAACCCGACCACACCCACCGGTGCCTCGGGCGTGGCGGGCAACGACCGCAGCGTCAGGAGGCTGGACCGGACGAGGTGCAGGGAGGCGTCCATGTCGGTCTCGGCCAGCAGCGCACGCGCCTCCTCGGGGTCGTCGGCCGTCCGGCCGCCGTGCAGGTCGGGCGCCAGGGCGACGAAGCCCTCGTCGGCCAGCCGGTCGCAGATGTGCTTGAAGAACGGCGTCAGGCCCCACCACGCGTGGAGGACCAGCACACCCGGGCCGCTGACGTAACCCTCGGGAAGGACGAGGTAGCCGGACCCGGCCCGACGCGACGGCATGACTCGGACTCTAGAGGGCCGGTGGACCGGCCCGGCACGGCCGGTGGCGGCGGCTCACCGACGGTCGGCGGGCCTCGCGGACGGCGCTACCCTCCGGCTGTGCCTGCTGGTGACCGTGCGACCACCGTCTACGACGCGCTCGGGGGCCTTCCGTTCTTCGAGCAGCTGGTCGACCGGTTCTACCGCCGGGTGGCGATGGACCTGCTGCTCCGTCCGCTGTATCCCGACGACCTCGCGGCGTCGAAGCGCCATCTCGCGCTGTTCCTGGCCCAGTACTGGGGCGGCCCGACGACCTACTCCGACGAGCGCGGGCACCCGCGGCTGCGCATGCGCCACGCACCGTTCGTGATCGGCGAGCCCGAGCGCGACGCCTGGCTCCGTCACATGGACGCGGCGCTCGAGTCGTTGGTCGACGAGCACGGCATCCATCCGGTGGTCGAGGCCCGGCTGCTCGACTACTTCACCGCCACGGCCGACGCCATGGTCAACACCCGCTGACCGGGGGGTGAACGCCCGGCGATTTCTGGGCGACTTGTCGCGCGCTGCCGGCGCATCCCTTGCCTCCTCGTCCTTAGCTGTGGGGGTTCGTTCACCCACCATCGGGTCGAGGGGAGGCGTCGTCGTGCGAGTCCTGCGGCTGTGCTCGGTGTTCGAGGTGCCGCCCGCGGTCCTCGAGGGGGCTGTCCGGTTCGATCCCGTCGGGGGGATGCAGAACCACACCGCGGAGCTGACCCGCCGCCTCGACCTGCGGGGCGTGGCGCAGACCGTCGTCACGACCCGGCCGCCGGGAGCCCCGGCACGCGACACGCTGGGGCGGCAGGCGACGATCCTCCGGGTCGGGCTGCCCATCCCGACGGCCCGCCAGCTGTGGTCCCTCCCGGCCGCGCGCCTCGTCCCCCGCCTGGCCCGCGGTGCCGACCTGATCCACGTCCACCTGGGTGAGGACCTCGCGGCCGTTCCGCTCGCCCGGCTGGCGGCGGGCTCGCAGCGGCCCATGGTGCTCACCCTCCACACCAGCCTGCGGCACACCCTGCGGGTCAGCGACCCCCGTTCCGCGCTCATGCGGACCCTGGGTGGGCTGCTGCAGCGGTGGGGCGAGCGGACGGCCGACGCGGTCATCGCCCTCACGCCCCGCGTGGCCGGCCTGCTGCGGGCCGACGGGATCGACGCCGACCGCGTCCACGTGATCCCGTCCGGCGTCGACCTCTCGCTGTTCGACGGGCCCCACCAGGATCCCTTCCCCGGCATCCCTCGACCCCGGGTGGTCTACGTCGGACGGCTCGCGGCGCAGAAGGGCGTGGTGCACCTGGTCCGGGCCGCGGCGTGCCTGCGCTCGACGGAGGCCCACGTCGTGCTGGTGGGCGACGGTCCCGCCCGCTCGCTGGTGGAGCAGGACACCCGCGCCCTGGGGCTGGCGGGGCGGGTGCACGTCACCGGCTTCCTGCCCCACGACCAGGTGCCCGCCGCGCTCGCGCACGCCGACCTGTTCGTGATGCCGTCGGTGTACGAGGAGCTGGGGTCGGCCGTGCTCGAGGCGCTGTTCGCCGGGCTGCCGATCGTGGCCACCGACGTGGGCGGGCTCCCGGACGTCATCGCCGACGGGGAGGACGGCGTGCTGGTGCCCCCGGCTGATCCCCGGGCCTTGGCCGCCGCGATCGACGGTCTGCTGGCCGATCCGGTCCGGGCCCGGCGGTTGGCGGCACGGGCCCGCAGCGCCGGCGTCCGCTACGACTGGAGCCGGCTGGCCGGCGAGGTCCACGACGTCTACCGGACCGTCCTCGGTGTCGCGGTGCCCGCCGAGGCCAGTGACGCCGCGTAGGCGGCGCCCGTCCTCCACTCCTCCACCGTCCTTGCCGCTGTGACGGTCCCTGCAGGGCCGAACAGCTGCCAAGTGCTCGGCGGGGGATGCCGGGGTCAGCCCAGGCGGGCCGCCGGCGAGGTCCCCCAGCGAGCCGCGGTCAGCTGCTTGATGGCGGTCGGGAAGCCGCCGGTCCGCATGGCGGTGTGGGCGGCCGCCAGCCGGCGTTGCGCGTCGCCGCCCTCGGGCCCGGCGGCGAAGGATCGCACGCAGAGCTCCGGCTCGGCGTTGGCCAGGGCGAGGATGGCGCCGGCCAGCCCGAGCTGCGCGGCGTAGGAGACGACGGCCGACGACCCGGTGTAGAGGTGGCCGTCCCATGCCGTCAGCGTCTCGAGTAGCCGGTCGCAGTCGCCGCTCGAGTCCTTGCACCCCACCACCGGCAGCTCGGCCAGCAGCGGCACGGGGATGCCGGGCGCCGACGCCGCCGGGAAGTGGTAGGCCAGCAGCGGCAGCCCGTCGGCCGCCTTGGCCACCTCGTCGTAGTACGGGCGAGGATCGGCCGCCCAGGGTGGCGAGAGGGCCAACGCGGCGTCGGCACCGTGCTGGGCCGCATCGGCCGTGAACCGGGCCGCCTGCCCAGCCGCCGGGGCGCCGGTGCCCGCGATCAGGACGGCCCCTCGGGGCCGGATCGCCACACCGACCGCCTCGAGCAGCGCGGTGCGCTCCGCGCTGGTCAGCGCCGCGGCCTCCCCGGTCGAGCCGGCCACCAGCACCGCCGCGAGCCCGGCGTCCACCAGCCGGCCGGCCAGCTCGGCGGTCGCGGGGGCGTCGACCGACAGGTCGGCGTTGAACAGTGTGACCAGTGCGACGCCGACCCCCACGAACGGAGGGGTTCCGGCAGCCATGAAACCCAGTCTCCCACGAGGTCCGGTGGTCGGTACCGTCCTGGTGTGACCGACGACGCCGAGCGCTTCCTCGCCCTGCACCAGGGCCCCAGCCCGCTGCTCATGCCCAACCCGTGGGACGCGGGCGCGGCCAAGCTCCTGGCCTCCGTGGGCTTCGATGCCCTGGCCACCACCAGCAGCGGCATGGCCGCCACGCTTGGCCGGCTCGACGGCGGGGTGAGCCGCGAGGAAGCCCTCGCGGCCGCTGCGTCGATCGTGGACGCGGTCGACGTGCCGGTGTCCGCCGACCTGGAGAACGGGTTCGACCACGAGCCGGCCGGGGTGGCCGAGACGGTGCGGCTGGCCATCGAGGCGGGACTGGCGGGATGCTCGGTCGAGGACTTCACCGGCCGGAGCGCCGAGGCCGGCAGCGACATCTACGACCTCGGCCTGGCCCGGGAACGGATCGCGGCAGCAGCCGAGGCGGCCCACGCCGGCCCTGACCGCCTGGTCCTCACCGCGCGGGCCGAGAACCACATCCACGGTCGGCAGGATCTGGCCGACACCATCGCCCGGTTGCAGGCCTACCAGGAGGCCGGGGCGGACGTCCTGTACGCGCCCGGCCTGATCGACCTCGACGACATCCGGCAGGTGGTCACCTCGGTCGACCGGCCGGTGAACGTGCTGGTCCTGGCGGACGGACCGACGGTCGCGCAGCTCGCCGAGATCGGCGTCCGGCGCATCTCGGTCGGCGGGTGGTTCGCCTGGGTCGCCCTGGGAGCGGTGGTCGAGGCGGCCCGCGAGCTCCGCGAGCAGGGCACGTACAGCTTCACCGGTCCCGCGGCCCTCGGCCGGGACACCGCCCGCGCCGCGTTCAGCAGGTAGGTCAGCCGGCGGCCAGTTCGCGCAGCCGGGTGGTCGTGTTCCAGTTCCGGGTGGTGGCGGTCACGGCCAGGGTCCGCTCCCAGTCGGGCAGGCGGGATCCCATGATCCCGTTGACCAGCCGGACGTAGATGGCCCGGTCGCCGAAGGCGTACTCGTCCGGTGCGTACTCCCCGGGGTCGAGCGCGTCGACGGCCTTCTTCGCGGGGTCCGCCGCCAGGAAGGTCACGTGCAGCTCCTTGGGATCCGCCCCCTGGGCGGGGAACGGATTGGCGTCGACCACCGCAGCCAGCTCGGCGGCCGACCGCACGAGCACCTTCACGTCGAACCCGAACATGCCTTCGATCGCGGCGGCGATCCGGGCCTCGAAGTCGCCCGCACGGCCCTTCTCGCTGGCGAAGATCGCGTTGCCGCTCTGCAGGTGGGTGCGGACGTCGGTGAAGCCCTGGTCCGCGAGCAGGTCACGCAGGCCGGCCATCGGGACCCGCTTGTTGCGGCCCAGGTTGATGCCCCGGATCAGCGCCACCCAGGTGGTCGCACTCATGCCCCCGGTTTATAGCTGCCCGAGCCACTCGAGCGGGAAGGGTGGCTGCGCGAGCGGCTTGACCGCCAGCCGCACCAGCGGCAACGGGTTGTCGTCGCCCGCCGTTCGGTTGAGGTGGAGCGTGCTGCAGCCGGTGCAGCGGTGGATCAACACCCATTCACCGCTGCCGCGCACCGACACGGCGATGGGCTCCATGGCCGAGCCGCACTCGGCGGCGCGGTCGCCGGGGGAGTCGTCGACGTGACGGCTCCACAGGCAGTTCGGGCAGTGATTGCGGTGCGCGGTGCCGGGGGCGTCGAAGGGAACGTCCAGGCCGCAGTTGCGGCAGCGGAACGACCCTGGCGCCCGGCGCCGCGTGCGGTCGCGCGGTTGACGCGCCACGAAGGGACCTCCAGAGATGTGGATGCGGAACGGGTGCGCGTCCCGGGGGGTCCCTATCGGTGTCGACGAGGTCGACGGACTCGATGGCCGGATGTCAGGCCAGAGTCAGGGGCGGCCCGAGACGCATGCCACCAGTTCCCTCGGGGCTCTGCGCATCGGACTCCACCACCTTCGTCGTCTCATGGTGCCGCCGGTGGCGGCAGGTCGCCGAGAAGGTCAGCAGACCATCACGACGTAGGCAACTCAGTTTTCCGACCGTGGTCGGGCAGGCTCGTGGCCGCACGGTCGCGGCCGGAGTAATGGCAACTCCTGTGCTCGTCGGCACGGCCCATACTGAGCCCGTGACCGTCCGGAGGAGTGAATGGTTCGTGGGGTGGGCCACGCCGTCGGGGCAAGGCTCAGCCGTCGCGGCGGACGGCCCGGGCAACGGTCCGGCGCCAGCGCGACCGCTCGGCGATCTTGCGCAGCTCGGCTTGGCGATCCTGGACGATGGTCTGCGTAGCGAAGAGGTTCATGACTTCCTCCTGGAAGCTCGTGGTTTGTCGATGGGTTCACTCTCCTCCGGCAGAGGGCTCGGAACATCCGTGCCGACCACGGATTGGCCACGGAGCGACCACGGATCAGGGTCAGTGGTGTGACGGAACCCCAGGTCCTGAGCGACGCGGGGGTCTCCGACCGGGAGGCCGAGGTGCTGGCGCTGATCGGGGAGCACCTGACCAATGCCGAGATCGCCGCGCGGCTGTACATCTCGGTCCGCACCGTCGAGAGCCACGTGTCGGCCCTGCTCCGCAAGCTCGACCGGGCCGATCGGCGGGCCCTCGCCGATCTGGCCGTCCAGCTCTACGGGGTGGCGGGCGGGCCGCCGTCCGAAGGGCCGGCCGTCGCGGGAGGCGCGGGCCGGGACCTGCTGTTGCCCGCACCACTGCCGTCGCCCTTGACGTCGTTCGTGGGCCGGGCCGCCGAGCGGGCGGCGCTGGCCGAGGCCCTGACCGGGCACCGGTTGGTGACCGTCGTCGGTCCGGGCGGCGTGGGGAAGACCCGCCTCGCGCTGGCCGTCGCGGCCGACGTCACCGAGCGCCATCGCGATGGTGCCTGGTACGTCGATCTGGTCCCGGTGAGCGATCCGGCCATGGTCGGCGCCGCGGTCGCGGCCGCCCTGGGGTCCGGCGAGCAGCTGGGCCGGTCGCCGACCGACACCGTCGTCGCCCGGCTGGGCGACGCCGACGCCCTGGTCGTGCTGGACAACTGCGAGCACCTGGTCGACGGGGTGGTCGAGTTCGTCGAGCGGCTGCTGTCCGGGTGCCCGGACGTGTCCGTCCTGGCCACCAGCCAGGCCCGCCTGCTGCTGCCCTTCGAGTCGGTGTTCCCGGTGCGGGGGCTGTCGCTGAGCGGCGACGCCGCCGAGGGCGAGGGTGGCGGCGACGCGGTCGCACTGTTCCTGGACCGGGCGGCCATGGCCGGGTGGACGCCCCTGTCGACCGACGACCTCGGTCGGATCGCCGCCATCTGCGACGGCCTCGACGGCATCGCCCTGGCCATCGAGCTCGCCGCGGCCCGGGTGGCGGCCCTGGGCCTCGACGGGTTGGAGTCCGGCCTGGCCCGGCCGCTGGGCCTCCTGGCCGGAGCGGCCCGGCTCGACGAGCGACACCGGTCGGTGCGGTCGACCGTGGACTGGAGCTACGCCCTCCTCGACGCCGAGGCCCAGGCGGTGCTGCGGCGCACGGCGGTCTTCGCGCGGGCCTTCGCGCCCGATGCGGCGGCCTCGGTGGCCGGCTTCCCACCCCTCGACGCGGGTGGTGTCGCAGCAGCGCTGGCGCGGCTGGCCGATCACAGCCTGCTGGTCGTCCTGTCCGGGCCGGCCGGGACCCGCTACCGCATGCTGCACACCATCCGCCAGTACGGCGAAGAGCAGCTGGAGCAGGGGGGCGAGCAGCTCGACGTGCACCGACGCCATCTCGTCTGGTGCCTGGCCAGGGCGGAGGCGCTCGACGCCGAGCTCCCCGTGGTGGGAGCCACGGGCCCGACGGCGACCCCCGCCGACCCGATTCCCACCGACCCGGCCTTCGATGCCGTCGCTGACGACCTGCGGGCCGCCCTCGGCTGGGCCACCGGCCAACCGGACCACCAGGTCGACGCCCACCGGCTGGGGGTCCGGTTGGGCGAGCTGACCTTCGCTCGCGGCATGGTCAGCGAGGCCCAGCGGCGCTACGTCGCAGCCGCGGCGCTGGCGCCCGGCGAGGCCGAGGCCAGCCGCGACCTGGAGCAGGGAGCGGCGGTCGCCATGTGCCGCCTCGCCGGCGACGACGCCCTCCAGCTCTACCTGGCCGCAGGTGACACGGCCCGTCGCGCCGGGGAGGACCAGCGGGCGGCCCTGGACCTCGCTCGAGCGGCGGAGATCATGGACCGCTCGCCCGGTCTGCTCTCGGACCCTCCGGGGCCCGAGCGGCTGGCGGAGGTGGTCGCCGAGGCCCGGTCGCTGGCCGGCGACGACCCCCACGCCCTCGCAGCCATCTCGGTCATCGCCTTCGGGGTCGATGCCGCCGACCTGGATCCCGCGCAGGCCGAGCACGCCATCGCGGTGGCCCGGGCGGTGGGCGACCTCCGGCTGGAGAGCGCCGCGCTCGACCAGCTGACCGTCGTGCAGCTGGAGCGGGGCCAGCTCCTCGAGGCGGCGACGACCTCCAGCCGCCGTCTCGACCTGCTGGTCGGGCCGGACTCCATCCGGGCGGCGTTCGAGATGTCCGACGCGCTCCACATGGCCGCGTTGACCAGCATCGGCGCCGGAGACGTCCCCAACGCCCGCCGCTACGCCCAACGCCGGCGCGAGCTCCCCTTCCACCGGGAGGACGATTACCTGGTGGTCAACTGGCTGCTGGTCCTGGGCGCCCTCACCGGCCACTGGGACCAGGTGATCGCTCTGAGCGAGCACTTCCGGCTCGGGTGGGAGCGTGCCGGTCGCCTACCGCTGCGGGGGTTTGCGAGCGTGCCGGCGGCGGCGGGGATGGTCTGCGGGCTGCAGGGCGACGATGCGGGCCGCAGCGCGTGGCTCGAGATCTTCGGGCACATGCGCCAGGTGGGAGCCGACCTGCCCGGCTCCCGGACGGGCTACGCCCCGACCTTCGAGGCCATCCTGCTCCTCCACCGGGGTCAGGCGGCCGACGCCGCGGCGGCCCTGGACGAGGATCCCGGGGCGCTCACGGTGTGGAGCGCCGTCGTCTGGCGGCAGTGGTACGCAGCGCTGTGGGCCGAGGCCGCGGTGCTCGCGGGCCGGGCCGACCGGGACGAGCGGCTCGGCCGGGCCCGCTCGATCACCGCCGGCAACCCCGTCGCGTCGGCCATCGTCGACCGGGCCGAGGCGCTGGCGGCGGAGGATCGCCCCGGCCTGCTGGCCGCGGCCGTGGCGTTGGAGGCGGCCGAGTGCCCCTACCAGCAGGCACGCACGCTGGTGCTCGCCGGTGGACCGGAGCGGACGGAGGGCGAACGCCTCCTCGCCGCGATGGGCGCCACCCCGATGCCGGTCTGACCGCCGCTACCGGCCGTCTTTGCAGCCGAATGGCCCCTATGCGGCCCTTCAGCTGCAAAGACGTCAGGTGGCGACGGGGACAGCGAGCTCGGCGGTGTAGCCGTCGGCGACGTGGCCGGTGACGGTGGCCATCTCGAGGTCGTAGCCGTCGCTGAAGACGCTGTCCGTCTCCAGCGACACGCCGGTCAGGTTCAGGACGCTCTGGTGGTAGCCGTCGGCGGCGTAGGCCTCGTCCAGGACGTCGGCCGGGAACGCCAGCTGGGACGTCACCAGCCGGGTGCCGGCCGCGGTCGCCTCGTCGAGCGACGGGAACACCTCGAAGTGGATGTGGGGCCACCGCCCCGTATAGCAGCCCGGGACGATGCTGGTGAACGCGACCTTGCCGTCGCCGTCGGCCTCCTGGACGCCCCGCAGGTAGTTCTGGTTGGTCGCACCCCGGGAGTAGAGCGAGTACCGGCCCTCGCGGTCGCAGTGCCACACGTACACCGCGGCGCCGGCCAGCGCTTCGCCGCCGACGTCGGTGACGGTCATCGTGAGGGTCAGGGGGGTGCCGTCGGCGACGCCGCTGGAGCCCCCGTAGCTGGAGCGGATGTCGCTGCGGACGATGCCGCTCTCGGTCAGGACGTTCGGGCCGTTGGAGCCGTCGGCCGGGAAGGGGCCGTTGGTCTCCTCAGGGATCGCCTCGCCGTCGTTGCTCCCCGGAAGGGCATCGTCGCCGTCGTCGTCGGAGGACGAGCCGCAGCCGACCAGGGCCACCAGGCCCGCCCCTGCCAACAGCTTGAGGGTCTGGCGCCGCGCGAGGAGGGTCGTCAGATCGAAGCTCAAGCCTCGGTCGTGGGCCTCCGGGTCCTGGTCGGGGTGATGGGGTGCGGTGTCCATCATCGGAGACTGACCTCCCAACCACAGCGCCTCCTCAGCGTGAGCTGGGCAGGTGCTGGGAACTGACCAGGCACTAGCTTGGCGCGATGTCGCCGCCACAGGGGGGATTGGCGCCCGCGGACCCCTTCGCCGCCGCGCAGCTCGGGCCGGTGACCCTCCGGAACAGGATCATCAAGGCCGCCACCTTCGAGGGCATGACGCCGAAGCACGTCGTCTCGTCGCGGCTGATCGAGTTCCACCGGGAGGTCGCCCGGGGCGGTGTCGGCATGACCACCGTCGCCTACTGCGCCGTCTCGCCCGACGGCTGTGGGACCCCGAACGAGATCGTGCTGACCGAGGAGACCGTGCCCGGGCTGGCGCGGCTGGCCGAAGCGGTCCACGCCGAGGGCGCGGCCGTGTCGGCCCAGCTCGGCCACGCCGGTGCGGTCGCGGCGGCCACCGGACACCGGGGATTGGCACCGTCACGGATCTTCAGCCCCCTCGCGCTCCGGTTCGCCCGCCCGGTCGACGACGGCGACATCGCCCGGATCACCGCGGACTTCGCGGCGGCGGCGCGGCTGCTGGCGGACGCCGGCTTCGACGCCGTGGAGCTGCACCTCGGTCACGGTTACCTGCTCAGCGAGTTCCTGAGCCCGGGCCTGAACCGGCGGACCGACGCCTGGGGCGGCTCGCTCGAGAACCGGAGCCGCTTCCCCCGCCAGGTCGCCAGCGCCGTGCGGGAGGCGGTCGGCTCCTCACTGGCGGTGCTGGCCAAGCTGAACATGGCCGATGGCGTTCGGGGCGGTCTGTGGCTCGACGAGAGCCTGCAGGTCGCCCGGTTCCTCGAGGCCGACGGCACGCTCGACGCGCTCGAGCTGACGGCGGGCAGCTCGCTGCAGAACCCGATGTACCTCTTCCGGGGTGAGGCCCCCATCGACGAGATGGCAGCCATGTTCCCGCAGCCGATGCGGCTGGGCTTCCGGCTGCTGGGTGGCCGGTTCCTGCGGACCTATCCCTTCGAGGAGGCCTACCTCCTGCCCTACGCCCGCCAGTTCCGGGCCGCGCTGCACATGCCCTTGGTCCTGCTCGGCGGCATCAATCGCCGCGAGACCATCGAGCGGGCCATGGGCGAGGGCTTCGAGTTCGTCGCGATGGGGCGGGCGCTGCTGCGGGAGCCCGACCTGGTCCGCCGGTTGCAGGCCGGCGAGGCCGCCGAGGGGCTCTGCATCCACTGCAACAAGTGCATGCCCACCATCTACCGCGGGACCCATTGCGTGCTGGTGTGAGGCCGTCCCCGTTCCCGGCGCGGCGGCCCGGGAACGGGGACAGCTCGCCTCAGGAGCGGCGGACGCGGGAGAAGGGCCCGTTGATGGCGAACATGTAGCCCTCGTCCTGGATGTTGGCGAACAGCGTGCGCCGGTCGGGCGAGAAGTTCACGCCGGTGAACTCGCTGGTGCTGACGGCGTTCCGCGCCAGCAGGAACGGCTCGCCGTCCACGATGGCCACCAGGTGCTGGGTGCCTTCGCCGTCCTCGGCGATCACCAGCCCGCCCCAGGGGTTGACGGTGATGTTGTCCGGGCCGTCCGGCGTGTCGGCTCCGGCGCCGCCGGGATCGGTGTTGACCGGGAAGTAGGCCTCCAGCCGCAGCCGGCGCCGACCCGGGTCGTAGGACCAGACCTGACCGTCATGCTCGGCGGCGCTGCCGTCGGACAGCCGGGCGAAGGAGCAGACGATGAAGGCCCGGCCGTTGCCCCACCACAGGCCCTCGAACTTCCGGCTGCGGGTGACCTCGGCATCGGCGAACTGCTTGCGCACCGAGACCGGGATGCCGCTCGGGTCCGGCACCGCCTTCCACTCCACCGGCAGGGTGGTCCCGAGCTCGGTGTACACCGAGAGGTCGGGCACGCCGGGCGAGGACATCGCCTCGAGCCGGCCGCCCTCGCGCAGCGAGTGGAGCCGGTTGGGACGGCGGTTGGGCGTGAACCGGTAGAGCAGCCCGTTGGGGGCACTGGCATCCTCGGTGAGGTACAGGTGGCCGCGCAGGGGATCGGCGATCACCGCCTCGTGGGCGAACCGGCCGAGCGCGGTCAACGGCTGCGGATCGACGTTCGCGTCGGGACGGTACGGCGAGACCTCGAAGACGTAGCCGTGGTTCTTCGTGAAGGCACCGGTGGCGAGCTGCTCGGTCTCCTCACAGGTCAGCCACGTCCCCCAGGGCGTCGCACCGCCGGCGCAGTTGTTGAACGTGCCGGCCAGGCTCACGTACTCCGAGACCAGGTCGTCGTTGCGGTCGACGAGGAGGGTCGTCGTGCCGCCCACGGCGCCCGGGTCGTAGGTGAGCTCGGGCCCGGCGAGGGCCGGGAAGGGCGCGCTGCCACTCTGCTCGTGGTTGTTGACCAGCAGGACCTGACCCCGCCGGGCGGGGAAAGACGCCGTTCCGTCCGGGCGGCCGGGGGTCACACCGCTCGGCTGGCCCTTCAGCGGCTGGCCGGCCTGGGTGACGACCTTGTAGGAGAAGCCTTCGGGGAGGTCGAGCAGCCCGGCCGGGTCGGGCAGCAGCGGCCCGAGGCCGGACCCATGGCCGTGGCCCTGCAGCTGGCCCGTCGTGGCGCCGGCCGGCAGCGCCAGCTTCAGTCCCTCGAGCAGGCCCGTGGACACCAGGCCGAAGCCGGCGGAGACCTTCAACATCTGACGGCGATCGATCATGGCAACCCCCAACGTCGATGCGGACGACGCGGAGTGTCGTCCAGCAACGTGACCCACAGTCGGTCCGTCGATGGCATCCCGATGGACGGAAGGTGGACCTTCGCTGAACAAGGATCGCGCTATGGGCCTGCTGCACGGGGCGACGGAGGTGGCTGGAGCTCGGCCGGCACGTGGGCGAGCAGCGCGTCCGCGACCGCTCGGGCCTCCCGGCCGGCCTCCTCCACGGCGGCGACGACCCCGGGGTCCCCGTCGGCGGTCCCGGACGTGGCCGTCGCCGTTGCCACCTCGGCGCACCGCTGGACCAGCACGTTGGTGCGCTCGGCCAGCAGAGCCCAGGACGACTCGCGGTACGGCACCGTGTTGCCCATGAGGTAGTACATCTCGAAGGCGAAGCCGACAGTGCGGTCGGGATGGGCCGAGCCGACCGGGAGGGTCGTGAGGGCGGTAGCCAGAGGTCGCAGTACCCGGCCCATCAGGTCGAGCGCGCCGTCGACCAGGACCCGCAGCTGCTCGTCGGTCTCGTCGGTGTGGGTGAAGAACCGGAGCAGGACGTGCAGGGTGACCTCGTAGGCCAGCACCGCCAGCTCGGCCACCTCGCGGGCCCGGGCATCGGTGATGATCGGGCGCGGCGTCGGGATGTCGAACGGCTGGCGCAGGAACGCGCCCAGCACCGGACGGGCGGGCTCGAACGAGGGGTCGTGGGCCCGCAGCGCGTCGAACTCCTCCCAGATGGACAGGAAGCGGCCGTAGTGCGCGTGGTTCCAGTCGCCCCGGGCCCCCTCCCCCTGCTCGATGATCTCCTCGACCGCGGCCACCGCTGAGGCCAGGTCGGTGACCGCGACCAGCTGCGGCCACCGGAACAGCTCCGGGGTGGCCTGCGCCCGCGGCGATCCGACGAACAGCGCCCGCTCGCCGAGCCGGCCGGCCAGGGCGCGCAGGCCGTCCTCGATGCCGCGGTAGAGGTGGCCCACGGTGGAGAACTCCTGGCCCCGGGGCATCGACTCCAGCGCGTCGACCGGGGCACGCGGCGACCCGGCCGGGACGAACTCCGCGGCGTCGTGGCGTTCCATGCCTTCGGGTCGTTCGAGGAACAGGAAGTGCTGGAGCGCCTCCTCGCCGAAGGGCAGCAGGTCGAGCTGCACACCCGCGGGGAAGTAGCCCGAGCGCTGCGGGAAGTTCGGCCGCCCGAGCGCGGGGGCGGCGCCGATCGCGGACTCGAGGTTGGCGACCAGGGCGATGTGCAGCATCTCCTCGATCGCGATGCCCCGGAGGATCTTGCGCCACCGCTCCACGGCGTCGGCCTGCTCGGGGGTCAGGCCATCGTCGGTGCCGTCCTTGAGGCTGAACTCCGCGAACAGGTACTGGCACATGATCATGTGCTCCAGCTGGAGCGCCTCGGCCAACAGCCACCACAGGTGCTCCCGGTGCGCAACCACCACTCGGGGCTCGGTCATGGCGCCATTCCACACCGTCCTGTGCTCGCCCACGACGCGGGTGTGATGATGGTCGGGTGCTGGGGGGTCGGGCCGTGGCGATGAAGGCGCGTCGCGTCGATCCGGTGCTGGCGGCCGTCGTCGCGGCGGGAGGGGTCCTCCGCTTCTGGGGCCTGGGCGGCCAGAGCCTCTGGTACGACGAGTGGATGACGTCGGAGGCGGCGGCGAGGGGGACGCTGCCCGAGCTGGCGCGACACGTCGCCCACCGCGAGGGGACCCCGCCGCTGTACTTCGGCCTGGTGTGGATGTGGGTGCGATTGTTCGGCGACAGCGACGTGGCACTGCGGTCGATCTCCGCACTGGTCGGGGTGGCGACGGTGCCCGTGGCGTACGCGATCGTCCGGACCTTGGGGGGCGGCCGGACCGTGGCCCGGGTGGCGGCGCTGCTGGTGGCGGTCAACCCGATGCTGGTCTGGTACGCACAGGAGGCCCGGGCCTACAGCCTGGTGGCCTTCCTGGGGGCGCTGTCGTTCCTGGCCTTCGCCCGGATCTGGTCCGCCGGCGGTCGCCTGGCGGTGGAACGACGGCCGGATCTCGTCGCCTGGGCGCTGCTCAGCGCCCTGGTGGTGGCGGTGCACTACTTCGCCCTGTTCCTGGTGGTCGTGGAGGGCGTGGCCCTGCTGGTCCGGTGGCCTGGGGAGTGGCGGTCGCTCCTGCTGGCCGCCGTGCCGTCCGCTGTCGTGCTGGCGCTGCTCGCGCCGGTCGCCGCCACGCAGCACTCGCACGAGACCAACCGGCGCTGGATCGCAGGTTTTTCCCTCGACACCCGACTGGGCGAGGCCGGGCGCTCGAGCCTCGTCGGGCCGAGCTCGCCCGACGGCCGGCTCTGGATCGCCGTCGCCGCCGTGGTCGCGCTCGCGGCTCTCCTCGCCCTGGTCGCCGTCGCGGCCCCGGCCGCGACGCGATCGCTCTCGTCGTCCCCGTCTCCGGCGGCGGCGGCGCTGGCCGGGGGCGTGGGCGCCGCGGCGCTCGTCCTGCCGGTGGTCCTCGCCGCGACCGGGGTGGAGGACGTGGTGCTCGGCCGGTACCTGGTGGCCTCGCTGGTGCCGCTGGCCGTCGCCGTCGCCATGGGGCTGTTCGCCGCCGGGCCCCGGTGGCTCGGCGGGGCCGGAGTGGCACTGGTGACAGTGGTATCGCTCAGCGTCGTGGTCGCGGTCCAGCGGGACCCCGACCTCCAGCGACCGGACTGGCGACAGGTCGCCGCGGTGGACGAGGCCGGTGACGCGGACCGGGCGTTGGTGGTCAACGTGGGCGGCATCATCGCCCGCCCGTTGCTCCGCTACCTCGACGACGCCCGGGCGATGGCCGGCGGCGAGACGGCCCGGGTCGACGAGATCGATGTGCTCTACGTCTCGCCGACCAGCCGGCCCTGCGACTTCCTGGTCGGCCGGGCGTGCGGCTTCCTGTTCCTCGGCTCGCCACCCCCGGAGCCACTGGCGAGTCAGCTGACCCTGGTGGAACGCATCGAGCTGCCGCAGTTCGCCATCGAGCGCTACCGCGCCGAGGACGGACCGCTCCGGGTCAGCCGGGATGACCTGGTGGCCGCGGACCAGCGATCCGGCGCGCTGGTCCTCGTCCCTGCCGACTGAGGCGCTGTCGCGCCCTCGCCGCTAGTCGAGGGCGCCGGACGCGGTTCGCAGCGCTCGCCAGACCCGCTCGGGCGTGCACGGTAGGTCGACATGCCGCACCCCGAGGTGGGTCAGCGCGTCGCACACCGCGCTCTGCACCGCTGGCGTCGAGCCGATGGTGCCGGACTCGCCGATGCCCTTGGCCCCCAGCTCGTTGAGCGGTGTCGGGGTCTCCATGGCCACCAGCTCGAAGCTCGGGAGCTCGGCCGCCGAGACCATCGCGTAGTCGGCCAGGGTGGCCGTGAGCGGGTTGCCGTCCTCGTCGTACGCCATCTCCTCGTACAGGGCCTGGGCCGCTCCCTGGGCGAGGCCGCCATGGCGCTGGCCCTCGGCGAGGACCGGGTTGAGGATGCGGCCGGCGTCGTCCACCGCGACCAGCCGCCGGAGGTCCACCTGGCCGGTGTCGGTGTCGACCTCGACCACGGCCACATGGGCGCCGAAGGGGTACGTCGAGCCGGCGGCGTTGAAGTGGTCCTCCGCCACCAGCCGGCGCACGTCCCGCTCGCCTGCTCCCTCCGCATCGCCGGCCACCGGGCCCGAGCCCGGAGCCGCGGCTGCCGCGGCCACCTCCAGCCAGCTCACGGCGACGGCCGGGGCCCCGACGACGTGGAACCGGCTGGTGTCCTTGTCCACCACCACGTCCTCCACCCCGGCCTCCAGCAGCTCGCCGGCGAGCGCCCGGGCCTGCTCGAGGACCGTCGTCGCCGCCCGGTGGACCGCCGCGCCGCCGACCTGCAACGACCGCGAGCCGTAGGTGCCCTCGCCGCTGGCCACCCGATCGGTGTCGCCGTGCACCACCGCCACCCGCTCGAGCGGGACGCCCAGCGTGTCGGCGGTGACCATCGCGAACGAGGTGGCGTGGCCCTGCCCCTGCGGTGAGGCGCCGGTGTAGACCGTCACCGCGCCCTCCGGCCCCACCTCGACCCGGGCGTACTCGCCCCCCGCCACCGGGCCGGCGGTCACCTCGACGTAGCAGGACACGCCGATCCCCAGGGCCACCGGATCGCCCTCGGCCCGCCGGGCCTGCTGCTCGGCCCGCAGCTTCTCGTAGCCGGCTGCCTCCAGGGCCAGCTCCAGGGCCCGCTCGTAGTCCCCGCTGTCGTAGGTGGTGCCGACCGCTGTCGTGTGGGGGAAGGAGTCGGCGGGCACGAGGTTCTGGCGGCGGACCTCGGTCGGATCCCGGTCGATGGCCGCGGCGAACAGGTCGATGGCCCGTTCGATGGCCGCCGTCGCCTCGGGCCGCCCCGCCCCCCGATAGGAGTGGACCGGCGCGGTGGAGGTCACCACCGACCGGAACCCCACCTCCACCCGGGGGATGGCGTAGGGGCCGGGCGCCATCATGCGGGTCAGGAAGGGAAGGAAGGCGCCGTAGCCGCTCGGGTAGGCGCCGGTGTCCTGGACCACCTGCAGGCGGTAGGCCTCGATGGTGCCGTCCCGCCGGCCGCCCAGCTCGATGTCCTGGACCTGGGCCCGCCCGTGCGACATGCCGGTCAGGTTCTCGGTCCGGGTCTCGTGCCAGCGCACGGGACACCTCAGGCGCCGGGCCAGCCACGGCAGCAGCAGCTCTTCGGCGTGGAGGCCGATCTTGGGCCCGAACCCGCCGCCCACGTCGGGCGCGATGACCCGCACGTCGGCCGCGTCGAGGCCGTAGGTCCGGGCGACCAGGTCGCGGACGGCGTGCGGGTTCTGGACCGAGGCCCAGACGTGGAGCCGGCCCTGGTCGTCCCAGGCCGCGGCCGCGCTGCGACCCTCCATGGGCACCGCGGCCACGCGGGGGTTGAGCAGGCGCTGGGTGACGACCACCTCGCAGTCGGCGAAGAGGTCGTCGGTGGGGCCGCCGCCGTCGAAGGCGAGCGCCGTGTTGGTCCCGGCATCGGGGAACAGCAGCTCCTCGTCGGCGGCCGCGGTCTCCGGGTCGACCACCGCGGGCAGCGGCTCGTAGTCCACCAGCACCGACCCGTAGGCGTCCGCGCCCTGCTCGGCGCGCTCGCTCACGATCGCCGCGACCGGCTCGCCGACGAAGCGGACCCGGTCCCGGGCCAGCAACGGCCGGCTCATGGCCGCCGGGAACATCGGCACGGGGGGAGGGACCGGATCGAGCTCGACGTCCGCGCCGGTGAACACGCCGAGGATCCCGGGCTGGGCGCGAGCCTCGGACCCGTCGACGGCGACGAGCTCGGCGTGGGCCGCGGTCGAGCGCACGAAGGTCACCGTGGCCGCCCCCGCGAGCAGCGGATCGCGGACGTCGGCGGCGTAGGTCCCGCCCACCGTGAGGAGGCGCGGATCCTCGACGCGCAGCACCCGGCTGCCGAGAATGCTCACTGCTCACCCTCCCTCTGCGCGGCCCCTGCGAGAACCTGACCTGACGGTCAAGTCACCGTAGCCTTGGCAGGCCTCCAGAACCGACGAGGGGGAGCGATGACACAGGTCGAGGGCCACGGCGGGGAGCTGGCGGTCGCCGCCCTGACCGCAGCGGGGGTGGACACCATCTTCACGCTGTCCGGGGGCCACATCTTCCCGATCTTCGACGCCTGCGTGAAGGCGGGCGTCCGGATCGTCGACGTCCGCCACGAGCAGACCGCCACCTTCGCTGCGGAGGGCGTGGCCAAGCTGACCCGTGGCCCCGGGGTGGCGGTGCTGACCGCGGGCCCGGGCGTCACCAACGGCGTGAGCGCCATCACCACCGCCCACTTCAACGGGTCGCCCCTGGTGGTGCTGGGGGGTCGGGCGCCGCAGGGACGGTGGGGTGCAGGAGGGCTCCAGGAGCTGGACCACGTCCCCATCGTGGCCCCGGTCACCAAGTCGGCCAGCACGGTGACCAGCACCGACGACATCGCCAAGCAGGTCTACGAGGCGGTCGCCACGGCGCTGACGCCCCACCGTGGCCCGGTCTTCGTCGACCTGCCGCTGGACGTGGTGTTCGGCCCGGGCCGGGGCGAGGTGCCGGCGTCGACCAGGCCTGCCGACGACTCGGGGTCGACGCCCGACCCCGA
>Ga0209382_10003808_pt1 | contig 20663 bp, 14 predicted proteins | sample SoiMetdeltSBSDD5_FD_187599 | JGI IMG/M metagenome (GOLD analysis project Ga0209382, IMG submission 187599) | Bulk soil microbial communities from a Populus tree surrounding site in Tennessee, USA - Soil MetaG P. deltoides SBSDD5 (SPAdes) (version 2) | ecosystem: Environmental > Terrestrial >... | reverse complement strand
AACGTCGGCGGCAACGAGAGCGGCCAGCAGTCGCAATACGTGGGCACCGGTTCGGGCGGCGACCAGGCGGTGTGGTCGGTGGACGGCGTCGTCATCACCGACATGGGCGCGCTCGGCTCCTCGCCCGGGTACTACGACTTCGACGCCTTCGAGGAGATGCAGGTGACGACCGGCGGCAGCGACACCACGATGGCCACCGGCGGCGTGGTGCTCAACATGGTGACCAAGCGCGGCACCAACGAGTGGCGGGGCAGCGCCCGCCGCTACGAGACGGACCGTGACGGCGCCTACGGCATCCTCCCCGACCAGGCCGACCTCTCCATCAGCAACTCCGAGCTGGCGAGCGCCGGGCCGTACCGCGCGGCGCCGGGCAACACGACTCCCCAGGCGGCGTTCAGCCAGGGCAACCAGATCGACTTCGTGCACGACTACGGTGTCGAGATCGGTGGCCCGATCCTCAAGGACCGCCTCTGGATCTGGGGGTCGTACGGCCGCCAGAAGATCCAGCTGCGCACGATCGCCGACGTCGTCGACTTCACCGACCTCAAGGCCCTCAACGGCAAGATCAACGCGCAGGTCACGGCGAACAACTCGGCGACCGGCTTCGTCTTCGACAGCGACAAGGTGAAGATCGGCCGCAACGCCGGTCCCACCCGGCCGCAGGAGACGACCTGGGACCAGGGTAAGTTCGGTCCCAAGCCGACCACCTGGAAGGTCGAGGACACGCACATCTTCTCCTCGAACTTCTACCTGACCGGCCTCTACTCCAAGGTCAACGGCGGCTTCGAGCTCGTTCCCGAGGGCGGCGTCGGCATCGACCCCACCCTCGGACCGGACGGCGTCTGGCACAACAGCTTCTTCCTGGCGCAGACGGCGCGCCCGCAGACGCAATACAAGGCGGACGCCAGCAACTTCTTCAACACCGGCAGCCTGTCGCACGAGCTCAAGTTCGGCGCCGGCTACCGCACCGCCGAGGTGACCTCGGAGACCCAGTGGGGCCTCCAGGGCTACATCCTCGACGGCCCGACCAACTTCGGGCTGCCGGCGGGGATCAACTTCTTCGCCGCCTCCCGCAACGGCCACGCCTCGGTGGAGACGAAGTACACGACGGCCTACGTGCAGGACACCATGACGGTCGGCAATCTCACCGCCAACCTCGGCCTGCGCTATGACGTCCAGAAGGGCACCAACAACCCCACCAGCTCGCCCGCCAATCCGACCTTCGGCAGCGTGCTGCCGGCGGTGTCGGTGGGCTCCTTCGACAGCGGCTTCGAGTGGAAGTCGCTGACTCCGCGCCTGGGCCTCACTTACGCCCTCGGCGCCGAGCGCAAGACCCTGCTGCGCGCGAGCTACTCGCGCTTCGCCGACCAGCTCGGCTCGGCGACGGCGAACTGGCTCAACCCGCTGCGGGCCCCGCAATACGCCTACTTCCTCACCACCCAGCCGGTCGGCGCCGGCAACGACGGCTTCGTGAGCCCGAACGAGATCCTCGCCGGGCTCGGTACCAGCGCCAACGTCAACCCGCTCACGGGCGGTCTGCTCAACTCCAACGGCATCGACCCGGGCCTCGACCCGCAGATGACCGACGAGATCCTGCTCGGCGTCGAGCACGCGCTGCTGCCGGAGTTCGTCATCGGCGCCAACCTGACCTACCGCAAGATCACCAACATCGTCGAGAGCGACCTCCTGGTGTTCGACGGCGACACCGCGGCCTGCGAAGACGCCGCCGACGCCCTGCAGTGCCCGGCCTTCCAGGCGGGCAACCTCGGCTCTCTCGGCCGCGTCCACCGGCGGTCGGACTATGAAGCAGTGACCTTCAACCAGCCGCTGCCGGACGGCTCCACGCGCCCGATCACGTGGTTCCAGCTCCGTCCGGGCGTCTCGAGCCGCGGTGGCGGCTTCGTCCACAACGGCGACCGCGAGCAGGAGTACAAGGGCGCCTCGTTGACCTTCAACAAGCGCCTCGCCAACCGCTGGATGATGCGCGGCAACTTCACGTTCGCCGACTGGACGTGGAGCTCGGTCCCCGACAGCGAGCAGGAGAACCCCACCGTGCTGCTCGGCGGCGGCGCCGGCGGTGTGTGGGGCCAGAGAGAGGGCGACCCCGTCCTCCAGGGCTCGGGCACCGGCTCGGGCAGCAAGGGCGGCATCTACATCAACAGCAAGTGGTCGTACAGCATCAACGGCCTCTACCAGATCGCCCCGGACCGTCCGTGGGGCTTCAACGTGGCGGCCAACCTCAACGGCCGCGAGGGCTACCCGCTGCCCTACTGGCGGCGTCGTGGCGGCACCAACGCTCGTGACAACTTCGCGCTCACCAGCGTTGCCGTCACCAGCGACCCGGACGAGTTCCGGCTCGACGACATCCACATGATCGACGCCCGGGTCGAGAAGGAGTTCTCCTTCTCCGACTTCGGTCTGACCCTCGGCATCGACGTGTTCAACGTGATGAACGAGGCCTACGTGCTGCAGCGGAACCACCGCATGGCACAGTCGACCTCGGACAACGTGCGCGAGGTCACCAGCCCGCGCATCTTCCGTCTCGGCGCGCGCATCAGCTTCCGCTGAGCCGCCGACCCACGCCTTCGACGGGCGCCGCCGGGTTCGACCCGGCGGCGCCCTTTCTTCTTCTCCAGTCCCGCTGCGAGCACTGGCACACGGTGGACCACCTCGTCCGTCGACGCGATGACTCCGCCCGTCCGCGTGGTGTCCGCATGCGGCACGCACTGTCCGCGCCCGACCACCCGCACCGCCTTTGAAGCGTCGACCGTGCCGCGCTGCCGCGGAGCGCCGCCGGGTACGAGCGTTGCTCTGCGCACGAACGGGAACCGGCGAGGGAATTCGCTCGTTCCCCCCCTCAAACGAGACATGGATGCCGGCATCGTCGAGTCGCGCCGCCGAATCGGCCATCGAGAGCAACTTTTCGACGTCTCGCGAGTAGTAAGTAGATGCCGGCACGAGGGTCGTGATGGATGTCAGATCAGACGACGCGCAGCGCTGAGCACCAGGACGACCACGACACGGAGGATCCCGACATTCCCGAGACACGCGCCACGTCGTTGGATTCGGTAGGCACCCCTCCCCAGCTCCCGGCCGCCCCGCAGTACCTGACCCGCCTCTCGGTGCGGGTCGGCGAGCGCTTCGTGCTGCTCAAGATGGAGGAGATCCACTGGATCGAGGCAGCCGGCAAATACGTCCGCGTCCACGCCGGCAACCAGGTCTACACGCTGCGCGACAGCCTGACGCGCCTCGGCTCCCTGCTCGACCCCGAGAGCTTCCTCCGCGTCAGCCGCGACGCCATCGTCAACCTCGACCGCGTGCGCGCCATCGAGACCTGGTTCCATGGCGACTACCAGCTCCGGCTCGAGGGCGGGCATACCCTGCGGTCGACGAAGAGCTTCCGGGACGACCTGAAGCGCCTGCTGCAGCGCCGGCCACGGCACGGCTGAGCGGGCCCGTCCGCGCTTCGGGGACGCCCCCGGACCCCACCCCACGCTAGGATGCCGCCTTTCTCGGAGGCGGCGCGGGGTCGGTCCGCGCCGATGGAGCGCGATGAAGACGAAGCGGATCGGCATCTTGACCGGCGGCGGCGACGTCCCCGGGCTCAACTCGGTGATCAAGTCGGTCGTCTACCGCAGCCGCGAGGTCGGCTGGGAAGTGGTCGGCATCCGCAAGGGCTGGGAGGGGCTCACCCACGGCCGCCCGGGGACTGACGACGAGCCCGCCTACGCGCGCCGGCTCACCCGCGAGAGCACGCGCACCATCGACCGCACCGGCGGCACCATGCTGCACACCTCGCGGCTCGACCCACAGCGGGTCCGGGAAGACCGCCTGCCACCCCACCTGCTCGCCGACGCCGAGCGCTACCGCCGCGAGGACGGCCGCTTCGACCTCGTGCCGGTGGTGCTCGCGAACCTCGAGCGGCTCGGCATCGACTGTTTGATCGTCATCGGCGGCGACGGCACCCTCGGCGCCACGCCGCGCCTGGCGGCCGAGGGGATGCCGCTCATCGCCATCCCCAAGACCATGGACAACGACGTCCCCGGCAGCGAGTACTGCCTCGGCTTCTCGACCGCCATCACCCGTGCCAAGGACCTCGTCACCCGCCAGCGCACCACCCTCGGCAGCCACGAACGCGTCGGCGTCTTCCGCATCTTCGGCCGCGACTCGGGGTTCACCGCGCTGCACACCGGCTACGTCACCTCCGGGCGCTGTGTCATCCCCGAGCACCCCTTCGACATCGACCGGCTCTGCCAGCTCATGCTCAGCGACAAGGAGAGCAACCCGAGCCGCTACGCCTTCGTGATCGCCGCCGAGGGGGCCACGTGGGAGGGACGCGACGAGTCCCGCGAGGTGGCCCGCGACGCCGACGGCCGCCGCCACCACCCCGACATCGGCCAGGCTCTCGCCGCCGAGCTGCGGCGCCGCACGGGGCAGGAGACGATGCACAGCGACCTGACCTACGACCTGCGCAGCGGCAACCCCGACGCCCTCGACCAGACGGTCGCCACCACGTTCGCCAACGTCGCCCTCGACCTCATCGGCGACGGCATCACCGGTCGCATGGTGGCCGTGCAGGGCGGCTGCTACGCCCACGTCGACCTGCCGGCCCGCGAGCGGGGAGGCCGACAGGTCGACGTGCCGAGCCTCTACGACGTCGAGCGCTACCGCCCGCGTTATGCGGGGAAGCTCGGGGCGCCGATGTTGCTCAGCTAGTTCACCGCAGCGCTCGAACGCTTAGTGGATCGCGCCGCAATCGGCGGCGTGGGCAAGCGAGGCACCAAGCGTTTGGGCGTTACGGTGAACTGGGTTGGTCTGCCACCCCTCTCACCCCTCCCCCTCTCTCCTCTCGCCGGGGAGAGAGGGGTCCAGAGTTCAACGGGCAGTTGTGGGCCGCCTCGCCGGGGAGAGAGGGTCCCGAACAAGGCGGGGGATCGCTACTCGGCGAGCTCGTCGATGGGGCCCGGTAGCTCGCCGCGGCTCGGCACCGTGCCGTCCGGGCGTCGCCAGTGGTCGCGCTGGCGGCGGAAGGGGAGCGTGAGCAGGAACGCCAGGCGCTGGTCCGCGGCAGTCGCGTGGGCGGGCACGCCGACCTCGATCGCCCGTTGCGGCACGTTGAGCCGCAACGTGCGGTGGAGGCGGTCCCAGAGGCTCAGCACGACGCTGTAGTTCGAGCTCGCCTCGCGCTCCACCTGCGAGTGGTGGATGCCGTGCATGCGCGGCGTGACGAGGAGCCGCGCGAGGCCGCGCTCGAGGGTGAGCGGCAGGCGGAGGTTGCTGTGGTGGAAGAGCGTGCCCGCCTGGAAGCACGCCTCGTAGACCCAGAACGCGGCGGGCGACGGTGCGATCACGACGACCTGGGCGACGCGAAACGCCGCCGAGAGCGCCACCTCGCCGAAGTGGAAGCGCAGCGCCGTCGAGAGGTCGAGGTCGAGGTCGACGTGGTGGACGTTGTGGAACCGCCAGAGGACCGGCAGGCGGTGGTTGGCGCGGTGCCACCAGTAGAAGCTCAAGTCGAGCAGGGCGAAGGCGAGGGCGCCTTCCACGAGCGCCGGCAGGCGCAGCCAGTCGAGCAGGCCGAGCGAGGCCCCGGCGGGGCGCATCAGGAGCTTGAGCACGAGCGGCCGTACGGCGCCGGCGGCGACGAGCAGCACCATGGCCGCGAGGATGACGTTGACGAGGAGCCGGGCGAGGAGCGCCGCGCGCGGGTGCCGCAACGGCCAGCGGCGCTCGGCGAGGAAGAGGAGCAGCGCCCCGGTGGCGAGCGCGAGCGGCAGCCAGATCAGCACGGCGCCTCCGGCGCGGGCCGTTGCGATGCACCCTCCACCGGCGTGTCCCCCGCGACCGCGGGGGCGGCGGCCGCTCAGCGGGCTCGCGGGCGCCAGCGCGCCAACGGCGCGGCGAGCGTCACGGCGTGGTGCGTCATGCCGATGCCGCGGCCTCGCGCGGCCGCAGCCGCAAGGTCCAGTCGGCGAGCGCGACCAGCAGCCGGCCGACGAACGCGCGGGTCTTCTCGTCGACGAGGCGCCCTTCGGCGTCGAACTTCTCCGCCGCGCGGTAGACGAGGACCTCCGGCTGCAGGAGCGCCGGCGTCTGCGTGAACACGAACGAGAGCCGGAGCTGCGCCTGCGCCCGCGCGGTGCCCGTGATTCCCGGGCTGGCGCCGAAGATCGCCGCCGGCTTGCCGTTCAGCACCGAGCTGCGCGGCGGTCGGGAGGCCCAGTCGATCGCGTTCTTGAGCACCCCCGGCACGCCATGGTTGTATTCGGGGGTGGCGACCAGCAGGGCGTCCGCCTCGCCGATCGCGCGGCGCAGCGCCTCGACCGGCTCGGGGGTGCCCGCGTCTTCGACGTCCTGGTTGTAGAGCGGGATCTCCGCCAGGCGCTCGAAGGCGCGGATCTCCATCCCCGCCGGCCGGAGCTCCACCGCGGCGCGGAGCAGGGCGCGGTTGTAGGACCGCTGGCGCAAGCTGCCGGCGATGCCGCAGACGAGCAGTGGAGGATCGGCGGATGCCTCCGGCGGGCTCACGGACGCATCCTACGCCCTCGGCCTGTCCTGTCGGCGTGACCGCACCATCGGGAAAATGCCCGCCCGCGTCCGTCTAAATGAAGTGATGGCAAGAGCAAAGGCGAGACGCGGGGCGGAGCCGGCGCGCGCCCTGATGCCGATGCCCCAGCCGGGGGCCTACCGCAGCGAGCCCGCCTACCGGAGCCTCCGCGGCTACGCCATCGACCCCAGCCTCGCGCAGCGGCTGGAGACGGCACCGGTCTCCGCGATCACCTTCAAGGTGCCGTGGGAGCAATTCGAGCGCCCGGGCCCGGTCGGCGAGTACCTCGAGGTCATCGACTACGACCCCGCGACCCGCTGCTTCTACGAGGCCGTCGACCTCGACGACCCGCAGCTGCTGGCGCAGGACGGGCTGCCGCCGTCGGAAGGGACGCCGCAGTTCCACCAGCAGATGGTCTACGCGGTTGCGTCGTTGACCATCCACAACTTCGAGCGTGCGCTGGGACGGAAGATCTTCTGGGCCCACGGTCCGCCGCCGGCGGGTGCGCGCGCCGAAAACGACTCCCACTACGTGCAGCGGTTGCGCATCTATCCGCACGCGTTGCGCGACGCCAATGCCTACTACAGCCCGCCGAAGAAGGCCCTCCTCTTCGGCTACTTCCCGGCCTCCACCGACGACCCCGGAGAGCACTTGCCGGGAGGCATGGTGTTCACCTGCCTGTCGCACGACGTGGTGGCGCACGAGATCACCCACGCCCTGCTCGACGGGCTGCACCCGCACTTCATCGACGCCTCGAATCACGACGTCCTCGCCTTCCACGAGGCGTTCGCCGACATCGTCGCGCTCTTCCAGCACTTCACCTTCCCGGAGATCCTCCGCCACCAGATCGCGCGCACGCGGGGCGACATCCGCCGGCACCAGAGCCTGCTCGGCGAGCTCGCCGGCGAGTTCGGCCGCTCGAGCGGCATGCACAGCGCGCTGCGCGACGCGATCGGACATCGCGACCGCAAGACCCGCGAGTGGAAGCCGCGCGAGCCCGACCCTCGCGACTACAAGAACCTCTCGGAGCCGCACGATCGGGGCGCCATCCTGGTGGCGGCCATCTTCGACGCCTTCCTCTCGATCTACGAGTCGCGGGTGGCGGGGGTGCTGCGCCTCGCCACCGGCGGCAGCGGCGTGCTGCCCGAGGGGGCGATCCACCCCGACCTCGTCGAGCAGCTCGCCACGGCGGCCACCAAGTCGGCGTCGCACGTGCTGGCGATGTGCGTCCGTGCGCTCGACTACTGCCCGCCGGTCGACATCACCTTCGGCGAATACCTGCGCGCCATCATCACTGCCGACTGCGACCTCGTGCGCGACGACGACCTCGGCTACCGGGTGGCGTTCGTCGAGGCCTTTCGGCGGCGCGGCATCTACCCGCGCGACCTGCGGACGCTGTCGGCCGAGAGCCTGCGCTGGGCGGGCCCCGGCAACGACGAGCGCCGGCCTTCTCCCAAGCTCCTCGAGGGCCTCCCCTCGCTGCGGAAGTTCGCCGCCGAGCACTCGCACACCCACGGGCGTCAGGCCCTGTTCGAGCTCGAGCGCGAGATGCGGCGCGCCATGCACGCCTGGCTCCTGCAGCGGCTCGCCGGCCCCGGCGGAGGCAAGGACGCCCAGTTCCTCGGGCTCGAGCGCGGCCAGCGCTTCGAGGTGCACGCGTTGCGGGTCGCCAACCGGGTCGGCCCCGACGGCAACCTCCTGCGCCAGGTGATCATCGAGATCCTCCAGTCGCGCACCGAGCGCCTGGTCGCCGGCGACCGGAAGAGCAAGAAGATCGAGGTGCAGGGCGGCTGCACCCTCGTCGCCAACCTCGAGACCCTCCAGATCTCCTACTGCATCCGCAAGAGCGCCACGAGCCGGACGCGGCTCGAGCGGCAGCGCGCCTTCCTGGCGGGCGCCGGCTCGCTCTTCTCGACCTACTTCGCGAGCCCCAAGGCCAAGGAACCCGTGGCGCGCCTCCACCGCGGGCAAGGCTGATGCCTCGGAGAGACTAGATGCAAGTCCGCGCGCGCATGTACCGCCAGGGGCTCGGCGACTGCCACCTGCTCACCTTCGGGAGCGGCGCCAACGCGCGCCACATCCTCATCGACTGCGGCACGCTCGGCTCGACGACCACGGGCGTCGCCATGAGCGACGTGGCCGACGACATCGCCGCCACCACCGGTGGGGCGCTCGACCTTCTCGTCGTCACCCACGAGCACCAGGACCACGTCTCGGGCTTCCGCAGTGAGAAGGAAACCTTCGCCGACATCGACGTCGAGCGGGTGTGGATGGCGTGGACCGAGGACTCCAGCGACTCGACGGCGAAGGGGCTCAAGAAGTACAAGGGGGACCTGGTCAAGGCGGCCCGCCTGGCGGCGGCGGCCCTCGAGGGGGCCGGCGGCGAAGCCGGCGACGAGCGCGACGACCGCGAGGCGCTCGCCGCCGGGATCCGGCGCGTGCTCGACTTCGTCGGCAACGAGGACGATGCGCGCGGCAAGCTCGGCGAGGCGGCGCTCGGGGCCTTCGCCAAGACGGTCAACGAGGCGATGACCTGGTGCATGCGCAAGGGAAACCAGCGTACGGAGTTCCTGCGCCCCGGCGGCAAGGCTCTCGAGCCCGACTGGCTGCCGGGGGTGAGGATCTACGTGCTCGGCCCGCCGCGCGATCCCAAGAAGATCGGCAACATGGGAGAGCACGGCGACCCGGAGCTCTACGAGCTCGCGGCGCGCCAGGCCGGGGACCTCGCGACGAGCCTGGGCTTCTTTGGCGCCGACGAGCCTTTCGACGCGTTCTTCGCCAAGGCCGGCCCGGAGGAGCGTGCCGAGCTGTCGCGGGTGATCCCCTTCGATGCCCGCTACCGCATCGAGACGCGCCACCCGCAGGTGCGCCGCGACTTCGCCGACTACTACAGCCGCGAGAACGCGTGGCGCCGCATCGACAACGACTGGCTCGCGGGCGCCTCCGACCTCGCGCTGCAGCTCGACAACCGGATCAACAACACCAGCCTGGCGCTCGCCTTCGAGATCATCGCCGACGGGCGGGTGCTGCTCTTCCCGGCGGACGCGCAGCTCGGCAACTGGCTCTCGTGGCACGACCCGGGAATGGTGTGGAAGGTGAAGAAGGCCGGGGGCGGGACGCAGGAGGTGCGGGCTCCCGACCTCTTGCGACGCACCGTCCTCTACAAGGTGGGCCACCACGCGAGCCACAACGCCACCCTCGAGGCCCACGGTCTCGAGCTCATGGGGCACGAGGAGCTGATGGCGTTCATCCCAGTCGACCGCTCCGTCGCCACCAACAAAGAGTGGGACATGCCGGCGCGTCCCCTCTTCCGGCGGCTGATCGAGAAGACGTCGGGCCGGGTGGTGCGCTCCGACACCGGCTGGCCGGCACGCCGGGATCCCGACTTCGGCTCCCTCTTCCCGCCGGCGGACTGGACGCGCTTCGAGAGCGCCCAGGGGAAGGCCGAGAAGAAGCGGAAGAACAAGGCCCGGGTGACGATCGGCGAGCTCCACGTGGACTGGGAGCTCGAGACCACCTAGCCCGCCGAAACTGGACGGATTCGATCGCGGCCGCCGCGCGCTTCGAGCCGCGCGGCACGCGCGTTGCGATCTCCCCTTGCCGACACGCCATCTCGGACGGGCCCGACGGGCCTGAGCCGTCCGGGCGGACCCGGCAAAACGAGGGGACGACGCATGGACTACCGCCGCCAGAGAGCACTGCAGGGCTTCCCGCCAGGGGCCCAGATCCGTTGTCTCGCAAGGCCGGAGCCCGCCTCACCGAACGGCCGGCTCTGGGGTCGGGCGACGTGGAGCGACGACGTCCGTGGCGCCGTGGACATCTGCAGGCCGCCGGTTGTCGAGCGGTCGCCCGGTCCCAGGCGCGGATTCGCGGTCCAGACCCCGGACTGGTTCCTGGCCGGGGCATAGAGCCATGCGACTCCTGCGCGACGCCCCCATCGCTCGAAAGGTGACCTTCGTCAGCATGCTGACGACCTTGCTGGCGCTGGTCATCTGCGGCGGAGTCTTCGTGATCGAGGAGTGGGTCGCCTTCCGGGGCGAAGAAGTGGAGAAGCTCTCGACCATCGGCTCGCTGGTCGCCACCGACAGCGCCGTGGCGCTCCTATTCGACGATGCGCAGTCGGCCGCGCTCACCCTGCGATCGCTGGTGCCCCAGCACCAGATCGTCGGGGCGGCCCTCTACGACCGTGAGGGGCGTGTCGTCGCGACCTACCAGTCGCCCGCCAGCCATCGGAGATTCCGGGTTCCGGCTGAGATGCCGGATGGCCATCGCTTCGTCGGCGATCGGTTGCAATGGAGCGGTCCCGTGATGCACGGCGACGAGCGCCAGGGATCGCTCTACGTCGAGTCGGACCTCGTCGAGATGAGCGCCGCGCTCGTGAACTTCGCGTTGATCGTCGCCGGGGTCATGGCCGTGGCCGCCCTCTTCGCATTCCTGCTGGCGATGCGCCTCTGCACCACGATCTGCGGCCCCATCTCGGAGCTCGCCAGCGTGGTCGGCGTGGTCGCCGCGGAAGGCGACTACTCGGTGCGGGCCGTAAAGCGTGGGAACGACGAGCTCGGCCGACTCATCGATGGCTTCAACGACATGCTGGCGCAGATCCAGAGCCAGGCCTCGGCGCTGCAGGAGGGTCGCGAGCACCTGGAAACCCGCGTCGAGGAGCGCACGGCGGAGCTGCAGAACGAAATCGCCGAGCGCGTGCAGGCCGAGACCGAGCGCGACGAGATCCAGACGCAGCTCCTCCTCGCCTCGCGCCTCGGCGGGATGGCGGAGATCGCCACCAACGTGCTCCACAACGTCGGCAACGTGCTCAACAGCGTCAACGTCTCGGCCGGCCTGGTGGCGGAGAGCGTGGGCAAGTCGAAGGTGGCGGGGATCGGCCGCGCCGCGGCGCTGCTGCGCGAGCACGAGCACGATCTCGCGTCCTTCCTCGTCGGCGACGCGCGCGGCAGGCATCTCCCCGCCTACCTCGCCGAGCTCGCCGAGCACCTCGAGGGCGAGCGCCGTACGACCGTCCGGGAGCTCGACTCGCTGCGCGCCAACATCGACCACGTCAAGGAGATCGTGGCGATGCAGCAGAGCTACACCAAGGTCTCGGGCCTCAAGGAGCGGGTCGACGTCGTCGACCTCGTGGAGGACAGCCTGCGCATGAACTCCGGCGCCCTCTCCCGGCACGGCGTGGAGCTCGAGCGCGACTTCTCGGCGGTGCCCGAGCTCGAGCTCGAGAAGCACAAGGTGCTGCAGATCCTCGTCAACCTGGTGCGCAACGCGAAATACGCCTGCGACGAGTCCGGACGACCGGACAAGCGGGTCACCCTGCGGGTGACCAACGGCAACGACCGGGTCCGCGTGTCGGTGATCGACAACGGCGTCGGCATCCCTCCCGAGAACCTCAACCGCATTTTCAATCACGGCTTCACCACCCGGGAGCTCGGGCACGGCTTCGGCCTGCACAGCGGCGCGCTCGCCGCGCGCGAGCTCGGCGGCTCGCTGACCGTCCAGAGTGCCGGCGTCGGTCTCGGCGCCGCCTTCCACCTCGACCTTCCCGTGCAACCGATCGGAGTCAACGTATGAGCCTCGCCATCGACTGCAACCGCCGGGTGCTGGTGATCGACGACAACCACAGCATCCACGAGGACTTCCGCAAGATCCTCACCCTCGCGCCACGCACCGCCCCGGGCCTCGCGGCGGCCGAGGCCGCCCTCTTCGGCGCCCCCGTGACCACGCCGCTGCTCCCCCCGGACTTCGTGGTCGATTCCGCGTTCCAGGGCGAGGAAGGGCTGGGCCTCCTTGCCAAGGCGCGCGCCGAGGGCCGGCCCTACGCGGTGGCGTTCGTCGACGTGCGCATGCCGCCAGGCTGGGACGGGGTCGAGACCACCGCCAGGATCTGGGAGGCCGATCCCGACGTGCAGATCGTCATCTGCACCGCCTACTCGGACTACTCGTGGGACGAGATGCTCGACAAGCTCGGGCGCTCCGATCGCCTGGTCATCCTGAAGAAGCCCTTCGACAACATCGAGGTGCTGCAGATGGCCAACGCGCTGACGGAGAAGTGGCGGCTGACGGCGGAGTCGAGATGCCACCTCCATGACCTCGAGCGCATGGTGACCGAGCGGACGTGCGAGCTCGAGGCAGCCACCGAACGGGCCAACGAGATGGCGGCGGCGGCGCTCGTCGCCAGCAAGGCGAAGAGCCAGTTTCTCGCCAACATGAGCCACGAGGTCCGCACGCCGATGAACGGCATCATCGGCATCACGGGTCTGCTGCTCGGCACGGCGGTCACCGGGGAGCAGCGGGAGTACCTGCAGATGGTCCGCGACTCCGCGGACCACCTGCTGGAGGTGGTCAACGGCATCCTCGATTTCTCGAAGATCGAGGCCGGGAAGATGGAGCTCGAGGCCCGGCCCTTCGCGCCGCGCGAGCTGGTGGGCGACGCCGTGCGCGGCCTCTCGGTACAGGCCCTGGCGAAGGGGCTGGAGCTCGCCTGCCACGTCGCCGAAGACGTTCCGGGGCGCCTCGTCGGTGACGATGGGCGCCTGCGGCAGATCCTCCTCAACCTCGTCGGCAACGCCATCAAGTTCACGGAACGCGGCCAGGTGGTGGTCGAGGTGACCCAGCAGGACGAAGGCGACGGCGAGGTCACCCTTCACGCCGCCGTCCGGGATACCGGCATCGGCATCGCCGCCGACCGCCATGCGGCGATCTTCGAGGCCTTCACCCAGGCCGACGGATCGATGACGCGCCGATACGAGGGGACCGGCCTGGGCCTCGCCATCTCGTCCCAGCTCGCGGCCCTCATGGGCGGGCGCATGTGGCTGGAGAGCGTCCCCGGCGAGGGCAGCGCCTTCCACTTCACGGTCCGCTGCGGGCGGGCCGGTGATGCGGAGACATGCGCCGAGAGCACCGAGCGGCCCGCAGCGGCGAGTGGCGCAGCGCCGGGCCGGTTGCGCGTCCTCATCGCCGAGGACAACGCGATCAACCGGCGGGTCGTCACCACCATGCTCGAGAACGCGGGCCACGAGGTCCTCGTCGTGGCGAACGGCGAGGACGCGGTGGAGGCGGTGCGGCGCGAGGCGCCCGACCTCGTCCTGATGGACGTGCAGATGCCGGTGATGGACGGGCTCGAGGCGACGGCGCAGATCCGCCTCGCCGAGCGGATCGCCGGCCGGCGCCGGGTGCCGGTGGTGGCCCTCACCGCGCATGCGGTGCGGGGTGATCGGGAGACCTGCCTGCGGGCCGGCATGGACGAGTACCTCTCGAAGCCCGTGCGCGCCGAGGAGCTGCTCGCGGCGCTCCAGAGGCTCTGCCCGGCAGCCGCCGGGACGCGCATCGCCCTGCCGGTGGCACCGGCCGCACTCTCCTTCGACCCCGGGTACTTCCTCGACTGGGTCGCCGGCGACCACGAGCTGCAGTCCGAGCTGATCGGGCTCCTCCGCCAGGAGTCCGCCCAATTGCTCGCCGAGATGAATCGCTGCCTCGCGGCCGGCGACGCAACGGGCGTCGAACGGGGCGCGCACACCCTTCGCGGGGCGGTCGGCAACTTCGGAGCGGCGGAGGCCTCGCAGGCCGCGCGCGCCGTCGAGATGGCGGCACGGGACGGCAAGCTCGAGGTGGCGGCACTGCACTTCGCCGAGCTCGAGCACGAGATGGAACGCCTCGAGCGCGACCTCGCGGCCCTCGTTCCGGAGCCCGTGGGGGTCGCGCCGGGCCACCTCTTCCCCGTCGTCCACGTCGTATCGACCGTCGCCCCGTTTGCGGCCCGGGCCGCGGCGGCCTAGCGCGCCGGGGCCGGGCCGCGACCGATCCTCCTGGCCGGACTGGGGGATAATCGCGGGGGCACGATGAGCGAACCCGACGACGCGCCCGAGACCGGGGCGGTCGAGGCTCCCGCCGCGGCGGACCTCGACGCCACCGTCGTCTCCAGGCCCGCCGGGATCGAGGGCGTCGAGACCCGCGTCGCGACGCTCGTCGTCCTGCAGGGCGCAGAGATCGGCCGCCACTATCCCCTGCGCCGCAACAAGGTCGTCCTCGGCCGCGGCGAGAAGGCGGACGTCCTCATCCCGCACAGGTCGATCTCGCGCGCCCACGCGCAGATCGAGGCGCTGCGCATCGGCACCGACACCCTCTTCCGGCTCACCGACCTCGGCAGCACCAACCACATCTTCGTCAACGGCCGCCGGGCGGAGAGCCACATGCTGGCCGACGGCGACAAGATCCAGCTGGGCGGTGAGGTGGTGCTCAAGTTCGAGCTGCAGGACGCCATCGACGCCAAGTTCCACGCCGAGGTGCGCAGCCGCATCGCCTACGACGACCTCACCGGCCTGCTCACCTACGAGTCCTTCCGCGCCGCCTTCGAGTGGGAGCTGCAACGCGCTCCCGCCCCCGCCAAGGGGTGCGGCCTGGTGATGATGGACCTCGACGACTTCAAGAGGATCAACGACACCTACGGCCACCTCGCCGGCTCCTCCGTGCTGCGCGTGGTGGGAGAGCTGATCCGCAGCCGGCTGCGGCAGTTCGACGTCGCCTCTCGATACGGCGGGGAGGAGTTCGTCGCCTACTTGCCGGAGACCGAGGTCGAGGAGGGGTTCACCGCCGCCGACCGCCTGCGACGTCTCATCGGCGAGCACCATTTCCTGCACGGCGACCATGCCATGCGCATCACCATCTCGATGGGGCTGTCGCACTTCCCGGAAGAGGGGAACGACGCGGAGACGCTCGTCCAGCTCGCCGACGAGCGCCTCTACCGCGCCAAACGCGCGGGGAAGAACCAGGTGATCGGGCCCTAGACGTGGGCCCGCGCCATCGGAGCGCCGCGCTCAGCCGGTGCGCACGAAGTCGATGAAGCCGCGCTCGACGTTGGTGTCGACGAGCTTGACGCGCAGCTCGTTGCCCACCCGCAGGCCGTCGGCGCCGTGCACCAGCTTCCCCTCGACCGGCGGCTTGAAGACCCGCACCCACGTCCCCTTGTCGGATGCGCCGGTGACGACGGCGTCGAAGCGGTCGCCGACCCGGTTCTCGAGCAGCAGCGCCGCCGCCGACTTGCGGACCTGGCGCTCGACCTTGTTGGCGGCGTCCTCCTGTTGCGTGCAGTGCTGCGCCAGCGCGGCGAGCTCGCCGGCGGGGTAGGGGGTCTTCTCTCCGGCGAGCACCGCCTTCAGGAGGCGCTGCGTGACGAGATCCGGGAAGCGCCGGTTGGGTGCCGTCGAGTGGGTGTAGTCGCGCACGGCGAGTCCGAAGTGGCCCGGAGGGTCGGTGCCCGGCGCCTCGACGACGTATTCGCCGGCGCCCATGAGCTTGACGATCACCAGCGACAGGTCGGGGAAGCGGAGCGGGTCGGCCTGGCGCCGCGCGACGAGGAAGCGCTGCAACGCCTTGGAGTCCGGCTCGGCGGGCAGGCGGTATTCGTGTTCTGCCGCCACCTCGACGATGCGCTGCCAGCGCTCCGGCGAGCGCACGACGCGGCGCAGCGAGGCGACGCCCCGCTCCTCGAGGAAGCGCGCCGTGGCGCCGTTGGCGCCGATCATGAAGTCCTCGATGAGCTGCTTGGCGCGGTTGGGCCTCTCCTCGCGCAGGTCGGCGATCGCTTCGCCCTGGAACACCGGCCGCGCCTCGATCGTCTCCAGGTCGAGAGCGCCTTGCGCGTACCGTTCGCGGCGCATCTCCTGCGCGACGCGGTCCTGCAGACGCAGGTTGTCACCGAGGTGGGGCACGGCGGCGGCGGCCTCCGGCAGCGGCCCCCCGCCCTCCAGCCAGTTTGCGACCGCGTCGTAGGCGAGCTTGGCGTGATTGCGCACCCGGGCGCGGGCGACCGACGAGCGCTCGACGAGGCCGTCGCGGACGACGAGCTCGACCACCACCGCCAGGCGGTCGCCGTCGGGGTTGAGCGAGGTGAGGTCGGTCGACAGCCGCTCCGGCAGCATCGGGAAGATGGCGGCGCCGGTGTAGACGGACGTCGTGTTGTGGCGCGCGTGGTCGTCGACGGGCGAGCCCTTGGCGACGCGCGAGTCGACGTCGGCGACGGCCACCAGCACGCGCGCCGCACCGTCGGCGAGCGCTTCGGCAACGGTGAGCTGGTCGAGGTCGCGCGAGTCGTCGTTGTCGATCGAGCACCAGGCGAGCGCGGTCAGGTCGGCGAGCGAGCCGCGCGCCTTCGGCTCCTTGCCCATCGCCTCCACCTGGCGCATCGCCTCGGCGTCGAATTCGGGCAGCAGGCCGTGGTCGAGCATCACCCGCCGCGCGATCTGGGTGAGGTCGGAGCGGTGGTGGTCGGGGCGGGGTCGCATGTCGGATGATCCTACAGGCTCGGCTAGACTTCTCGCGCGCATGAGCAACCCCTTCATGGCCCGCGCCATCGAGCTGTCCATCGCCAACGTCGACGCCGGTGGCGGGCCTTTCGCGGCGTTGGTGGTCAAGGACGGCGAGGTGATCGCCGAGGGCACCAACCGCGTCACCGCCACCAACGACCCGACGGCCCACGCCGAGGTGGTGGCGATCCGCGAGGCGTGCCGCGAGCTCGGCACCTTCCAGCTCGACGGCTGCGACGTCTACACGAGCTGCGAGCCCTGCCCGATGTGCCTCGGCGCGCTCTACTGGGCGCGACCGGCCCGCATCTTCTTCGGCAACACCGCCACCGACGCCGCGGCGGTGGGGTTCGACGACTCCGACATCTACGCCCAGCTGCGGCTGCCGCACCGGGAGCGCCGCATCCCGATGATCCAGCTCATGCGTGACGAGGCGCAGGCAGCCTTCCGCGCCTGGCGCGACAAGGGCGACAAGGTCTCCTACTGATGGGTCTGATCGGCAAGCCGGTGCCGCGCAAGGAAGGGCCGGAGAAGGTCACCGGCGCGGCGCGCTACGTCGACGATCTCAGCCGTCCCGGGATGCTGCACGGCACCACCGTGCGCAGCCCGGTCGCGCGCGGGCGGATCCGCGGCATCCGCTTCGGCGAGGGCATCCCCTGGGAGGAGATCGTCGTCGTCACCGCGAAGGACATCCCGGGGAAGAACTGCATCACGCTCATCCTCGAGGACCAGCCCTGCCTCGCCGACGGCGTCGTCAACCACCCCGAGGAGCCGGTGCTCCTGCTCGCACACCCGGACCGCTACCTGCTCGAGGAGGCGCGGCGCGCGGTGACGCTCGATGTCGAGCCGCTGTCGGCGGTGTTCGACCTCGAGGAGTCGCTGCGCGGCGACCAGGTCATCTGGGGCGCCGACAACGTCTTCAAGTCGTACCTCGTCGAGCACGGTGAGGTGGAGAGTGCGTGGGCCGGGGCACACCTCGTCCTCGAGCGCGAATACACGACGGGTGCCCAGGAGCAGCTCTACATCGAGCCGCAGGGGATGATCGCCGAGGCGAGCCCGGAGGCGGGCGTCACGGTGTGGGGCTCGCTGCAGTGCCCCTACTACGTGCACAAGGCGCTGGTGCCGCTTTTCGCGCTCCCCAAGGACAAGGTGCGCGTCGTGCAGACCGAAACCGGCGGCGGCTTCGGCGGGAAAGAGGAGTACCCGTCGATGATCGCCGCCCACGCCGCGCTCCTCTCGTGGAAGGCGGGCAAGGCGGTCAAGATGGTCTACGACCGCGCCGAGGACATGGTGGCGACCACCAAGCGCCACCCGTCGCGCACGCGGATCCGTTCGGCGACCACCCGCGACGGCAAGCTGCTCGCCCTCGACGTCGACTTCGCCATCGACGGCGGCGCCTACGCCACGCTCTCGTCGGTGGTGCTCTCGCGCGGCACCATCCACGCCGCAGGCCCCTACGACTGCCCCAACGTGCGCGTGCGCGCCCGCGCCGTCGCCACCAACGCGCCGCCGCACGGCGCCTTCCGCGGCTTCGGCGCCCCGCAGAGCATCTTCGCCATGGAGAGCCACCTCGACGAGGTCGCCGATGCCCTCGGCATCGCCCCCGACGAGGTGCGGCGGCGGAACTTCATCCGCAAGGGCGGCACCCTCGCCGTCGGCCAGGTGATTCACGAGGAGGTCGACCTGCCGGCGCTCCTCGAGCACGCCTTCGCCGCCACCGGCTACCGCGAGAAACGCGAGCGCTTCGCGCGCCAGCGCCGTGAGAACCGCGAGAGCCCCGAGAACGGAGCGCGCCGCGTCCAGAAGGGCATCGGCTTCGCCTCGTTCATGCACGGCGCCGGCTTCACCGGCTCGGGCGAGGAGTACCTCGCTTCGATCGTCGGCGTCGACGCCGGCGCCGAGGGACGCGTGCGGGTGCGCGTCGCCAGCACCGAGATCGGCCAGGGGACGAACACCATCCTGGCGCAGATCGTCGCCGAGGCGCTCGGCCTCGACTACGACGACGTCGACTGCGCGCAGCCCGACACCGCCAACGTCCCCAACAGCGGTCCGACGGTCGCCTCGCGCACGACGATGGTCGTCGGCAAGCTGGTGGAGAAGGCGGCCCTCGGCCTGAAGCAGAAGCTCCTCGACGCCGGCCTGCTGGCGGCGGCGGGCACCGCCGACGACTTCCGCGCCGCCTGCCGCGCCTGGCACGAGCGCCACGGTGCCCTCGAGTCGGTCGTGCAGTACCAGCCGCCTCCGGGGATCAAGTGGGACGACGAGAAATACCAGGGCGACGCGTACGGGGCCTACGCCTGGGCCGTGTACGTCGCCGAGGTGTCGGTCGACACCCTGACCTGCGAGACGACGGTCGACGACTTCTATGCGTTGCAGGAGGTGGGACGCGTGATCCACCCGGTGCTCGCCGCCGGCCAGATCGAGGGCGGCGTGGCGCAGGGGATCGGCTGGGCGCTCTACGAGGACGTCGTCTGGCGCGAGGGGCGCATGGTCAACGCCCAGATGACGAACTACATCATCCCCACGGCGGCCGACGTGCCGCCGATCCGCGTCGCCTTCGCCGAGGTGCCGTACGCCGGCGGGCCGGGCGGCGCCAAGGGGATCGGCGAGCTGCCGATGGACGGACCGGCGCCGGCGATCGCCAACGCCATCGCGCAGGCGACCGGCGTGCGGCTGCGGTCGATCCCGGTGACGCCCGAGGTGTTGATGGACGCGCTCGCCGCGGCGCGCGGTCAGGACGAGGCGCCAGTGGCCGTCGGTGGGCCCCAGCTTTGACCACACCGTCGTCGCTCCGCCTGACGGTCAACGGTCGCGAGGTCGAGGTCGTGGCGCACTCCATGGCGCGCCTGCTCGACGTGCTCCGCGAGGCGCTGGGTCTGACGGGCACCAAGGAAGGCTGCGGAGAGGGCGAGTGCGGCGCCTGTTCGGTGATCCTCGACGGCGAGCTCGTCAACAGCTGTCTGGTGCCGGCGGCGCAGGCGGCGGGGTGCGCAGTCACCACGGTCGAGGGGCTCGCGCGCGACGGCGTGCTGCACCCGGTGCAGCGCGCCTTCGTCGACCACGGCGGCGCGCAGTGCGGCATCTGCACGCCGGGCATGGTGATGGCGGCCGTGTCGCTGCTGGCGAAGACGCCGCGGCCGAGCGAGGCGGAGATCCGCACCGGCCTCGCCGGCAACCTCTGCCGGTGCACCGGCTACATGAAGATCTTCGACGCCGTCGCCGCGGCGGCGACGGGCACCTCGGGCGACGATGCGGTCTGACATCCCCGCCTACGAGCTGGCGACGCCACGCGACCTCGCGGCCGCCCTGGCGCTCGTCGCCGGCGACCACCGGCCGTTCGCCGGCGGCACCGACTTGATGGTGCTCCTCGAGGCGGGCAAGCTGCCGCACCGGCGCTGGGCGAGCCTCTGGCACCTGCCCGAGCTGCACGGCATCGAGGAGACGGCTAGCGGGGTGCGGCTCGGCTCGCTCACCACCTATGGGCAGGTGCAACGCAACGCGACCCTGCGTCGCGAGTACCCCCTCCTCTGCCAGGCGGCCGCGGAGACGGGCGGCGTCGCCATCCAGAACCGCGGCACGCTCGGCGGCAACATCGCCAACGGGTCGCCGGCTGCCGACTCGCCGCCGGTGCTGCTCGTCTACGACGCCGAGCTCGAGCTCGTCTCCGCGGCCGGCACGCGGCGCATCCCCTACGCGGGTTTCCACCGCGGCTATCGCCAGATGGACCTGTCGCCCGGCGAGCTGATCCTCGCCATCCACCTGCCGCGCCGGCCGGCGGGCCGCTGGCGCGAGACGTACCGCAAGGTGGGCACCGG
>Ga0209382_10003807_pt1 | contig 20668 bp, 12 predicted proteins | sample SoiMetdeltSBSDD5_FD_187599 | JGI IMG/M metagenome (GOLD analysis project Ga0209382, IMG submission 187599) | Bulk soil microbial communities from a Populus tree surrounding site in Tennessee, USA - Soil MetaG P. deltoides SBSDD5 (SPAdes) (version 2) | ecosystem: Environmental > Terrestrial >... | reverse complement strand
GCGGCTGGCGGCGCGACCAGACCTGGATTGACGAAGTCGGCAGAGTCACCCCGGAAGACGTCAACCGCGTCAGCAAAAAGTACCTCAAGAATTTCCACTTCGCGGTCATGGGCGACAGGCGCCAGTTCGATCGTGAACTGTTCATAAGCAGGTAGGGCGCTTTTTCAATGTCGGAGCGGGTATGAATAGAAATGCCCTTCTCGCCATCATTCTACTTGGCTCGCTTTTGGCGACGGCACAGGCTCAGGCTACGGCGTCTTCAGCGGCGTTCCAAGACCCGGCTGAATCCGTTAAGTTCTATAATAAAGGTATTACACAGAGGGATGCCGGAGAGCTCCGGGCGGCGGCCGAATCTTTCAAGAAAGCGATTGAGATTAACCCTAATTGGCCCCTGGCGCATCTAGATTTGGGCGTGATTTACGCCCGGCTTAACGACTTTCCAGCCGCGATCAAGACTTTTACCAAGGCGATTGAACTTGATCCGAACTTTGCGGAAGCCCACTCCAACCTCGGGTCTGTCTATTTCATGACCGGCGCCAACGACGACGCCATCAAGTCGTTGCAGGAGGCCTTGCGCCTCAAACCCGATCTCGGCCCTGCCAGGCGGACGCTGGCTGCTGTTTATGAAAGAGTCGGGCGCAAAGAGGAGGCTGCGACGTTATTGAAGTCCGAGCGAACGCCGAACGACGCCAGACACTATTACATGCGCGGACTCGATGATGTGCGATTCGGAAACACCGAAGAGGCGCTGGGCGCCTTACGCAAAGCCGTCGAGCTTGACGCGAACTTCAGCGAAGCCCATGCGTTGATTGCGGAAATTTGTATGCGCCAGGAGCGCTACGCCGAAGCGATCCCGGCTTTCGAGCGTGTTCTGGCCTTGAAGGCTGAAGATGACGCGACGCTTTACAACCTGGGCTTCGTCTACTGGAAAGCCAACCGCTTTGAAGACAGCGCGGAGACGCTGCAGCGCGCTATCAAGATCAAACCGGACAACGCTCAGCTTTACGAGTTGTTGAGCCACGTCTACATTCGCTCCGAGAAGTACAAGGCGGCGAAGGAGGCTTTGAACACTCTGCTGCAACTCAGACCCGATGACGCCTCCGCCTATCAGCGACTCGCCGGGGTTCACTTCATGCTGAAACAGCCTGATGAAGGGGTCGCCGCGATGAGAGAAGTGATCAGGCTGAGACCGCGTGACGCCGAAGCCTATAAGACTTTGGGCTATCAGTTGATGAGCCTCGGGCGAAACAATGAAGCGGAAGAAGTTTTGCGACAGAGCCTGGCGCTGAACCCTGAAGACAAAGACGTTCGCAATACGCTGAAATCCGCGACCGACCGCCAAGCCGTCACGCCGGAACTGGCGAAATTGCAGAACAAAGTCAGAAGCAATCCGCGAGACGCGGAAGCCTGGGGGCAATTGGCAGACGCGTTGTACGACGCAGGCAGACACGAAGACGCCATCGCCGCTTTTCGCGAAGCGATCCGGCTGAAGCCGGACGACGCCGGGCTCCATTTCCATTTGGGACTCGCATTTTCGGAGATTCTTCGAACCGAAGAGGCGGCCGAGGCCTACAAAGAGACGCTTCGATTGAAGCCCGGCGACATAACCGGCTTGCTGAATCTGGGGATGGCCTATCTCAAGCTCCGCCGTTACGAAGACGCCATCGAGCCTCTGAAGGCAGTGATCAAACTCAAGCCGGACACGCCGACGGTTCAGCGTTACCTCGGTGACGCCTACTGGGAACTCGACCGGCTTGAGGAGGCCGCCGGGATGTATCGCAGATCGCTCAAGATCAAACCCGATCAGGCCGAAACGCGGTTTCGCCTGGGCGTGATCTATCTGAAGCAGGGCAACCGCGCGGCCGCCTCGGAGCAGCATCGAGAACTGATCAAGCTCGAACCTGACCTGGCCCAAAAACTTGCAGACAGGTTTAGGTGACGGCGCAATTCTCATCCCTCGAATGCGGGCGCCGGCTTTCGCGGGCTGAGGACGCGTAGTAGCGATTTAACTCGGCAGTCGATCAATTGTCGCTCGCGCAACATTTCATGAAATAAAACGCCCGTTCGCTCATCACAGCCAGGAGGCGCCTTGTGAGCTACCCGAATCGCGACGTCTTTCTCAGCAAAAACGAACAAGAGAACATCCGCAAAATGCTCGGCCCGGTAAAGACCGTCTCCGAATACCTTGGCAAAGCCGCAAAATATCTCAAAGAAGGCAAAGACCTGGCGAAGTCGCTCGTCGAGTCCGCGCCCTGGATCAAAGACGTGGCCGAGGCCGCCGGCGCCGCAACCCCCATCGTCGGCGTCGCCGTGAAGCTGGCGGAGAAATGGCTGGAGCAGACGCATCCTTACGAACTGGGCGCGGTCGCCTGTACGTTGGCCTATCAGGACGCGGCGCGAGAAGCGGTCGAACAGGTATGGACGTCGGCCGTCGGTTACCAGGACGCAATGAAAATCGACGACCGCGTGGCCGAGCGCATTCGCAGCCTACCGCCCGCCGAGGAGGCGGATTTAAGTTCTTTCTCGCGCGACACGGCGTTGCAACATGCGTTCGTGAGGCGCGCCGACGACATCCTCGGCGAATTGACGCAGGCCGCCGGCCTCGACGAAGAGCGGCGGATCCAAGTCTTTAACATCACGCACGAGCGATTCATCAGAAAGCTCGACCTGCTGCTTTCTGACAAGAAGACCGCGCCCAAATTCGCGCCGTTCAAAGAATGGACGGAGATGGACAGCGGAAGGCAGGCCGCGCTCGCCGCGCTGCAAATCCACGCCAAATACCAGCGCGACCAATACCTCTCCGAACCGCTCTTCAAACGCGAGCCTTACGCGCTCCAGCACATATATGTCTCGACCGAATGCGGCAAGCTGGCGTGGGGCGAAATTCGCGGCCCGCGCGACGCGCGTCGCGGCGAAGATTTAGCGCGCCCGGCGGAACGCTGCGACCCGTTCTCTGAATATCATGGAGGGCGGCATAACCTGCTCGACACGGTGATGGGCTACATCACCGACCGAAACTTCAAAGAGCCGATCGTGATCCAGGGCGTGGCAGGCGCGGGCAAATCGTCATTCACGCTGCGGCTGTGCGCCGAGCTCTGGGAAAAAGGTTGGCGCCCGCTGCGCATTCGTCTCAAGCGGTTGCGGCTCTCGTCCTCGCTGATCGACGCGCTCAACGAGGCAGTCGAATTGGCGGACGAAGACCGCCTGGCCGACCTGCCCGTCGCGCGCCCGAAAGATTTGCTGTTCGGCGGCGAGATTTTTAGAACGCCATACGGCGGCGATCACAGTCTGTGCCGGTACGTGTTGATCCTCGACGGCTGGGATGAGCTCGATCTGTCGGACAGCAGGCCCTTCCGCGAAAAAGTGGGCGAGATGTTGCGCGAGGTTCGGCGCGTCTTTCTCGATCCGCAGCGGGCGCCTCGCGTGCGCGTGGTAGTTACCGGACGCCCTTCGCCCGACGTCGTCGAAAGCAAATTCCTCAACGACGACACACCCGTGTTGACGATGCGCTCGATACGCCCGCAGCAGTTGCGCGAGTTCGTCGAGCGTTTGGACGACGCGCTCGGATCGGTTCCTCCCTATGTCGCGGTCGAAAATCCGGATGAATGGCGCGTCCCCCATCGACACACGCTGGACAAGGCGTTCGGCAAATATGAAGAGACTTTCAACGCCTCACTGCCCAAATACGATGAAGGTGGGAAAATCAAGGAGCCTGGCCGCGCGCCCAAGTCCAACAGTCTTGAGGTGCTCGGTCTGCCCCTGCTCGCCTACCTGACCATTCGCGTGATGGCTCAGACGGTCAGAAGCGGCGGCCCGCTGGAAAAGCAGCAGGCCGTCATCAACGAGATGGTCGAAAATCCGACGCTGCTCTACCGCAGTCTGATCGATTTGACCTGCGAAAAGGCGGGCAAGGCGGCCTTCGACGCGCATGACCGTGGTGACGAAGTGGGGCGCCAGTGGCGCGAGGTCGGGTGGAGTCTGCGCGAAAGACTGCGACGTACGGCGGCTGCGATGTCCGCGCTCGGCGTCGAACACATCTCGCGCGAAGAGTGGAAGCGCCGCGCGCTGCAAAATGAAACGGAGGAACGGGAGACGCAGACCGCCGAGGACCATCCGCTAGCCAGATTGATGATCAGCTTCTATTTCAAGGGCGGCCAGCCCGAACAGGGCTGCGAGTTCGCCCATAAATCGTTCCGCGAATACCTCTTTGCCGAACGCGTCGTGGAGACGTTGAAAGAATACGGCCGCCGGATGAACGAGAGGGAGTCTGAACGGCTGCCGGCGCGCGATTATTGGCGCGACTTTTCCCGCGAGGAAGATCGCCTACGTTATGATTTCTCGCGTGAACTGGCTTACCTGCTCGCGCCCCAATGGGTCGCGCCGAATGTCTGGGATCATTTACGGCATTTGATCGAGTGGGAGATTTCGCGCGCCGCGACCGCCGCGGACGCTTCGCCGAATGACAATCACCTCAGCGGATTGCCGACACAGGCTTTGAGTTTTGAGCGATGGAAATATGTGCGCGACGGGCTGGCCGATCTGTGGGAATGGTGGGGCGATTGCGCGCATTTGCGCCCGCAGGTCAGAACCGATCGCTGGAAGAAATCAGTCATCGAGCCGCCGTTTGTGGAGGAGTTAATTCGCTTGGCGGCCCCATTAACTGCGGAAGAGAATGAGGCGCTGCCACTAGAAAGCGCAACGAGCCTGGACGCGCATCTTGGCGATGCGCTCTGCCAAATTTGCGCGATGGTTCATTTTTATATCGCGGTGAATGAGGGCTTGGAACAGATCGATCCAGTGACGCTTGAATACGTAAAATCCGACAAGGGGCGGAAGTTCCAGCGACATGCAAAGCGTGATCAAATTGAACTTGTGCTTTTTGCTCCCGGCGGGGAGAATGTCAAGCAGGACCCCTTCAATCCGACTTTTAGGCACTACTTCGCGCGCATAAACAGCGCATTTGGCAGTCCGCTACGTGAGTTCCCAAGCAGAGCGTTTCTTAACGGCGTACACCTTTCTTATACGATCTTCTTTCTCTCAAACCTCGAAGCCGTGCGCCTCGATTCCGCAGACCTCTTCGGCGCGCACCTCGTTGGCTCGGGCCTTTTCCGCGCAAACCTTTCCCGCGCGAATCTCAATAACGCGAACCTTTCCCACGCGGACCTCGTCGACGCGCGCCTCGATTCTGCGAACCTCGACGGCGCGGACCTCAACTACGCGCGCCTCGACTACGCGAGTCTCTACAGCGCGGCTCTCTACCACGCGGATTTACGAAAGGCGATTGGATTGACACGTGAGCAGGTCGAATCGGCCTGGATTGATGAGGCGACAATCTTGCCTGAGGACCTGGAGAAGCTTAAATCAGAAATTCTGAAGCGACAGCGATTGCGCATAGAGCAGATCAATGAAATGGGGTCCCTCCCGCCAGGAGCGAAGGTTAAGGAGCCTGAAGAACAGAGAGAGTAATGAACGACGACTACCTCGATACGCCTCATCCCCGCAACACCTGCCACAAACTTGGCGAATGGTTGCGGCTCACGTGATCTCGATGCCGCCGAACAGCGCGGGCTTATGTCAATCTCCCGGTCAAACTGGCGATACTCGTCACCAGCTCATGTGGTTCAATAGGTTTGGGCAGGTGCAGCTGAAAGCCGGCGGCGAGGGAACTGGCGCTATCTTCACGGCCGGCGCGGGCCGTTATCGCTATGGCGGGCGCACTGCATCCACTGTCCCGCACGAGCTTGATCAAATCGTAACCGCTGCCGCCGGGCATCGCTATGTCGCAGATCAGGATATCAGGGCTCCAGGCGGTCAAGATCCTCATCGCCTCGTCTATGCAGTCGGCGGTCCGCACATCGGCCTTTCCCATACAGAGAATGGTCGCCAGCAGTTCTCGCATGTCGGCCTGATCGTCCACCACCAACGCGCGCAACCCGGAAAGCTTCGGCTCCAAAGCCGGACCGATGGTCTCCTGACCTGTCTCAGCCGTCGGAGGCGCCTCGCTCGGAAGCTCTTCCGGAAGCGGCGGTGGGAGCGTGATTTTGAAAGTCGAGCCTTTGCCTTCGCCGGCGCTCTCGACCCCGACAGTTCCGCCGTGCATCTCCACCAGGCTCTGCACAATGGCCAGGCCCAATCCCAATCCGCCGTGCTGTCTGGTAATGCTGCCATTGGCCTGGCGAAACCGATCGAAGACAAAAGGCAGGAATTCTGGCGCGATTCCGACGCCGGTGTCGATCACCTCGATTTCGGCTTGACCGTTAAGATACCTGAGGCGAACTTCCACGACGCCCCCCGCAGGGGTGAACTTGACGGCGTTTTGCGCCAGGTTCCAGATCACCTGCTGAAACCTGTCGGGGTCAAGCAGGAACATATGTACGGCCGGTTCGAGATCCTTTTGCAGACACACCCCTTTGGCCTTCGCCTCCGGACGCACCGATTCGACCGCCGACTCGATAACGGCGGCGAGGTCGATCGGCTCAATATCCAGAGAGAAATTGCCAGTGATGATGGACGAGATATCGAGCAGGTCGTCAACCAGTTTCTTCTGCGCGCGGGTGTTGCGCTCAACAGTTTCCAGGGCGCGCTCTTTGCTCTCTTTGTCGAGGCGATCCCCCCGGATGAGCGTGACCCAACCGAGCATGGCGGTCAAAGGCGCGCGCAACTCGTGCGAGACAGTGGCGAGAAATTCATCTTTCAAGCGGTTGGCCTCTTCGGCCTTCGCCTGCGCCGCCTGCGCGCGCAGCAAGCTCTCGGCTCGCTCCTTCTCGGCTCGCTTGCGGTCCGCGATCTCTTGTTCCAGCGCGGCGGCGTGGCGCTGCAGGTCGGCGTAAAGCTGTTTGATCTGTTCGGTTTTCCGGTAGAGTTCGACGAAGACCGCGACCTTCGATTTCAACGTGTCGGGGTCAATTGGCTTGGTGATGTAATCCACCGCGCCGAGCGCATAGCCCCGGGCGACGTACGCCTTGCCCCCGCTCTCGTAAGCGGTCAGGAAGATGATCGGGACGTTGCGCGTGCGTTCTCGCTCGCGGATCAGCGCCGCCGTCTCAATGCCGTCCATTTGGGGCATGCGCACGTCCAGCAGGATGACGGCCGCGTCCCCGTTGAGCAGGAACTTGAGCGCTTCCCCGCCTGAAAACGCCCTCACAAGATTGCGGTCCGGCGCTTGCAAAACTGTCTCCAGCGACAACAGGTTGGCTAGATTGTCGTCCACGAGCAGGATGTTGATTTTCCCGTTTCCGTTTATCATTGCAAGCCTCAAAGATTGCAAAGAAGGTACGGGGATCGTAAGTACTATTATACGCCTGTCGCTTTGGGCCTGTAGAGCCAGACGCGCAACATCGAGAGGAGTTGATCCATGTCAAGCGGCTTGGCGATGTAATCGGAAGCGCCGGCCTCGACGCATTTGTTGCGGTCGGCGTTCATCGCCTTGGCTGTCAAGGCGATGATCGGCAGGTCTTTGAACCGCTCGATCTGTCGGACGGCCTGCATGGTTTCATATCCGTCCATCTCCGGCATCATGATGTCCATCAACACCAGGCCCACGTCAGGATTTTGGTCGAGCGTCTCTATGCCTTCGCGCCCGTTCTCGGCCTGCAGAACCTCTAAGCCGTAGGCTTCGAGCGCGCTGGTCAGCGCAAAGACGTTGCGCGCGTCGTCGTCCACGATCAGCACCTTGCGCCCTTCGAGCGCCGGGTCGCGGCGCCGCGATTGTTCCAGCATCTCGCGCTTAGGCTCCGGCAGACTGTTCTCGACGCGGTGCAGGAAGAGAGAAGTCTCGGCCAACAGCCGTTCGGGCGAGTCGACCTCCTTAACGACCATCGCGCCGGCCGCCGTCTGAAGCCGCGCTTCCTCTTCTTCAGAAAGGCCCTTGCCGTTATAGACGATGATCGGCAGGTCGAGCGTTCCCATCTCTTGCTGGATCATCTCGATAAGCTCGGGTCCCGAAATATCAGGCAGCTTCAGATCGAGCGCCATACAATCAAACCGATGATTCCGCAACTCGGCCAACGCTTCTTCGCCGGTGGCCACTGCCGTCGTTTGCACGTCGCCGTCGCTGATCAACTCGACGACGCTCGCGCGCCGCGCGTCGTCATTTTCGACCACGAGCAGCCGCCTGACCTCGCGCTGGGCGAAGTCCGCGACCCGGTCGAAGGCGGCGATGAGCTGTTCGCGCGTGACGGGTTTCCGCATGTAGGTGAGCGCGCCAAGGCGTCGCGGCTGGACTTCGCGGTCGTCGACGGTGATGACGTGGACCGGAATGTGGCTCGTTTTCGGATCGTGTTTCAACCTGTCGAGCACCGTCCACCCGTCGCGGTCGGGCAGACGGATGTCAAGCGTGATCACGTCGGGTTTGTAGCGGCGAGCCAGCCGCAACGCGGCGGCGCCCTGCGCGGCGACCAAGCCTTTGAAGCCGCGATCGCGCGCCAGGTCGAGCAGGATTCGCGCGAACGGGGCGTCGTCTTCGACGATCAGCGCGACGCGGTCGCCCGGCATGACGTCGTCGCGGTCGTCGGCGATTTCAATGACCTCGTCATAATCGTCGGAGTAGGGCGCAGGTTCCGCCGTGTCGGGGCGACGCCCGCCGGACGCTACCGATCCCTTGACGGCCCCCGTCGGTCTGGCGCTTTCCGGGGCCGTCTCCTTGAAGCCGCGCGGCAGATATAGCGTGAACGCGCTGCCTTCGCCAGGCGCGCTGGCGACGCGAATTTCGCCGCCCAGCAGCCGCGCGATCGCGCGGCTGATCGAGAGGCCGAGACCCGTGCCGCCGTATTTACGGCTGGTCGTGCCGTCGGCCTGCTGGAAGGCCTCGAAGATGATCCGCTGCTTTTCGGCCGGAATGCCGATGCCGGTGTCGCTTACCCGAAAGGCGATCACCTGATCGGCCTGGTTGAGCGTCTCGCTCGCGTAATTGCCGCGGCGTTCGGCCACCTTGATGTCGAGCGAGACGCGGCCTCTTTCAGTGAACTTGAAGGCGTTCGAGAGCAGGTTCTTGAGAATCTGCTGCAGTCGCTTATGATCAGTGTTGATGACCGGCGGCAGGTTCGCCGCGGCGTCAATCGTGAACTCCAGCCCTTTGTCCGCCGCCACCTGATGGAAGCTGCGGTTGACCTGCTCGATGATCTCGGCGAACGGCGTGTCGACGGCGTCTATCACCATCATCCCGGATTCGACCTTCGAGAGGTCGAGGATGTCGTTAATCAGCGAGAGCAGGTCGGCGCCGGAGGTTTGGATTGTATCGGCGAGCTGGACCTGTTTGCCGTTCAGATTGCCTTCGACGTTTTCGGCGAGCTGGCGCGAGAGGATGAGTATGGAGTTGAGCGGCGTGCGCAGCTCGTGCGACATGTTGGCCAGGAATTCGGACTTGTACTTCGAGGTCAGGGCGAGCTGTTCGGCCTTCTCCTCCAGGCTCGAGCGCGCATCCTCGATCTCGAGGTTCTTGGCCTCGACCTCCGAATTCTGACGGGCGAGCTGTTTCGCTTTCTCCTGCAACTCCTCGTTGGTCTGTCGGAGTTCTTCCTGGTGTATGCGCAACCGCTCTTCCGACTCGCGCAGGGTGAGCGCCTGCTGCTCGAGCCGCTCGTTGGTCTTCTTCATCTCGTCCTGCTGGCTCTGCAGTTCGCCGGCGAGCGATTGCGACTGGATCAGCAGACGTTCGGTCCGCGAGTTGGCCTCGATGGTGTTGATGACGATGCCGATGCTCTCGGTCAACTGGTCGAGGAAGGCGATGTGAGTTTCGCTGAAGCGGCTGAACGACGCCAGCTCGATCACCGCCTTGACCTCCTCCTCGAAGAGCACCGGCAGGACGACGATGTTGAGCGGCTCGGCCTCGCCCAGGCCCGAACTTACCACGATGTAATCAGGGGGCGCATGGGTCAGCAGGATGCGCCTCTTTTCGAGCACGCACTGGCCGATCAGCCCTTCGCCGGACCGGAATTCATTGGCCAGGTTCTTGCGCGCGGTGTAGGCGTAGCCGCCGAGCAGCTTCATCACGGATCCGCCTTCCTCACGCGGCTCTTTGACGTAAAAGGCCCCCTGCTGCGCGTCCACGAGCGGGGTGAGTTCCGAGAGGATCATGTTGGCCACGGTCGGCATTTCGCGCTGGCCCTGGAGCATTGAGCTGAAGCGCGCCAGGTTGGTCTTGAGCCAGTCCTGCTCCTTGTTCTTCTGCGTGGTGTCTTTGAGGTTGTGGATCATCTCGTTGAGGTTGTCTTTGAGCGACGCCACCTCGCCTTTCGCCTCGACCGCGATCGAGCGCGTCAGGTCGCCCTGCGTCACCGCCGTTGACACCTCGGCGATTGCGCGCACCTGATTGGTCAGGTTCGCCGCCAACTGGTTGACGTTGTCGGTCAGGTCGCGCCACGTGCCTGAAGCGCCCGGCACGTTGGCCTGGCCGCCCAGCTTGCCGTCGACGCCGACCTCGCGCGCCACCGTCGTCACCTGGTCGGCGAAGGTCGCCAGCGTGCCGGTCATGGCGTTGATGGTGTTGACGAGTTCGGCGATCTCGCCCTTCGATTCGAAGGTCAGCTTGCGCTTCAAGTCTCCGTTGGCCACGGCCGTCACCACCTGCGCGATGCCTCGCACCTGACTGGTCAGGTTGCCGGCCATGAAGTTCACCGAGTCGGTCAGGTCCTTCCACACCCCGCCGACGCCGGACACCTGGGCCTGACCGCCGAGCTTGCCTTCGGTTCCGACCTCGCGGGCAACGCGCGTCACCTCCGATGCGAACGAGTTGAGCTGATCCACCATGATGTTTATCGTGTCCTTCAGCTCCAGGATTTCGCCCTTCACGTCCATCGTGATCTTCTTCGACAAATCGCCCTTGGCCACGGCGGTCGTCACTTCGGCGATGTTGCGCACCTGGTTGGTCAGATTTCCGGCCATGAAGTTGACGCTGTCGGTCAAATCCTTCCACGTGCCTCCGACGCCGCGCACATACGCCTGGCCGCCGAGTTTGCCCTCGGCGCCGGCCTCGCGGGCCACGCGCGTGACTTCCGATGCGAACGAGTTGAGCTGGTCCACCATGCGGTTATAGACCTCTTTGATCTGTAGAATCTCGCCGCGCACGTCCACAGTGATCTTCTGCGTCAGATCTCCGTTCGCGATGGCGGTGGCGACCTTTGACACGTCGCGTAGCTGTACGGTCAGGTTTCCGGCCATTGAATTCACGCTGTCTGTCAGATCTTTCCAAGTTCCCGCGACTCCATGCACCTGGGCCTGGCCGCCGAGCTTGCCTTCGGTTCCGACCTCGCGGGCCACGCGCGTGACTTCCGAAGCGAAGGCGTTGAGCTGGTCCACCATGCGGTTGATAGTGTCTTTCAACTCCAGGATTTCGCCCTTCACGTCGACAGTGATCTTCTTCGAGAGGTCGCCGTTGGCCACGGCCGTCGTCACTTCGGCGATGTTGCGGACCTGGGCGGTAAGGTTGCCGGCCATGAAATTGACGCTGTCTGTAAGGTCTTTCCACGTTCCGCCAATACCGGGAACCTGCGCTTGGCCGCCCAGTTTTCCTTCCGTTCCGACCTCGCGGGCCACGCGCGTGACTTCCGAAGCGAACGAGTTGAGCTGGTCCACCATGCGGTTAATCGTATTTTTAAGTTCGAGAATCTCGCCGCGCACGTCGACAGTGATCTTCTTCGAGAGGTCGCCGTGGGCCACGGCCGTGGTCACTTCGGCGATGTTGCGCACTTGGGCCGTCAGGTTGCCGGCCATGAAATTGACGCTGTCGGTCAGGTCTTTCCACGTCCCGCCAACGCCCTTCACGTCGGCCTGGCCGCCGAGCCTGCCTTCGGTTCCGACCTCGCGGGCCACGCGCGTGACTTCCGAAGCGAACGAGTTGAGCTGGTCCACCATGCGGTTGATAGTGTTCTTCAACTCCAGGATTTCGCCCTTCACGTCGACTGTGATCTTCTTTGAGAGGTCGCCGTGGGCCACGGCCGTCGTCACTTCGGCGATGTTGCGCACTTGGGCCGTCAGGTTGCCGGCCATGGAGTTGACGTTGTCTGTCAGATCTTTCCACGTGCCGGCCACGTCGGAAGGCGCCTGCGCCTGACCGCCGAGCTTGCCTTCGGTTCCGACCTCGCGCGCGACGCGCGTGACTTCGGAGGCGAAGGAGTTGAGCTGATCCACCATCACGTTGATAGTGTTCTTCAACTCCAGGATTTCGCCTTTCACGTCGACCGTGATCTTCTTCGACAAATTACCTTTGGCCACGGCCGTAGTCACTTCGGCGATGTTGCGCACTTGGGCCGTCAGGTTTCCGGCCATGAAATTGACGCTGTCGGTCAGGTCTTTCCAGGTTCCGCCCACGTCCTTCACCTCGGCCTGGCCGCCGAGCCTGCCTTCGGTTCCGACTTCGCGGGCCACGCGCGTGACTTCCGAAGCGAACGAGTTGAGCTGGTCCACCATGCGGTTGATAGTGTTCTTCAACTCCAGGATTTCGCCCTTCACGTCGACAGTGATCTTCTTCGAGAGGTCGCCGTGGGCCACGGCCGTCGTCACTTCGGCGATGTTACGGACCTGGGCGGTAAGGTTGCCGGCCATGGAGTTGACGCTGTCGGTCAAATCCTTCCACGTGCCCGCGACCCCGGGAACGCGCGCCTGACCGCCGAGCTTGCCTTCGGTTCCGACCTCGCGCGCGACGCGCGTGACTTCGGAGGCGAAGGAGTTGAGCTGATCCACCATCACGTTGATCGTGTCCTTCAGTTCCAGGATTTCGCCCTTCACGTCGACGGTGATCTTCTTCGAGAGGTCGCCGTTGGCCACAGCCGTCGTCACTTCGGCGATGTTGCGGACCTGGGCGGTAAGGTTGCCGCCCATCGAGTTGACGCTGTCGGTCAGGTCTTTCCACACGCCGCCGACGCCCGCGACACGCGCATGACCGCCGAGCTTGCCTTCGGTTCCGACATCACGGACCACGCTCGTCACCTCGAAAGCGAACGAGTTGAGCTGGTCAACCATAGTATTGATGGTGTTCTTCAATTCCAGGATCTCACCTTTCACGTCCACCGTGATCTTTTTGGAGAGGTCCCCCTTTGCCACGGCCGTGGTCACCTCGGCGATGTTACGGACCTGGGCGGTCAAGTTGCCGGCCATGAAGTTGACGCTGTCGGTCAAGTCCTTCCATGTGCCGGCCACGCCTTTGACCTTGGCTTCGCCGCCCAACTTGCCTTCGGTACCGACTTCGCGCGCCACGCGGGTGACCTCCGAGGCGAACGAGCCGAGTTGCGTCACCATCGCGTTGACAAGCTTGACCACGCGCAGGAATTCGCCTTTCATCGGACGCCCGTCGACTTCCGGGGCCATAGTTTGCGAGAGATCGCCATTGGCAACCGCGCCGAGGACGCGCGCCATTTCGGTGGTGGGCTGGGCCAGGTCGTCAATCAGCGTGTTGACAGATTCGATCAGGCTCACCCAGGAACCGTCGGCGGCCGGCGGCGCGGCGCGCTGAGTGATTTTGCCCTCACGGCCGACGACGCGGCTGATCCGCTCAAGTTCCTTCACAAGACGGTCGTTCATCTCGATCACGTCATTGAGTGTGTCGGCGATCTTTCCGTTCACTCCGGTCCAATCGTTCGGCAGGCGTATGGAAAAATTGCCTTTCTTCAATGCCGTGAGAGTTTTTAACAACAGTTTTGTGTCCAGCGCGTTAGTGGTGGAGCCACTTGCGGTTCGGGTTTTTGTCGTTTGTTCATGCATAGTCCCTCTCGCTGATTCCAAATAAAGAGATTATTTCTATAGCAGGAACGCAAGAACCATTCCCAAGCGAATGCTGCGCGGCAGCTCGCTATAGATCATTGGGTCAGGAAGCGCATGAATACTCAGTGGCGGGCTCTCATAAGCGTAGCGCTGTTGTGGAATGTACCAATAAATCCAACTAACGGTAGGGCTGATCAGCACGATCTGTCATTGTGACCTCATTGCCGTTCAAACGCGGGAGAGAAAATTTTCCAACACGAAGATTTTGCGAAGAGGGAACGGCAATGGGCTTTCTACGAGCGCAATGGCCTTGAGGCTATCCATCACCGAAACAAACCAGGGGCCCCGAAACAAACCAGGGGCCCCGAAACAAACCAGGGGTCGCGCGGAGTGGGCACGGCAAGAGTCCACTCCGGCGGTTTGATCTTAAGCTCGTAGCGCAATTGTTCGGCGGTCGCGGCCGACAGCGCGTCGAACCGTTCGTCGTCAAGCTCGAATGGCTCTTCGATGATCCGCTGATCGCGGTAGTAGCGAAAATCGTCAACGAAGTCCATCAGATGAACCGACCAGTTCATCAGGTCGTCTTTGATCTTCCGTTTGACTTGCTTGAGTGTGATCATAATTCTTCATTTCGACTGACCACACGCGACGCCGGCGTCTTAATAGCCAATAAACAATCCGGTTCCGGCGCGTAGACTTTCAAGGCGGGGAAGTTGAAAAGCGCTCGTTATGGGTACCCAACAACAAAGACTTTGACCGCGTCGTTGCGGCCAATCCGACCGCAGATCATAAGCCAGAGCCACGCGCTCCGCCGCTTAGCGCATTTGAGCCGAAGGTTGAAAGACCGCGCCAGCGTCCTTTGTACTTGGACGCGCTTGTTATACCAGACACATCACCGCGCCGCCGTATTGACAAATTTCCACTTTGACGCCCATCCGGTCCAATTCGACGTTCAAAGCCTCGAGATATTTTTCGATCTCTTGCGCGGTCAATTAGGCGCGGATTGTAGCGCGGGCGGTTAAGCGATCGGTTCCGTAATTGGAGTCAACTAAATTTAGCATCGACTAAGGCCCGCTCTTTGCTAGCTCAATCCACTGCGGTTTCCCCTTGTTGATCCTTCTCCTCGGAAGTGCGTTATGAAAGGTTATTTTGCGCGCGTTGTAGCGCTCTTGATGATCATTTTCTCGATCATGATCGCAGCCTGCACGGAAAGGCAGGTGGATGACGCGATGTTAACGGCCAGGATCAAAGCCCGAATGACGGCTGACGGGCGCATCAGCCCCAGCCGCGTCGATGTGGATACTTTAAACGGTGATGTCACGCTTAGAGGTGAAGTTCCTACTCAAGAAGAGAAGGACGCGGCGGACGAGGTTGCCCGTAAAGTCGAAGGCGTCAGGAGCGTCAGCAACCAGGTCATAGTCAATCCGGCCGTGGCAGGAACCGGGATTCCATCCGGTCAGGAGATGAAGCGGCAGGCGGAGAAAGCGGCCAGTGACGTCGGGCAAGGGGTGAAGAAAGAGGCGGAAGATGCGTTCTTGTTGGGTGAGATCAAGGCGCGACTAGCCGCCGCCGGTTACGGAGACGTCGCGGTCAGCGTTGACCGGGGTGTGGTGACTTTGAAGGGCGAAGCGTTGAAGGATAAAGATCGAATCGCGGTGGAGGCCATCGTCGAAAAGGTCAAAGGCGTCGAGAAGGTCGATAATCAACTGACTGTAAAAAGTCAGGCGCCAACTCATACTCCTACGCAGGCGCCCTCTCCGACGCCACGGAGGTGACATCAGCATGCCAAATCGCATATCTCATATGCGATTTGGCATACGGAAAGCGGTCAAACTATAAAATTGCCGACCGCGGCCTCACTCACTTCAAAACTTCTTTCACTTTCGCGCCGATGTCGGCCGGGCTTTTAACGACGTGAATGCCCGCCGCCGTCATCGCGGCCATCTTCTCGGCGGCGGTCCCTTTGCCGCCGGCGATGATCGCGCCGGCGTGGCCCATGCGACGCCCCGGAGGCGCGGTCTGGCCGCAGATGAAGCCGACCACGGGTTTCTTTACGTGTTGCTTGACGTATTCGGCGGCCTCTTCTTCTGCCGAGCCGCCGATCTCGCCGATCATTACGATGGCGTCGGTGTCGGGATCGTTATTGAACAGTTCGACGGCGTCGCGCTGCGTCGTGCCGATGACCGGATCGCCGCCGATGCCGATGCAGGTCGATTGGCCGATGCCGAGCGCGGTCAATTGCCCCACGGCTTCGTAAGTCAACGTCCCGCTGCGCGAGACTACGCCGACGCGGCCTTCCTTGTGAATGCGCGCTGGCATGATGCCGACTTTGCATTTGCCGGGAGAGATGACGCCCGGGCAGTTCGGCCCGACCAGTCGCACGCCGCGAGACCGGACGTAGTGAAAAGTCTTGACCATGTCGATCGCCGGGATGCCCTCAGTGATGCAGATGATCAGCGCCACGCCCGCGTCCGCCGCCTCCATAATCGCGTCCGCCGCGAACGGGGGCGGTACGTAAATGACCGAAGCGTTCGCTTCAGTTTCGCGCACGGCGTCGGCCACGGTGTTGAACACCGCGAAGCCTTCGTGAGTCGTTCCGCCTTTGCCGGGCGTGACGCCGCCGACGATGTTCGTGCCGTAATCGCGCATCTGCAGCGCGTGAAAAGTCCCTTCCTTGCCGGTGATGCCTTGGACCAGCAGCCGAGTGCTTTTATCAACCAGGACGCTCAAGTTTTCTCCTCCGAAAATCCCTGGGTACGCGTCGCTTCCGGCGCGCAGTCGCGGGGAAAGACGTATTGATCGGGATCATACGTCCGTCTCCGAATTCGCCGCGCTTGCGTCGAATAATTATTGTTTGCAATCGTGCGCTTCCGGCCCCAAGCGCGCCGCGGGCTTTCAATGGGTCTTCCACCCGCGACTGCGCGCTGGAAGCGACGCGTACCCAGGGGCGATTTTCATTCTTTGTAAATAGGGCCTGCGGAAAATGAGGGCGCAGCATAGCACGGCGAAAATTCAAAAGGCAAAATTGACCCGCCCTTCGTTCAGATAACATTCAACTGCAAGGTTGAATTTATGTCTTGACACGCCGCTTCCTCATGCATAGTATTCAACCCAGAGGTTGAATGTGGCGAATCTGACAACGCAGCCCAATTTAGACCGGACATTGATGGCGCTGGCCGACCCGACGAGGCGGGCGATCCTGGAGCGCCTTTCGAAGGGAGAGGCGCGCGTCACCGAACTCGCGCAGCCTTTTACGATGTCCCTCAATGCGGTTTCGAAGCACATCCGCATACTCGAACGCGCCCATCTCGTGCGCCGTCGATGTGTGGGGCGGGAACATTTCCTGTCACTCAATCGGGAACCGCTCGATGAGGCCGCGGCCTGGATCGAGGATCATCGCGCCGTCTGGGCCGCTCGACTGGACGCGCTCGCCGTCATCTTGCAAGCCGAGAAGAGGCAAGACGAGAAGGCGCGCGCCGAAGACCTCAAGAAGATTGCCGCCGGGAGAAGCTCTAAAAAGAAAGGACGATCTCGATGAGCGCTAAATCGAATGAACGACACAAAGAGAACGAGGCGATGAGCGAATATGGAAGACCGACGCCGAATGTCAAAGTCAGCGTCACCCGCCATTTCGACGCGTCGCCGGAGCGCGTCTTCGACGCATGGCTCGATCCAGAACTGATCGGCAAATGGATGTTCGGCCCCGCTCTTCGCGAAGAGGAAGTCTTGCGCATTGTCGCCGACGCGCGAGTGGGAGGGTCGTTCTCTTTCCTCGTGCGCCGTCAAGGCCAGGAGATCGATCACGTCGGGAAGTATCGGGAAATTGACCGACCCCGGCGACTGGTCTTCACGTGGGGCATCGCCGGGGAGTCGGAGGACGAAAGTCTTGTGATCATCGAAATAGTTCCGCAAGAGACAGGGGCCGAGCTCACCTTGACTCATGAAATGGACGCGAAGTGGGCCGATTACGCGAGCCGCACAGAGGCTGGATGGACCAAAATGCTCGAAGCGCTCGCGGCGCCGCTCGGCCAGATTTAACCACTAAAAATGGAATGGCGTTAAATTAGGCATGGGGAACACAAAAAGCGCAAAACCAACACAAAAAGCACAAAGAAAACCATTGATAAGTTTGCGCTTTTTGTGTTCCCCCGTATCCTCCTCTTGACTAGATGCCATTGCCCCTAAAACGGTGAGTTAAGCTGATAACAAGGCTTGCCCGCCCAAATTCGCCGTGCAATAATTTTTTCACTATGACGCAGTTGCCTAACTAACGTGACGTCGGCGCCTTCATTTCAGCCGTTCCCGGTTTCCGCCGGGGGCGATAGAGAGGAGTGCGTGCGTGTCTCGTCAGTTGGGTCTTCCACGCCACTCCTACTCCAGCCAACGAGCCCATGCGCATTCCTTACCACATCCTTCCGGTGGTCAGTGAATGTCAGCAAAGCTCTTTTTCCTAACGACTCGCGGTTTAGAATCTTTGAGCGCGGATGAGATCGCTGCGCTTCCCGCAGTGTCGATTGGGCGTATCGGTTACCGTCGCATCACAGCCTCTTGCGCGGGATCGCTCGCCCCGCTGCTCAACCTAAGAACAGTCGACGACGTTTTTCTAGATTTGGCTTTATGGCGAAACGTGGGCCGGCCTCGCCAAACATTAGCGCTACTGCGCGACCTCAGTTCGCGGCTTGACCTGCGCGCAGCCGCGGCCAAGCTCACCCGGCTGAGGGTCGTTCCGCGAGCGCCGGCTTTCTCGGTAACGGCGAGCTTCGTTGGCAAACGGAACTATGGCGCCGAAGAGATCAAGAGCGCCGTGAGTGAAGGCGTTATGATTCGTCACGATTGGCGCTACACCAATGATGACGCCGCCGCCGATCTTAATGTCCGTGTCTTTATCGAACGCGAGACCGCATTCGTCGGCCTTCGCCTGGGCCGGAGGCCGCTGCATGAGCGTGAGTACAAAAAAGCCCATAGAGCCGGCTCACTCAAGCCGACCGTTGCGGCGGCGATGCTCAGGCTGGTAGGGATTGCGCCCGGACAATCGCTACTCGATCCCTGCTGTGGCGCCGGCACGATCTTGGCTGAGGCCGGAAAATACGGGGCCGCAGTCTGGGGAGGCGACAGCGACATGTCGGCTGTTTCGGCGGCCCGCGCGAACGTCAGCGCCGCCGGGGTCGCCGCAAGTATCAATGCGTGGGACGCTCGCGCTTTGCCGATCCCCGACGGTTCCGTTGAGCGCATCGTGTCTAATCTACCCTGGGGACGCCAAGTAACCATTAGCGGCGGCCTTTCGCATTTTTATCGCGACGTGTGCGCGGAAATGCGACGTGTTCTCGCTCCCGGTGGCCGCATCGCTCTGTTGACGAACGCCCCGCAGTTGGCGCCGTTCCAGGACTTGCGCCGTGACGGTCAACTCGAAATCAGCCTCTACGGCCAAACGCCGACAATCCTGACCTTCTCCTCCGAAAATCAGTTCGTAGTCCCGCCTTCAGGCGGAAGCGTCAACCACAGACCCATTCCGTGACGCCAGACCCTTCCGCCTGAAGGCGGGACTACGAACTGCGCTTTCATCGTTTCCGCAGTGTCGCAACCCGACATGACTGGCCACTGAGGGGTTTGAAAAACGATCACTTGAAAATTCAGCTTGCCAGATCGCGCGAGGCTGTGGTAAGTAAGCGCATACTTACAAGGAGTCTTGCGCGAACGGCGTTGGCGCCATTCGCAATGAATATTGAAAAAGAGAGGAGAGCTGAATGGGGTTACAGATCAGCTCTAGACCGCCAGTGATGACATTGAAAAAGAGTGTTGATACAGCAGAGCCGAGGCCCGCGCCGCGAATGACCGCGGAGGACCGCCGGGAGCAGATCATTGAGGTGGCCGTGCGCCTGTTCTCGCAGCGGGGTTTTCGCGGGACGACGACGAAGGAGATCGCGGTGGCGGCCGGGGTGAACGAGGCGATCATTTTTCGTCATTTCTCGACGAAGAGCGAGCTTTACGCCGCGATCATTGACCGGAAGGCCAATTCGGCCGCAATGAAAGCGTTGCGGACCGCGCTGGCCGAAGCGATAGAGCAGAGCGACGACCGGATGGTTTTTGAAACCCTGGCGTTTCACATGCTCGAATTCCACGAGCGTGATGACACGGCGATGCGGTTGCTGCTTTACAGCGCGCTCGAAGGGCATGAACTTGCCGAGATGATCACTCGTAACTACATTTTGAAGACGCACCAACAGATGGCGGAGTACGTCAAGAAGCGGATGGCCGAAGGCGTGTTCCGGCGCATGGACCCGATGGTGGCGGTGCGCTGCTTTATGGGAATGATCATCGGTCAAGTCATGAACAAGAAATTCTTTCTGCGCGCCAGTGGCCAGATGACGCCGAAGATCACGAACCGCCAGGCGGCCGCGGCGTTCACCGACCTCTTCCTTGCGTCAATGACGAATAATGATTACGTCGGCCGCCGCCCGCGGCGTAAACACTGACACTCGAAGCCCGTATCAGTACCACGACCGGTAGGGGGCGGCGAGGCGCTAATAAACAGACCCAGAGGCATATGGAGATATAGATGCGCGTACAGGTTTCAATACAGGAGAAGGGGAGCAGATCACTCGTTCTTGCGGCGCTCGTCGTGGCCGCCGCGCTCGCGGCCGCCTGCGCGAACTCGCAGGCCAAGGACGAGGCCAATACCGCTTCGAACTCGCAGCCCACGGCCACGCCGACTCCGGTTGACGTGGCGACCGCGCCGGCTGTCACCCGAAATTTGCAGCGGGACGTGGAAGTCGTGGGGTCGTTCGCCGCCGACGAAGAGGTCGTCGTCTCGGCGCAGGCGGCGGGAGAGCTTTCGCAACTCAACGTCGATTTCGGCGGTTATGTCTCGCAGGGCCAGGTCATCGCGACAATCGACCAGCGCGACGCGAAGCTCAAGGTCGAACAGGCCGAGGCCACGCTCAAACAGACGGTGGCCCGGCTGGGGATGAAGGAG
>Ga0209382_10003806_pt1 | contig 20671 bp, 15 predicted proteins | sample SoiMetdeltSBSDD5_FD_187599 | JGI IMG/M metagenome (GOLD analysis project Ga0209382, IMG submission 187599) | Bulk soil microbial communities from a Populus tree surrounding site in Tennessee, USA - Soil MetaG P. deltoides SBSDD5 (SPAdes) (version 2) | ecosystem: Environmental > Terrestrial >... | reverse complement strand
CCGGCAGGAGCGCACCCGCGCGCTCCAGCAGTCCCACCGCGGCCGTGTCCTCGCGCGCACGCGCAGCCCTCCGGCCGGCCGACGCAAGCCGTCCCGCCGCGCGCTGCCCGAGCGCGAAGGAGTGCTCGTCGACGACGCCCAGGTCCGAGCGATAGCGATAGGCGCGCTCCAGGTGATGGCCGAGGATCGCCTCGATCTCGATCATGCGGTCGGCGTGGCGCTGCTCGAGCCAGTCCGCGAGCCGCTCGTGCAACTGCGCGCGGTCCTCCTTCGTGATCGACTCGTAGGCGGCGTCGCGCACGAGGATGTGGCTGAAGGCGTAGCCGGTCTCGCCTTCGAGCGCCGACTGCTCGGGCGCCACGAACTGCTTGCGCGCCAGCGTCTCCAGCGTCGGCGTGCACTCGACATCCACCGCCAGCGCCGCGACCGCCTCGGCCCAGAACTCGCGGCCGATGACGGACGCCGCGCCGATCGCCCGGCGCTCGGACACGCTGAGGCGGTCGAGGCGCGCGGCGAGCAGCGCGTGGATGGTGGGCGGGACCGTGACATCGGAGTCGCCGCTCTCGCGCAGGAACGCGATCATCTGCTGAAGGAAGAGCGGGTTGCCCTCGGCGCGGGTCATGAGCTGCTCGCGCACCTCTTCCGAGGCCACGTCCGCCGGCAGGAGCTGGCGGATCAGCCCGCGGGTCTCGGCCGTCGAGAGCGGCCCGAGCTCGAGCAGGGATGAGTCATGGGTCTCGCGCGCCCAGCGCGGCCGCTGGTCGATCAGCTCCTGGCGCGCCAGGCAGACGAGCATCAACGGCGCGTCCGCGGTGTGTTCGAGCAGGTGCTCGATCAGGTCGAGCAGCGCGGGCTCGGCCCAGTGAAGATCCTCGAACACGAGCACGACGGGGCGCTCGCGGGCCAGCGCCGCGAAGAGGTCGCGCACGGCCACGGTCAGGTCCTCGCGCGCGGCGGTCGCCTCCTCCAGGCCCGCCGCCTGGAGCACGCGGTCGGCAACCACCGCGGCACGAGGATCGTCCGCGAGCGCGCCTTCCAGCGCCGTGCGCGGGTCCGCCTCGCCGGCCAGCTGGCGCACGATCTCGGCCAGCGCCCAGAAGGTGATCCCCTCCCCGTACGGGAGGCAGCGGCCCACGAGCACTGCCGCGCGGCCCGCCAGCATGTCGCCCACCTCCTGCGCCAGCCGCGACTTCCCGATGCCGGGCGGCCCGGTCAGGACCACCCGCTGGGGGCTGCGCTCGTAGGCGACCCGCTCGTAGGCCTCCCGCAGCCGGCGCAGCTCCCGCTCGCGTCCCATCAGCGGGCTCAGGCTCGCGCCCGACAGCTCGCGGGTGCCGACCAGCCGCCACGCCGTCAGAGGCTCGGACTTGCCGCGGACCGACAGGGGCTCGACCGCCTCGGCCTCGAGCCCTTCGCCGACCAGGAGGCGTGTGGCCTCGCCGATCAGGGTCTCGCCGGCCGCTGCGGCCTGCTGCAGGCGCGCCGCCACGTTGACCGCGTCGCCCGTCACCAGCGCCTGGCCGGCGGATGCGTCGCCGGCCACGACCTCGCCGCTGTTCAGGCCCGTGCGGATCGCGATCTGGACGCCCCATTGCCGCTGCAGCTCGCGGTTCAGCCGCTCCAGCTCCTCCTGCAGCTCGAGCGCCGCCCGCACCGCGCGCCCGGCGTGGTCCTCGAGCGCGGTCGGAACTCCGAAGACGGCCATCACGGCGTCTCCGATGAACTTCTCGACCGTGCCGCCGTGGCGCTCGACGACGGCCGAGGCCGACTCGAAGTAGCGCAGCATCACACGCCGGACCGCCTCCGGCTCGAGCCTCTCGCCGAGCGCTGTCGAGCCCGCGACGTCCGTGAACAGGATCGTCACCGGCTTGCGCTCGTCGGAGCTCGATATCCCTCCGAGCCGCGCTCCGCATGCCATGCAGAAAGCCGCATCGGGAGGGTTCGGCTTACCGCATCTCCCGCAGCCTCCCACGAGATCAGTCTATGGGAGCGATTCCCGGCACGCAGGTGCTTTTGCGTTCGCCGCAGGCGGCTGTTCAGCCGCGCTGGAGTTCCGCTAGGAGGCGGACAGGCGCTCGCGCAGCTCCGGCAGCAGGCTCGGGTCCACGTCGTAGCCGGCCTGCTCCAGCGCCACTTCGAGATTCGCGATCGCAGCGGCCCTGAACTCCGCGTCTTCCTCTGCCCGCTGGGCGATCTGGTCGATCTCCATCCGGGCCTGCGGTAGCTCCTGGGCGGCCTTGACCCACCCTGCGGGGGCGGGAGGCAGCATCTTCAGCAGCGCAGCCAAGCGTTCCTCGTCGTATCTCTCGATGGTCATTTCCTATTCACCTCGACCACCGGACGGCTCGAAGCGCGGTTTTCTTCCCTCGAGTTGAGTTCTCATCTTCCGCAGGCAGCGGGAGATGCGGCTGGCAATGGTCCCCGGAGGCAGCTCCAGGGCCTCGCCGATCACCTGATAGCTCTGGTCCTGAGCGAAAAACCGGTCCAGGATCTCGGCACAGTGCTCGGGCAGCTCCTTCAGCGCCTCGTGCACCATCAGGGCCTCGTCGATCTGCGCCAGCTCGTCGTTGGGGTCCTCGATCTCGATCGGAGCCTCGGCCGGCACCTCACGCGCGGAGGAGCGCAGCCGGTCCACGCACAGCCGCCGCGTGAGGGTCCCGATCCAGGGGCGCACCGCAGTGTCGTCGCGCAGGTCGTCGAGGTGCTGCCACGTGCGGGTGAAGACGTCCTGGAACACATCCTCGGCGTCGTCGTCCTGCAACCGGTACACGCGCGTCGTGATCGCGTACACGTAGCGGGAGAAGCGATTGACCAGCTCGTTCCACGCCTGCTGGTCGCCCTTCCGGCAGCGGGCGACCAGATCGGCATCGGCAACGGTCGCTAGTGACATACGGCGCTATGAAACACCACGGACGGGCCGTCAGCAAGGAAAAGGTGACGAGTGCGCGCTTACCTTTCCCCTGGAAATCCCGCTACGGGACGAAGACGCCCTGCCGCAGGAACACGGAGTTGGGCTGCGTGGCCGTGTCGCCGTCGGCGCCGCCGTCGTAGACCTGGATCTGCGTGAGCCCCAGCACGGTGCGCTGTCCCTCGGAGATCGCATCGGGAATGAGCGCGTCGAGCGTCGTGTTGAGCGAGCACGTGGAACCGACGTCCGCAGCCGCCGTCGCGGTGCATTGCGTATGGAGTGGGAAGAAAACGTCACCCGCCGTTGCGGGGCCACCGCTCCCGCGGTCGGTGAGGCGCGCTGTCGCCCGTGCCTCGACCTCTCCGGCGTAGTCGCCCAGAGTGCCTTGCACGCGCACGTCCGAGACCTGCACGCGCATGCCGATGTCGGCCTGGTCGCCGGGCGCCGATGGATCACCCTGCAGGGACGCCAACCGCACGAGCCCGGTCATACCGGAGCCCACGGTCAGCTCGGGCGACTCCTCGTCCGGTGGGTTGCACGACCCGAATGCGAGCGGCGGGCCGTGCTGGCGGTTGGGCGCGGTGCAGGGCGCGTACGCCGGCACGAGCGAGACCCGCACGGGCGATGCGGTCTGGGGGCGCACGTAGCCGGGCACGACCGGCTGCCAGCTCGGGTCCCATTGAGCGCCCGGGTCGTTCGTGATGCGCGTTTGGCTGGAACCGTCCGCGTTCATCGTGTAGATCTCGGAGTTGCCGTCGCGGAGGCTGGCGAAGGCGATCTTGGTGCCGTCCGGCGACCAGGCCGGCGAGAACCCGTCGTCCGTGAGCAGTGCCGGCGTTCCGCCGGCGGTCGGGACCACGTAGATGGCACCGTCCCTCTCGAAGGCCAACTTGCTGCCGTCCGGCGAGAAATCGGGGTTGTCCGCGTATACCGGATCACCGTTTTCGTCCTCATCTGGCACGATCGTCCTCCGACCTGTCCCATCCGGGCGGACCGCGCGAATCCCGCCTCCGAATGTGTAGAGATGGGCGTATGCGATTTCCTCCCCGTCGGGCCTCCATGCCGGGCTTGCCCCGGCGGGGGCGACGTCCACGCGTCCGGTTCCATCCGCTCTTGCGGCGTACACCGAGTAGGACGGATTGTCGGTCTCGATGATCTCCTCGAACGTGGCGGCGATGTGCGTTCCGTCGGGCGACCACGTCGGATCGAACCAGAAGGTCCCCCAGAAGGGTTGGTAGTGGGCCGAGAGCAGCTCTGTCTCGCTGCTGCCGCTCGCAGGCATGCGGCGGACGTCCTGCTCGCGGACGAATAGCAACTCTGTGCCGCCCGGTGACCACGCCGGCGCGCTGCCGGCGCGCAGGAAAGCCTGACCCGTCCCGTCCGGGTTCATGGTCCAGACGCCGGGAGTGCTCGACGCGCCGTTGTAGAACGCGAGCTTCCCGTTCTGGCCGGGGAACGCGGCGTGGGACGCAGCCGGAAACGCCAGCAGCAGCACAAGAGCTGCGGCGGCCCACGTACGGACGACTCGACCCCTGATTGCGGCTCCCCTCGGCAGGACTACGCCCTACCTTAGCCCAGGCACGTCCCCCCGCGGGGTCACTCCTCGTCCGCGCGTGCGACCACCTTCTGCTTCAGCGTGTCCATCACGGTCGGGTCGCGCAGGGTCGTCACGTCGCCCATCTCCTGGCCCGACGCGATGTCCTTCAGCAGTCGCCGCATGATCTTGCCGGACCGCGTCTTCGGCAGGTCGTCGGCCCAGATGAACCGCTTGGGCCGCGCGAGCTTGCCGATCTTCACCGCCACGTGCTCGCGCAGCTCGGCGTCGAAGCCGTCCGGGGGATCGCCGCCGCCCTCCATGGTCACGAACGCGACGATCGCCTGGCCCGTCGTGTCGTCGGGCTCGGGCACGACCGCGGCTTCCGCGACGCTGGGATGCGAGACGCACGCCGACTCGACCTCCATCGTCGAGAGCCGGTGCCCGGACACGTTGATGACGTCGTCGGTGCGGCCCACGACCCAGAAGTAGCCGTCCTCGTCCCGCCGCGCCGCGTCGCCGACGACGTACACCTCGGAGCCGTAGCGCGACCAGTACGTCTCCGTGTAGCGCTCGGGCTCCTTGTAGAGGGTGCGGAACATCCCCGGCCACGGACGGGTCAGCACGAGGAAGCCGCCGCCGACCTCCACCTCGTTGCCCTGCGACTCGTAGATGGCGGCCTTCACGCCCGGGAACGGGACCGTCGCGGAGCCCGGCTTCGTGCGCGTGATGCCGGGCAGCGGCGTGATCATGATGTGGCCGGTCTCGGTCTGCCACCACGTGTCGACGATCGGGCAGCGGCCGCCACCGATCACCTCGTGGTACCACAGCCACGCGCGCGGGTTGATCGGCTCGCCCACGCTGCCGAGCAGCCGCAGTGACGACAGGTCGTGCTTGTCGGGGTGCTCGCGGCCCCACTTGATGCACGCGCGGATGGCGGTCGGCGCGGTGTAGAACACCGTGCACCTGTAGCGCTCGACGATGTCCCACCAGCGGTCCTTGTCCGGGTAGTCCGGGGCGCCCTCGTAGAGGATCGACGTGCAGCCGTTGGCGAGCGGCCCGTACACGATGTAGCTGTGGCCGGTGACCCAGCCGATGTCGGCGGAGCACCACCACACGTCCTTGTCCGGCTTGATGTCGAACACGAGGTTGTGCGTGGCCATCACGCCGGTCAGGAAGCCGCCGCTCGTGTGCACGATGCCCTTCGGCTTCGCCGTCGTGCCGGACGTGTAGAGCAGGAACAGCATCTGCTCCGCGTCGAACGGCTCCGCCGGGCAGTCCGGCGAGGCGGCCTCCACGGCGTCGTGCCACCACAGGTCGCGCCCCTCGGTCCACGGCACGTCGCCGCCGGTGCGCCGCACGACCACCACGTGCTCGATCGACGGGCAGTCGGCCAGCACCGGGTCGACGGCTGCCTTCATCGGGTTCGGCTTGCCGCGGCGCAGCGAGAAGTCGGCAGTCACCAGCACCTTCGCCTCGCAGTCGTTGATGCGGTCGGCGACCGCCCCGGGCGAGAAGCCGCCGAAGACGACCGAGTGCGGGGCGCCGATCCGCGCGCATGCCAGCATCGCGGCGGGTGCCTCGGGGATCATCGGCATGTAGATCGCGACCCGGTCGTCGCGCTCCACGCCGAGGCCCTTCAACACGTTCGCGAACCGCTGCGTCATGTCGAGCAGCTCGGCGTAGGTGATGTCACGGCGCTCGCCGTCCTCGCCCTCCCAGTGGTAAGCCACGCGCTCGCCGTTGCCCGCCTCCACGTGCCGGTCCAGGCAGTTGTGCGAGACGTTCAGCTTGCCGCCCACGAACCACTTTGCCCAGGGCGGGTTCCAGTCGAGCACCTGCGTCCAGGGCTCGGCCCAGTCGAGCTTGCGCGCCCAGCTCTCCCACCAGCCCTCGGGGTCGCGCTCGGCCTCGTCGTAGATCGCCGGGTCGGAGGCGTTCGCCTGTGCGGTGAACTCCGGCGGCGGGTCGAAGATCTGCTCGTCGGCGAGCAGCACCTCGAGCTCGGCGGGCTGTCCGTCTGCCATCTCTCTCCTCCTCTGCTGGGTGCGCGGCGAGTGTAGTGAACGGGAGCGGGTGCAGTCCGGGTCCGACCGATGGGCGGGTAGCATCGCTGGCCCGATGGACTACCCGCAGGAACAGTTCACGGCCGCCGAAGAGCGCCTGCTCGCGCCGCATTTCACGAATCTCGACTCGCCCGTCTTCTGCGTCGTGGACCTGCCGGAGGTGACGAAGGGCGCCCTGTTCGCGCGCTACTCGCGCTACGGCGGGACGCTGCGGCGCCTGTACCTCGACGAGTTCGCCGGTCAGGCTGATGCCGGCGTGCAGGTCGCCGTCGACACCGCGCGGGCCGACCAGCTCTACGAGCGGGTGTTCCTCGAGTTCGGCGATGACTCCGTGGCGCAGCTCGGCGGCGCGCACCTCGCCTGCGAGTGGTCCTCCAACGTGCTCACCAAGATCCTCCAGCGGGGGCGGCTGGCCGCCTACCTGGAGCAGTCCACGCGCTACATCCCCTACGACCGGCCGATGCCGAGCGGCCGCTACCGCTATTACTGGGACCCGCGCCTGGGCGCGCCGTACGCGGAGGCGATGGAGCGCATCTTCGACCTCTACTCCGCCGGCCTCGAGCGCCTGCGCGAGTGGGCGGCGGAGCAGCACCCTCGCGGCGATGAGCCGCAGAGCGTGTGGGAGCGCTCGATCAAGGCCAAGGCCCTGGACGCCATGCGGGGACTGCTGCCCGCGGCGTCGCTGAGCCATGTGGGCGTGTACGCGTCGGGCCAGGCCTACGAGCAGCTCGTGATGCGGCTGCTGGCCTCGCCGCTGCCCGAGGCACGCGACTTCGGGGAGCGGGCGCTGGTCGAGCTGCGCAAGGTGATCCCGGCGTTCGTGAAGCGCGTCGACATGCCGGACCGCGGCGGCGCGTGGATCGAGTACCTGCGCGCCCTGCGGGAGCGGGCGTCGGACGCGGCGGCGCGGTTCGGGCTGGACGACGAGGCCCGCGGCGAGGAGCCGCCGGCCGTGCACCTGGAGCGCGTTGACGGAACGGAGGGCGACCTGATCGCCGCCTGCTTGTTCGAGGCTGCCGGGGTGGGTGAGGAAGGGGTGTCAGCCGCCGTGGAGCATCTCGACACGACTCAGCGTGCGCGGCTGATCGCCGACCTGGCGGGCCCGCGGGCCAACCGCCGTCACAAGCCGGGGCGCGGCTGGGAGGCGCTGCGCTACCGCTTCGAGATCGTCTCGGACTACGGCGCGTTCCGCGACCTCCAGCGACACCGGATGCTCACCTGCCAGTGGCAGCGCCTCGGCACCGACCTGGGTGCGGACGTGCCCGAGGAGGTGGAGGCGGCGGGGTACGGAGACGCGTATCGCGCAGGGCTCGAGGTGAGCAGGGTCGAGCACGACCGGCTGCGTGGCGAAAGTCTCGTCGAAGACGCTGCCTATGCGGTCTCACTCGCGTACCGGATCCGGTACGTCCTGGACCTCAATGCGCGCGAGGCGATGCACCTGATCGAGCTGCGCTCAGGCCGCGAGGGCCACCCGAGCTACCGCGCGGTCGCGCTCGAGATGCTCGACCGGATCGCGGCGGTGCACCCCGCGGTCGCCCAGGCGATGACGTTCGTCGACCACGAGACCGAGGGCCGCCTGGAGCGCCTCCAGGGCGAGATGCGCCGCCACGGGCGCCTACAGGCCGCCGGGAAGTAAGACCTCAACGCGAACGATGCGGAATTCCGTGCGTCCACAGCACGGAAATCGACATCGTTCAGGGATTCGGCGCCGGCGCGCAGCTAGCCGAGGCCGAGCGCGCGGCCGGCGTCGGCAGCGACGTCCAGCAGCGGGCTCGGGATGATCCCGAAGAAGACCGTGGCGGCGGCCGCCACGCAGGCGACCGCGGTCGTCTCCACCGCCGCACGCGACGGGCGCGGCACGGCGGGATCCGCCTCCGGGGCGCCGCCCGCGAGCGCGGGTACCGGAGCCGTCGCGGGCCCCATCCACACGGCCGCGATCACGCGCAGGTAATACACGAGCGAGAGCATCGACCCCACGGCGATCGCGATGCCGAGCCAGGTGAAGCCGCCGTCCACGGACGCCTCGATCAGGAAGAACTTGCCCAGGAAGCCGGCGGTCCCCGGCAGTCCGGCGAGGCCGAGCATGCTGATCGTCAGCGTCCACGCCAGCACCGGGCGTGACGCCCCGATCCCCGCCACCGCTTCGATGCGGTCGCCGAAGGTGGTCTCCCGCTCGCGGGCGATCACGACGGCGAACGCGGCCACGTTCATGAACAGGTAGACGAACAGGTAGAAGACGGTCGCCTTCACGCCCAGCTCGCTCGCCACGACGACTCCGGCCAGCATGTAGCCGGCCTGCGCCACGCCCGAGTAGGCCAGCATGCGCTTCAGCGAGTCCTGCCCGATCGCGCCCACGTTGCCGACGACGATCGTGACCACGGCCAGCGCCGCGAGCGCGATCTCCCAGTCGTCGCGGGCCGGGTACAGCGCGACGTCGAAGAAGCGCAGCAGGATCGCGAACGCAGCGGCCTTGGTCGCAACGGCCATGAAGGTGGTGACGGACGTGGGCGCCCCCTCGTACACGTCCGGCGTCCACTGGTGGAACGGCGCCACCGACGCCTTGAACGCGAGCCCGGTGAGCGCGAGCGCGATGCCGGTGAGGAGCAGCGGGTCACCGGTGATGCCGGACTCGGACATCGACACGGCGATGCGGCCGAAGTCGGTGGAGCCCGTCGCACCGTAGATGAACGCGAGCCCGTAGAGCAGCGTGGCCGAACCGACCGAGCCGATCACGAGGTACTTGAGGCCCGACTCCAGCGAGGTGCGCCGGTGCAGGTCCAGCGCGCACATGACGTACAGCGGGATCGAGAGCAGCTCGATGCCGAGGAACAGCGTGACGAGGTTGGTGGCGGCCGCCAGGACGACCATGCCGGTGACGCTCGCCAGCAGGAGGGCGGAGTAGTCGGCGAGGCTGGTCGTCGGGACCGGACGCTCGCGCAGCGACAGCACGAGTGCAACGGCGGCCGCCGTGAAGAACACGAAGTTGAGCGACAGCGCGAGGTCGTCGGAGCGCAGCGCGCCCTCGACCAGCGACTTCGGGTCGCCGAACTGCCACACGGACAGGCCGAACGCGGTGGCGAGCGTCAGCAGCGCCGTGGTGACCGAGAGCACCCGTCCCACATTGCGCGGGAACAGGCCCATCAGCAGCGTCAGGCACGTCCCGGCGGTCAGCGCGATCAGCGGCGAGAGGCCGGCGTAGTCGATGGTGGGGGCGTTGAGCTCGTTCATCGGATGACGAGTCGTTCCGCGACGATCCCGCTCGAGACAGCCTGCTCCGACCGTTCCAGGATGAACTGCGGATAGAGGGCCAGGAACAGGATCACCGCGACGACCGGGAGGATCACCGCAGCGTCACGCAGGCTCATCTCACGCGACTCGGCACCGGCCGCCAGCGGGTTGTGCATCGAGCGCTGGTACAGGCGGATCATGTACACCGCGGCCAGCACCACGCCGAGGCTCGCCACGATCGCGAACACGATCTTCTCCTTGAAGGCGCCGGTCAGGATCAGGAACTCGCCCGCGAAGTTGGACGAGCCCGGTATCGCGAGGGTCGCGAGCGCAACGATCAGGAAGACGGCGGCCAGCACGGGCGCGCGCAGCGCGAGGCCGCCCATCCGGCGCAGGTCGTCGCTGCCGCCCGCGCGCTCCGCGAGCAGCGCGATGATGAAGAAGAGCGGCACCACCACGAGGCCGTGGTTGACCATCTGCAGCAGCGCGCCCTGCGCGCCCTCGTCGGTGAGCGAAAAGATCCCCAGCGTGATGAAGCCCAGTTGCGCGATCGACGAGTACCCCACGACCAGCGTGGCCGACGTCTGGGTGAACGCCATCACCGACCCGTACAGGATGCTCGCCACCGCGACCACCAGCAGCAGGTCCTGGTACTGCGCGGCGGCGTCGGGGAACAGCGGCAACGCGATTCGCAGGAAGCCGTATGCGCCGACCTTCGAGAGCACGCCCGACAGCACCGCGACCACCGGGGTGGGCGCGTTCGTGTACGCCGCGGGCATCCACGCGTGCAGCGGGAACGCCGGCATCTTCACCAGGAAGGCGAATGCGAACAGCAGGAAGATCCAGTCCTGGCTGCCCTCGGACAGCGGGCGCTCGAGCAGGGTCGTGAGCTCGAACGAGGTCGTGCCGCCGTCCGGCGTGGCGAGGATCCCGGTGGCCGCCGCGGCGGCCAGCATCAGGAGGCTCCCGACGAGCGTGTAGATCACGAACGTCGTGGTCGCGCGCACGCGGTTCGGGCCGCCCCAGATCCCGATCAGGAAGTAGAAGGGCACCAGCATCAGGTCGAAGAACAGGACGAACAGCGCCAGGTCCTGCGCGCAGAAGGCGCCCAGCACGGCGGTCTCGCCCAGCGCCAGCATCAGGTAGTAGAGGCGCGGCCGCTCCCATTCCCGCGGCATGGATCCGGCGATCGCCGCGACCCACAGGAGCGCCGTCATCAGGATCAGGAACAGGTTGAGCCCGTCGAGCCCGAGCTTGTAGTGGATGCCGAGCTCCGGGATCCAGTTGACGTCAGTCACGTGCTGCTGGCCATACAAGACCTCTGTGCCGCCGAAGCCGGTGACGGGCCCGGTGCCGAAGTCGAAGCCGATCAGCAGCCCGATGCCGATCCCGAGCGTGCAGACGGAGAACAGGAGGGTCACCCACCCCGCCATGCGCCCACCACGCCCGGCCGGCAGCAGCGCGGCCAGCAGGCCCCCCGCGAGCGGCAGGAACACGAGCACGTTGAGCATCAGCGGCTCACCACCAGGAAGTACAGGGCGAGTGCGGTGACTCCGGTCATCAGCAGCAGCGCGTAGTAGCGCAGCACGCCCGACTGCGCGACGCGCACGACCTGGTTGCCTGCGCGCACGGCGAGCGTGGTTCCCGACACGAAGCCGCCGACCACATACCGCTCGAACACGCTCGCCGAGAACGCACCGAGCGCCAGCGTCGGCCGCACGATCGCGCGGTCATACAGCTCGTCGAAGTACCACTTGTGCGCGAGGAAGTCGTGCAGGCCGCGGAAGCGCTCGGCCAGCCGCAGCGTGGTGCCCGGCTGCCGCACGTACAGCAGCCACGCGAGCCCGATCCCGGCGATCGCGCTCAGCGCGCCGACGCTCAGCGCGAGCGCCTCGATGCCGCCCGACACGTCGGTGTGGGCGAAGCGCGAGTCCTCGAAGGTCGGCTCGAGGAAGTTCTCGATCACGTGCGTGACGCCGGGGATCTGCACGACTCCCGCCGTGATCGCGAGGATGGCGAGCAGCACCATCGCGCCGCGCATCGGCCCCTCCCGCTCGGCGATGTGGTGCTCGGGGCCGGGGTAGCCGACATCGATGTCCTCCGGCTCGCCGGTCACCGGGTTCATCGGCTCCGCGTGGTGCAGGTGGCCGCGCTCGAGCTCGCGCGCCTCCTCGCTGGGCTCGCCCCAGAAGACGCGGAACACCATGCGGAACGCGTAGAAGGCGGTCATCACGGCGGCCACCGTGCCCGCCACGTACAGGATCCAGTAGCCCCCGCCGCGCTCGGCTGCGAACGCGAGGATCTCGTCCTTGGAGAAGTAGCCCGAGAACCCGGGGAACGCCGCGAGCGCGAGCGCCGCGACGAGGAACGCGACGTACGTGAACGGCATCGCGCGCCGCAGCCCCGACATCCGGTCGATGTTCTGGTTGCCCGCCATCGCGGCGATCACCGAGCCCGCGGCCATGAACATCAGCGCCTTGAAGAAGGCGTGCGTCATCAGGTGGAACATCCCGGCGCCGTACGCCGCGATCGACACGCCCATGATCATGTAGCCGATCTGGCTGATCGTGGAGTAGGCGATGATCCGCTTCAGGTCCGTGACCACCAGCGCGACGGATGCGGCAAACACGAGCGTCAGCGCGCCGATCGCCGCGGATATGTCGGCTGCGGTGGGCGCCAGCTCGAACAGCGGGTAACAGCGCGCGATCAGGTACACCCCGGCGGTCACCATCGTGGCCGCATGGATCAGGGCGGAGACCGGCGTCGGGCCCTCCATCGCGTCCGCGAGCCAGGTGTGCAGGGGAATCTGCGCAGACTTCGCGAACGCGCCCACCATGATCAACAGGCACACCGCCACGATCGTCCACTCGTTCTGCGTGTAGGCCTCCGGCGCAGACTCGAACACCCGCGCGAAGTCGAGGTGGCCGGTGTCGCGCAGCAGGATGATCGCCGCGAGCACGAGGCCGACGTCGCCGATCACGTTGATCACGAACGCCTTCATGCCGGCCGCCGTCGCGGTCTGGCGCCGGTACCAGTAGCTGATCAACGCGTACGAGGCGAAGCCCACGAACGCCCACCCGACGATCAGGAAGAAGAAGTTCCCCGCCAGGACCAGCAGCAGCATCGAGAAGACGAAGAAGTTGAGGTAGCTGAAGTAGCGCGCGTAGCCGCGGTCGCCGGCCATGTACGCGACCGAGTACACGTGGATCAGGAAGCTGACGCCCGACACGACCAGCGCCATCAGCACCGCCAGCGGGTCGACCAGGATCTCCAGGCGCGCGTCGACGCCGGACGTGCCCACGTAGTCCCACAGCGATGACGTCACGTGGCGCTCGGCGGCGGGCTTGTCCTGCAGCTGCACCAGCGCGCCGATTGCGTTCAGGAATGCCAGGAAGATCGCGGCAGAGCCGATCCAGCCCGCCGTGCGGCCGCTCCACACCCGCCAGCCGAGCGCGATCACGATCGAGCCCGCCAGGGGGCATGCGATCACCAGCCAGCCGTAGGTGGCGACGCTCAACCGCGCAGCTCCGACATCTCGTCGACGTCCATCGGCAGCCGGCTGCGGTACATCGCGACGATCAGCCCGAGCCCGATCACGACCTCGGCCGCGGCGACGATCATCACGATCAGGGCGAAGACCTGCCCGTCGTGCGTGCCGGTCATCCGCGCGAAAGCAGCCAATGCCAGGTTGCCGGCGTTCAGCATCAATTCCAGGCAGATCAGTACGACGAGCGGGCTGCGCCGCGTCAACACGCCGGCCGCGCCGATGCAGAAGATGAACGCCGAGAGGACGAGGTACCAGACGATGTCCATCAGGTGGTCTCCTCGCGTCTCGCGAGCACGACAGCCCCCACCGCCGCGATCAGCAGCAGCAGCGACACGACCTCGAACGCGACCAGGAACTTCGTCAGGAACAGCTCGCCGATCGCCGACGGCGAACCGAAGCCGGCTGCCAGGTCGGGTCCCTCCGAGTCGAGTGCCTTCAGCCCCGACCCGATGATCGCCACGCACAGCTCGACCAGCAGCGCGACCGCGAACAGCGGGGCGAGCAGCCGCAGGGTCGGGTTCGGCTCGGCGAGCGCGTCCTCGAGGCCGCCCACGTAGGCGACCACGAACACGTACAGCACCATCACCGCGCCGGCGTACACGATCACCTGCGCGGCCGCGAGGAACTCCGCGCGCAGCAGCAGGAATAGCACCGCCAGCGCGATCAGGTGCACGACCAGCGACAGCACGCTGTAGAACGGGTTGCGCTGGAGCACGACTCCCGCTGCGCCGGCGACGGCGAGCAGGGCCGCCACGAAGAAGACCACTGCCTCCATCGCCGGGCCTACTCCCCCTCGCGCCTCAGCGGCGTGCGTTCCACGGGCTCCGCCAGCAACATCTCCTTCGTGAAGATCAGGTCCGACCGGTCGTAGTCGGACAACTCGTAGTCGTGTCCCATCGTGATCGCGTCGAAGGGGCACGCGACCTCGCAGTACCCGCAGAAGATGCAGCGGGTCATGTTGATCTCGTACACCTCCGCGAAGCGCTCGCCCGCCGACACGCGCTGGTCCGGCGTGTTCTCGGCCGCGACGACTCGGATGCAGTCGGCCGGGCAGGCGGCCGCGCACAGCGAGCAGCCGACACACTTCTCGAGGCCGGTGTCCTCGAACCGGTGCAGCTTGTGCCGGCCGCGGAAGCGCGGGTAGACGGGAGTCTTCTCCTCCGGGTACTGGATCGTGACCGGCCCTTCGACCAGGCGCCCGAACGTCGTCTTCAGCCCGCGCAGGGTCTCGCCGAACGCGCGCGACACGCCGCCCAGGCCCCCGGGCTCGGGGCCGCGCTGTACGGCAATGGCATCTGGTTCGGGTCGGTATGTCATGTCACCTCAGGTGGTCGATACGAGGACGGCCGTCACGAGCAGGTTGAGCGTCGCGAGCGGCAGCAGGATCTTCCAGCCGAAGCTCATCAGCTGGTCGTAGCGCAGGCGGGGCATCGTGGCCCGGATCCAGATGAAGAAGACCACGATCGCAAGCATCTTCAGCACCATCCACAACGGGTCCAGCCCGCTCGGCCCGGGGCCCATCCAGCCGCCGAAGAACATGGCGGAGGCAAGGCCCGCGATCACGAGCATGTTGATGTACTCGGCCATGAAGAACGAGCCGAAGCGCATGCCGCCGTACTCGGTGTTGTAGCCCGCGACCAACTCGGCGTCCGCCTCGGGCAGGTCGAACGGCGGGCGGTTCGTCTCGGCAAAGCCCGCGACGGTGAAGATCAGGAAGCCGACGAACTGCGGGAGCACGTACCAGACGGTGTCCTGCGCCTTGACGATGTCGACCAGTGACAGCGAGCCGGCCATCATCACCACGCCGATCAAGGACAGGCCGAGGGACACCTCGTAGCTGATCAGCTGCGCGGCGGCGCGCATGGCGCCCAGGAACGAGTACTTGGAGCCCGAGGCCCAGCCGCCCAGCATCAGCCCGTAGAAGGCGAGCGAGCCGAACGCGAACGCGTACAGGATGCCGATGTTGACGTCGATCCCGTAGAGCCCGAACTTCGAGCCGAAGCCCTCCTCGACGTCCCCGAAGGGAATGATCGCGATCGACGCCAGCGCCGTCACGATCATGATGGCGGGCGCAAGCGCCATCAGCCGCGGCACGCCCGTCGACGGATGGAACGGCTCCTTGCCGAGCAGCTTCACGACGTCCGCGAGCGGCTGGAGCAACCCGTACGGCCCGACCCGGTTGGGGCCGTAGCGGTTCTGGAACCGGCCCAGGAGCTTGCGCTCGAGCAGCAGGATCATCGGCACCACGCCCATCACGAACGCGAAGATGACGACCGACTTGATGATCCACACGCCGGTGGTCTCGACGAAGTCGGTGTCCGCCAGCAGCAGCATCAGTCACGCTCGACCTGGACGACCACGAGGGCGCCGTCGGAGAGCACGTTGGCGTTCCCCTCCTGCGTCCCCTCGATCAGCGTGGCGGTGCCGCGCTTGGCGCGGTCACGGATCTGCACGACCGCCTTCACGGAGTGGCCGTTGCTGCGGACCTGCACCTCGTCGCCCGAGGCGACCTGCAGCCGCTCGGCGTCGAGCGGGCTGAGCTCCACCTGCTGGCCCGAGACGAGGAATCGCAGCGAGGGCGAGCGCTCGGTCACCCACGACGCCCACAGCCCGGGTCGCGTGGACAGCCGCAGCGCGCCGTCGCCGGCGGAGGGCGGCGCGGGCGGCTCCGCTGCGGGGCCGAACCCGAGCTCGCCGAACGCCGACCGCGCGGCGGCCGCGCCCGCGGGGCGCTCCTGCCAGCGCACGCCCCGCCCGCCGATCTCGTCGAGCGTGATGCCTGCGTACATCGGAGCCTCCTCCGCAAGCTGCTCGAGCACCGCCCCGGCCGTCACCGAGCGCCGCACGTCGAGCCCCAGCCGGTGGGCGATCTCCGCCAGCACGCTCCACTCGGCGCGCACCTCGCCGGGATGGCCGATCGCCGGCCGCAGCCGCTGCAGGCGGCCGTCCGGGTGCGTGACCGTGCCCTCCTTCTCGGCGTAGGACTCGGCCGGGAAGACCACGTCCGCGTGGTTGACGGCGGCCTCGCCCAGGAACTGCTCGTGCATGATCACGAAGCTCGCCTTGCGCAGCGCCTCGTCCCACCGGCTCTGGCCCGGGAACTCGCGCAGCGGGTCGTTGTGAAGGAGGTAGAACGCGCGCACGTCGCCGGTCAGCGCCGCGTCGCGCGCGCCGGCGGCGGTCAGGCCCGCTGCCGTGTCCGACAACCCCGGGCCGATGCCGGCGACGCAGCCGGCTTCGCGCAGCCCGCGCCCGTTGACGGAGGCCGGGATCTCGATCAAGCCCGAGCCTTCCGCCGCGTCGAGCCCCAAGACGAGCGCGAGGTCGGCCAGCGCCTCGAGCGCGCCCGAGCCGCGCGCGCCCCAGCCCAGCCGCTCGCCCCACACGACGACGACGTTGCCGGCCTGCGTCAGCAGCGCGGCCGCGTCACGCAGGTCGGTGAGGTCGACCTCGGCGGTGTCCGTCAGGCGCTCGAGCGAATGCTCCGCCAGGAGCCCGGCCAGCTCGGCGTGCCCGCGCGGCGCTCCCGCGGACCCGTCCTCGCCCCCGTCACTTGCCCGCTCCGCCTCCAGCAGCGCCTTCTGCAGGGCCCGCAACAGCGACTCGGCGCCGCCGGGCGCGAAGCGCAGCACCTCGGTTGCGCCTCCGTCGAGCGCGGTGGGCGCGCTCGAGGCAACCAGCAGGCGCGCACCCGAGCGGCGCACGGCCTTGCGCAGCCGCAGGTCGAAGATCGGCGCCTCGTCCAGCGGGTTGCTCTCGAGCACCAGCACCACGGACGCGCGATCGATGTCGGGCATCGCCGCAGCGAGGTTCGGGTGGGACAGGCGCCGTGCCGCCGACGGCGCGAGCGGCCCGCCGGCGCGGGCGTCCACGTGGGGCGAGCCCAGGCCCTCGCGGAGGATGCGCTGCAAGAGCCAGCCCTCCTCGTTGCTGGTCTGGCCGCCCACGATCCCCGCCGTCGCCGCCCCCGCCTTGGCGAGCCCCTCGGCGGCGGCGGCCAGCGCACGTTCCCAGGTGGCCGGGCGCAGGTGCCCGCCGTCGCGCACGAGCGGCTCCAGCACGCGCCCGTCCGGCCGCGTGGACTGGTATCCCCAGCGGCCCTTGTCGCACAGCCAGCCGTCGTCGACGGCGTCGTTGTCGCGCGGCTCGACCCGCTCGACTCGCTCGTCGCGAATCGTCAGCTCGACGTTGCACTGGCTCGGGCAGAGCGTGCAGATGGTGCCCGCGCCCTCGATGTCCCAGGGACGCGCGCGGAAGCGGTAGGCGGTGTTGGTGAGTGCGCCGACGGGGCAGAGGTCGACCACGTTGCCCGAGAACGGCGCCTGGTAGGGGCGCCCGTCGAACGTCCCCACGAAGGTGTGGTCGCCGCGCTCGAGGAACATCAGCTGGTCGTCCTCGGCCACCTCCTGGGAGAAGCGCACGCAGCGGTAGCAGAGGATGCAGCGCTCGCGGTCGATCGCGATCAACGGCGAGAGCGCGATGGGCTTCGGGAAGTTGCGCTTGTCCTCGACGAAGCGGCTGCGCCCCGGCCCCCAGCCGAACGCGATGTCCTGGAGCGGGCATTCGCCGCCCTTGTCGCACACCGGGCAGTCGAGCGGGTGGTTGACGAGCAGGAACTCGACGACCGCGTTCTGCGCGTCCTTCACGCGGTCGGTCTGCGTGTACACGACCATCCCGTCCTTCACCGGCGTCGAGCAGGAGGTCTGCAGCTTGGGCATCCCCTCGACCTCCACCATGCACATGCGGCAGGCGCCTACCGGGGGACCGAGCTTGCGCTCGTAACAGAAGTAGGGCACGTCGACGTCGCCGCGCTTCGCCGCGTCGAGCAGCCACTCGCCCTCGGGCGCGCGCACCTCGCGGCCGTCGATCGTGAACGTGATCCAGTCGCCGGTCGACATCAGGCCGCCTCGCCAGAGAGGGAGATCGGTGACTCCGTCCCGTCGCCCACCCGTCCTGCGGCTTGCCGAAGGACGGCCTTTTCCATGTGCGCCTCGAACTCGGGGCGGAACTTGGCGATCATCGAGCCGACCGGCATCGCCATCGAGTCGCCCAGCAGGCAGAGGCAGTTCCCGATGATGTTGCCCTGCACGTCCGCCATCACGTCGAGGTCCATGGGCGTCGCCTCGCCGCGGTCGATGCGCTCCAGCATCTTCACGGTCCAGTTCGTGCCCTCGCGGCACGGCACGCACTTGCCGCAGGACTCGTGGCGGTAGAACTCGGCCAGCCGCAGCGCGATGGACACGATCGGCACGGAGTCGTCGACGACGATGATCGCCCCGGAGCCGAGCATCGAGCCGGCTTCCGCCATGTGCTCGAAGTCGTACGGCAGGTCGAGGTGCTCCTCGGTCAGCACCGGCGCGGAGGAACCGCCCGGGAACCAGGCCTTCACCCGCCGCCCGTCCGGCGGCCCCCCGGCGAGCCCGTAGATGATGTCGCGCGACGGGATGCCGAGCTCGATCTCGTAGTTGCCCGGGCGCTGCACGCATCCCGAGACCGACACGACCTTGGTGCCGGGCGAGCGCTCGGTCCCGAACGTGCGGAACCAGCCGGCGCCGTTGGCGATCACGTGCGGCACGTTGGAGAGGGTCTCCACGTTGTTGATCAGCGTCGGTCCCTGGTAGAGGCCCTGGTTGGCGGGGAAGGGCGGCTTCAGGCGCGGGTTGCCCCGCTTGCCCTCGAGTGAGTCGAGCAGCGCCGTCTCCTCGCCGCAGATGTAGGCGCCGGCGCCGCGGTGCACGACCAGCGAGCAGCCGAAACCCGAACCGAGGATGTCGTCGCCCGCGTAACGGCGGGCGTACGCCTCGGTGAGGGCGGCGTCGAGGATGTCGGCCTCCTCCTCGTACTCGCCGCGGATGTAGATGAACGCATTCGTGATGTCCGCCGCGTAGGCGGCGATCAGCACGCCTTCGATCAGCTGGTGCGGATTGCGGTGCATCAGCTCGCGGTCCTTGAACGTGCCCGGCTCGGACTCGTCCGCGTTGCAGCACAGGTACTTCTGGATGTCGCCGTGCGGCAGGAAGCCTGCCTTCTTCCCCATCGAGAAGCCGGCGCCGCCGCGGCCGCGCAGGCCGCTCGCCTCGAGCTCCTTCAGGACCTGGTCGGCGGTCATCTCGGTGAGCGCCTTGCGCAGCGCCGCATATCCACCGACCCGCTCGTAGGTCTCGATCCGGTTGAGGTCCGGCACGTCGACGTGCCGGAGCAGGATGCCGGTGCTCACTGGGCCGGCCTCTTCTCGACGGCCGGCACTCCCTTGGTCGGGAGCTTGTCGGGCAGCACGTCCGCCGCCGCCTCGCCGGAGCGCAGGTGCTCCGCGATCGTCGCGGCGTCCGCGGGCGTCAGCGGTCCCCGGTAGTGGCCTTCGATCGAGGCCATCGGCGCGATGTCGCACGCACCGAGGCACTCGAACGCGCGCAGGTGGAACGCGCCGTCCGGGCTGGAGCCGCCCACGGGCGCCCCCGTGGCCTCGGCCAGCGCGGCCAGCACGTCCTGGGCGCCGCGCAGCTGGCACGACAGGTTCGTGCACATGTAGATCGTGTGGGTGCCGACGGGCTGCAGCTCGAGCATGTCGTAGAAGCTCGCGACCGACTCGAGGTATGCGGGGCTGAACTGCATCACCACGGCGACCTGGACCATCGCCTCCGGCGACAGCCAGCCGTGGTGGCGCTGTGCCTCGCGCAGGGCGGGCAGGACCGCCGAGCGGGGATCCGGATACAGCGACATGTGGTGCTCGATGTTCGCGCGCAGCTCTTCCGGCACGGCCACGTCGCTGGGCTCCGGGATCCCAGCGGGATCGGCCTCCACGCGCGCGCCCTCCCAGACCTGGGCGGCCAGCCGGCTGCGCGAGCCCGGCACTCCCCGGAGGTGGTCGAACTTGCTCATCGGTCGATACCGCCCAGAATGGGGTCCAGGAACATCACGGGCTTCGCCCACCTGAAGTCACGTGCTTCGCGCCTGCGGCGCTCGCCCAAGAAATGCGCTGCTGGACCCGGGACCAGACCACTCATCGGTCGATACCGCCCAGAATGGGGTCCAGCATCGCGAGGTTCGTGATCATGTCGGCGATGTAGCCGCCCACGACCATCTCCCGCAGCGCCTGCAGGTTCACGAAGGACGGGTCGCGCATGTGCACGCGCGCAGGCTTCGCGGAGCCGTCCGCGAGGACGAAGCACCCCATCTCGCCGCGCGGGCTCTCGATCGGCGCGTACGCCTCGCCGGGCGGCACGCGGAAGCCCTCGGTGACGAGCTTGAAGTGGTGGATCAGTGCCTCCATCGAGGTCGCCAGCTCGTGCCGCGGCGGCAGCGCGACCTTGCGGTTCGTCGTGATGTACGGGCCCGCGGGCAGGCCCTCGATCGCCTGGCGGATGATGCTGCACGACTCGCGGATCTCC
>Ga0209382_10003805_pt1 | contig 20672 bp, 18 predicted proteins | sample SoiMetdeltSBSDD5_FD_187599 | JGI IMG/M metagenome (GOLD analysis project Ga0209382, IMG submission 187599) | Bulk soil microbial communities from a Populus tree surrounding site in Tennessee, USA - Soil MetaG P. deltoides SBSDD5 (SPAdes) (version 2) | ecosystem: Environmental > Terrestrial >... | reverse complement strand
GCCTCCTCGAGGTTCCGCGCGCTGCGCCGGGATGACCGGCGGCGCGGCCGCCGGCGGGGGCGGAGGCGGAGGCGGAGCCGCGTCCCTGGGTGGAGTGGGTACGACCTCCCGCCACGGCTGGGCGAACGCGGCCCAGGCCGAGTCGGCTCCGGTGCGCGGCCGTCCCTCCCCGGAATGATCGACCTGCCGTCCACCGTCGAACACGGGTCGCTGAGGCTGGGCAGCAGCAGGAGGGGCGGGCATAGCGGCGGCAGCAGGAGGGGCGGGCATAGCGGCGGCAGCAGGAGGGGCGGGCATAGCGGCGGCAGCCGGGGGATCGGCCGGTGCGATGCCCGCGCGGTAGGTCCGGCCGGACGACCGCCACGCCTGTACCTCGTCACGCTCGGCACTCGCCGTCCGGACCGCGGCCCGTCCGATCACGCTCGGCGATGCGCCGATCACGCTCGGCGCGTCGGGGAAGCCTTCGGCAACGTCCGCCACGGCTACCTCGGGTGCCTTCACGTCACGAATCGGCTCGGAGATTTCGGCCGGCGGCAACGCGTCGAGGTAGCCGGGCCAGAGCGCACCGGCCGGTGGCGGCGGCGGAGGCAGGTACGCCTCGGGCAGGTCCTCGTCAGAAGACGCCTGAGGTTCGGAGTCCGTCCCGGCATCGCCGGCGTCGATCGGCGGTGGCCAGACGAAGTGGTCGTCCGGCGTACCCACCGGTCGGTCCCGGCGGTCGCTGCGATCGTCCATCACTGCCTCCCAATCGTGCGCCACCCGATCATCGCATCAGGCGCACGAACTCCGCCGTTCACCGTCTCATATCCAGCCGTGGACGCCACCGGGCATTCGGGCACAGCGGTCGATCACGGCAACGGGCTGGGTGACGGGCTCGAGCTGTCGCTGGGCTCGGGATCGGGGTCGTTGGGCGGCACGCTCGACCCGCCTGGTTCGGGGTCGGATCCGCCGGTGGGCGAGGCGGAGGTCGGCGGGGCGGAAGTGGGCGAACCGGACGTCGGCGGCGCGGACGTCGGCGGTCGGGTGGTCGTCTGACCGGGACCCGGGGTCGTGCGCGACGGCGTCGGAGACGGCGACGGCGCCGGAACCGCGGGGAGCACCCGGGTGGCGCCGTAGATCCGGGACAACCACACGGCCGAGATCTTCACGACGTCTCCGCTGGACGTCGCGTGGACCATCTTGCCGCCCCCGATGTACATGGCGACGTGGCTGATCGACGTCCAGTCGCCCCCGGTGGACGAGAAGAACAGCAGGTCGCCGGGTAGCAGCTTGTCGAGCGGAACGATGTCGGTCGACGTCTGCCGGTACTGGTCCTTGGCGACCCGGTTGAGCTGGCGGTACGGCCGGTAGGACGCCCACATCAGACCGGAGCAGTCGTATGTGTTCGGGCCCTCCGAGCCCCACTCGTACGGCTTGTCGAGCTGGCTGAGCGCGAACTGGACCGCCTTGAGCGCGTTCGGGTTGGCGATCTTGCCGTCGACCGCGAACCCTTCCTTGCCGAAGTTCCCGGCCAGGCTCCGCTCGAACGCCTCGCGCTCGGCCTCGATACGAGCGAGTTGGTCGGAGTTGCGCCGTTTGAGATCGAGCAACGCCGCCTCGCGCGTGCGGCGGGTGGCGTCGAGGATGTTGAACCGGCCGGTCAGGTCCAGCTCGCTGGCGAGCGCCGCGTTGTACGCGACCAGCTTCGTTCGCTCGTCGGCCTCTGCCCAGCCCAGCTCGCGCGCTGCCGCCTCGCTGCCGGTCGCCGGCTCGTCCGTGCCGGGTAGGAGGAGACCCAGATCGCGTAGATCCGACCCGAACGTGCCGTACGGCAGTAGCCCGGTGGCCTCCCGGTACTCCTTGCTCACCGCTGCATCGGCCGCCCCGCGCAGGCGGGTCACCTCGTCCGCGGCGGTCTGCCACGTGGCCTGGGCGACGACCGTCCGCTGGTGGGCCGCTTCCTTCTCCTCGAGGAGGGCGAGAGCCTGTTCGCCGATCAGCTGGACCTCGGACTCGGCGGCGAAGATCTGCTGGGACAGCGGGCCGGGCACGGTGGCGACCGGGGTCCGCGGGCCTGTGCTCGGTCGCATCCCGGGGAGCCGCAGCTCACCGGATGGGACCGGGCGGGAGCCGCTGTCCGGCGGGTTCGGGTCCGGGGTCGCGTAGGTCGGGCCGGCGAAGACCGCCATCGCCGCTGTCGTGATCACGGCAGACCAGGCAACCGGGCGGGCACCGAACACGGTTGTCCAGGACATCGACCTGGCTGGGACCTTTGTCCGCCGGGCCGGCCGTCTGCGCTTCGACATGTCACCTGTCCCCGTACGCGACTGCATGTGCCGTGTGGTACCCACGTCCTGTCTTACCTCATCCAGGCAACGCTGTCGATTTGCAGAGAGTGACAGATCGCTAACAACGCCCCACGACGTACGCTCGGGTCCATGGAGGCGGGCCTCAAAAACAAGATCGAACAGAAGGTGTACGCGGGGGAGCGGCTGACCCGGGAGGAAGGCATAGCGCTGTACGAGTGCGACGACCTGGCCTGGCTCGGCCGGCTGGCCCACCATCGGCGTACCGAGCTCAACTCCGACCGGGTGATGTTCAACGTCAACCGGCACCTGAATCTCACCAATGTCTGCGCGGCGAGCTGTGCGTACTGCTCCTTCCAGCGCAAACCAGGTGAAAAGGCCGCGTACACGATGCGGGTCGAGGAGGCCGTCGCCAAGGCCAAGGAGATGGAGGACGAGCAGCTCACCGAGCTGCACATCGTGAACGGCCTGCACCCGACGCTGCCGTGGAAGTACTACCCGCGGGTGCTCCGCGCGTTGCGCGACGCACTGCCTGGCGTCTCCCTGAAGTGCTTCACCGCTACCGAGATCCACTGGTTCGAGAAGATCAGTGGACTACCGGCGGACGAGATCCTCGACGAACTGATCGACGCCGGCCTCGCGTCCCTCACCGGCGGCGGTGCGGAGATCTTCGACTGGGAGGTGCGCCAGCACATCGTCGACCACGACACCCACTGGGAGGACTGGTCGCGGATCCACCGGATCGCCCACGCCAAGGGTCTGCGTACGCCGGCCACGATGCTGTACGGCCACGTCGAGGAGCCGCGGCACCGCGTCGATCACGTGCTGCGGCTGCGCGAGCTGCAGGACGAGACGGGTGGCTTCGTGGTCTTCATCCCGCTGCGGTACCAGCACGACTTCCACGACTCCGCCGACGGGGTGATCCGCAATCGGCTGCAGGCCCAGACCACCATGGCCGCACCGGCCGAGTCGCTGAAGACGTTCGCGGTCTCCCGGCTGCTGTTCGACAACGTGCCGCACGTCAAATGCTTCTGGGTGATGCACGGGCTGTCCGTGGCGCAACTGTCGCTGAACTTCGGCGCCGACGACCTCGACGGCTCGGTCGTCGAGTACAAGATCACCCACGACGCGGACAGCTACGGCACACCGTCCACAATGCACCGTGACGACCTGCTGCACCTGATCTGGGACGCCGGCTTCCGGCCGGTGGAACGCAACACCCGGTACGAGGTCGTCCACGAGTACCCCCTGCCGCCTTCGCTGGCCGAACGCCGCGCGGAGCCGCAACAGGTCTGGGCCTAGCTCCGCGCGGCGGCCCGCTCCAGGCCGTCGAGGATCAGGTCGAGGACGAACACGAACCCACCCGGGCCGTCCCGCCCTACCCCGGCGCGGTGCTGTTGGGCGTGCTCGAACAGGTGCGGAAGGTTCTCGGCGAGGTCGGGGAGGAGGTTCTCGGCCAGCTCTTTTTCTTTGGCCGGCGATATCGAGTGTCCGATCTCCCACATCGTGAAGCCGATGATGTGGGCGTCGATCGCGTGGTACGCGTGAAACATCACCTCGGCCGGGAAGCCCGCGTCGCGGAGGTGCCCGAGGATCGCGTCGATGTACTCCAGGCGGGCCGGATGGATGCGGTCCGGCGACATGATGAGCCCGCACACCCAGGGGTGGCGCAGCAGGACGTCGTGCGCGGAGACAGCGGTCTCGTGCATGGCGGCGCGCCAGTGCTCACCCGGCGACGGCAGGACTATCTCGCGCCACACGAGATCGACCATGCCGTCCAGCATCGGGTCCTTGCCGTCGACGTGGTTGTACAGGGACATCGCCTCGACGCCGAGCGCCCGGCCGAGCTTGCGCATGCTGAGCGACTCGATGCCCTCGGAGTCCGCGAGGTCGATGGCGGCTCGCAGCACCTGCTCTCTGCTCAGCGTCCTGCGGGGCATTGAAACTCCTTGACTTACTTACACCGTATGTTTATCGTGTGCTTACGGCGTAAGTATAAACCTTGGGAGTCATCATGTTAGCGGTCGTCTACCGCAAGTACGGCTCACCCGATGTGCTCGAGATGCGGGACCTTCCCAAACCGGTCCCCGCGGACGACGAGTTGCTCGTCAAGGTCGCGGCGGCCTCCGTCAACCCGGCCGACTGGCACGGCTTCACCGGTAAGCCCTATCTGGCCCGCATGGGCAAGGGTTGGCGGACGCCGAAGGCCGGACGGGTCGGCGTCGACTTCGCGGGCACCGTGGAGGCGGTGGGCAAGGACGTCACCGACTTCCGGCCGGGGGACGAGGTCTTCGGCGGGCGGGACGGGGCGCTGGCCGAGTACGTGTGTGTCCGCGCGCATCGGGCGGTCGCGCCGAAGCCGGCGAACGTGAGCTTCGAGCACGCGGCGTCGGTAGCGATCGCGGCCACCACCGCCCTGCAGGCGCTGCGCGACAAGGGTGGGATGCGGCCCGGGTACAAGGTGCTGATCAACGGCGCTTCGGGCGGCGTGGGGACGTTCGCCGTGCAGATCGCGAAGGCCTTCGGGGCCGAGGAGGTCACCGCGGTATGCAGCACCCGCCATGTCGACATCGTCGCCTCGATCGGCGCCGACCACGTCGTCGACTACACCCGCGAAGACTTCGCCCGCGGCGGCCGGCGCTACGACCTGGCCATCCACAACGCGGGCAGCCGGCCGTGGTCGACGTACCAGCGCGTGCTCACCCCGACGGCGCCTCTCGTCTTCACCGGCGGGCCGAAGAAGAACCGGCTGTACGGGCCGTTCGGGTACATGCTCAGAACGCGTCTGCGGGCCTCGCTGAACGGACGGAAGGTCGCCATCTTCATCGCCAACCTCGACAAGGCGAGCATGGAGGCGTTGGCCGAGCTCCTCGAGTCCGGCAAGGTCGTCCCGGTCATCGATAGGCGCTACAAGTTCAGCGAGGTCGCGGACGCGTTCCGGTACCTGGGCGAGGGCCACGCCCGGGGCAAGATCGTCGTCACGATGTAGTCAGTACCGGCACACTCCCGTCGGGAAGATCTGCTCGAGGCGCTGGCGCTCGGCCGCGGTGGGTTGCCACGAGCCGTAGAGACCCCGGTCGATCGCGGCGGCCACGGGCTGCCGGCGGCAGGCGTACACCCCACCCTCGATCGGACCACCGGCCACGGTGCGGGACGTGCCGTAGATCGGGAACGCGGCGGTACACGCACCGGCCGGCCGGTCGTCGAGGATGCCGTCCCAGACGTGCGGGCCGGCCGCGATCTCGACGCCCAACGTGGTGAAGCACCGGTCGACCGCGCCGGCCGGCTTGTTGCCGCCGACTCCCCGCCACGGCGTGGAACGGATGTTGGCCATCCACTGGTCCATGACCGCGAGCGCCATCGGCGTCTGGTCGAAGGCGACGGCCGGACGGGCGTCGGTGAACCAGATGACCTGGTTCTCCGCGTGCCGGTCGAAGTTCAGCATCCGCTGGCGGGAGGCGAACGACTGATGCGAGTTGTGCATGTCGAGCTGGTCTTCGAGGTAGTGCCGCCAGTCGATGACCGGGATGTCGATGTCGCCGCGGAACACGAGCCCGGCCTCCCGGGCGGCGTCGATCGCGGCGCGGTCGCCGGTCGTACGCGGTGCCGGCGTCACGCCGCCGTCCGGAGACAGCCTCATGTTGCGGGCGGACCACGGATCGAACTGGGCCGGGTTGGCGCAAGCCGCCGGTACGAACGGGCAGCCCTCCTGGACCATCTGCGACTGCGGTTTCCACGAGCCGACGCGGGCGTTCAGGTCGAGGAACTCGGCCGGCGTGATGTGCCCGGCGGTGAGTGCGGACAGGCCGTACTGCACACCGACGTTGTCCCACGTGGACCGGGCGAAGCCGTCCGCCCCGATCCCGTAGATCGTGCGCAGGTCGTCCCAGTGGGTCCAGTGGACGGTCGCGGTGACGCCCGGCGGGTCCATCTGTGCCCACAGGGGGTCGGGCGTTGTCGCGAACCACAGTGGGTTCAGGGCGAGCGGGGTCAGGCCACGCCAACCGCGTACGCACTCGGTCGAGCCCGGCGCGTTACCGCGATAGGGGTTGGGGATGGACGGGCTGGCGTTCATGCCGATCAGCCACGTGCGGTTGTCCCAGTTCTGCCACTTCGGGTTCGTGCCGTCGGTGACGTCCATGTAGTACTCGAGCAGCTCGCAGTCTCCAACGTGGATGGTCTGGGTGACCATGTCGGGGTACGAGTACTGCGGGATCGCCGCGTCGATGACGCGGTCGCCGTAGTTCTGCCCGTACACGTACTGCTGGATGGCCCCACCGGAGCCGCCGACGCCGACCGTGTACAGCGGGACGCCGTGCTCCTCGATGAACCGTTCCTTGACCATCAGCGCGGTCTCGCCACCCAGCACGAGGTTGTAGTGGGTGGCGGTACGGGTGCCGGTCGAGTACAGGATCGCGTAGCCGAGCGACAGTCCTTCGTGGTACAGGTGCCCGCCGGGCAACCGACCCTGGTCGTGCCCGATCGCCACGCCACCGTCGAAGCGGTAGATGACGCGCTTGTTCCAGGCGGACTCGTCGGCGAGCATCGCGATCGAGTAGATGAACCGGTTGATGGTCCCGCGTTCCCTGCGCACGATGTAGTCGACCGTCCGACCGTCCAATGTGGTCGTCGTGGTGAGGTCGGCCGGTCGTGACCCGTCGGCGGGCATCGGCTTGAACGCGCCGTCGGTAGCCCGGTAGACGAGGTCCACAATGGTGGGTGCCGCGCAGTCGCGGCTCCAGCCGACGACCGCGCCGGCGGCATCGCGTACCCGCATGCCCTGCGCGTCCTGGTTGTCCACCAGTGGCTGGCCGAGTCCCGCGCTCTCGGTGCGGCACAGGAACGGGTACTGCTTCGGACCGGAGAAGATGGGGCCGGCGATGGGATGGTTGCGCAGCACCAGCGCGTCACCGGCGAAGCGGGCCCGGGCGAGGACGAGGTTCAGCCCGAGCCGCATCCCGGCAATGACACCGGACAGCGACCGTCCGTCGGGGGCGGGAGTCAGGGATGGCGTGACGTCGGCCCCGTTGAGCGTCACCTGTACATCGTCGGGATCGACGCGGGAGCCGAGCGATACGCGGATGAGTGCGTCTCCGCCACTGACCTGGTCGGCGCGGCTGGAGAGGACGTCGAGGTCGAGACGGAAGCCGGTGAGCTCCGAGTCAGCTGTGGCGGGCGCGGCCAGTGCCAGGGTGAGCACGGCGGCGCCGGCGGCCGCGAGGTATCTAGAGGCACCCATGAAAGCCGACGATGGCACGAGTCGCCGCGGGTGTCGAGAGATGATCGCGCTACATTCTTGCTGCTATGAGTAACTTTCCCCGGCGGGACGAGCAAGGGCGGATCGAGTATGTCGTCGACCTGCTCGGCTTCGTGCTCGCCGGCATCGTCTTCGGGGTCGTCGTACTCCTCGTCATCGACGGCGCCGTCGTGTTGCTCGGGCGCGGCACGTTCGGCGGAGCGAGCGGTTGGCTCGCCTCGGTCCTGCCGGCGTTGCTGTTCGTCGAGGAGTTCCGCGCCTGGCGCGGCACGCGCTGGCGGTTCGCCCTCGCGTTCGGCTGCGCGGCGGTCGGCCTGGCACTCGGCCTCGCCGTGGCCGGCGTCGCCAACTTCCTGCCACCCCTGGCATCCGGTGCGATCGGCGCGACATTCGCCGCGCTGGCGTATGCGTTGTTGTGGTTCTACGGGGTTAGAAGGTTGGGATGAATCCGTTCCTGAAGTACACGCTGGGCCGGATGGCCCTGTTCCTGGTGGTGTTCCTGCTCCTCGTGCCCGTGCGGATGAACCTCTGGCTCAAGCTGATGATCGCCATTCTGGTCTCGTTCGGTCTGGCGTTCTTTCTGTTGCGCCGGTGGCGCGACGAGGCTTCCGAGCAGATGGTCGGCGCGGCCGAGCGGCGCCGGGCCGAACGGGAGCGGCTGCAGTCCGCACTGGCCGGTGAGGACACCGACAAGGACGAGGACGAGGACGACGAGAGTAAGGGCCAACCGTCCTAATGGGACTCCGGCCGGGCAAGATCGGCTAAATCGTGACCATTCAATGACTCCTATTGATATGACCATGTGATCGATGGTGCAGTGGGTGACACCAGGCGGAATCCCCCTTCATCGTCCGGAGGTCATCCATGAGGTTCCGCACACCCAAATCGGCGGTACGGACCACCGTTCTCGCCGCCGCCCTCGTGTTGAGCGGCTTCGCCCTACTCACGAACGGACCGGCGGCCGCCGACCTGAAGCCGGTCGATACCGTTATCGACGGTCCGGCCGCGCAGTATCAAGTGATCGGCCCCCGCACCTTCGAGGATGTGAACGCTGTCGCGCAGACCGGTGCATCGGTCGACTCCATCGAGCACGGCAAGGTCTACGTCAGCGCCACCCGGGCCGAGGTACGCAAGATCCTCGCGATGGGCTACCAGGTCGTGGCCGAGCCGGTGTCGATCGGTGGCATGGCCGGGATCCAGAACTTCCCGCCGGCCGACGCCAACTACCACAACTACACCGAGATGGTGAACGAGATCAACCAGATCCAGGCGGCGCACTCGAACATCATGCAAGTCTCGAGTTTCGGGTCGTCGTACGAGGGTCGCAGCCTCGTGTTGGTGAAGATCTCGGATAACGTCGGCACCGACGAGAACGAGCCGGAGATCCTCTTCAACGCGCACCAGCACGCGCGGGAGCATCTGACCGTGGAGATGGCGCTCTACCTGATCCACCAGTTCGCCGACCTCTACGGGTCCGACTCGCGGATCACGAACCTCGTGAACAGTCGCGAGATCTGGATCATGCCCGACGTGAACCCGGACGGCGGCGAGTACGACATCGCCACCGGCTCGTACAGGTCGTGGCGCAAGAACCGCCAGCCGAACAGTGGGGGCTCGTTCGGCACCGACCTCAACCGCAACTGGGCCTTCCAGTGGGGCTGCTGCGGCGGTTCTTCGGGCACCCAGACCAGTGATACCTACCGCGGCCCGGCGGCGTTCTCCGCGCCGGAGACGCAGCGGATCCGGGACTTCGTCAACGGCCGGGTCGTCGGCGGTACGCAGCAGATCAAGGTGAACATCGACTTCCACACGTACTCCGAGCTCGTGCTCTGGCCGTTCGGCTACACGACGGCGAACACCGCGCCGGGGCTGGATGCCCTCGCGCAGCAGACGTTCGCCACCATCGGCAACCAGATGGCCGCCACCAACGGGTTCACTCCTGAGCAGGCGAGCGACCTGTACATCGCCGACGGTACGAGCATCGACTGGATGTGGGGCGCGCACCAGATCTTCGCGTACACGTTCGAGCTGTACCCGACCTCGTCGGGCGGTGGTGGGTTCTACCCGCCGGACGAGGTGATAGCGGCGCAGACCAGCCGCAACCGCGAAGCGGTGTTGATGCTCTCCGAGCTCGCGGACTGCCCGTACCGGGCGATCAACCGGTCGGACCTGTGCGGTGGCGGTGGCGGTACCACGGTCTACCTCGACAACTTCGAGACGGCGACCGGGTGGACGGCCAACCCGAACGGGACCGACACGGCGACGACGGGCCAGTGGGTACGCGGTGACCCGGCCGAGACGAACTCGAGCGGCGTCAAGCAGCTCGGTACGACGGTCAGCGGCGTCAACGACCTGGTGACCGGAGCGGCGGCCGGTGCGAGCGCCGGTGAGTTCGACATCGACGGCGGTACGACGAGCATCCGCTCGCCCGTTATCACGCTGCCGGCGAGCGGCACGTTGACGCTGTCGCTGTCGTGGTACCTCGCGCACGGCTCGAACTCGTCCAACGCGGACTTCTTCCGCGTCTCCGTTGTCCAAAGTGGAGGTACGACGACGCAGGTGTTCAACCAGGTCGGTGCGGCAGCCAACCGCAACGGTGCCTGGGGCGTCGCCAGCGTGAACCTGACCCCGTACGCCGGGCAGAACATCCAGATCCTCATTCAAGCGGCGGACGCCAGTACGGCCAGTCTCGTCGAGGCGGGCGTGGACGACGTGCGGATCACGCAGTCCTGACCCAGCACACAGCCGGCGGCCCCACCCCTGTGGTGGGGCCGCCGTGCTAGCCGGCGCCGGCCTCCGCCGGCGCGAGCTCCGGGCTTGATGGTGCCGCCTTCCCTCGTCGCTGCGCTCCTCAGTCCAGACGACACCGCCCGGAGCTGTGGGATACCGTGTCGAGGACCACTCCGTAGCGAAGCCGGTGCGAATCCGGCGCTGTCCCGCAACTGTGAGCTCTCCACGGAGGGCGAGCCAGGTCGCCTGCGGTGGGTCGCGATCCGCGCTCTCGAGGAAGGGCGCCTCGCGGGCGGGACCGGTACCCGAGGCTCCTGTCGGCGAAGCACCAGACCTCGACCGACAGGAGGAACGGATGAGACGAACCCCTCGGCTGGTCGCCGCGCTCGCGGTGGCCGCCGCCCTCTCGACCGCCGGTTGCGCCGACGCCGGCCGCAACGACCCCGGGCCCGGCGCGACCAGCGCCGCGGCCAACTTCCCGGTGACCGTGGGTTCGGTCACCCTCGCCAAGCGACCCGAGAAGATCGTCTCGTTGTCGCCCTCGCTGACCGAGATGCTGTTCGCCGTCGGAGCCGGAAAGCAGGTGGCCGCCGTCGACGACCAGTCGAACTTCCCGGCGGACGCCCCGAAGACGTCGCTGTCCGGCTTCAAGCCGAACGCGGAAGCGATCGCCGCCTACGCACCCGACCTCGTCGTGCTCTCCAACGACATGGAGAACATCGTCAGCGCGCTGGGTGCGCTGCGGATCCCCGTGTACAAGGGTCCGGCGGCCACGACCATCGATGACACCTACCGCCAGCTCGACGAGCTGGGCAAGCTGACCGGACACCCGACCGAGGCGGCCGACGTCGTGGCGCGCATGCGGGACGAGATCGGCAAGCTGATCCAGGACGTACCGCAGCGGGCGGTCAAGCTCACCTACTACTACGAGCTGGACCCGACCCTGTTCACCGTGACGTCCAAGACGTTCATCGGGTCGCTGTTCACGCTCGTCGGCCTGGAGAACATCGCCGATCCGGCCGACAAGGCGGGCAGCGGGTACCCCCAACTGTCGGCGGAGGCGCTGCTCCGGGCGGACCCGGACATGATCTTCCTGGCCGACACGAAATGCTGCCAGCAGTCGGCGGCAACGGTCTCCGCGCGGGCGGGCTGGGCGACCATAACCGCGGTCAAGAACAGGCAGATCGTGGCGTTGGACGACGACATCGCTTCGCGTTGGGGTCCGCGCGTCGTGGACCTCGTACGGGCCATCGTGGACGCGGTGACCAAGGCTCCCGCGTGACAACTGCCCCGAGCCGGCTGAGGCCGCGCTGGCTACTGGCCGGCGTGGCCTCGGTCGTGGTCGCGGCGGTGGCCGGGCTGGCGTTGGGGCCGGTCCGGCTACCGCCCGGGAGCGTGGCCGCTGAGCTGCTCAACCTGCTGCCGGGGGTACGCATCGACTCCGGTCTCACCCCACCGGAGGTGGCCATCGTCACCCAGCTGCGGCTGCCCCGGGTGGCCCTGGGACTGCTCGTCGGCGCGGTACTGGCCCTGGCCGGTGGGACGTACCAGGGCGTGTTCCGCAACCCGCTGGCCGACCCGTACCTGCTCGGAGCGGCAGCCGGCGCCGGGCTCGGCGCGACCGTGGCGATCGCCCTGCGCGGCGGATCCAGCGGGGACGAGACGGCCTCCCTTCCGGCTACCGTGCCGGTCGCCGCGTTCGCCGGGGCGCTCGTGGCGGTCGCGCTGACGTACGGGCTCGGGTCGGCCGGTGGGCGCGAACGCTCGCCGGCGGCGCTCATTCTCGCCGGGGTCGCGGTGACGAGCTTCCTGACCGCCGCTCAGACGTACATCCTGCAGAGCAACGTCCAGACCATCCAGGAGGTGTACTCCTGGATCCTCGGTCGGCTGGCCACCGACGGCTGGCACGACGTGCTCGTACTGCTGCCGTACGCCGTCGGCATGGCGATCGTCGTACTGCTGCACGGGCGACGGCTCGACGTCATGACGGTCGGCGACGAGGAGGCGGCCGGTCTGGGCGTACACCCGCAGCGGTCCCGGTACCTGCTCATCGTGGTCGCGTCACTCGGTACGGCCGCCGCCGTGGCCGTGTCGGGGTTGATCGCGTTCGTCGGCATCATCGTGCCGCACACGGTACGGCTGCTCGCCGGTGTGAGCTACCGGTCGATCCTGCCGCTGTCGATGCTCTTCGGCGGCGCCTTCCTGACGCTGTGCGACCTGGTCGCCCGTACCGTGGTCGCGCCCGCCGAGATTCCGATCGGCGTGGTGACCGCGTTCTTCGGCGCCCCGTTCTTCATCGTGGTCCTGCGCACCGCCAAACGGATGCCGGTATGACCACGGCAGCAGTATCCATTGTGGACCTTCGCGTGGCTCTCGGAGGTACCCCGATCCTGCGCGGCGTCTCGCTCGACGTGGCGACCGGCGAGTGGGTGACGGTGATCGGGCCCAACGGCGCGGGCAAGTCGACGCTGCTGCGGGCGCTCGGCGGCGTGCTGCCGTACACCGGCTCGGTCTCGCTGTTCGGCACCCCGGCGACCCGCATGCGCCGCCGGCAGCGTGCTCGCGTCGTGGCCACGGTCGCTCAGTCGCCGGTCGTACCGGGCGGCATGAGCGTGCTGGACTACGTGCTGCTCGGCCGCACTCCGTACATCCCACCGCTCGGGCGGGAGTCCCCGGCCGACGTGGCCGCGGCCGACGAGGTGCTGACCCGCCTCGACCTCATCGGTTTCGCCGGCCGCGGGCTGCACACGCTCTCCGGCGGCGAGCTGCAGCGGGTCTTCCTGGCCCGGGCGCTGGCCCAGGGCGCCACCCTGCTGCTGCTGGACGAACCGACGTCCTCTTTGGACATCGGGCACCAGCAGGAGGTACTGGAACTCGTGGACGCGCTGCGGCACAGCCACGGCCTGACCGTTCTCGCGACCATGCACGACCTGTCGATCGCGGGCGAGTACGCCGACCGGATGGTGCTGCTCGCCGCCGGCCAGGTGGTCGCCAGCGGTACGCCCCGCGCGGTACTGACGGAGGAGATGCTGGCCCGGCACTACCGCGCGCGGGTCCGGGTGGTCGACGGCGAGCAAGGCCCGTTGGTGGTGCCGATCCGCCTCAGGTCCGCTTGACGATCGCGAAGAACGCCCCGGCCGGATCGCCCAGTACCGCGAAGCGGCCGGCGGGCATGTCGGTCGGCGGTACCGACACCGTGCCCCCGATCTTCTTCACCGCGACGGAGGTGGCGTCCGGATCGGTGACGGCGAAGAAGACCATCCAATGTGGAGCGAGGTCGTCCGTCGGCATCAGGCCACCGATCGGCTTGCCGGCGAGGCTCCACGTCGTATAGCTGACCGGCCCGATCTTGATGTCCTCCGACGTCCACCCGAACACGTCGCCGTAGAACGCCTTGGCCCCTTCGGGATCCCCGGTGGTCAGCTCGATCCAGGCCAGCGAACCGGGTTCGTCGAACAGCTCGGCACCGGCCATCGTGCCGGGCTGCCAGGTGGCGAAGACCGCGCCGGCGTGATCCATGAAGACCGCCATCCGCCCGTACCGCAGCACATCCATCGGCGGCATGACCACCTTGCCGCCGGCCGCCTCCACCTTGGCCGCGGTCGCCTCCGAGTCATCGGTCAGCAGGTACGTCGTCCAGGCCGGTGACTGCGCCTCGTTCTGCAGTGGCCCGACCGCGGCGACCGGCTTTCCGTTCTTGTTGAACGTGGTGTAGCCGCCCGCCTCGGGCTCTGTCGCTACCGTCGACGTCCACCCGAACAGCGCCTCGTAGAACTGCCGGGCGCTCTCCACGTCGGGGGTGCCGAGGTCGACCCAGATGGGTGTGCCCGGTGCGTGCGTCGTCATGCTTGGACCTCCGTATCGTGGGGCCGCGGTGGCGACCCTCCATCCGCGATCCTGACACTGGATCCCTCGCCCGTCCGGGGAATTGAGCTACTTGGGCGGGTCGAGCAGCGCCCGCACCGCGGCGGTGTACTCCTCGAACGCATGCCGTCCACGCCGGCTCAAGGCGACCAGCGTGGTGGGCATGCGTCCGGAGAACTTCTTGGTGAGGTCGACGTACCCGGCGTCCTCGAGCTTGCGGAGGTGCGCGGAGAGGTTCCCGGCCGTCATGCCGAGGATCTCCTGCAGCCGCGGAAAGGTGACCTGGTCTCCATCATCCAATGTGGACAGTGCAGCCATCACCCGCAGCCGCGCCTGAGCGTGGATGACCGGGTCGAGCTCTCCTTCGTGCATACTCGGCACTCACACCGGCTCAGCGAGCCAGGTGCGCCGGCGCACCGCCAGCACCGCGCCGAACGCGAGCAGCCCGCCCCCACCGGCCAGCGCGATGACCAGCGAATGCCAGCCCGGTCCGGCGATCACGCCGGCGACGTTGACGAGCGACAGCCAAACCCCGAGCGCGAAGAGGCTCTTGTCGTGCCAGACGGCCCCGCCCGCCATGTGCAGCGCGCCGACCAGCGCCACCGAGGCGGCCGCCCAGAGCAGCCCTTGGTCGTTCGGGGGCAGCTCGTCGCTGACCCGGGCGATGGAGACACCCAGGCTCAGGAAGCCGAGGAAGAACGCCCAGCCGTACATCGCACCCTTCAGCGCCGAGGGGCCGGCCATATGCCGGTATGCCCGCGCGCTCGCCACCGCGCTGATGACCATCGACACGCCGAGTAGCCCGAGCAGCGCCACGAGCGGCAGCCAGCCCGGCATCGACAGGTACGTCCGGTCGTTCGGCCCGTGCCGCAGGAAGAACAGTCCGAAGCCGATGAGCCAGGCCAGCCCCCAGGGCACCAGGAAGTACAGCTGGCTCGGGAAGAGGCGGCGGCCGGCCGCCGCGCGCTGTTCACGGATGAGCCGCATCGAGTCGGCGGGCGTCGCCGGTGGCCGCTCGTCGTTCGTCAGGTCGTTCGTCATGCAAACTACTCTATGGCGCAAACTACTTTAGTGGAAGGGGTAGAGGTGTCGCGTGCACGACCGCCAGCCGCGACACGGCCCGGGTCAGCACGACGTACAGGCGGTGCAGCCCCCGCGGCTCCGCCGCCACGATCTCCGCCGGCTCGACGACGATCACATGGTCGTACTCCAGTCCCTTGGCGATCGTCGCCGGTACCACCGAAACGCGTGCGTCGTCCTCCGGCCCGCCGTGGTCGATGCCCGCGGCTCCCAGCGCCGCCGCCAGCCGCGGCGCGGCGGCGTCGGCGGCGATCACCGCGACGGACCCCTCGTGCTCGAGCGCCGCGCGCACCTCACGCACCGCGGCATCGTCCACATCGGACACCGGGTGTACCGAGAGCGCGCCATCGTGCCGCAGGGACTTCGCCGGGGGTACGTCGACCGCCAGCGCCGGCAGCAGCCGATTGGCGAGCGTGAGCACCGCCTCCGGTACCCGGAACCCGGTCGTCAGCGGTACGACCTTCGCCTCCGGCTTGCCGAGGTGGGCCAGCGTCTCCCGCCAGTCTGTCGTGGCCCACGGCGCGGTGCCCTGGGCGAGGTCCCCGAGCAACGTGAGCGACCCGTGCTCGCTGCGCCGGGCGATCGCACGGCACTGCATCGGGGACAGGTCCTGTGCCTCGTCGACGACGACATGGGCGTAGCCGCCGACCCGGTCGATGAGTCCCGCGGCCTCGTCGAGCACGACGGCGTCCGCGGCGCTCCAGCGGGCCGCCTTGGCGCTGCGAGGTGGCTTCGCCCAGACCAGTTGCGCCTGCTCGGCCGGCTCGAGAACGCCGTCGGCCACCGCCGCGGGGTCGAGGTAGAGGTCGTACACGAGCTGCTCGGCGGTGACCGTGGGCCAGACCGTGTCGAGGAACTCGGTCACCGGCTTGCTCCGGCCCATCCGGCGCAGCCACGCCTCGCCGGGCGAGTCGCCGCGGCGCGCCTCGCTCAAACGCTGCAGCATCGCGACGACCCGGGCCCGGACCCGCTCGCGGCCGATGCTGTACGGCAGCGCCTCCCGGCGTACCTCGTCGACGACCCGGCGCAACGCCTCGGGGGAGATACGCCAGCGGTACGAGCCGTCCGGCACCGTGATGGGCTCGACCGGCTTGCGGATCCGCGCGTGCAGGGCGCGACGCAGGACCTCCGCCATGCGCACGTCGTGCTTGACACGGGCCGCCGGATCCGGCGCGGTGGCTTTGCCGCGCGCGACCAGTTCGTCCACTGTGGACTGCTCGACGTCGATCTCGCCTAGCGTCGGCAGGACGGCGGAGATGTACTTCAGGAACGCCCGGTTCGGACCGACGATGAGGACGCCGGAGCGACGCAGCCGTTCGCGGTGCACGTAGAGCAGGTACGCGGCCCGGTGCAGGCCGACCGCGGTCTTCCCGGTACCGGGTGCGCCCTGCACGCAGATCGACTCGTCCAGTTCGGCCCGAACCAGTTCGTCCTGGTCGGGTTGGATGGTCGCGACGATGTCGCGCATCGGGCCGACCCGGGGGCGTTCGATCTCGGCGGTGAGGATCCGGCTGGCCGTGCCGAGTTCCTCGCCGCGGCTGAGGTGCTCGTCCTCGAAGCTGGTCAACCCGCCAGCCGAGAAGCCGAACCGGCGCCGGATTCCGACCCCCTGCGGGTCACGGGCGCTGGCGCGGTAGAACGCCCGGGAGATCGGCGCGCGCCAGTCGAGCACCATGGGCTCGCCGGCGTCGTCGACCACGTGCCGGCGGCCGATGTGGTACCGGTTCGTGTCCAGGAAGTCGAGCCGGCCGAAGAACAGCGGGGTGTTCGGGTCGTCGGCGAGTTCCGCGATGCGCCGGGCGAGCGTGCGGCCGAGGGTCTCCGCGGAGTACGCGTCGCCCGCGACGTTCTCGCCGGTAGCGAACAGTGCCTGGGCACGCTCGCGCATGCGGCGCAGCGCGGCACGGGATGCGGTGAGGTGGGCTCGTTCGGAACCGAGTTCTTCGTCAAGAGTGGGAGCGCGCATGGGGCGACTATGGTACGCGGAAGCACAGGTACCGACACCTGGATTTCATGGGGTGAGGGATGGACGTCGACATCAGCAGCGCGCGGATGATGCGCGCGTTGGCACACCCCGCCCGCCTCGCGATCATGGAGCACCTGTCCGGCGGCGGTACCGGCACGGCCACCGAGTGTGCCGAGATCGCCGGCCTCTCGCCGAGCGCGACCAGCTACCACCTGCGGGCGCTGGAGAAGTTCGGTCTGATCGAGGAGGCGCCGAGCCGCGGTGACGGCCGGGAGCGGGTCTGGCAGACGAAAGCGCGTGGCCTCACGATCGACGTTCTCCCGGCTAGTCACGAGGAGGCTCAGGCGGCCCGGGAGCTGGCCGGAGTGCTGATCGAACGCCAGGACGCGCTGACCCGGCAGTGGCTGGCCAGGCTCGAGGACGAGCCGCTGCCCTGGCGCGAGGAGGTCCTCTTCAACGAGGCCAACCTGCTGGTGACGGCCGAAGAACTGGGCGCGCTGAGCAAGCTGATCATGGATGCGGTCATGCCGTACTCGAAGCGGCGCGAAGACCGGCCCGAAGGTGCCCGGCAGGTAAAACTCATCTTGCGGGCAATTCCGACCTAGGGCTTGCGCTGCCGAGATGTGAAGAAGAAACTTCGAAACATGTCCTTCACATCTGAGCCACGCTGGCGTGATGTCCGCCTGTCCGCGGCCGCCCGTGGCATCTCCACCTGCGGCGACGCCCTCGCCGCGACCGCGCTCGTGCTGGCGTTGCAGACCCGGGGAGCCGGGGGCATCGCGGTGGCGGCGGTCCTGCTCGCCTCGTCGGCGCCGCTGGCGGTGTTCGCGCCGCTGGCCGGGCGGCTCGCCGACCGGGTCGACAGCCGGCTGCTGCTCGTGACCACCGGGATCGCCCAGGCCGCCGTATGCGCGGTACTCGCCTTCACGAACCACCCCGTGGCGATCGTCGGCCTGGTCGCCCTGCTCGCGGTGGGTCTGGCGATCACCCAGCCGACGCTGAGCGCGCTCACGCCCGACATGGTCGGCCGGGACAACCTGCCGAAGGCGACCGCGATGTCGCAGACCGCCGCGGCGCTCGGCCTGCTGCTCGGACCGGTCGCGGCCGGCTTGCTCGTGGGCCAGTTCGGGGTACGGGTACCGCTGCTCATCGACGCGGTCTCGTTCCTGGCGATCGCGGTCGCCGGCCTGGCGTTGCGTACCCGCCGGGGCGGCCGGCCGGTCGAGTCGGCCAGGCCGGACGTTCCTGCCGTGCGCTGGCGGCTGCGCGCCGATTCCCTGCTCATGGCGTTGACGGTCGCGGTCGTCGGGGCGGTAGCCGCGGTTGGCGCGATCAACGTCATCGACGTGTTCTTCATCCGGGAGACGCTGCACGGCTCGGCCACCGCGTACGGCCTGATCGGGGCGGTCTGGATGGGCTCGATACTGGTCGGTTCGGCCGTGGCCGGGTCCCTGTCCCGGCGCGGCGGGGACTCGGCGCTCGTGTCCGGGATGCTGGGGCTCATCGCCGGGATCTCCGCGATCCTGGTGGCCGCCGCCAACGTACCCGGCGTGTGGTGGCTCGTTCCACTGTGGATCGTCGGGGGCGCGTTGAACGGCGGGGTGAACGTGGTCGCCAGCCTCGTCGTCGCGCGCCGGGTTCCGTCGGAGGTACGGGGGCAGGCCATGGGTACGTTCGTCGGCGCGGTCAACGCCGCGGGTATCGTGGGTCTGCTGCTCGGCGGAGCCCTGTCGACCGCGTTCGCCCCGCGGTCGCTGCTGATCGCTTGCGGCATCGCCGGCCTGCTCGTCGTGGCCGCGTGCGCCCTGACGGTGGCCCGATCGGCCCGCCGAACCGAGGCGGTAGTGTCTCGAGCGTGAACGAACTGCGGCGGCCCAGGGTCGGGCACATCCAGTTCCTGAACTGCCTGCCGCTCTACTGGGGACTGATGCGCTCCGGTGCGCTGATCGACGTCGACCTGTACAAGGACAGTCCGGACCGGCTGAACACCGCACTGGTGTCCGGCCGGTTGGACATCGGCCCGATCTCCGTCGTCGAGTACCTGCGGTACGCCGACGAACTGCTGCTGCTGCCGGACCTCGCGGTGGGCAGCGACGGTCCGGTGCTGTCGGTCAACATCGTCTCGACCGGCCCACTGTCCGATTTGGACGGACGGCGGGTGGCGCTGGGTTCGACGTCGCGCACCGGAGCGCTGCTGGCCCGGATGCTGTTCTCCCGGTGCGGCGTCACGCCCGACTACTTCACCTGCCCGCCGGACCTGACCGAGATGCTGCTCGAGGCGGAGGCCGGGGTGCTGATCGGGGACGCCGCGTTGCGGGCGCATTTCGAGGCTCCCCGGCGCGGCTTGACCGTCACGGATCTCGGTGGGGCCTGGCGGGACTGGACCGGGCTCCCGATGGTCTTCGCCGTCTGGGCGGTACGCCGGGAGTTCGCCCGTGAGCATCCCGGTGTGGTCAAGGACGTCCACGAGGCGTTCCTGCGGTCACGCGACCTCTGCCTGGCCGAGCTCGACGAGGTGGCCGCCGCCGCGGCGCGGTGGGAGCCGTTCGACCCCGCGACGCTCGCGGCGTACTTCCGGGTGCTCGACTTCTCGCTCGGCGAGCGGCAGATCGCCGGGTTGCGGGAGTTCGCCGACCGCGCCGCGGCACTCGGTGCGACGCCCCGGCTACAAGCCGAGTTCGCGGTGCTCTAGGCGGCTATCAGCTGGGCCGCGACGCTTTCGCAGATCTTGGCGCCGTGGCTCACGCCCAGGCGGGACGGGTACCGGGCCAGGACGCCGAGCGTCCAGCCGTCCCCGATCGCCAGGCATGCGACGTGCCAGTTGCCGTCGGACCGCTCGACCCAGCCGTTCTTGATGGCGGTCTGCGCCGCCACGTCGTCCGGCAGGGCCAGCCGGATGCCGAAGTTGCCGGCGCCGCGTACCAGGCGCATCTTCTCCAGCAGCCAGTTCGTCCACTGTGGACCGGCGGCCCGGCCGTCGGAGATGCAGTCGGCCAACCGGGCGGTGTCGCGCGCCGAGACCGTGGTGTTGCTCCACCAGTCGCGGTACGGCGCGCTCTCGGTCAACCCGCAGATGCGGATCATCCGTTTGATCGACTCCGCGTCACCCACCAGAGGGAACAGTTCGTCGGCTACCACGTTGTTGCTGTCGCGGATCATCGAGCTGATGTCGGACAGCCGGTCGTTGCTGGGCGTCTGGCCGCGTTCGGTCGAACGACGCAGGAAGTCGGCCGCGATCCACGCCTTGATCATCGATGCCGTGGTACCGGTCGCCGCCATGTTCGCCGAACCGCTGATCGTGCCGGTCTTCTGCTCCAGCAGCGCCCACGACCAGAACCCCGGGGAGTCGATCTGGACGGGTCCGGGGTGCAGCAGGACAGACGCGACCGCCGGCGTCGGCGACACCGTTGGTGCGGCCGTCGGCGAGGGCGTCGTGGGGGACGGCGTCGCCCCTCGTACGCCGACCGAGGCATGCGAGTCGGGACGGCCG
>Ga0209382_10003804_pt1 | contig 20674 bp, 23 predicted proteins | sample SoiMetdeltSBSDD5_FD_187599 | JGI IMG/M metagenome (GOLD analysis project Ga0209382, IMG submission 187599) | Bulk soil microbial communities from a Populus tree surrounding site in Tennessee, USA - Soil MetaG P. deltoides SBSDD5 (SPAdes) (version 2) | ecosystem: Environmental > Terrestrial >... | reverse complement strand
CAAGAAGATCGAGGCGGAGCTCCTGGAGCAGATCGACCGTGGCCAACACCGCGGGAGCTCGTCCAGGACCGTCGCTGAACTAATCCAGCGCTGGCTCGGCTGGCGCCAACAGGTCCGGCCGATCTCTCCCGTCACCGTCGCCAACTATCGCGGCGCCATCGATCGCTACATCCTGCCGAACCTCGGCCTAGCCAAGGTCCAGCAGGTCGATGCCTCCACCATCGACGCGCTGTACGAGCACGTGCGGGCACATGGCGGCAAGTGTCGGCATTGCTGGCATCGAGTTCGGCGGGGCAGCCCGCCGTTGCGGGTTGGTGAGCGGTATCGACCCCGGCCCGGCGCCGACGACATGGTGCATAAGCTGGACTGCGTCAACGGCTGGCCGCTGTCGGCTCGGCGGTCCGTGAGATCCACAGCGTCCTCTCCGGAGCTTTCAAGCAGGCGCTGGTGTGGGGCTGGATCGCTCACAACCCGGTCAAGCAAGCCACTGCACCCTCCACCGCCTCAGCCGGAGTCTCACCGCTCGACGCTCAAGGTGTCGCCCGACTGCTCGAGATAGCAAGAGACGAGGATCCTGAACTCGCCCTCTTCCTGCGCTTGGCCGTGGTCCTCGGGGCGCGCCGCGGAGAGCTCTGCGGCCTCAAGTGGCGAGATGTCGACCTGGACAGCGGCGAGGTCTTCATCGCCAGCGGCGTGGTCCGAGTCGCAGGCCGGCCGCTGATCGACAAGGACACAAAGACTCACGCCAAGCGCCGAGTGGCCATCGGCGCCGACACGGTGGAGCTCATCAAGTCCTATCGCCTCCGGCAGGTCCAAGCCGCACTGGCCGTCGGGGCCAGCCTGCCCCTTGACGCGTATGTCTTCTCCCAGAAGGCAGACGGCAGCAAGCCGGCCCCGACGGGGTCACACATCGCTTCCAGCAACTCGCCGCCCGTCTCGGCGTACGTGCCCGCCTCCACGATCTGCGGCACTTCATGGTCAACCAGCTCGTCGCCGGCGGTGTCGACTGGCGCACCGTCTCGGGCCGAGCCGGCCACGCCGACGGCCACATGACCCTTGGCACCTACGCCCACTTCCAGCAAGCCCAGGATCGCCGGGCAGCCGAGTTCATGGACAGGCTGTTAGGGGCGGCTGCTACTGATTCCCGCTGAGGAGCACGCGGGAGGAGCAGGCATGGCAGGGACCAGCATCAACTGCCTGGCCATCGTCCTCAAGGAGCTGGGCTGGTCCTACACCAGGCTGATCGCTGAGCTGCGCCGGCAGGCCGCCATCGATGCCGTCGTCCTCCCCAAGACCGAGAGCCTCATTCGGCTGATCAGCCGATGGGGCAACAACCATCACGGGAGCTACACCTAGGCCAGGCGCTTCCTGGGCTGCTGCGGACGCGCATCTCGCCAGCCAGGAACTGACCGGACCGGCAAGCCCTGGCCTTCGCATTCGTTGCCCACGGCTACAACACTGCCTCGTCGCTGCTGCGGAAGCTCGGCGATGACGGTCTGGCCATGATCGCCGCCGATCGGGCAGTTCAGACGGCACGGATGGTGAACGAGCCCCTTCTCTTGGCCACCTCTGCATACCGGCTCGCCAACGCCTTCCTGCCAGCTGGCCGAATCGTGGAAGCCAAGGAGGTTGCGCTGTCCGCCGCTGGAGAGCTGGAACGCCGTCTGGATGCCTCACCAGCGCACCTCGCATCATGGGGCGGCCTGATCCTGACCAACCGCTGTCGCCGCGGCTCGCGGGGGTCTTGTGGGTGGAGGAGTTGTCGCAGATCACGTGCACCCCAAGGTCGACTGGCACCCCGCGATCGAGCTGGACCAGGAAGCGCTTGAACTCGATGGCGCGGTGGTGGGCGGTCAGCTGGGCGATGACCTTGGCCGAGGCGACGTCCAAGGCGGCGTACAGGTTGGAGGTGCCGTGGCGGACATCGTGGTGGGTGGCCCGCTGCGGGACGCCCGGCTGCAGCGGCAGGATCGGGGCGGTGCGGTCCACGTCGCGGACCTTGTCGATGAACTGGGGTCGGTCGAGAGCTTGAACGCCTCAGTCAGGTGCGGCTTGAGGCCAACGGCCCGCCAGATCCGGCTGATCGAGGTCTGGCTCATGCCCAGCGTGCGGGCCAGCGACCGGGTCGACCAGTGGGTCGCGTCGGTAGGAGCCTGCTCAAGGGTCGTGACGATGACCCGTTCGATCTGCTCATCGGTGATGTGGCGGGGCGCGCCCGGCCGCGGCTCATCGGCAGGCCTTCCAGCCGGCGGGCGACAGACCGCGACCGCAACTTGGTCACCGTGGGCCGCGACACCCCCAGCCGATCAGCCACCTCACGGTTGCTGGCCCCTCAGCGCAGGCCAGCACGATCCGGCAGCGCTCAGCCAGCGCTTGGCTGGAGGTCCGCCGACGGGCCCAGCGCTGCAGCGTCGCCCGCTCATCATCGGTCAACCCCAGTGGTGGCAGCTTCGGGTCGCCGCCGTCGCGGAGCCACCGCCCGGTCAGGCTCCACGGCCGGAACCTACCAACCAGCAACAAAGCAGCGCCTCAGAACACTGGATCCGGTGGCGGCAGCGTCGGATGTTCGGCCGAGGTTGCAGCTAGCCGGTACCCGAAAATGCCCGCCGGCCGGGACGACAGCCGCCGGATCGTGGGCCAAGGTCGGGTGGGAAGGACCCGGAGTCGAGCTAGGGTCACCGATGGCAGGCGTTGGCAGGTGGCGGGCTACTGCGGCCATCACCGTGGCGGTGGTCGCGGTGATCAGCTGGGCGTCGACCCTGGCCGGCGTCAGCTCGCCGCCCGCCCAGGCCCACCCCGCGCGCAGCGACCGGCCCAGCCACCTCATCGTGGTGGTCGAGGAGAACCACGCCTTCGAGCAGGTCATCGGCTCGAAGGCGGCGCCGTTCCTCAACCACCTGGCCGCCCACGGCACCCTGCTCACCGACTACTACGCCATCACCCACCCCTCGCTGCCCAACTACGTGGCCCTCGTCAGCGGGCGCACCGGCCGGATCCGGTCCGACTGCGTGCGCTGCACCATCTCCGGTCCCACCCTGATCGACCAGCTGGAGGCGCGCCACATCTCCTGGGCCGCCTACCTGCAGGGCCTTGACCGGCCGTGCTCGGCGGTGGCGCGCTCCGGGGCCTACACCGAGGCCGTCGACCCGTTCATGCACGCCGCCCGGGTCCGGGACCACCCTTCCCAGTGCGACCGGGTGCTGCCGTTCCGCCGGTTCCACGCCGACCTGGCCGCGGGCCGCCTGCCCACCGTCGTCTTCGTCATGCCCGACCTCCGCCATGAGATGCACTCCGGGTCGAAGCGGGTCGCCGACGCCTGGCTGCGCCGGCTGGTCGGCGAGCTGCGCGCCAGCCCGGTCTGGCGGCAGGACACCCGCCTGGTCGTCACCTTCGACGAGAGCAACCGCCACGACATGCGGTCCTGCTGCGACGGGCTGGCAGCCGGTGGCCGGGTCGCCACCATCGTGGCCGGACCACGGATCCCGAAGGGCCGCGACCCCACCTCCTACAGCCACTACTCCCTGCTGCGCTCGACCGAGGCCGCCTTCGGCCTGCCGTTCCTCGGCCAGGCCGGCGGCCCGGCCGCCCGCACCATCCCGGCCGTGGCCGACCCGTCATGAGGTGGCGCGTCGCCATGCCCGCCGCTCTCATCCCGCACCCTGCACAGGAGGACCCCGTCCCGGACGCGGTCCGGCCCGGGACGCCGGTTGCCGTGCCCTCGCCGCCCCGGCGCTCGCGGGTGCCGCGTCTGGCCGCCGCCGTGGCCGTCGTTGCCGGCGTCATCAACCTTGTCTCGGCCCTGCTCCCGGCCGAGCGGGCCCGGCTGCACCTGCTGGCCATGATGGTCCCGGGGGCGGTGTCACGAGGGGCCACGGTGGCGGTGGCCGCCGCCGGGGTCGGGCTGCTGCTGCTGGCCGGCGGCCTGCGCCGCCGGCACCGGGCGGCCTGGCTGGCCACGGTGGGGCTGCTGGCCGGCAGCGCCGTCCTCCATGTGGTCAAGGGCCTGGACGTGGAGGAGGCGCTGGTCGAGGCGTTCCTGGCCGGGCTGCTCAGCGGCCAGGGCGACTCCTTCCCGGGTCGAGCCGCCCACGGCGAGCGCCCCGGGGTCCTCGGGCCGGCCCTGACCGTGGCCGCCGCCACGTTCGCCTACGGCACGCTGGGGCTGATCGTCAACGATCGGGACGTCCGCACCGACCTGGGACTTGGCGGCATGGTGGCGCAGGTCGGGCGGATGGCGACAGGGCTCGGGTCCGGCGTGCCGCTGGAGGGCCGCTTCGGCCGCCTGTTCCCCGCCTCGGTGGCCGCCGTCTTCTCCGTCGGCCTGCTAATCGTGGCCGCCCGCGCGCTGGCGCCGGCCCTGGTCCGGCGATCGGCCGACCCCGGCCTGGCCGCGGCCGTGGCCGCATCGGACGACTCGCTGGCCTACTTCGCCCTCCGCGACGACCGGACCACCGTCCGGGCCGGCGACGCCCTGATCGCCTACGGCCCGGTCGGGTCGGTCGCCCTGGCCGGCGGCGACCCGCTGGGGCCGCCGGCCCAGTGGCCGGCCGCCGTCGCCGCCTTCCTCGACCGGGCGGCCGCCCAGGGCCGCATCGCGGCCGTGCTCGGCTGCGGCGAGGCCGCCGCCGAGGCCTGGCGCGCGGCCGGCCTGTTCACCGTCTATCTGGGCGACGAGGCCGTGCTCGACCTGGACCGGTTCAGCCTCGAGGGTCGGGGCGTGCGGATCGCCCGCCAGAGCTGGAACCGGGCCTGCCGGGCCGGCTACAGCGCCTCGGCGTGCCGCGCCTGCGATCTCGACCCGGCTCAGGCGGCCGCGCTGGCCGAGCTGTCACGGCACTGGCGGGGCGGCGCCGACGAGCGCGGCTTCTCGATGGCGCTCGGCCGGCTGTTCGACCGCCGAGACCCCGATACGCTGGTCGTGGCGGCCAGGGACGGCCAGGGGAAGCTGCGCGGGTTCCTGCACTTCGTGCCCTGGGGCGCCGACGGCGCCAGCCTGGACGTGATGCGCCGCGACCGGGCCGCGCCGTCCTGGCTGAACGACTTCCTGGTCGTTGAGGCGGCCCGCAGCCTGCCCAGGCTGGGCCTCCGGCGGCTGTCGCTGAACTTCTCGTTCCTGCGGGCCGTGCTGTCCGCCGGCGCCGCCTCGGACGCGCCACGGCGGCTGCGGCTGGCCCGGTGGCTGCTCCAGCGCCTCTCGGGCGCCTTCCAGATCGAGAGCCTGTACCGCTTCAACCGCAAGTTCGACCCGGACTGGCAGCCCCGCTACCTGGCCGTGGAGGCCCCCGAGGCGCTCCCCCAGGTGGCGCTGGCCACCCTGCACGCCGAGGGCCTGCTCTCCCTGCCCTGGCGGCTGCGCGGCCTGGGAACGATGCGGAGGAGACCGGGATGATCCTCGGCCGGGTGCTGGCCTACCAGCGGCCGTTCCGCCGGCGGGTGGCCACAGACGGCCTGGTCGCGGTCGCGCCCCTCTCAGTCGCCTACGCGCTGGTCACCCTCGTGGTGAGCTCGCTCTGGCGCGACCCGGGGCCAGGTCACCGGGTGGTCGTCGACTGCTGCGCCTGGCGGGCCGCCGACCTGCCCCACGGCGACCTGGCCCCGCTGCTCGGCAGCGCGCTGCTGGTCTGCCGGCCGGTGGAGGCGGTCTGGACGGTGGCCACCGTCTGGCTGCTGCTGGGGCCCCTGGAGGCGATGGTGGGCGGCCGGCGGCTGCTGCTGCTGGGCGCCGTCGGCCAGGTCGTCCCTACCGTCGCGGTCGACCTGTGCTGGCTGGCCGGCGGTCGGGCCGGGGCGGCCATGGCCGGCCTGGACGTCGGCACCTCGGCGGTGGTGGTCACCGCGGCGGCCGGCCTGGCCGTCCTCACCCGGTCGGGGTCGGTGGCCGCCGGGCTCGGCACCGGGCTGGCCGTCGACCTCGCCACCACACCGAGCCTGGCCTCCGTCGAGCACCTGATCGCGGCCGCGATCGGGATCGCCGGCGCCCTGATCCTGCGGCCAAGCCTCGTGCGGCCAGCCCAGCCTGCCGGGTCTCGACGATGAGCAGGATCCCCCCGAGCCTGCTCCACGAGGCCACCCGGGCCGGCCCGCTGGAGAGTCCCTGGCTCGCCGCCGGGCTGGCCGCCCTGCTGGTGGCCAGTGTGGTCGTTGCCGTCCGGCGCCGCCACCGCCGGACCGGGTCGCCGCCCTGGCGGCGGCGCTGGCCGGCCCGGGCCGGGCTGGCCGCCTGGCTGGCCGCCCTGACCACGCTCACCGGCCTGGCCTGCCTCAACGCCGATGTCGGCTACATCCCCACCCTGCCCGCCCTGTTCGGCCAGGTCCCCACCACGTCCGGCCGCACCGGCTCCGAGGTCCTGCGGGTCGTCATCGGCGCGCCGCCCACCCTGGACGTCCCCCCCAGCCCGGCCCTCATCTACCTCCCGCCCGGCTACGACAGCCCGGCCAACGCCGGCCGCCGCTACCCGGTCGTCTACCTGCTGCACGGCTATCCGGGCAGCCCGCTCGACTGGTTCCGGGCCGTCCCCACCCAGTGGCTCATGGACACCATGCTCGCCGACCACCTGATCCAGCCGATGATCGTGGTCGCCCCGAACGCCAACGGCGGCTGGCTGACCGACTCCGAGATGCTCAACAAGGTCGGCGGCCCCCAGACCGAGACCTACCTGACCCGGACCGTGGTCGGCTACGTGGACGCCCACTTCCGGACCGTGGCCGGCCGGGCCGGCCGGGCCATCGGGGGGATGTCCAGCGGCGGCTACGGCGCCCTCAACCTCGGCCTGCGCGACCAGGACGTCTACTCGGTGATCCTCAGCGAGATGCCCTACGGCGACCCGGGCCGGGCCGCCCTGGCCCTGCTGGGCGGCAGCAGGGCCAGGTGGGCGGCCAACAGCCCCGACCGGTACATCCCGACCATGACCTTCCATCACCGGGTGGCGACCGACCTGCTCACCGGGCCGGACGACAGCCAGCGGCGGGAGGCGGCCCGGCTGGCCAGGATGCTGCGGGCTCGGGGCCAGCCGACCGCCTTCACCCTGGTCCCGGACGCCGGCCATACCTGGCGGAGCGCCGCCCGGGAGCTGCCGTACGCCCTGACGTTCGCCAGCCCGCACCTGCACGGCCAGCGGCTGGGACCGCTCCCCCTCGCCAAGGTCCCCCGCCCGGCCGGAAGGCCATGAGCGACACACCACCCGACGGGCGGGCCACCCGGCTGTCCGACCGCCGTGGGTCGAACAGCGCTCGTGATCCGCATCCCCGGTCACCAGCAAGCTATCCAGCCTGCACTCTCTCCGGGCACGCCAGACAGGCGCCACAAAGATCCCACTCAGCACAGAACCGGTCGCCACATCTGACTCGCCATAACACTTGACGCTTGGCCCTCCGCTCTACGATCGACCCGTAATCGGAGGATGTCCCGAAGGTTGTTGAGGTTCGGTGACGGTCTCTGTTCATCTGGGCCGGCCTGGTCGGCCCCGGCGCCCAGCACGGTCGCGACGACGCGACCTGGGTGGACCACACCGACCTGCGACCGACCATCCTGACCCTCAGCGGCCTCAGCGACGACTACGGCCACCACGGGCGCGTGATGACCGAGATCCTCGACGCCAAGGCCGTCCCCAGTCACTGCGGGCGCACAGGCAGACGCTCGAGCAGCTGGGAGCCGCCTACAAGCGGGTCAACGCGCCGCTCGGGCAATTCGGCCTCGACGTCATCGAGATCAACGACGCCGCGGTGCGGGCCACCGACCAAGCTCGCTACGCCCAGCTCGCCGCGGCCTTGCAGCAACTCGGCGACCAGCGCAACACGATCGCGGCAGGCATGCGAACGCTCCTGGAACAAGCCGCGTTCGGCAACGCGGCGATGAACGAGCAACAGGCACGGAGGCGCTGCTCGCGCGCGCCGACGCCCTGGCCGCGTCGTCCTGGCCCAGTCCGAGCCGACGGTGGGGCGCCCCGTGCCGCCGCCAACCGTCGACCCACGCCGGTGAACCTCCGCCGGAGGGTGCGGCCGACAACAGCGTTCCTGACGCTGGGTGGTCGCGGTCCCAGGGTCGGCTCTCACTACCCTTTCAACGCCTGGCGGTACACCAGCGGACAAGGGGGACGACAACCATGGTCAAGGGCGGAACGGAGCTTCTCCAGGACCCGGTCGCCCAGGAGTTGCTGGCCTCCAGGATCCCGGCGCGGCTGGCCTACAACTGGACCGACGGCACGCCACGGGTGGTGTCCATCTGGTTCCACTGGGACGGCACCGACATCGTGATGGCTACCCTCCCCGGTGCGCCCAAGCTCAAGGCTCTGCAGAGCGGTGACCGGGTCGCGCTCACGATCGACACCAACGACCCGCCCCACCACATCCTGTCGATCCGCGGGACCGCCGAGGTCACCCAGATCCGGGGGGTGGTCCCAGAGTATGCGCAGGCGGCCGTGCGCTATCTCGGCAGCGCCCAGGGCGAGGCTTATGTTGGGTCGCTGCCACCGGACATCAGGATGGGTCGCATCGCCGTGCATCCCGACCAGGTGGTGGTCCTCGACTTCGAGACCCGCTTCCCCAGCCCGGTGACGTCCCTCCAGAGGACCTAGCCGGTAGCCCAGGACCACCACATCGCCTGGCGGTTGCTTGGCTGGGATGGGCGCCAGTCTCATACACCCTCAGGCGCGGCCCTCCCTCCTACCCCCGTACGAGCCTGGGGCAGTTGATCTCCCGGTGGCCTAGAATCATCGCCCATGAGGTCGACGCTCGGCCCGGGCGAGGCCGCGCAGGAGGTGGCGTCCCGCGAGCCGCGGCGACGGGTGGACGGCCGACTCATCGTGCTGCTGGTCGTGGTCGCCCTGTACTCGCGGGGGACGCTGACCGGTTCGCTCAACCCGGTCGCGTTGCGGACCTGGACGACGGTGTTCGTGGCCATCGTCACCCAGGCCCTGCCCTTCCTGGTCCTCGGGGTCCTGGTCAGCGGGGCCATCACCGCGCTGGTGTCGCCGGCGGTCCTGGAGCGGCTGCTGCCCAGGTCGGCGGTGCTGGCGGTGCCGAGCGCGGCCCTGGCGGGAGCGGCGTTGCCAGGGTGTGAGTGCGCCTCGGTGCCGATCGCCGGCCGGCTGTGCGCCCGGGGCGTGCAGCCGGCCGCGGCGCTGGCGTTCATGCTGGCCGCCCCCGCGGTCAATCCCGTCGTGCTGGTGGCGACCGCGGTGGCCTTCCCCGGGCAGCCGCAGATGGTGCTGGCCCGGTTCTGTGGCTCGCTGCTGACCTCGGTCACGGTCGGGCTGGTCTGGTCGCGGGTGGGTGACCAGCGGTGGGTGGAGCGGGCCCGGCGGCGGGTCAGCGGCGCCGGCGACGGGCCGCGTTGGCTGGCCTTCAGTTCGGCGGCCCGCCATGACCTCTGGGATGCCGGGGGCTGGCTGGTGGTGGGCGCGGCCGCGGCGGCGACCTTGCAGGTCCTGGTGCCGCGGTCGCTGGTGCTGGCCGTCGCCGACCACCAGGCGCTGGCCGCTCTGGCCCTGGGTGGGCTGGCGGTGGGGCTGGCCATCTGCTCGGAGGCGGACGCGTTCGTGGCCGCCAGCCTGCGGGAGTTCTCGCTCACGGCCCGGCTGGTCTTTTTGGTGGTGGGGCCAGCCGTGGATGTGAAGCTGATCGCGATGCAGTCGGGCATGTTCGGCCGCCGGTTCGCGGCCCGCTTCGCCCCGCTCACCTTCGTGGTCGCCGTTTGCTGGGCGCTGGTGGTGGGTCGGGTGCTGCTGTGACCGAGGAGCAGACCCGCAGCCTGCTGCTGGTGGTCTTGGGGGCGACGGCGGTCTGGCTGTGGTGGAGCGGCCAGGCGCTCAACTACGTCCGGCCCGGGCTCGCCCCCTGGCTGCTGGCCGGCGGGGTGGTCGTGGGCCTGCTCGGGCTGCTGCCGCCGCTGGGGCTGCTCGGCCAGCAGACGGCCGCCAACCATATTGGCGGCCACCATCAGCACCGGGGGCGGGTCGGGTGGCTGCTGCTGGTGCCGGTGCTGGTGGTGATGCTGGTGCAGCCGGCCGCGCTCGGGTCCTATGCGGCGTCCAGCCGGGCGGCGGTGCCGGGCGGCGGCGAGGGCGGGTTCGATCCGCTGGCTGCCCCGGTCCGCGGGGCGGTCCCGATGTCGATGGCCGAGTTCGTGACCCGCGCGATCCGCGATCCCGACCAGTCGCTGGCCGGGGTGCGGGTCCGGCTGGTCGGGTTCGTCGCCCCCAGCGAGGGTCAGGAGGGCGGCTACCGGTTGACCCGCTTTGTCATCTTCTGCTGTGCCGCCGACGCCGAGGCCCTGCAGGCGGTCGTTCGTGGCGATGCGACCCCACGGGCCCGCGACCAGTGGCTGGAGGTCGAGGGCACCTGGCAGCCCCGGCCCCCGGCCGCCGAAGACGACCCCAGCCCACCGCCACCGGTCCTGCACGCCGACACCGTCCGACCGGTCGCCCCGGCCCGCCCGCCCTACGAGTACACGGTCCAGTTCAGCGGCTGACGGCTACTGATCGCCGCCGTCAGCACCAGCAAGGACAGGGCGCACACCACCCTTGGTGGAGATGACCCGTCGGCCGGGCCGGGCTCAGGTGCCGCCGAGGTTGCTCACGATGGTCCTGGTGTTGTGGCCGATCATCTTGAGGTAGGTGTCGCCGTCGGACCCGAGCGGGCCCAGCGAGTCGCCATACAGGGCGCCCTCGCCCTCGACGACCTTGACCCCGGCCTCGCGGGCGATCGTCTCGGCGGTCCGTGGCGGCAGCGAGGTCTCGGAGAAGACCGCCTTGACCTTGGTCACCTTGATCTTGGCGACCAGGTCGCGGATGTCGCGGCCCGACAGCTCGGCCGAGCTGTCGAAGCTGGGGATGACCGAGCCCACGAACACCAGGCCGTAACGGTCGACGTAGTAGCCGAAGGCGTCGTGGTTGGTGACCAGCCTCTTGTTGGCCAGGCTGTCAATCTGGCGTTGGACCTCGGCGTCCAGGGTCTGCAGCTGCTTGTCGTAGCCCGCCAGGTTGGCCCGGAACGCGCCCGCGCCGGCCGGGTCCGCAGCCGCGAAGGCGCGTTCGATGTTGGCCGCCATCACCTGGGCGTTGCGGGGGTTCTGCCAGATGTGCGGGTCGGTGGCCCCGCCGACCTGGCGCAGCCGTACACCTAGGCTGGTGTCGACCAGCGGACCGTGGAAGCCGGAGTTGGTGATGGTGTCGTGCAGCCAGCTCTCCAGGCCGGCCCCGTTCTCCAGCACCACATCGGCCCGGGCGATGGCCTCGACGTCGGCCGGGGAGGGTTCGTAGTCGTGGGCGTCCAGGTTGGGCTTGAGCAGGCTGGTCACCCGGACCCGGTCGCCGCCGACGTTGGTGGCGAAGTCGGCCAGCTGGGTCGTGGTGGCCACCACCTTTAGCCTTCGACCCTGGGGGTTGGTCGCATCCCCTGAGCCGGCGGACTGTCCCGGGGAGCAGCCGCCAACCAGAACAGCGCCAAGGCCAGCCAGTAAGATCATCCAACGCCACATGACGGCCCCATTCACAGGAGGTAGGAAGCAGTCCGCCAGGCTGATCGGTAATGATTACCATAACTATCAGGGCTTGTCACTGCGGACAGGGTCGGTCCTCCCAGAGGCAGGCGAGTTGGTTGGCGTTGGCGTCGATCTGGGTCGTAGCCTGCCCCGATGCACTCGACGATGGTTCGCTACCGGGTCATGCTGGCGCTGGTCGGGGTGATCGCCCTAGCCGTGCTGGGGTGCGCGCTGGTCCTGTGGCCGCGAGGTGAGCTGCGCAAGCCCGCTGCTGGCGGCCAGGCCGATTCCACCCGGTTGGTCTCTGCCACCCTCACCAAAGTCACCCGCCTTGACTGCCCGGAGGCCGACCCAGGGGTACCCGGCTCAGTCTGCATCAAGGTCACCGCCCGGCTGGCCGACGGCCGCCAGGTCGCCTTCGACACCACCGACCCCACCGGTGGGATGTTCCGGGCCGGCCAGCGGGCCAGCCTGGCCGTGGCCAACCAGCCCGGCCAGCCCCCGATCTACAGCATCCAGGACCTGGAACGGGGCCGGCCCCTGCTCGCCTTGGCCGCCCTGTTCGTGGTGGCGGTGATCGCCTTCGGCCGCTGGCAAGGCGTCCGCTCCCTGATCGGCCTGGGCCTGTCGTTCGTGGTCATCGTCAGCTTCGTCGTCCCGGCCATCCTCCACGGCCACAGCCCGGTCCTGGTCGCGGTCACCGGGGCCATGGCCATCATGCTCATCTCGCTGTACCTCTCCCACGGTACCGGGCCCAAGACCACCGCCGCCGTGGTCGGAACGGCCCTCGCCCTGGGGCTGACCGCCGCGCTGGCCATCGCCTTCGTGGCCGCGGCCTCGCTGACCGGGCTGGCCAGCGAGGACGCCCTCTATGCCAACTACGCCGTCGGGGGCCTGTCGCTGCGGGGCCTACTGTTGGCCGGGATCATCATCGGCGGCCTGGGGGTGCTCGATGATGTGACCATGTCCCAGGCCTCGCTGGTGGCCGAGCTGCACCAGGCCAACCCGACCGCCGGCTTCGCCGCCCTCGTCGGGGGCGCGCTGCGGGTCGGCCGCGACCACATCGCAGCCACCGTGAACACGCTGTTCCTGGCCTATGCCGGGGCGGCGCTGCCGTCGCTGATCCTGTTCGTCACCGGGACTGACTCGCTGGGCACGGTGGTCACCACCGAGATCGTGGCCGTCGAGGTAGTCCGGGCCCTGTGCGGATCGGTGGGGCTGATCGCCGCCGTCCCGCTGACCACCGTGCTGGCGGCGCTGGTCGCCACCGAGGAGGCGCCGGACTTCCAGCTCCATGCCAGCGGGGACCGTGACCACCAACCGAGGACGACGGCGGCGTCGGCCGAGGCAACGATGACGGCATCCCAAGGGCGGACCGGGTGGGGGCTGGCCCGTGGGCTGGGGCGGGAGGAGGCAGGACTGGTCCTGGACTGCGTCCTCGCCGTCCACGGCCCCCACCTGTCGCACGCCATGGTCGACGTCGACAGCGGCAGCTGGCTGACCGCAGAAGAGCTGCCCGCCACGGCCCGGACCGCCGCCGGGCGGCTCCGCCAGCTGGCCGCGGATGCCCAGCGAGGGGCGTCCTGGTACCAGCGGGCCCGCACCGGCGGCCTGGTCCGCCTCGACCTCGGCCACCCCGAGGAGCTGGACCTGTTGCGCCGCTACGGTCCCTTCACCACCGACGCCAAGGTGTGGGTCCATGGCGACCCCCTCCCGGTCATCGAGATCGCCGACAGCTTCGGCGACCTGCCCCGCATTACCTATCGCCTCGACCCGGCGGAGCTCGACCACCTGCAGGCCGTCCTTGCCCAGGCCGGCCTGGTCGGCTCGGCATTGGTACCCCGCCGGCTACGCACCGCCAAGAGCTAACTAGCTCGTGGTCCGTCACTGAGGTGGTTTGACGGTTGGCAGATTGTCGCAACGAGTTGTCCGTTGCCGCACGGTCACCAGCGAACTCGACACGGCTAGGTCCTCCGAGACGGTGGGGCACGCTACCTCAGCTATACACTCGCCACGCCTTCCGGACGACGTCATTCCGGATCTGCTGCCGGCACCCCATGGCGACCACTGCTCGCCGATGCGCACGACCTGGTCACCGCGCACGGTGATCCAGAACATCCCGCTGCCGGCGCGGGTCAAGGTGGCCAGCCTGGCCAGGCTCACCGGGATGTCCTGGTTGCCGCCGGCCAGCTGGTTGGCGGTGATGGCCGCGTCGGCTCGCACCGGCAGCGTGCGCAGCTTGGGGTTGACGTTGCGCGAGTAGGAGTCGTTGGGCGCGGGTCGATTCCGTGACGCCGACGGCTATCGCCGGGCCAGGGCGACAAGGGCGGCGGTGGCGGCGCCGATCAGGATGGACAGGCGGACGGCTCGGTCGACGTCGTCGGGGGTTGGGAACGGCCCATAGGCCCGTAGCGTGCCGTCGACCGAAAGGACCACCACCGTCCGCGAGCTGGCCACCTCCCTGAGCCGGTCCAGGAAGCCGCTTCGCAGGTGGAACCGGTCGCCCAAGTCCGGATGCTCCAGCCAGTCGACGGCAACCACGACGTCGACCGGGATGCGTTCCAGCGTCTCCCGCAGGTCGCGGCGGCGCGCCCCTGCCGGTGGGCGTCGTCGCGGCCAAGTATCCTCCCACGCCAGGTTGCACGGTGCGCCTGGCGGCAGGTGCCCGATTGGCGTCAGGCATTCGTACATGATTTGAGGGGCCGAGCATCGCTCCGCTGCTCAAGATCACGCTGAGTGGTAACCCGGGGCAGACGCGCCGTTGCATCAATCGCGCGAAGCGCACCTTGCGGCGCGGCCGCTCCGCTCCCCCCGAGGGGGCTATCGCCGGCTCGTGGCCGAGGCGCGCGACGGCACATGATGCGGCGCCCCACCCGACCATCCGGCGCGGCGACCAGGTCCCGCCACGGTGGCCTCGCTGTCCTCAAGTCCTGTCGGCGAGGAGGCTGGTCGATGCGAGGAGACTTCGGAGATGGGCGAGGACGGCCTGTTGGCCCTGAGCGACCAGGCTAACCAGCGGCTCCGGGAATGGATTTCCCTCAAGGACCAGCTCGGCCAGGTTGCGCCGGCCGAGCTCCAACTCGAGCCCTCGCCCTCACCCGATTCTCCAGGTCCCTTTAGGTTACCGAGCAGACCGCTAGATGTGCTTGGCTCCCCCGGCGAATACGCCTAGGGAAGTACTTCGTAAACTAAGTGAGCGTTCACGAAAATTCTGTAGCGGGACTCGGTTACCGGGCCGGTCTGCCCAAACGGTCCCGTCGGTGCCACGATGCCCAGACGTAGATTCGCGACGTTGGCGACGTCCAGGGGTGTAGTCAGAGGAGCGGACAGGTACTTATACGTGGTGTTCGCGTAATCGATACGGACAAAGACCTCGGCATCTCCACCTACCGCAATTTGGCCGCCGATCGGGGAAAGAGTGACGTATCCACTGCGAGCCGTCTCGTAGAGACGGACATTCGATCCAGAAGGATTGATCGCCTGGTCAATGCCGATCTCCAGAAAGTCATCTTGTCCCGGCAGCCACACGCCTGAGGCACTCGTATAAAGGTTCAACCACGTCGGCGGCATCTATCTCGCCTCCTTCGATTCGAATGACAGTTTGGCGTGGCTGCCGATACGGCAGGCAGCTCAGCGCAGTTCAGTCAGAGCGCGGCCGAGCGCCAGATGTTCGGGCCGATGTGGCCCTCAGCATTGACGGCGAGGGTGAGGGCGATTAGCAGGCTTCGGGCATGTGGGCGCATCATGCGCTCCTCCCCGTTGCTGTGGCGTCGCCATCTCAGGAAAGCACGAATCCGACATATGCGTCAAGTGGTATTGTCACCACTGCCGCGTAACACCCCATGGAGCCTGCGCCCCGAGTCGTTTATACCGCTCCTGGGACGCCACCGGGACGACTGGCTGATTGCGCCGTCCGTGCCCCACCGCGAGACTCATGGCATGGGTGACGGTGGTGCGCGGTCGTCCCAGCCCGCGTCCGGGGCGCCCGCTTCGGGCGGGGCCGGATGGCGGCAGTGGGTCAAGTCCGCCGCACTCCTGTTGGTCGGCGCGGTCTCGCTGTACCTGCTGCTCCCGACGCTGCTGTCGGTCTTCGGGTCGTGGCGGTCGCTGGAGCACCTGGAGTGGTACTTCGCGGTTCCCGTCTTTGTCTCCGAGGGCGCGAGCTATGTGTGCTTATGGCAGCTGGACCGGATCGCGCTGGGAACCAGCGGCTGGTTCGCCATCGCCTGCGCCCAGCTTGCCGGCAACGCCGTCGGCCGCTTCGTGCCGGGCGCACCCACGCCGTTCACCGTGGAGATGCTGCGCAGGGCCGGAGTCGACACCGGCGAGGCGGCGGCGGCGTTCACGGCCTCGACCAGCCTGCAGCTGGCGACCACGGCGGCACTGCCGCTGCTCGCACTGCCGGCGATCGTCGGCGGGACGCCGATCAGCCACAGCCTGGTGGCGGCGGCCTACCTGGGCGTCGGCGTCCTGTTGGTGCTGGTCGCGGCAGGGACGGCGGCCTTTGCCAGCGATCGGCCGCTCGAGCTGGCCGGCCGCGGCGTCCAATGGCTGCTCAATATGACCGTTCGGCGGCGCCACCCGGTGGTCGGCCTGCCACGGGAGCTGCTCGCCGACCGGGACTTCATCCGCACAACGCTGGGCGGCCGCTGGAAGGCGGGCGTGGCGGCGGCCGCGGCGAACACGGGGTTCGACTACCTCGCGCTGCTGTTCGCGCTGCGGGCGGTCGGGGCCAACCCCCGACCGTCACTGGTCGTGCTCGCCTACACCGCCGCCGAGCTGCTGGCGCTGCTGCCGTTCACGCCTGGCGGCCTGGGCTTCGTCGAGGCGGGGCTGGTCGGGACCCTCACGCTGGCTGGCGTGCCCGGGTCCGATGCCCTGGCCGCGACGCTGCTGTACCGGCTGGCCGCCTACTGGCTGCCGATTCCCACCGGCGGCGTCGCGTACCTGTTGTTCCGCCACCGCTACCACTGACGCGATGCGGGTGGTGGAGTTCCCCTGCCCAAACGGCCGCAGGCCGCCATCACGTTCCCGCGCGAGCCCCTTCAGCCAGCAAGGGCCGGAGAGGCCAGCGGTTGTTGGCAACGATGGTTCCGCTGTGGTCTCCTGCCTTGCGCCCGGGATGGGACCGGTCATCCAGGGCCGCCAGAGGCCCGCGTACCCCGCGTCCTGGCCTGGCGGCGCCTGCGGTGGCCGCGGGTTCGCCATCAGCGCGGCGCGCTCGCGGCCTGGCCGGTGGCGCCGACCGGTTGGGTGGCCGGCGCCGCGGTCACCGGGGTGGTGCGTCCGGCCAGCCAGACTTCCCGGATCACGACCTTGACGGCGGCGGCGACCGGCAGCGCGATCAGGGCGCCGCCAAGCCCGGCCAGGCTCGCCCCGACCAGCAGGGTGACGATCACCGTCGGCGCCGACAGGTCGATCGCCTTGGTCATGATCCTCGGCAGGATGAAATAGTTCTCGATGCGCTGGTACACGACGAAATACACGGCCACGGCGATGCCGTCAGCGCCCGAGGAGGACAGCGCGACGATCACGCACAGGACCGCGCCAAGCATCGCCCCGACGCTGGGGATGAGGTCGGCGATCGCCACCCAGAATCCCAGCGCCGCCGCGAACGGCACACCCAGCAGTTCCAGCACCGCGAACGCCAACGTCCCCGCGATGATCGAGATGAGGAGGTTGCCGGAGACGTAGCCGCCGATTCGTGCCAGCGACTCCTCCAAGATCCGGACGTTGCGGTCGCCATGGGTGCGCTGGCCGGCCAGCAACGCCGTGGCCGCCGCTTGGCCGCGCGGCAGCCCCACCAGGAAGTAGACCGTGAGCACGGCCACGGTCAGCACGCTGAAGACGCTGCTCCCGGCGCTGGCGGTGATGCCCGGGATCTTCTTGAGCGCGAAGGTCGGCAGTTGCGCCGTCGTCTCCCTGAGCCGCTGGCCCAGGTCGTACTTCTGCTGGAGGGTCCCGAGGAACCCGGTGGTGTGCTGCAGTCGATCGAGGTAGTCGGGGGTGTGGCCGGCCAGCGCCTGGGTCTGGCGGACCGCCGCCGGGATGACCAGCCAGGCGAAGAGCACCAGGAGCCCGACGCTCAGCAGCAGGATGACCGTCACCGCCCAGCCGCGGGACAGGCGCCGACGCTGCAGCCAGCGGACCTGCGGGTCCAGGCCCACGGCGAACACCGCCGCCACCAGCACCAGCAGAAGGACGTTCCGGACCCGCCAGGCCGCCACCAGCAGGACGAGCGCGCCGGCGACGGTCAGGGTGACGCGGGCCCAGTAGGCCATCGCGGGAAGGCGGTCATCGGGCATTTACGGCCGACGCTTTCCGGGCCCAGGGCCCCGAGGCGGTCGTTTTGTCGGCACGTCCACCCTCTCGCCTGCAACGCCGCCGGGGGATCCGGGTTGGGCGCCGTTCGATCCGGCCGGGTGGGCGCCAGAAGCCGACGGTGCCGCGGCCATCTGGTGGATGGCTTTGGTGAGCTCGAGGATTTGGTTGGAGAGCTGGAGGAGTTGTTCGTTTTGCTGTTCTTCGTCCTGGACGGTCTGCCATTGGTGGTCGGCCAGGACCTGGCGTTTCTCGTCGGCCCGGTTCTGGCTGATCATCACGAAGGTCGACAGAAAGATCGCCTCCAGCGACACGATCATGGTCAGCAGCCCGTAGGGGTAGTGCTCGACGCCCAGGATGATCCAGGCGGCGAACCAGATGATGTGGAGGTAGACGAACTGCATGGAGCCGGCGAAGCGGGTGATCTTGTCGGCGATGCGGTTCTCCAGGCTCTTGCGGCGTTCCTCGGCGTGCTTGAGCAGCGCCGGGTTGACCGGCATGGGGAGCGGTCGCGCGCTCATGACTCCTCCCTGGTTATGCTTGGGTTGGTGCTTGAGTTGGTGGTTGCCCTGTGCGCTGGTCGCCGGCCCGCGGGACGCGTCGTGCTGGCCTGCTCCCCGACCTGAGCCTGGAGCAGGCCAGCCAGACGCCACCTGGCCCACCGACCGGTCCGGACCGAGCCCGGTCGGCCGGCGGTCAGCCGACCAGCCGCTCGGCCCGCCGGCCGCCATCGCGGATCGAGAAGGCGGCGAAGATCTCGGCCACCCCGTAGAAGATCGCCCACACCCCGACCAGGGTCACCAAGGTGAACAGCGACCGCTGCCAGGACCGGACCGCCCACACCCCCAGGCCCAGCTCGGCCACCCCCAACAGCAGCCGGGTCCACCAGTAGCCCAGCTTGGGGCCGGCCAGCGCGGCGACCAGGTGGATGACCCCGAAGATGATCAGGTACCAGGCGACCAGGACCGCCAGCACATACAGGGTGATGGCTGGCCAGGCGAGGGTGAGGATCCCGGCGGCCAGGCCCAGGATGCCGGCCACGACCAACAGCCAGCGCCAGCTCTGGACCCGGGTGGCCACGACCAGTTGGGTGATGCCGCCGAACAGGAAGGCCACGCCGGCCAGGGCGGCCACCGCGGCCAGGCTGCCCACGCGGTAGGACAGCACATAGGTGCCGAACAGGGTCCACAGGACCCCGAGGGACAGGAACCACCACCAGAGGGTCGACAGGTCCCGCACGCCGGCCCGGGCGGTGTCTCGGAGGGTGGTCGAGGGTGTCGCATTGGTGGTCATGGCAACCTCCTTGGAGGCGATGGCTGGGTCGGCGAGTGCGTGGGTGGCTGGGGCTGAGTGGTCAACGGCGGGTCCTGCCGAACAGGGTGAGGAAGAACTGGAAGACGTTGAGGATGTCGAGGAAGATCGAGGCCGCCAGCAGCGGCGCGCTGTCGAGGTCGCTGCTGGCGCGGAGCCGTTGGAAGTCGTACATCACCAGACCGGCGAAGATCACCAGTCCCCCCAGCGCATAGATGACCGCGCCGGCCGGGATCGAGACGAAGACGAGCAGCACGCCGAACCCGAGCAGGGCGATCAGTGCCCACCAGAGCAGGCGGGCCAGGACCGAGAGGTCCCTTCGGGTGGCATAACCGGCGGCGCCGAAGCCGGCCACGAACAGCGCCGTGGCCCCGCCGGCCTCCCAGACCGCCTCGGGCGCGGCGTTGGCGTAGGCGGCGATCGTCGGGGCGGTGGCCAGCCCGACCAGCAGGCCGAAGCCGAACAGCAGCCCCAGGGTGAGCTGGGTGGACTGGCCGACGGCGCGGTTCATGGCCAGCAGGCAGCCAAGCGACGCCACCCAGAACACCACCCCCCACCCACCGGGCAGGTTGCGGGCCAGATAGGCGCCCAGGGTGAACAGGCCGGTGGTCACCGCCACCAGCCCCATCGTCTGGCCGAACAACGTCCTGGTATCGGTGCGTGCCCCCAAAGAGGGGAACGCCTGGTCGGTGTCGTAACCCTGGGTCATCGGGCCACTCCTTTGTCGTCGTTGTGGGTTGTGGGTGGACGCCCGGGGCCGGTAGGGCCGGGCCCCGGGGCGTCCTGCTCGGCGGTGACGGCTAGGAGCCCGTCGTCGCGGCGAGCTCGTCGGCGTAGACCCGGGCGTCGATGGCGTCCAGCACGGCCAGCCGGGCGTTGTCGACGGTCCAGGCGGCGAAGTCGATCGCGTCGGCGGCGTCGGCTTCCGCCCCGTCCGCCTGGCTGGCGGCCAGCTTGGCATCCAGCTGGTCGGCCCGCCGATCCATCCCGGCGTCGAAGTCGTCCAGCTTGGCGGCGGTGTCGGCCTTCAGCTGGGCCCACTTGCTGCGGGCGTCGTCGGCGGCCGCACCAGCGTCCTGCCGGGCGTCGGTGGCCTTCTGGTCCACCTCCACCTTGGCCTGGTCGATGCGCTGGCGGAGCTTTTCACGGGACTCCGACACCGCCGCCTGGGCCGAGGTCTTGGCCTCGGCGGCGCGCTGCTGGAGGTCGTCGAGTTGGGTCGAGAAGTCCATGGGTCCTCCTTGGTGTGGCCAGTACGGGATCTCGCTGCCGGCCGGCACGCGGTCCTGCCTGACGGTACGACGGCGGCGCTGGTCTGCCATTGGGTGCGGGCCACCAAGAAACCACCCGGCGTCGTCCCCACCGCACAGTCACTCCCCCGGGACATACCCGCCGACCTGTGATCCCTCTGGCGATCCTTCCACCAAAGGTCGTCAGCTCTCTGTCATCGGGCCGTTCCCCGCCGATCTCCAGGGTGCGGCGATCCGAGAAGGTCTCGGTCGGTGCCGGCCGGGCCGGGTCGTGGTCGCGCAGCAGCAGCCGCCGGGTCTCTTGGTGGCCGAT
>Ga0209382_10003803_pt1 | contig 20677 bp, 16 predicted proteins | sample SoiMetdeltSBSDD5_FD_187599 | JGI IMG/M metagenome (GOLD analysis project Ga0209382, IMG submission 187599) | Bulk soil microbial communities from a Populus tree surrounding site in Tennessee, USA - Soil MetaG P. deltoides SBSDD5 (SPAdes) (version 2) | ecosystem: Environmental > Terrestrial >... | reverse complement strand
GAGCGCCCGGTCGTCCGGTGTGAGCTGCGTCGCATTGCCCGAGACGACGACGATCGGCGCGTCGACCGTTTCTTCGTTCGACCGGAGCTCGCGGAGCACCTCGACGCCGTCGCGGTACGGTAGGCTCAAGTCGAGGACGATCAGGTCCGGGCGCCGGTCGCGCGCCATCTTCATCGCCTCGCGGCCGTCCCAGGCCCTCAGCGCCCGGTACCCCTCCTCGCGAAGCAGGGCGACGAGCAGGCCGCCGATGGTGGCGTTGTCTTCGACCACGAGGACGCATTTGCGTCGTGTGGCCGTCGCGGTGACGGCTGACGCGCCGTTCTCGCTGGGCGGCTGCGCCTCGTCAGCTTTCGGTCGGATCGTTCGCGGTCGAGCGTGGTGTCCCTTGCGGTGTGGTTTTCCGCGCATACCTCGCCTTCTTCCTCGTCAACGATAGCACAGACGTCCTGGCGAGGTCGGATGTCGCGGCACCCGCCTATACTCCACGAGAGGACCACGATCGGCGCTCACATTGTGCCGATCGGGGGCGTCCGACGAGCGATCGTCCGCACGTCATGATGCGGCCTGGAGTAACGGTCTGTCTGATCGAGCACTCGAGATCCTGATCGCCTCCGGCACGTTTCACCCCGAGAGTGGAGGGCCGCCGACGTACTTGCTGACCCTGGGACGTGAGCTGACGCGGCGGGGCCACGCCGTTCGGGTGGTCACGTACGGCGATGGCCCGGCGTCGCGGCGATATCCGTACCCGGTGCACCGGATTCCGCGTGGGTTGCCCGTCCCGTCTCGGCTGGCGCTGTTCGCGCGCGAGATCGGGCGATACGGTCGTAAGGCAGACGTTCTGTTCGTCAACGACTACGGGTTGCCGGCCACGATCGCGAACCTGGCGCTCAGGAAGCCGGTCGTGCTGAAGGTCGTGGGCGACTTCGCCTGGGAGTACGCCGTGCGGCACGGTCTGATCGCCGCCGACGAGCCGTTCGAGCAGTTCCAGCGATCGAAGTACGGCCCGAAGGTCGAGTCGATCCGGCTGATGCAGGCGAGCTACGTCCGGGCTGCTACCCGTGTCATCGTGCCGAGCAGCTTCGTGCGGTGGTACGTCGAGGGGTGGGGCGCCGATCCCGCTCGGGTTCGCGTCGTCCGCAACGCCGTGGACGATCCGACCGCCGGTCTGGACGAGAGTCGGGAGGCGATCCGCGCGAGCCTGGGCCTGCATACGAGCGATCGGGTGGTGCTAGTGGTGGCGCGTCTGGCTGCCTGGAAGGGCGTCGACACGGTCATGGCGGCGCTCGGCGGGTTGCTTCGGGGGGAGCAGCGCGATGCCCGGCTGGTGGTGGTCGGCGATGGCCCGGACCGGACGCGATTGGAGGGGTTGGCGGCTACCCTGCCGGCCGGGGCGGTCAGGTTCACCGGGGAGGTGCCGCGCCACGAGGTCGGCCGGTGGATGGCGGCGGCCGACGCACTGGCCCTCTGCTCCGGCTACGAGGGGCTGTCCCACGTGCTCCTGGAGGCGATGGCGGCCGGCCTCCCCGTGGTGGTGTCGGACGTTGGCGGCAACCGGGCGCTGGTGCAGCACGGCTACGACGGCCTGATCGTGCCGTATGGCGACGTCGACGCGACGGGCCGGGCGCTGGCTGAGATGCTGGCGGACGGCGAACGGGCCAGAACGATCCGCGAGAATGCCCGTCGTGGGGCACGCGAGCGGACCGTCGAGCGGATGGTCGAGGAGACGCTGGGCGTGTTCTATGAGGCGCTTGGCGAGGGGAGAGCGACAGGCGGGCCATGCTGGGGGCGCGCGTGAGGCTGTTGATGATCACGCCGAAGCTCGATCCGATGGACGACCTGTTCGGGCACGTCAACGGCTGGGCGTGTGCGCTCGCCAGGCGAGTCGAGCGGCTGTACGTCGTGGCGCTCTGGCCCGGACGTCCGGATCTGCCGCCGAACGCGCACTTCGCGACGCTCGGCAAGGCCGACGACGAGCTTGACGCGGCGTCGATCACCAGCAAGGTGGGCTGGATGGCGAGGCTCCAGCGGATCGTCGGGCGGCTCTGCCTGCGGGGCGAGATCGACGCGGTGCTGGCGCACATGGGACCGGTCTTCGCCGTCGCGGCTGCGCCCGTTGCCCGGCTCACGGGACGCCCGGTATTCCTCTGGTACGCGCATGGGCACGTCAGCCCGTTGTTGCGGATGGCCCACCTGGCGGTGGAGGGCATTGGGACGTCGACGCCCGAGGGCTTCCAGATTCCGAGCGAGAAGGTGACGATCACGGGACAGGGCATCGACCTGGGGCGGTTCCGACCGGCCGATTCCTGGCCGGCCGAGGAGCGGCTGCTCTCGGTCGGACGGTTCTCGCCCGTCAAGCAGTACCACACGCTGATCGACGCGTTGTTCGAGCCGGGGCTGGTGACGCGGACGGACCTGAACGTCGAGTTGGTCGGCGGCGTCCATTCGTACAGCGAGTCGTACTACCTCGAGACGCTACGCTCGCGGGCGAAGGCACTCGGCCTGGAGCAGCGGATCCGTTTCGTCGAGGGCCGGCCCCACGCCGAGATCGTGCCGACCTATCAACGCGCGACGCTCTTCGCGACGGCGAGTGCCACCGGCAGCCTCGACAAGGTGGTGCTGGAAGCGGCGGCGTGCGGACTCGTGCCGATCGTTTCCAATTCAGCATTTCGCGAGCTGTTCGGAGATCGCTGGTCCGAGCTGAGCTTCGGCCCAAACGGAGATGCCGTGGGTCTGTGCGAGAGGATCGAGACCTGGCTGGAGCGCTCGCCGGCCGAACGCCGAGACGTGGCGATGGCAATTCGGGAGAGGATCGCGCGCGAGCACAGCGTCGACCACTGGGCGGACTCGGTGATCGAGATGATCGAGCGTCGCCTGAGGCGTTCGAGGTGAGCGAGCCGAGAGGCAGGCTGGTCTACGTCGGCGGGTTCGATTTCCCGACGACGCAGGCGCGCGGCATTCAGACGGTCCACACGGCGCACGCGCTTGCCCGGGCCGGCTGGGGAGTCCGGCTGCTGGCGCAGCGCCCTGCGGGACTGGAGGTGAGCACGGCGGACGCCCTCGCGGGCTACGGATTGGAGCCGCATCCGCGCCTGCGGATCGTGCCGCTGCCGGTGGCACGAGTCGACAGTCTCGAGTGGCTGGAGATCCACAAGCGGCTGGCCGTGACCAACTGGTCGTACGCCCTGGCGTGCGTGGCGGACGTCCTGCGTTTGCGGATGCGTCCAACGGCCATCGTCACGCGTGACCCGCGTCTGACCTGGACCTTCTTGCGGACGCGACCACTCCACCGGCGGCCGGTGGTCTACGAGGTCCACGAGATCTTCTCGACGCGAGCCAGGGAGAACCAGTCGCTCGATCCGGCCGAGATTCGAGGTGTCGCGGACCGTACCAGGGCGCTGGAGGCCGGCGTGTTCGAGCAGGCCGACCTGTTGCTGCCGTTGACGCAGGCGTGCGCCGAGATTCTTCAGGAGGCGTATCGCGTGCCGCCTGAGAAGATCGCCGTGGTGCCAGACGCCACCACGCCGCCGGTCGGATTGCTGCCGGCGCGGGATGCTGGCAGTCGAACCGTGGTCTACGCCGGGCAACTGTATCCCTGGAAGGGCGTCGACACGCTGCTCAGGGCGACGGCGTTGCTGCCTGAAGCACGGCTCGTCGTCCTTGGAGGACGCGGGAGCCCTGACGATCCAGACCTCGTCAACTGCCGTCAGGTTGTAGGCGATCTCGGGATCTCCGATCGGGTCGACTTCCGGGGGTTCGTGCCGCACGGCGAGGTCCGGGCGACGATCGCCGGCGCCGGCGCGGCCGTGCTGCCGCTGCCAGACAATCTGATGGCGCGATACTTCACGTCGCCGCTCAAGCTGTTCGACTACATGGCGGCCGGCGTGCCGATCGTCGCGTCAGACCTGCCGACCGTCCGTGAGGTGCTCGCGGACGGCGACAACGCGCTGCTGGTTGCCCCTGGGGATCCCGATGGCCTGGCGGCGGCGATTCGTCGGTTGCTTGTCAACCCCGGCCTGGCCGACCGGCTGCGTCGGACCGCGTTCGATCAGGTGAACGCCTACACCTGGGATGCCAGAGCCGCCCGTATACTAGAAGCGCTCGAACGGGTCACCGGCTGATGCGAATCCTCTACCTGGGCAGCACAGATCTGCCGCAGACCAAGGCGCGGGCGATTCAGATCGTCCACACGTGTCACGCCCTGGCCAGGGCCGGTGCTGACGTGACGCTGGCGGTCGGTCGGCGCGGACGCGGCGGGTCGTCGCGAGCGTTGCGCGAGTACGGGCTGGCGCCGCACCCACGCCTGCGCCTGTTGCGGCTGCCGATCTTGCGGATCCCGCCGACAGCGCCGTCGCGCGTCCTCGCCCAATTCACTCGCGTCTGGCAGTTGAGCTACCTGGCCGGGCTCGCAGCAGCGCTCCCGTTCGAGCTTGCCTGGCGTCGCCCGGACATCGTGTTCGCCCGTGACCTGCGCATCGCTCGGTTGGCAGCGGGTCCGGCCCACGCGATCGGCGCCCGTCTCGTGTTCGAGGTTCACGGGCTGCCATCCTACGAGGTGACACACGGGGCTGGCCGTGCGAACTTGCCGAGAACTGAAATCGCCAGGCTGCGGGCGCTCGAAGACGCGGTGTTCGAGCGCGCCGACCAGATCGTCACGATCACCGAGTGTGCCCGTCAGATCCTGATCGACGGGTACGGTGTGCCGGCAGGCCGGGTCCGGACGGTGGCAGATGGAACGACGGTGGCGGACGGAGTAGCCCCCACCCCCGACCCCTCCCCCGTGCGCGGGAGAGGGGAGGCAGATTCGCGGCCGTCGATCTACTACGTCGGGCAGTTGTATCCGTGGAAGGGCGCCGGGCTGGTGATCGACGTGGCGGCGCGCGTCCCGGAGGCGAACGTGGTGATCGTCGGCGGGCAGACCAACTGGACCCGTGACGATCCGGAGATCGCGGCCCTGGCAGATCGGGCCCGTGACCTGGGGGTCGCAGAGCGGGTGGAGTTGCGGGGACACGTGCCGTACGACCGGGTGCCGGACGCGCTGGCCGCGGCGACCGTAGCGTTGCTGCCGCTGCCAGACGAGCCCGTCGCCCGCCTGTTTACCTCGCCGCTCAAGTTGTTCGACTACATGGCGGCAGGCGTGCCGATCGTCGCCTCGGACCTGCCGGCGCTGCGCGAGGTGCTCCGCCACGAGGAGAACGCGTTGCTGGCACGGCCCGGCGATCCGGAGGCGTTCGCCGATGCCGTCCGTCGCCTGCTGGCGGACAACGAGCTGGCGGTCCGCCTCGGGCGCCAGGCGCGGGCCGACGTGGCGGGGTATAGCTGGGACGCGCGGGCGACCGCATTGCTCGACGTTCTTGGTGCCAGTGACTCGTCGGACGACTCCGTCGCGAGAGCACGGAGTCTGGCCGCGCGATGAGCCGGCCGCGTCGGGTGCTGGTCGTCACCTGGGAGCTCCAGCCCGACAGCGGCTGGGGGCGGTACAGCCTCGGCCTGGTGCGCGGCCTGTTGGAGCGCGGCCTCGAGCTTACGATCCTGACCGACCATCGTGCGGAAGCGCCGCCGCTCGATGCACGCGTCGTCCCGTGCCTCAGCTCCCCTCTGGCGCCGCTCGATCGGCCGCTGCCGTTCGCCTGGAACCTTGGCCAGGTCTGGCGACACGCCGCCGGACATGATCTCGTCCACTTCTTCGTGGAGCCGTACGCGCTGGCGGCCTCAACGGTGTTTCCCTGGCCGTACCTGATCACCGTGCACGGGACGTACGGCGTCTCGCCACTCAGGATGAACCCGGTGACGCGCACGCTGTTCGCCCGAAGCATGAAGCGCGCGGCGGCCGTGGTCTGTGTGAGCGGCTACACACGGCGACGGGTGTCGGAGGCGCTTCGCCTGGACAACCTGGCGGTCGTGACGAACGGGCTGGAGCCGTTGAAGTCGCCAGCGGGCGAGTTCGTCGGGAAGATCGAGGGCGAGCCGGTCTTGATGGCAGCCGGGGCGCTCAAGCCGCGTAAGGGGTACCACACCACGCTCGAAGCGCTCCCGCTCGTGCGCGAGAAGTATCCCGACGTGCACTACTACCTGGTGGGAGACGATCAGGACCGGAAGTACGTCGCCGAGCTTCGCGCGACGATCAAGCGCCTCGACCTGTCACGCAACGCGACGATCACGGGGATCATCGACGACGCGCACCTCGATGCCCTGTACCGGCGGGCCGATGCGTATGTGCACCCCGCGGAGAACAGCGGCGGGGCGTTCGAGGGGTTCGGCCTGACGTACCTGGAGGCAAACGCCTACGGGAAGCCGGTCATCGGCACGCTGGATTGTGGCGCTGAGGACGCGATCGACGACGGCGACAACGGCTTTCTCGTGCCGCAGCGCGATCCGAAGGCGGTTGCAACGGCGCTGCTCAGGCTGCTGGACGATCCGGAGGCGGCTCGCGAGATGGGCGAGCGGGGACGGCAGCGGGCGCTGCGTCGCAACTGGAGCCACGTCGTGGATGAGTACCTGGCGATCTACGACCGTGTGCTCGGCCACCGGTCTGGTCGATGATCGGCGCAAGGCGGCTCTCAAGCCTTCTCGGCGGGTCGTCGTTTGGGGCACACCTGCTGAAGCTCCAGGTCGGGTCGCTCGGGCTGACCGCGATCTCGTTCGTGGCGTCGGTGCTGCTGGCGCGGACGCTCGGTCCGACGCTGTACGGAGCGTACACGCTGGTGATGACGGCCGGCACGACGATTGGACTGCTGCGCCGGCTCGGGCAGGATTACGCCGCGACGACCCAGCTCAGCGAGGGACATGGCATCCAGGATCGGCGTAAGGTGCGAGACGCGCTGGTCTTCTACGTCTTCATGAGCGTGATGACCTCAATTGTGGTGCTGCCGCCGGCGATCGTATTGGCACCCTGGATCGGGACGCTGTTCTCCGACAGCGCGGCGATCGGCACGGCGCTCCAGCTTTACCTCGTACAGGGCTTCTGGGCCGTCGTCCCGGGCTGGACGGTGATTGCGCTCCAGGCGTCGCGGCGGATGGGGCGGCTTGTGGTGCTGGAGAACGCCAGCAGCCTGTTGACGGCGATCGTTCCGGTCGGGCTCGCACTGGCCGGGTTCGGGCTGCTCGGCGTCTTCACCGGGCAGGTCATCGCCAGCCTGATCGCGGTAGGGATCGGCTTCGTGCTGTACCGCCGCCTCGTCGCCGACGATCCCCTGTTCCCGACAATCGGGGAGCTGCTGCGCGGGATCGTTCGTCCAAACCTGCCCCTGTGGCCGTCGGCGCGCTTCGGGCTCTCGATCGCGTTCGACAAGAACCTCGTTTCGCTGTACAACCTGGCACCGATCCTCCTGCTTGCCCAGTTCGTGCCCGAGGACGAGGTGGGACAGTTTCGCGTAGCGTTGAGTTTCATGGCGATCCCGGCGGTGCTGCTCACGCCGATCTCGCGGCTGCTGATGGTCGATCTGCCGCGCCTCCGCGTGACCGCGCCCGAGCGCGTTCGGCCGGCGTTCGTGCGGCTCACCCTCCTGAGCGCCGGCGTGTCGGCGGCGCTCGCGGTCTCGTTCGCGGCCGTATCCTGGCTGGCGATTCCGCTGTTGTACGGTGCGGAGTATCGGGGTGCCGCGCCATTGACGCTGGCACTGCTGCTCGACGCCGCGACGCTCGGGCTCGGGATCGCGGCCGGACCGATCTTCCGGACGTACGATCGGACCGACCTGCCGATCCGGACCAGCATCGCGATCCTGTTCGTCGGACTGCCGGCAACGTATGTGCTGGCGGGATCGGCCGGGACGTTCGGGGCGGCGCTGGCGTACGGCGCGATGATCCTGGCATCGAGGCTGGTGAGCTACGTCCAGTGCCTGCGGATCATCCCGGCGGTGGCGCGATGAAGGTCACGAAGTGAGCGCGCGCGGACGCCTGCTCTTCATGGCCGATGCGTTCGACATGCGTGGCGGCGGCGAGATCGTCGTGCATCACCTGTCGGGGGCGTTGCGGGATCGCTGGGACGTCTCGGTGTTGACGACGACGCGCGGCCCGGACGGTGTCCAGCAGGGTGACGGGATGACCGTCCATCAGGTGCACTCGACATACCATCCACGTCTGCGGCCGATCGCCTCGTTCATGAACCCGGCGATCTCAGGGAAGGTCGCCAGCGTGCTGCGCGAGGTGAAGCCGGACGTGGTCCACGCCTGGAACGTTCACAGCCATCTCTCGTACGACGCCCTCCGTCTCGCCAGGAAGGCCGGTGCCCACGTCGTGCACACCTACCAGGACGCGCAGCCGTTCTGCTACAGCAAGTACAAGTGCTGGCTGGAGCCGGACGCGCCGCTGCCGGTGAAGCCGGACTACCGGGCAGCCCCGCGAAACTGCCGGAGCTGCCGTCAGCACTACTGGACGTTTCCGCCCAGGGCACCGCTGGTCCGGACCTGGCTGGGGCGCTACGTGGACGTGGGCGTTTCGGTCAGCGCGGAGCTGGCGGTTGCGCTTAAGCAGAACAAGATCGCGGTCCACGACGTGGTGCCGAACGGCCTGCCGCTCGACGATCCGGCCTACGTTGGGGCACATGGGGCACGGGCGCGCGAGCGGCATGGGTGGGGCGACGAGCCGATCCTGATCACTGGCGGGCGCCTCCACTTCTTCAAGGGTCAGCTGCTGGCCGTGGATGCGTTCAGTCGGGTGGCGAAGGTCCATCCGACGGCCCGACTCGTAATCCTGGGCGACAAGGGCGAGTTCCGCGACCGCCTGGAGCGGCACGTGGCCAGTTACGGGCTGACCGACCGGGTCAGTTTTCCGGGGTTCCTGGATCGGGCGGCGTATCATGACTGCCTCGCGGCGTCGACGGCGTTCTTGAATCTCTCGACCTATCTGGATCCGTTCCCAACGGTGAACCTGGAGTCGATGGCGCTCGGCGTGCCGGTGATCGGGACGCGGCTGGGCGGCACACCTGAAGCGATCCTGGATGACGAGACGGGCTTCCTGGTCAATCCGTTCGACGTGGAGGACGTGGCGGCCAGGGCGCTCAGCCTGATCCAGGACGCCGAGCTGCGCAATCGACTGGGGATGCAGGGTCGATTGCGAGTCGCGGCGCTCTACACCGTCGAGCAGATGGCCGCGCGCTACGAGGCGATCTACCAGTGCAGATGATGCGCGTCGAGTGGCCCGCCGATCGGCGCGCGGCCGACACCTGGGAGCAGCTCCGGCGGCGTGCGCCGACCGAGGGCCTGTTCATGACGCCGGACTGGCTCGAAACGTGGTGCCGGCATCTCGGCTCGGGCCGTCCGCTGGTGTTCGGCGTGGAGGATGGCGGCGAGGTCGTCGCGCTGGCGCCGATCGACCGAGCCTGGGTAGGCGGACTGGCGGTGCTCAGGCCGCTCGGGCTCGGGGTCTCGGACTACTTCGACCTGCTCCTGCCGCCGGAGCCTGACCGACGACAGGCGGCCCTGGCGGCGTTCGCGGATGCTCTGGTCGAGCGCGGCAGCGCCTGGGATGCGCTCGACCTGCGCGGGATCCCGGCCGAATCGCCGACCGTTCAGGAGCTGATCGCGGCGGCAGCGGAGCGCGGTATGCGGCACGCCATCGTGCCGGGGTATAGCCGACCGGCCGTCAGCCTGGACGGGACCTGGGAGGAGCTGCTGACCAGCAGACCGGGCCGGTTCCGCTACAACTTGCGGTCCAGGTTGCGGCGCCTGGAAGAGCGCGGCACAGTCACGTTTCGGACCGTTGGGCGACCGAGCGAGGTCCGCTGGGCGATGGTGGCGCTGACCGAGCTGCACGCGAGGCGTTGGCGCGGTCAGCACACGGCGACAATCTTCTCCTCGTCATCGGCGGCGCGCCGGTTCTACGCCGAAGCGGCGCAGCGCTACGCCGAGCGTGGGATGCTCGACCTGACGCTGCTCGAGGTGGAAGGTCGGCCGGTGGCGGGTAGCCTTGGGTTCGTGGACGGCGACACGTACTACTACTACCTGCCGGCCTTCGAGCCCGAGCTGGCGCCGCTTGCGCCGAGTAGCCTGCTGTTGTCCCATTTGATTGAACGCGCGTACGAGCGGGGGCTCAAACGATTCGACTTCATGCTTGGCGACGAGCCGTACAAGGCGCGGTGGGCGACCGAGGAGCGCGAGACAGTCAATCTGGTGGTCGGCGCTCCGACGCTGCGGGGTCAAGCCGCCTTCGGCGCACTGGTCGGCACGCAGCAAGCTCGTCGCCGCGCCAGGTCATCGCCGCTGCTTCAGCGCGCGCGGCGTCACTGGCTCGGCCGGGCGAAGGCGCTGGTTCGCCGATCTCCTCCTCTCCGCGCCGGAGAGCGGGCTGGGGGGTGAGGTCATCCCGTACCTGCCACCAGACCCGCCGTTGACTCCCGGCGACCTCCTCGGGCTGATAGGCACTCGCTCCGGCGCCTGCTCCTATCCGCGCGCGCACTGGTTCGCGAGTGGTCGCGCTGCGCTCCTGGCCGGGCTCCGGGCGTTAGGGATCGGGGCGGGCGACGAGGTGCTACTGCCAGCGTACCTCTGCGAATCGGTGGTAACGCCGGTCCAGACGGTCGGAGCGACCCCTGTCTTCTTTCCAATCGGGCGGCGGTTCGACGCCGACCTGGCCGGGCTGGAGGCTGCGATCGGCCCGAATGCTCGCGCCGTGGTGCTGATTCACTACCTCGGGTTTCCGGGGCCGGTCGACGAGGTGCGCGAACTGTGCCAGCGGCGTGGGCTGGCGCTGATCGAGGACTGCGCCCACGCGTTGTACAGCCGTGACGGCGATCGACTGCTGGGGACGTCAGGTGACCTGGCGATCTTCAGCCCATGGAAATCATTGCCGTTGGCGGACGGCGGCCTGTTAGTCGTGAACCGCCGGGATCTCACGCCGGTGGATCCACCGCGGGCCCTTGCCGGAGGGCAGACGGCCGCTCGACTGGCCTACCGAGCCCTGGGAACGGTCGAGCAGGCGATCGGCTGGTCGCCCCGGCTGGCGCTCCTACGGCGACCCGGCGTGCGGCGATCCGTGCACGAGCAGGTGAGCGCCGGCCCCGTCGAGATGCTGGCGGGCTCGGCAGTCTCGCGGCGACTGTTTCGGAGCGCACGGCCGGCGCACGTCGTCGGCCGGCGGCGGAGGCACTTCGCACGGCTGCTGGACGTCTGCCAGAATCTCTCATGGGCACGGCCCGTCTACGGAGAGCTGCCGGAGGGGGTTTGCCCGCTGGGGTTGCCGCTAGTCGCCGAGGACCGAGACCGCTGGCGTGACGCCTTGCTCCGCCTCGGCGTCAATGTGCGAACCTACTGGGAACAGCTGCCGCCGGCCGTGGACGTCGATCGTTTTCCGGACGCCGGATGGCTGCGAGATCGTATCCTCATCCTGCCAGTCCACCAGGGGCTATCCGCCGAGAGTGTGGAGTGGCTGGCGCGGATGCTCCAAACGCTTCCTGAACGGACATGAGATGCGACGATCGCTGATCGTAAACGCGGATGAGCTCGGTCTGACCGAGGGTATCAACGAGGGCATCGTCGAGGTGCATGCGCGCGGCATCGTGACCTCGACGACGATGGTGGCGAACTTCTGGGCGTTCGACCACGCCGTTGCGCTCTCACGGCGATACCCGGACCTGGCGATCGGCGTCCACTTGAACCTGACGCACGGCATGCCGATCCTGCCGCAGGACCGCGTCCACACGCTCGTGGACGAGAACGGCTACTTTTTCCGCCGCCGGCCGTTCCTTCAGCGGATCGTGCTGGGCCAGATCAGCATGATCCAGGTGTACGAGGAGTTTCGGGCACAGATCGACAAGGTGATCGGCGCCGGGATCGAGCCGAGTCACATCGACAGCCATGAGAGCGTCTACATGTACCCCGACCTCTTCTTCAAGGTCGTGGTACCGATCGCGCGGTTGTACCGTCTTCCGATCCGTCTCCAGCAGGAGCGGATGGACCTCGAGGCGTTCTCGGACAGCGCAGCGTACCGCCGGTACCTCCGGAGCGAGGCGTTCTGGAAGAACCACGTAATGTCGGCGCTGGCTCACCGCTACCGGGCGTTCCTGCGGCGCCACCAGGTGCAGACCACCGATCACTTCCTCTCGACGTTCAGTTGTCTGCGACGGTATCCGAACGATCTGACCGGCGGCCTGGCCCGCGACCTTCGCGAGCTGGAGCCAGGGACGACCGAGCTGATGGTCCATCCTGGCTTCAGCGACAGCCGGCTGGAAGAGATGCTGGACGGCGGCCAGTTGGCGGCGCGCTGGCGGGAAGAGGAAGTCCGGGTGCTGGCGCACGACGGCCTGCGGTCGCTCCTGGATGAGCTGAACGTCGAGCTGATCAGCTACCGGGCACTGGCCGCCCGCGCGTGACTGAGCATTGAAAGTAGCCGAGCGTCGGCCGGCACGAGTGCTCCACGTCCTCTCTGGCTGCACGGTCGGCGGCTGCGAGCAGCACGTATTGTCACTGCTGAGCCGCCTGGACCGCGAGCGCTTCGAGCCGTGGCTGGCCTGCTTCGAGGCCGAGCCCGACGAAGCCGCGCCGATGATCCCGATGTTCAAGGCGGCCGGCGTGCGTACGATCGACCTGCGGGCGCAGGGGCGGACGGATCCGGGCGCGCTCTGGAGGCTCGGGCAACTGCTGCGGCGGGGCCGGTTCGACATCGTGCACGTGCACTCGTTCCGGACGGAGCTGGGGGCAGTGCTGTGGAGACGTGTGCCCGGCCTGGCGCCGATCGTCGTGCGGACGGTCCACAACGTCGAGGAGTACCACGTCAGTCCACGCTACGCGACGCTGTCGCGACTGTCGGCGCGCGGCCTCGATCGTGTCGTGGCCATCTCGGACGCCGTCGCCGACTTCTTGCGTGAGGAGGCGGCGCTGCCGGATGAGAAGGTCGTCAGGATCTACTACGGCATCGACCCTTCCCAGTATCAGCCAGAGCTCCCGCCGCCTTCGAGGCGGCCGGAGGGCGACCCGTTGCGACGCCCGACGCTTGGGATGGTGGCACGTCTGGCACCGCAGAAGGGCCACCGCGTTCTGTTCGACGCGCTGCCCGCCGTGCACGCCGCGGTCCCCGACGTCTACGTGCGACTGGTCGGGCACGAGGAGCTAAGCACGGCGGCCGAGCTGCACGCGTACGCCGCGTCGCGCGGGGTGGCCGATCTGGTCTGGTTCGAAGGGTTCCGCCCGGCTCTCGAGGTGATGGCGGATTTCGACGTGTTCGTGCTGCCGTCGCTGTGGGAGGGGTTCGGGCTGGTGCTGGTGGAGGCGATGGCGGCCGGTCGCCCGGTCGTGGCCTCGGCCGTCGGTCCGATACCGGAGATCGTGGTGGACGGCGTGACCGGACTGCTGGTCCCGCCCGGCGACCCTTCCGCCCTGGCTGAGGCAGTCATTCGTCTGCTCCGAGATCCGGAGCTGGCGGCGGCGTTCGGGAAGGCCGGGCGCGCCCGCGTGGAGCGCGAGCTGCGAGTGGACACCATGGTGGCGCGCACCGAGTCGCTGTACGACGAGCTGCTGGGTCGGGTGAGCTGATGTTGGCGATGCGCCGTCCCTCAGCGGGTACACTAGGTGCCGACCTGGCGTGCCTGCCCATACGGGCGCGTCACCCCTGCGCCGATGGGAGGCGAGTCTGAACGTGTTGACGCAAGGCGTCGCGGAGCGTTCGCTCTCGGAGTACCTCGGGGCGATCGACTGGACCGTCTGGAATCGACGCATCCAGGTCGCGCTCGTCGGCGTGATCGCTCTGACATTCGTCTGGGCCGCGCTCTCGGGCCACGGCCTTGCCGCCATTCCCGCTGCTGTTGGCATCGTCGTCGCGTGGGCCGTCGTTCGGGCCTGCTTCCGAGGCGCCGAGCGCGGGTTCCTGCTGACGTGTATGCTGGCGGGATTCGCGTTGCGTGCCGTCGCGTCGCTCGTGCTGCACCCGCTGCTCGTCACCAACCAGCGCCGTGGCGACGGCCGTGTGGACGTCTATGTCGGCTACCTGTTCGAGGACGACCGGGCGTTCGACGTGGTGTCGTGGGCGCTGGCGCGATTGTGGTCCGGCCAGTTGAGCCAGACGGCGAAGTCGCAGGACTACCTCATCAACAACTACACGGTGATGATGGGGTGGGTCTACTACCTCTTCGGTCACGACGTGGTGGGCCCAAAGCTCCTGAACTGCCTGTTCGGCGCGCTGACCATCGTGGTGACCTACGCACTGGCGAAGGAGCTCGGCGGCGAGCGAGCCGGACGCTTCGCGGCGATCCTGGCGCTTGGGTTCCCGTCGCTCGTGCTCTGGTCGATGCTCAACCTGAAGGACGCGCTGGTCGTCCTGCTGATCGCGCTGGTGATGCTCGGCGGCTTGAAGTTCGCGCATCGGCCGTCACTGCTCTGGGCGATTGTCACGGTGGTGGCGTTCGCCGGGCTGGAGAATTTGCGCCTGTATGTATTCTTCGGGCTCGGCTGGCTGATCCCGATCTCGTTCTTCGTGATCAACCGCTCGCCATGGCGGCGGCGATTGAAGATCGGGATTCCGTTTGCGCTGGCACTGTTGACGGTCGTCTACGTGACGAACGAGACGCAGGCGCTCGGGCTGCGCTACCTGAGTGCGAAGCGACTCGAGGCATTGGCCAGCAGCCGTGAGTTCGGAGCCCAGAACGCCGACACCGGGATCGAGCTGGAACAGGTACCGCGCTCCGAGGATGGGTACACCATCCAGATTCGGACGGCGCCAAAGGTGCTTCCGTACGTGCTGTGGGGGCCGTTCCCCTGGCAGGCGAAGGGGCGCCGCGAGATGGCGGTCATCCCGGAGACGCTGGCCTGGTACGGCCTCCAGGTGCTGGTGATCGTCGCGGTCGTCGGCTGGCGTCGCGAACGCTGGCGTGAGCTGTCGCTACCGCTGGCATTCGCGGCCGGGCTGACGTGCGTATTCAGCATGATCGAAGGGAACGTCGGGACGATCTACCGGCACCGCGCGATGCTGCTGATCCCGGTCTTCGCGGTCGCGGGCCTCGGCTTCGACTGGCTGCTGTCCTGGTGGGCACGGCGACGCGATCAGACGGTGACGGCAGGCCCGGCGCAGATCGCCGACGCGCGACTGGCCTGACGTGACGCGGGAATCGGGTGAGGGGCCAGGAGCGCGCGACGAGATGAATCGACAATTGAGCAGGTGCAGCCAATGAAAGCGCTCTTCGTCGTGCCGTATCCGACCGAGGCCCCGTCGAATCGCCTGCGTGTCGAGCAGTACTTTCCGTACCTGGAGCATCACGGCGTCGAGGCGGTGTTGCGCCCGTTCATGTCGAGCGACCTGTACAACATCCGCCATGCGCCCGGAAGCATGATCCGGAAGGTCGCATCCCTCGGGTTCAGCACCTTGAGCCGCTTCCTGGACATCCGCCGGGCTGAAAGCGCCGACGTGATCTTCGTCCATCGCGAGGCGTTCCCGGTCGGCGGGCCGTTCATCGAGGAGAAACTGGCGGTCGCCGGGCCGCCGATGGTGTTCGACTTCGACGACGCGATCTACCTGCTCAATACCGGCCTGGCGAGCCGGACGGTCGGGCTGCTGAAGCGGCCGAGCAAGACGGCCAGGATCGTCAATCTCTCGACGACAGTGATTGCCGGCAATGAGAACCTGAAGTCGTACGCCTCGGCGTACAACCGGAACATCGTGGTGATCCCGACGCCGGTCGACACCAGCCGGTTCGTGCCGCGCCGGGAGCCTCGGCCGGGTAGCGATAAGAAGGTCGTTATTGGCTGGCAGGGGAGCAACACCACCGCGCCGTACCTGCGGATGGTCGGCGATGCCCTGGCGGAGATCACCAGGCGGTATCCAGAGGTCGAGATCGAGGCGATCGGCGGCAGCTACGTGCCCCCGGTCTCGCCCGCGCTGCGGGTGAGGCGCTGGACCCTGGCCCGGGAGCTCGAAGACCTACACGGCTTCGACATCGGGATCATGCCGATGCCGGACACCGAGTGGACGCGCGGGAAGTGCGGGTTCAAGGCGCTGCTCTACATGGCGTGCGGCGTGCCGCCGGTCTGTTCGCCCGTCGGGATGACCACGGACATCGTGCAGGACGGCCAGAACGGCCTGCTGGCTACGACCACCGAGGAGTGGATCGAGAAGCTCTCGCTGCTGGTCGAGAATCCGGAGCTGCGGCGGCGGATGGGCGAGGCCGGCCGGGCAACCGTGGAGGATCGGTATTCGCTGACGACGCACGCGCCGCGGTTCCTGGAGACGCTTCAGCGGACGGCGGAGCTGGGCAGATGGCGGAAGCGCGCTCGGGGGCGCGCCAACCGTGCAACCTGGATTACGCAGCCGGCGCGGTAGCGGCCCTCACCCCCCAGCCCCCTCTCCCGCACGCGGGAGAGGGGGAGCAGGATGGACGTCTCGCCGGGCAAGCTCGACCAGATAGCGACAGAAGCGGTCGAGGACGGCTTCCTGGCCGTAGTCAGCGGCGGTGGCGAGGCCGGCCGCCCGCAATCGGCGTCGGCGGTCGGGATCGCGCACGAGCGCCTCGATTGCATGGGCCAGGGCCGGGGGATAAGCAGGCGGCACCATGACGCAGTTCTGGCCGTCTGTGGCGAACTGGCGGACGCCGCCCGAATCGGTGGTGATGACCGGGCAGCCGACGGCCATCGACTCTAGCGCCGGGAGCCCGAATCCCTCGCCGCGTGAGGAGAACACGAAGAGGTCGCAACGGCCGTAGAAGTCGGCCATTTCGTGCTCGGGCCTGGGGTGCTCGACGGTGGCGGGGAATCGCTCTGGCAGGGCCACAGGATCGGGCGCGGCGATCTGGACATGGATCGGGACGTTGGCCGGGATCAGGCTGAGGGCACGAAGGAAGTCCGGATACCCCTTAGCCTCGCCGAGCCGTCCGATGGTGCCGACGACGAGGCGCTCGTTAGATCCCTCACCCGCCAGCTCCGTTTCCCGTGCGCGGGAGCGGTGGGGCCGGAACACGTCGAGGTCGATCCCGTGACCGACGACGTACGCCGTTGAGTCGCCGGTTCGCTCGCGCAGCCATTCCGTTGTGCAGATCTTCTGAACGGGCAGTCGGTAGCTGAGCCAGGCAAGGGCAGCGCGGATCAGCCTGCTCGGCGCATTCGCGTCCGCGTGCAGGCCGTGGCTGAGCGGCTCGTACCCACGAACGTTGTATGCCAGGACGGCACGGTCACGCCGTAGCCACTTCGACGCCAGCGCGCCATAGGCGGTGGTGAAGTAGTTGGCCAGGCAGACGTCGGCGCCGGCCGTGGCGGTGACCGCGAGGCGGGCCAGATGGATGAGCTTCTTCGCGGGCGAAGGGAGCCAGGGGGGGCCACTGGTCAGGACGCTCAACCGGACGCCGGGCCGCAGCGCGGCCGGAGGAGTCGCGGCGTAGTCGGGAACGAGGATTCGGACAGCGTGCCCTCGGTCGGCCATGGCGTTGGCGACCGCCACCAGCGATTTGACGCCCCCCGAGAGGTTGAAGCCGGCCAGGGGGATCGAGAGTCGGATGCGAGCGGGAGCCCCACTCACAAGGTCGTCCTGGGGCGGTCGCGCTTGAGGTGGATGCCGGCCATCTTGACGAGTCCGAGCGCGATCTTTCGGGCGTGAGAATCGGCGGTGTGGGCACGGGCAGCGCGGTTGCCGGTGGCGATCAGGCGGCGACGGAGCTCGGAATCTCGGATCAGGCGGTCGACGGCGGCGGCGATTGCCGGGGGATCGGCGGGCGGCACCAGCAGGCCGTTCACCTCGTGCTGGACGAGCGTCGGGACGCCGGCGACGTCTGAAACGACGATCGGCAGGCCGGACGCCATGGCTTCGGTCAGCACCCGTGGGACACCCTCGCCGGGCAGCGTCGGGAGGACAAACAGGTCGTGCTCGCGTGCGATGGCGAGAACCTGGGGCAGCGTCCGAGGACCAGCAAACGAGACGCGATTGGCGATGCCGAGCTCCGAGGCCGAGGCCAGCACCCGATCGCGCTCCTCCTCGCCGAGCGTGCCGACGGTCGGGCCGACGATGGTCAGCCGAACGTCGTGGCCGCGCTGGACGAGGTCGGCGAGGGCCGGCGGGAGGTGTCGCAGCCCCTTCCGTGGGTCAATCCGGCTGACGGTCAGCAGGCGAATCGGGGCGTGGCCCGGGGTGCCCAGGCCGGTGTCAGGCCGGTCGATCACGTCCTGATCGGAGATCGTCGAGGTCGTGGTGAGCAGGACGCGCCGGCCGGGTCGGTTGTATTTCGCGTAGAGCGCCTGGCCGTTGACGAACGACGGCGCGCCGGCAACCATTCGTGTCTGAAGCCACTCTTCGACGGCAAGGTAGAGTTTGTAGGCCAGCCGCTTCACGCTGTCGACTCTGACCGACTCCGAGACACCTGCCAGGTCGCCGACGACGATGAGGAACAGCGGCCGTCCAAGCAGCTTCGCGAAGACGTACGCGTAGATCCCGAGCGGCGTCGGGATGCGGAGACTGATGAGGTCACAGGCTGGCAGGGTTCGCCAGAGCTGCGTCAGCGCGCCAGGGAGCGCCCGATAGAAGGCTGGCAGGCGATCGTAGAACGGCAGCGGTTGGAGGACGACGTTCTCGGCACGAAGGCGGTAGGCATCGCTCGGGAACGGCTCGCGGCGCTCCGGAACGATCAAATCGACCTCGTCGACGAAGCGCGCCAGCGACTCGACGTACCGGCTGAACGCGCCCTCAGCCTCCCAGAGAGTGCCATCAGGATCGCGGTAGAACGGCCGGTGGTAGACGATCGCCAGGCGCACGATACAGGCTACCCTGGTCGGACTGGCGCCGCGAGCAGCCGGTCGTAGAGCGCAACCAGTTTCTCGGCGCTCTTTCGCCAGGAGTGGCGCTCCAGGACGCGGCGCCGGCCCGCTGTTCCCATCTCGCGAGCCCGCTCGGGCTGGTCGAGCAGCACGAGGATTGCTCGTGCGAATCCGGCGGCGTCTCCGCCATCCGCCAGCAGACCGTTCTCGCCTTCCGTGACGTAGCGCGGCACGCCGCCGACTCGGGTCGCGACGACCGGACGCTCGCAGGCGTTCGCCTCCAGAATGCAGTTCGGGGAGTTGTCGAAGGAGGAGGAGAGCAGCACGATCTCCGAGGCGGCGTAGAGCGCGGGAAGCTGCGACTGCGGCTGGTGGCCGAGAAACGTGACGGCCTCGGTGAGTGCCAGTCGTCCAACCTGATCGCGGATCTGGCCTTCGAGCGCACCCTCGCCGACGAGGACCAGGGCGACATCGTCGCGGGCACGTCGGACCGCCGCGAACGCCTCGACCAGCATCGGCAAATTCTTAAGGGGCACGAATCGCCCGACGTACAGGAGTACTCGCTTCTCCTTCAACCGTCTGGTCAGGTCCGCGTCCGGTGGCACAGGTCGGAACAGGTCGGCGTCGACGCCGCCGGTGACCTCCACCAGCTCGCGGCCAAGTGCCTGCTCGAAGTTGAGCGCGTCCCAGCCGTCGCCGATGATGGCGTCGGCGCGCGGCACGTACGGTCGCATCCACTTCGCAGGGAGGCCGCCCTGGTTTCGGATGACGACCGGGAGGTCTCGGCGGCGCTTCACGTCGACGACCGGGTAGAGGCCGGCTGCCTGAAGAATGTCGATCGGATAGGCAGGGTCGGCCACGAGGTCGATCACGCGCTGGCTGAAGCGTTTGACGTCCTGATTCAGCAGGAACGTCGCGAGCCGGCCAGTCTTTGGAAGCACCATCAGGCGGTAGACGAGGTCTCGGAAGTACGGGGCCTTGAGGAGGCGCGACGGCACACCTTCGATCGGATGGCGGACGTGGCCGAGCAGCGGGTCTACCGAGACCAGCGTGACGTCGCAGCCGAGGTCGCGCAAGTGCGTCGCGAAGGCGACGTCACGCGTCTCGCCGCCGCCGTGCATCATGCTCAGCGTGTAGTTGACGATCGACACCCGAGGCCCGGTCATCGGCGCGCTCCCGAGAGGTCAGGACGCGGCAGCTGACGCGCAAGGCCCTGACGATACAGCGCCGAGAGCTGCGCGACGTGCTGGTCGATCGAGAAGCGGGCGCGGGCATCGACGGCGGCGGCGTCGCCGAGTGACGTCCTGAGCGCTCGGTCCCGGGCGAGCTTCCCCAGCGCGCCAGCCAGGGCGGTTGGGTCGTCAGGAGGCACGAGCAGTCCAGTCTGGCCATCGTGGACGACTTCAGGATTGCCACCGACGTTTGTCGCAACAATCGCCCGGCCGGCCCCCATCGCCTCGACCAGCGCGAGGGAGAGGCCCTCCCACCGCGACGGCAGCACGAAGACGTCCATTGCCGCATAGAGCGTGGCGCGGTCGCGCCGGACGCCCAGGAAGCGGACGCGGTCAGCCAGCCCAAGTCGCGCCGCCTCGACCTCGAGCTCCTCGCGGAGCGGGCCGGCGCCAGCAAGGAACAGCACGAGATCTGGTAGGTCGCGGGACAGCGTTGCGATCGCCTGGAGAAGGGTACGCTGGCCCTTCTGCTCGGTCAGGCGCCCGAGCGTGCCGAGGACCAGCGCATCGGGCGGCAGCCGAAGCGCGAACCGTGCCGTCTCGCTGTCCGTCGGTCGCGGCCGAGGGCCGAAGCGGACGGCGTTGTAGATCACGTCGATCTTCGAGCGAAGGATGCCGACCTGTTGCTGATAGAAGCGGCCGACCACATCGCAGCAGGCGACGACGCGGTAGGTTCGACACGCCAGGGCGCGCTCCATCAACGCGTGACGACGAGGCTTACGCGCATAGACGTTCTGCTCGGCGGCGAGAACCAGTGGCACCCCGGCGGCGAACGCAGCGAGCCGGCCG
>Ga0209382_10003802_pt1 | contig 20678 bp, 14 predicted proteins | sample SoiMetdeltSBSDD5_FD_187599 | JGI IMG/M metagenome (GOLD analysis project Ga0209382, IMG submission 187599) | Bulk soil microbial communities from a Populus tree surrounding site in Tennessee, USA - Soil MetaG P. deltoides SBSDD5 (SPAdes) (version 2) | ecosystem: Environmental > Terrestrial >... | reverse complement strand
CGCGATCGAGATCGGCCGGCGCGTGGCCCGCGCCGAAGGCGCGCCGGAGCTCGCGGGCCTGGCCTCGCGCGTCAGCGACGAGACCGAGATCGCGTCCGCCGTGCGCCGCGCCATCCTGCCCGGCGGCGAGGTCGCGGACAACGCCTCGCCGCGCCTGGCCGAGATCCGCCGCACGCTCGCCCGCCTCAAGTCGCAGCTGCAGTCCGTGATGGAGTCCTACCTGCAAGGCAAGGACGCGGAGCGCCTGCTCCAGGACAAGCTCGTCACCACCCGCAACGACCGCTACGTGCTCCTCCTCAAGGCCGAGCACCGTGGCTCCATTCCCGGCATCATCCACGGCTCCTCAGGGTCGGGCGCCTCGCTGTTCGTCGAGCCCATGCCCGCGGTCGAGGTCAACAACGACATCGTGTCGATGACGGAGGAGGAGCGCGAGGAGGTCATCCGCATCCTGCGCGGACTGACCTCGCGCGTGCGCGACCGCGGCATCCACCTCGCGCGCTCCGTCGAGATCCTGGGCGAGCTGGACTTCACGCAGGCGATGGCCCTGGTCGCGCGGGACATGGACGCGATCCCGCCGGAGATCGTGAACGACACGCGCGCCGGACTTCGCCTGCTGCAGGCGCGCCATCCGCTGCTCATGACGTCCGTGGTCGAGCGCGTCGGGATCGCGCGCCGCTCCACGCGCGAGCCCGTGCCGGTCACCATCGAGATCAAGGACGGCGCGTCCATCCTCGTCATCTCCGGCCCGAACACGGGCGGGAAGACGGTCGCGCTGAAGACGGTAGGACTGTTGGCCCTCATGGCGCAGTCCGGTCTGCACATTCCCGCCGCTCCCGGGTCTTCGCTGCCCGTGTTCCGCCGCATCTACGCGGACATCGGGGACGAGCAGTCGATCGCGGCCAACCTGTCCACGTTCTCCGCCCATCTCGCGAACATCGTGTCGATGACGAAGGATCTGGCCACGCCGGCCCTGGTCCTGCTCGACGAGGTCGGCGCGGGCACCGATCCCACCGAAGGGGGCGCCCTCGGGGTCGCCATCGTGGACATGTTCCGCGCGAAGGGCGCGATGGCCATCGCGACCACGCACCACGGCCTCATGAAGGCCTACGCGCAGGCCACGCCCGGCGTGGCCCCTGCCTCCTTCGGCTACGACCCCAAGACCTACGAGCCGACCTATCGCCTGGAGCTGGGGACGGCCGGCCGTTCCCTTGCGCTGGAGATGGCGGAGCGGCTCGGCCTGCCCGCGGAGACGGTCCGCGACGCGCGCTCGCGCCTGGACCTCAAGGAAGCCCAGGCGGAAGCGCTCTTGAAGAAGCTGGAGGAAGACCAGGCCACGCTCCGCGCCGCGGAAGAGGACCTCGTGCGGCGCCGGTTGGATATCGAATCGGCGGAAGCACGCGTCGGGCTCGCGGAGCGGGAGATCACCGCGCGCAAGAAGACCGAGATCGAGACGTTCGCGCGCGAGCTGCGCCGCCGCGGCGAAGAGGCGGTGCGGAAGGCCTCGCTGTCGATCGAAGACACGATCCGCAAGCTCGAAGAAGAGCGGAAGTCCTCCGCCGCCGCCGTGGCCAAGGCGAAATCGTCGGTGGCGCGGCTGGTGCGCCAGGCCCAGGACGAGGTGATCGCGCAGAGCGGCGGCACCGTCGAGCGAGAAGAAGAAACGAGCGCGCCCGTCGCGCTCGGAGCCCGTGTGAAGGTGCGATCGCTCGGCGTCACGGGCGAGGTGATGGGGCTGCACGGGGACGAGGCGGAGCTCGCCATCTCGGGCAAACGGATGCGCGTGCCGCAGCGGGAGCTGGTTGCGCTGGGTGGGCCAGCGGGCCCTCGCGGCACGGCCAGCCGCTCCAGTGCCTCGGCTGGCCGTGCCGCAGATAAGGCGCCAACAGCGAGTAGCGCAGAGATCAACCTGGTGGGCCTCACGGTCGACGAGGCTTTGCCGAAGCTGGACAAGGCGCTCGACAACGCTGCTCTGGCCGAGCGGAATCAGCTGCGCGTCATTCACGGCTTCGGTCAAGGGATCCTGCGGCGCGCCGTCGCCGAGTTCCTGGAAGGGCACCCGCACGTGGCCAAGGTCAACGTCGCGTCCGAAGGGCGCGGCGGCGTCACCGTCGTGGAGCTGCGCGAATAGATGCCCTTCCCCGACAGCTTCGTGGACGAGGTCCGGCGCACGGCCGACATCGTGCGGTACGTGTCGGAGCACGTGCAGCTCCGGAAGATGGGCTCGTCCTACAAGGGCCTGTGCCCGTTCCACCAGGAGAAGACGCCGAGCTTCAACGTGAACCCGGATCGCGGTGCCTTCCACTGCTTCGGCTGCGGCGTGGGCGGAGACGTGTTCAAGTTCGCGATGCTGCACGAGAAGGTCAGCTTCCCGGAGTCGATCGAGCTGGTGGCGCGGCGCTTCGGCATCCCCGTCCCGGAGAACCGCTACGAGCAGGGACCGGACCGCAAGGAGCGCGACGAGATGCTCACGCTCCTGGACGCGGCGGCGGAGCACTTCGAGCACAACCTCTGGACGGCGCCGGGCACCAAGGCGCGCGAGTACCTGCTCGGCCGCGGCTTCAAGGAAGAGACGCTGCGACGGATCCGCACCGGCGCCGCCGCGGACAGCTGGGGCGACCTCTTCGAAGTCCTGAAGCGCCGCTTCCCCGTGGGCGCGCTCATGACCGCGGGCCTCGTGCGCGAAGGACAGAAGTCCAACAAGCCGTACGACTGGTTCCGCAACCGCGCGGTGTTCCCGATCTTGAACGACTCGGGCCGCATCGTGGGTTTCGGCGCGCGCTCGCTCGACGGCAGCGAGCCCAAGTACCTGAACTCGCCGGAGAGCCCCGTCTACCAGAAATCCAAGACTCTCTACGGCCTGTCCTGGGCCAAGGACGCGATCCGAAAAGAAGGCCACGTCGTATTGATGGAGGGATACCTCGACGTGGCTCGCGCGCTGGAGAACGGTGTCCAAGAAGTGGTGGCGACCTGCGGTACGGCCCTGACCGCGGCGCACGCGCGGCTCATCCGGCGGTTCACCGAGAAGGTCATCGTGAACTTCGACCAGGACGACGCGGGCCAGAACGCGGCGCGCAAGAGCCTGGACCTGCTGCTGGAGGAGGGCCTGAAGGTCCACGTGGTCGAGCTGCCCGCCGGCGACGATCCGGACACCTTCTTGAAGGCCCACGGCGGGGACGCGTATCGGGAACGGTTGACGAGCGCGCCCCCGGCCATGGAATGGCTGATCCGGCGGGCCGCCTCCGAGAATGACACGAAGTCGCCCGCGGGCAAGGGTGCGTACCTGAACGCCCTGCTGCCCGTGCTGGCCCGCATCGACAACGCGGTCGAGCGCATGGCCTGGCTGCCCGCGATCGTCGAGCGCGGCGGCCTGGACGAAGGGGCCACGCGCGAAGAGCTGCGCCGCGCCCTGGCCGCGCGGGCCACGGCTGTCAAAACTCGTGTCGAAGCCGCGGGTCCGGCCACGCCGCCGCCCACGCCGCAGGATCGGCGCCTGCTGCCCGCGGAGAAACTTCTGCTGACCCTCATCGTCGAAGGATCAGAGGCCCTCTCGGCCGCCCTCCTGGAGCTTCAGGAGCCCGACCTGGAGAAGCTCCGGTCGGCCGCCATCCTGCGCTCCGCCCGAGCCCAGGCCGCCGCCGGCAAGACGGTGACCCGCGCCCGCCTCGAGGACGAATTGAGCGAGGACGACCGCCGGCTGCTCAACGAGATCGCGGTGGGGGCGGTGCCCGTGGGCGGGGTGGCACCGATGGATTGCGTACGCGAGCTGCGCTGCGGACCGCTGAAGGCCCGCATGGCGGAGATCCAGAAGGACCTGGCCCGGGCCACGGGGGCGGACCAGGAGGCGCTTCTCAACGAGAAGCTGCAGATCACACGACTTATTACAACTTTATGACCTGCATCCAGCGGCCACTACCGCGAGTAAGTGGCTGTAACGAATAAGGCGTCGGAGCGTCTAAATCACTCGGGCTCCACACAGGCGGCGGGGGGCACCGAAAGAGGAAACGAGGGGAGAGGGAAAACGAATGGCGTTGTCGATCGAAGAAAAGTACGACGAGGTCCGGCAGCTCATCACCATGGGAAAGGAGAAGGGCTATCTCCTTTACGAAGAGGTGAACGACATGCTGCCGTCCGAGATCAGCTCCTCGGACGAGCTGGACGACATCTTCTCGATGTTCGGCCAGATGGGGATCGAAGTCGTCGATTCGGAGCAGAAGTTCCGCGAGGCCAAGGAAGGCGAGGAGGGCGCGGAGCTCGACCTGACCCCGGGCACCCTCGACAAGACCAACGACCCCGTGCGCATGTACCTGCGCGAGATGGGCACCGTGCCCCTTCTCACCCGTGAGGGCGAGGTCGAGATCGCCAAGCGCATCGAGCGCGGCAAGAAGGCGGTCATGCGCGTCATCACGCGCACGCCCATGGCCGCGCAGGAAGTGGCGCGCCTGGCCGAGCGGCTGGCCGCGGGCGAGCTGACCGTGCGCGACGTCGTGATCTTCAACGAAGAGGAAGTCACGGACGAGAAGATCGCGGCCAAGATCAAGGAGACGCTCAAGCTCACGACCAAGGTCGCGGAAGCCCACCACGAGTACCTGAAGTACCGCGAGAAGTTCGTCGAGATCGGCAAGCGCGAGCCGAAGTACGTGCGCGCGAAGTGGAAGCTGGCCCGCCTGCGCATCCGCATGTCGCTGTCCATCCAGCGCATCGAGTTCGCGGAGCCGGTCAAGCGCCGCCTGGTCGAGCGCCTGCGCGAGTCCGTCGAGCGCATCCGCGAGGCCGAGCGCACGATCGACAAGATCGAGGTGAAGGTCAAGGCCAGCAAGTCGGAGGAGAACCGCCAGATCCTGCGCAAGCAGATCCGCGACCAGCGCGAAGGGCTGCGCTCCATCTCCGAGGACTTCGACGCGCCCACGGACGAGCTCAAGCGCGAGCTGCGCACGGTCGTGGAGGGCGAGATCCGCGCGGAGGCGGCCAAGAAGGAGCTGGTGGAAGCGAACCTTCGCCTGGTCGTTTCCATCGCGAAGAAGTACACGAACCGCGGCCTGCAGTTCCTGGACCTGATCCAGGAGGGCAACATCGGCCTGATGAAGGCCGTGGACAAGTTCGAGTACAAGCGCGGCTACAAGTTCTCGACCTACGCGACTTGGTGGATCCGCCAGGCCATCACCCGCGCCATCGCCGACCAGGCCCGCACCATCCGTATTCCCGTGCACATGATCGAGACGATCAACAAGCTCATCCGTACCTCGCGCGCGCTGGTCCAGGAGCTGGGCCGCGAGCCGTCGTCGGAGGAGATCGCGAAGCGGATGGACATTCCGGTCTCCAAGGTGCGCAAGGTCCTCAAGATCGCGCAGGAGCCGATCTCGCTGGAGACGCCGATCGGCGAGGAAGAGGATTCGCATCTCGGCGACTTCATCGAGGACCGCAACGTGGTGTCGCCGTCGGAGGCGGTCATCAACATCAACCTCAAGGAGCAGACCGAGGCTCTCCTGAAGACGCTGACGCCGCGCGAGGAGAAGGTCATCAAGATGCGCTTCGGCCTGGGCGACGGCTCCGAGCACACCTTGGAGGAGGTCGGCCAGTCGTTCGCGGTCACCCGCGAGCGCATCCGGCAGATCGAGGCCAAGGCGCTGCGCAAGCTGCGGCACCCGTCTCGGTCGCGCAAGCTCAAGGCGTTCCTCGAGGGGTCTCGCATCTAAGCTTTTCCCGGATCGCGCCGCCGCGGCTCAGCGGCGGCGCGACGTGCCGTTGTTCGTTAGCGGCCGCAGCGGGCTTCGTGCCCCTGCGGCCGCTTTCTTTTGCTTTCGGTTACCCGTTCCGGAACGGGTTGAGGGTCGCGCCAACTCGGTCCGGAACGAGTTGGCCTGGAGGCGTCTCCATGCTCCCTGCCGAGGGGTATGTCACGACGGACGATGGGCTTCGTCTCTGGTTCCAGACCGTGGGCTCCGGCCCGCAGGTCGTCGTCCTGCCGAACGGCTTCCATCTGCTGGAGGATTTCTCGTGCCTCGCGCCGGGCCGGACCCTCGTCTTCTACGACGTGCGGAACCGCGGCCGCTCCGACAGCGTGAGCGATCCCGCCAAGCTCGAGCGCGGCATCCACAACGACGTGGACGACCTGGATGCGGTGCGGCGGCATTTCGGGCTCGAGCGGCTCGTTCTCATCGGCCACTCCTACATGGGCCTCATGGTGATCCTGTACGCGATCAAGTACCCGGCCCATGCGGACCGCATCGTCCAGATCGGCCCGATGGGGCCGCATCCCTCCAAGCAATACCCGCCCGAGCTGGCGTACTCGGACTCGGTCGCGCGCGACGTCTTCGTGCAGATCTCAGAGATCCAGAAGGACCGCGGCTCGATCGATCCCGAGCAGCGCTGCCGGCGCGTGTGGTCGGTTTTGCGTCTCCTCTACGTCACCGATCCCGCGGACGCGGACAAGATCCGCTGGGGGCGCTGCGACCTGCCGAACGAGCGGGGCTTTCTGAAGTACTGGACGGAGTCGATCCTTCCCTCCATCCAGGCGCTGCCCCTCTCGACCGCCGACTTCGCCGCGGTGACTGCGCCCGTCCTCACAATCCACGGCGCCAAGGACCGGAGCGCGCCCTTCGGTGGCGGGAAGGATTGGAGCGACCGGCTGCGCAACGCGCGCCTGGTGAGGGTCGATCACGGAGGCCACGCCCCTTGGATCGAAGCGCCCGAGTCGGTGTTCCAGGCGATCGCCGCGTTCCTCAACTAGGCTTCTTTGGATCGAGCACCAGACAGCTCAGGCGCTCCGCGGCCGCCCGGACAGGTATCGCAGCAACGCGCCCAAGGCGATGAACCCGAGGCCCACGGGCAGGACGCGCGGGGCCGTCACCTCGAACCCGCCTCGCGCGCCGGCCAGGAGGCAGTCGGCGGGGGTCAGGCCCGGGGCATCGCAGAAGACCACGGCCACGCCGGCCAGCCCCACCACCGCGGCGACGACGAGGCTGAGAGCGGTCGCGCCGAGCGCGATGAAGATGACGCCGAGGGTGCTCTTGGGCGGCTGCTTCTCGCTCATGGGCGCTGGTATACCTCTTTCTCACTCGCAGCGCAGCGCCGACATCGGCTCGACGCGCGCGGCCCGGCGTGAAGGCAGCCAGGCGGCGAGCACGGCCGTGACCAGCAGGAGCACGGCCGCGGCGGCGATGGTGGCCGGGTCATTGGGCTCGAGGCCGAACAGCATCGCCCGCACGAGGCGGCTGCCCGCCAGCGCGATCATCAGCCCGACGGCCAGGCCGACCAGCACGGGGGCGAGCGACTCGCGCAGCACCATGCGGACGACGCGCGCGCGATCGGCGCCCAGCGCCATGCGCACTCCGATCTCGGACGTGCGGCGCACCACCGAGTACGCGAGCGTGCCGTAGATCCCGAGGCTGGCCAGCAGCAACGCCAGCACGGCGACGCCGGAGACGAGGTGGGCGAAGACCCGGGCCTCCCGGATCGCGAGATCGATCTGCTCCTCCTGGGTGCGCAGGGCGTAGATCGGCACGTTCGGGTCCAGCGTGGCCAGCGCCGCGCGGATCGAGCCCGCGAGGGCCGAGGGCTCGGCCGACGTCTTCGCCGCGATCGTCATCGCGCGCTGGCGGCTCTGCGGGTACGGGACGTAGACGGTCGGCAGCGCCGCCTCGCGGGCGTAGAACTTCACGTCGCCCACGAGGCCGATCACCTCCGCGGTCTCGCCCTCCAGCTCCACGCTCCGGCCGACGGGCGAGGCTCCCGCGAAGAACTGGCGGACGAGCGCCTGGTTGACGAGCGCGACCCGTGGCGCACCGCGGCGATCCGTCCACGAGACGTCCCGCCCGGCCAGGAGCGGGACGCCCATCGTCTCGAAGTACCGGGGGGCAACGTAGTGCACGTACACCTTGCCTTCGGAGGTGGTCCCGTCGTCGCGCCTCGCCTTGACGACGAACCGCGTCGCTCCCTGATCGGGGATGCCATACCGCGAGCACGTGACCGCGCGCACGCCGGGAAGAGCGCCGACGCGCTCGATCGCCTGCCGGTAGAAGTCGTCGAGACGCGCGTCCTGGTAGCCGCTGAGGGCCGCGTTCATCTGGAACACCAGGAGACGGTCGGGCTGGAACCCCATGGCCTGCGTCCGCAGGTTGATCATCGTCCGCACGAACAGGCCGCCGGCGACGAGCAGGACGAGCGACACCGCCACCTGGAGCGCGACGAGCGCGCGGCCGCCTCCCAACCGCCGCGGGCCCTCCGCCCGGCCGGCGACCGGCCGCGTCAGGGCCAGCCGGGCCCCTACGCGCGTGGCGCGGAGGGCGGGGACGAGCCCGCAGAGGATGCCGGTGAGGAGGCAGGCGAGGGTCGAGAACGCGAGCAGGAACACCCGCGGCTCCATGTCCAGGTCGACCGGGTTCGCGCCCGGCCGCAACGCCACCGGAATCGCCCGGCGCAGCGCATAGGCGATGACGACGCCGAGGCCGCCGCCCAGCGCCGCCAGCAGCGTGCTCTCCGTCAGCACCTGGCGGATCAATCGCGCCCGTGAGGCGCCGAGGGCGGCGCGCATCGCGATCTCGCGCTGGCGGGCCGCGCCGCGCATCAGCAGCAGGCCCGCGATGTTCGCGCAGGCCACGAGCAGGATCGCGCCCGTCGCGGCCGACATCACCCGCAGCGGGGTCGCGAAGGTCCACCGCGCGGTGTCGATCCCCCGCCCGCCGTCGTTGAGGTCGAGACGGGGCGGCTCATACTCCTTCGCGGAGCCCGCGGGAACGATGGCCTGGTGGACCAGCGTCTCCGTCTCCACGCGCGCCTGTTCCGTGGACACGCCGGGCCGGAGCCGTCCCATCACGCGCACCCACCAGCGGCCCGCGTCCTCCAGCGAACCTGCGGGCTCGTCGAAGATCCGGAGCTGCGCCATCGGCACCATCAGGTCGACGGCCTCGCCCGGCTTGACGCCGAGGAAGCCGCGCGGCGTGACGCCCACGATCGTGACCGGCGCCGTGTTGACGTGGATCGTCCGGCCCACGACACCGGGGTCACCGCCCAACGCCCGCTGCCAGAACGCGTGGCTGACGACGACGACGGCCGGGGCACCCGGCGCATCGTCAGCCGCACCCAGCACGCGACCGAGAGCGGCGTCGAGCCCCAGGCCCCGGAAGAACTGGCCGGACACGAGCTGCCCCTTGGCCAGCTCGGCATGCCCGCCCGCGCTCACGCTCACCCTCGTGAGGGCTCCGAAGCAGAACAGGTCGGAGAACGAAGTCGCATGGTCGCGCACGTGGGCGAACACGGGGAACGCGAACGACCACGCGATCACCTCCCTGGCGGGGGTGCCTCGGCCGTCCCCGTCGTAGGTCTTCGCGACCGTCCTCCAGCGGCGAGACGTCCATTGCAGCTCGCGCAGCTCGCCGGGCCGGTCCACGGGCAGCGTCTTGAGCAGCACGGCCTCGACCAGGCTGAAGATCGCGGTGTTGGCGCCGATGGCCAGGGCGAGGGTCGTGACCGCCACCGCCGTGAAGACGGGCGCCCGCCGCATCTGCCGGAGCGCGTAGCGCCCGTCGGAGCGCAGCTCGTCGAGGAGCCTCAGGCCGCGGGCCTGGCGGACCTCGTCCTTGTAGCGGTCGGGGCCGCCGAACTCCAGGCGCGCCCTTCGCGCCGCCTCCTCCCCGGACAGCCCTTGCCCGCGCCAGTGGTCGGCGCGCATCTCCAGGTGCGCCTGCATCTCCTCGGCCATGTCCGATTCCAGGCGGTCGCGGTGGAAGACGCTCGACGCCCAGGAACGCAGCCGCGCCCACATGGTCAGGCCTCCTCGGGGCGGGCCTTGAGCGCGGAGGTCATGGCCGCGGCCAGCCGCTCCCAGCCCGCCGCCTCCTCCTTGAGACGGCGGCGCCCGGCCGCGGTCAGGCGGTAGAACTTCGCGCGCCGGTTGTTCTCGGAGACGCCCCAATCGCCGCCCAGGAGGCCCTGGTGCTCGAGGCGGGCCAGCGCCGGATAGAGCGCGCCCTGCTCGACGAGGAGGGCGCCGCCCGTCATCTGCTCGATGCGCAGGAGGACGCCATAGCCGTGGAGCGGGCCCAGGGAGACGGCCTTGAGGATGAGCAGGTCGAGGGTTCCCGGCAGGAGATCGGCGCGAGGCGGCATCACTCTCCTAAGCTACTTAGGAGAAGGATGCGCGATGCCGCCTGGCCTTGTCAAGGTCTTCGCGGTGTAAGCTGCGCGCTTTGGAGAGGGACACGCTCATGCTCAGGCTCGCGCTGGCCGCCGCCATCACCACCGTCTTCCTGCCCATGGCCGCGGCCGCCCAGACGACGCGGGACGAGGTCACGTTCCTGACCGGGCTCGTCAAGATCGACACGAGCAACCCGCCCGGCAACGAGATCGAGGCCGCCCGCTACGTCAAGGGCATCCTCGACCGGGAAGGCATCCCCTCCACGATCGTCGAGTCCGCGCCCGGGCGGGCCAGCCTGATCGCGCGACTCAAGGGCAGCGGGGCGAAGAAGCCGCTCATGCTGATGGGCCACCTCGACGTCGTCGGCGTCGAGCGGGAGCGCTGGACCGTCGATCCCTTCGCCGCCCTCGTCAAGGACGGCTACCTCTACGGCCGCGGCGCGGAGGACGACAAGGGCATGGTCGCGGCCAACCTGGCCGTCTTCCTGAGGCTCAGGCGCGAGAACGTCCCGCTCGACCGTGACGTCATCTTCCTCGCCGAAGCGGGCGAGGAGGGCACCAGCGAGTTCGGGATCGACTACCTGGTGGCGAGCCACTGGGACAAGATCGACTGCGAGTACGCGCTCAACGAAGGCGGCACGTTCCACACCGAAGGGGGCAAGGTCCGCTACGCGGGCGTGCAGACGACGGAGAAGGTCCCACGCGGCCTCCTCGTGGTCGCGCGCGGGACGAGCGGCCACGGCTCCATGCCGCGCCTCGACAACCCCGTCACGCACCTGGGCGCGGCCATCGGGAAGATCGGCGCCTGGCAGCCGCCCATGCGCCTCAACGAGACCACGCGCGAGTTCTTCTCACGCCTGGCCGCCATCAGCCCGCCCGCGGAGGCCGAGCTCTATCGGCACCTCGACGACCCCGCCGTCCAGGAGAAGCTGCGCGCGACCAGCATCCTCTACAACTCGATGCTGCGCACGTCGGTGGTGCCGACCATCGTGAAGGGCGGGTTCCGCGAGAACGTGATCCCGGCGGACGCGGAGGCCATCCTGGACGTGCGCGCGCTGCCCGACGAGGACATCGACCAGCTCGTGGCCACGCTCAAGCGAATCGTGGACGACCCCGCCATCGAGATCACGCGCCGCACCACCGGCCAGCGGCGGCCGGGGGCGCCCGCCTCCAGCATCCATAGCGAGATGTTCGCGGCCCTGGAGCGGGCGCAGAAGCGCGTCTTCCCGGAGGCCGTCACCGTGCCCCTCATGCAGACGGGGGCCACCGACGGCGCGCAGCTGCGGGCCAAGGGCGTCCAGGTCTACGGCATCGGCATCCCGGTGGACGACGAAGACCTGCGTCGCATGCACGGCAACGACGAGCGCATCTCGCTGGCCGCGTTGGCCCGGTTCACGGACTTCCTGTACGTGGCCGTGACCGACGTGGCGGCCGCGCGGCGCTGACACCGCGTTCCGGGCGGCGATCCGCCCCGGGGCGGATAAGATCGGCTCATCCGACAAGGAGGTCCCCATGAACCGGAGCCGCAGGACGTTCCTCGCCGGGGCCGGCGCCGCCGTCTCGGGCGGCCTCCTCGCCGCCTCCGGAAGGGCCGCCGAAGCCGACGCACGCGACAAGGCCACGCCCAGCGACCTGCCGCGAGGCATGACGCTGGCCACCATCCGCCAGGGCGGCGAGCTGACCCTCGCCATCAAGACCGAGCGCGGCTTGCTCGACGTGCGCAAGGCCGAGGCCGCCTTTCCGGCGAAGGCTCCCACCACCATCGACGAGGTCATCCGCCGCGGCGGAGGCGCCCCGCTCCAGGCCCTGCTCACCAAGGCGGCCACCAGCGCGCGGAAGGACCTCTTCGTGGACGAGAGCACGGCCGATTTCGGACCGTGCGTGACGAACCCCGAGAAGATCATCTGCGTCGGGCTCAACTACCGGAAGCACGCGGCGGAGACGGGCAACCCGGTGCCCACCACTCCGATCCTCTTCAACAAGTACAACAACACGCTCAACGGCCACCGCGGGATCATCAAGGTCTCGCAGGAAGCGGCCGTGCAGTTCGACTACGAGGTGGAGCTCGTGATCGTCATGGGGCGCACCGCCCGCAACGTCAGTGAGAAGGACGCCCTGTCCTACGTGCTCGGCTACTGCACGGGCAACGACTTCACCGCGCGCGACCTGCAGCGGGCGACCAGCCAGTGGATGATCGGCAAGACCCTCGACGGCTCGGCTCCCGTGGGCCCCTACCTCGTCACCGCCGACCAGGTGCCCGATCCCAACCGCCTCAAGATCGAATGCCGCGTCAACGGCGAGGTGCGCCAGTCGTCGAACACGGCGGACATGGTGTTCGGGTGCGCGGTCCTCGTCAGCTACATCTCGAAGTACTTCACCCTCCAGCCCGGCGACATCATCTTCACGGGCACGCCGGAAGGCGTGATCTCGGGCTATCCCAAGGAGCGGCAGGTGTGGCTCAAGGCCGGAGACCGGATCACCTCGACCCTCGAGGGCCTGGGCGAGCTGCACTTCAGCCTGGCCTGATCGGAGTCTGCTCCGTTCCCGTTCCGGAACGGGTGGACAACGGGTGACACGTCCCGCCCCGCCGGTCCCTGGGCGGATAAACTTACCTCGATGTCCGGGCTGGCCGGCCGTCGACGATCGTCGCCACCCCCGCTCCGGTCGGCGCTGGGCGCGGCCTTCCTCCTCGCCCTGACGCTGCCCGACTGTGGCGGGGGCTCGCGTCCCACCGCCCCGCCGCAACCGTCCGCGACCCCGCCACCGACCACGCTGGCGCCGACTCCGACGACGCTGGCCGATCTGTCCGCGTCCGTGACCTCGCCCGAGGCGGACATGTCCATCAACTGCTCGAATGAGGTCAACGCGCGGGTGACCCTGGAAAATCGGGGCGGGACCGCGGTCACCGTCTCGCGCGTGCAAGGCAACGTGGGCATTCCCGCCGGGCGCTGCTTCGGGGGCGGGGACTTCAGCCTCTTTCCGCGCACGGATATCGCGTTCCCGAACACCTCCACGGTGGTCCTGAGCCGGTCGCTCTTCCCCGGCGGTTCCGGCTGTTGCGACGGGCGCGACTGCGCCAGCTCCTGCCGCTTCCTGGTGTCGTTCGAAGTGGTCACTCAGCTCGGGACCGTTCCCGCGGGCTCGTTCACCTACACCGTGTTCTTCCAGAACTGCCGCTCGTGTACCGATGCCCGCGCGGCCGGTCAGGCGGCCTGCGCCCGGCCCATCGGCGATTCTCTCGGGCGTGATGCCGATCCTTGATCCCTCCCCCGGCGAGGCTTAAGATCCGCGCACTCCCGATCATGACCTTCCGCCCACCGCGCTCCCGTCCGATCCTGGCCCTGCTCGTCGCCTCCGCCGGCGTCGTCGGCGCCTGCGGGCCCAAGGAGCAGGCGAGCCCGCCGCCCGCCCCGCCGAGCACGGTCGCCGCCGTCACCACCAGCACGACGACCACCACCACGACCATGCCCGCCCCTCCGCCCGCCTGGCGCTCCGCGCGCTGGGGCATGAAGAAGCCGGAGCTGCTGGCCGCCTTCCCGGGTGAGGCGCAGAAGCTGGCGGCCCCCGTGGACTTCGGCCAGCCGCGGCCGGGGCCGAGCGACATCGGGATCCCCGCCTACGAGGCGGACGGCTCGACGTTCCGCGTCCTGTTCGGATTCGGGGCCGATGGCCTCGACCGCATCCAGCTCACGGCGCTGAAGCCGCCGGCGGCGGCCTGCGAGGACGCCGAGAAGCGCCTGACCGACGCCAGCGGCAAGCCCTCCTCGCGCGGCGAGACCGGCGGCTCCCTGCCCGGACAGGAGATCGTGTGGATGACGCCGGTGGCGCGGATCGCGCTGGCCTGCGCCGAAAAGGCCTCGCTCAACTTCCGCAAGGTCACGCTGGAGTACACGCCGCCCGGGCCCTAGATCAGCGGGGGCCTACTGGTACCGCAGGGCCACCAGCGGATCGACGCGCGTGGCGCGCCGGGCCGGGATGTAGCAGGCGAGCAGGGCGACCGCGATCAGCACCACCGGCACCAGCGAGAACGTCGGCGGGTCCGTCGCGCTCACCTGGAAGAGCAGCGACGTGATCAGCCGCGCGAGGCCGAGGGCGACGGCGAGCCCCAGGCCGATGCCGGCGGCGGCCATGAGGCTCCCGTGCCGGAGCACCATGCGCAGGATGTCGCGACGCTCCGCGCCCAGGGCCATGCGGATGCCGATCTCCTGCGTCCGCTGCGCGACCGCGTACGACATCACGCCGTAGATCCCGACCGCGGCCAGGAGCAGGGCGACGGCCGCGAACACCGTGATGAGCATGACGGCCAGCCGGCGCTGCGCCGTGCGGTCGGACACGATCTCGGCCAGGGTGCGCACGGAATAGACGGGCACTTCCGGGTCCACCGCCTTCACCGCCTGCCGCACGGACGCGGCCAGCGCCGCCGGGTCCGTCGACGAGCGCACGAGGAGGGTGGCGTTGGTGACCGGGCTCTGGAAGTACGGCAGGTAGATCTCGACCCGGCTCTCCTGGTCCACGCCGTAGTTCTTGACGTGGGAGACCACGCCCACGATCTCCATCCACTTGACGTCCTTGTCCTCGGGGCTGGAGCGGCCGAAGCGGAAGCGCTTGCCCAGCGCGTCTCCTTGCGGGAAATGCGCACGCACGAACGTCTCGTCCACCATCGCCACCGGCGGCGCGTCCGCCGTGTCGTGGTCGGTGAAGACGCGGCCCTCCCGGACGCGCACGCCCATGGCCTTGAAGTAGTCGGGGGTGACGCGCGTGATGTCCGCCGAAGGAAGCTGGCCGGCGGGGGGCTCCGGGCGCCCTTCCAGCGTGAACGAGCTCTGCCAGCCGCCCAGGAGCGGAATACCTGCACTCGCGGCCTCGGCGCCGGGGATGGCCTTCATCCGCTCGACCACCGCGCGGACGAAGGCGGCCCGCTGCGCCTCCTCCGGGAAGCGCGTCATGGGCAGGGGCAGGTTGGCCGTGAGCACGCCCTCCGCCCGGAAGCCCGCGTCGGCGGCCAGCACGCGCACGAAGCTGCGCAGGAGCAGCCCCGCCCCCACGAGCAGGATGAGCGCGAGCGCGATCTCGGTGACGACGAGCGCGTTGCGCAGGCGGTGGTGCGCGGGGCCGACGGTGCCGCGGCCCTCCTCGCGCAGCGCGCCCTGCACGCCTCCGCTCGAGATCTTCCAGGCCGGCGCGATGCCGAAGAGGAGGCCGGTGAAGACGGCGAGCGCGCCCGTGAAAGCGAGGACGACGCCATCCACCCGGATCTCGTCCACGCGCGGCACGTTCGCGGGCAGCGAGGCCACCAGGCCGCGCACGCCCCAGAACGCGAGAAGGGTTCCGAAGATCGCGCCCAGCGCGGCCAGGAGCACGCTCTCGGTGAGGAGCTGGCGGAAGATGCGCGCCCGCGGCGCCCCCAGGGCGCGGCGCACCGCGATCTCCTTCTGCCGTCCCGCCGCGCGCGACAGCAGCAGGTTCGCGACGTTGCCGCAGGCGATGAGGAGCACGAAGGCCACCGCGCCCAGGAGGAGCATGAGGGCCGGACGCAGGTCGCCCACGTAGGACTGGTGCAGCGTCTCCAGGGTCATGCTCTGGCGGGCGCTGCTGTCGGGATGCTGCTCGGCCAGGCGGGCGGCAATCCCCTTGACGTCCGTGCGCGCGCGCTCGACGGTGGTGCCCGGCTTCAAGCGGCCGATGACGTAGATGCCGGGATGGTTGCCGCGGTTCTTCTCCCCGCCGATCTTGTCTTCGAGGCGCAGCAACGGCGTGTAGACGTCGATGGTCTTCCAGCTCCCGTGGACGGTCTTGGGCATGATGCCGACGATGGTGAACGACTCGCCGCTCAGGACGAGATGGCGGCCCACCATCCCGGGGTCGCGCCCGAAACGCCGCTCCCAATAGCCTTCGGACAGGATGGCCACCGGCTCCGCGCCCGGCTTGTCGTCGTCGGCGGTGAAGCCGCGCCCGAGGACAGGGACCTTGCGCAAGGTCGGGAAGAGGCCGGAGGTGGCCTGGCGGCCGGCGAGGCGCTCCGCTTCCGCGCCCTCCGTATTGAGGATGAAGCCCGTGCCGTTGAACGCGACCAGGGACTCGAAAGAGGTGCTCTGGTCCCGGACGTCCTTGAAGTTGGCGACGGAGAAGCTCATCTCCGGGACCTGCTGAGACCATTCAGTCAGGAAGACGAGGCGGTCGGCCTCTTCGTAGGGAAGCGCGCGCAGCAGGACCGCGTTGATGACGCTGAAGATCGCGGTGTTGGCGCCGATGCCCAGGGCCAGGGTCAGGACGGCCACGGTGGTGAAGCCGGGGCTCCGCGTCAGCATGCGGGCCCCGTACCGGACGTCTTGCCACCAGGTTTCCATCATCCCTCCTGACCCGGGCAGACGAGCCACGGCCGTTCAGCCACTAAGACGCCGGGGAACAGCCGAAGGTTGCAATGGGCGGGTTCGTCGCTCGTTGGCGCCCGCGCGGGGACGCGAGGTGTAACTTTGAATCAGCCCTCGGGAGGGAGGAATCATGAGCTGTGCACACGCGGGTTGCAAGTGTCAGGAAGGGACGGTCCAGCGCAGCGGGAAGAGCTTCTGCAGCGAAGCCTGCGCGAACGCGTCGACGGCGGGCGGCCGCACCCCGGCAGCAAGGGCGGCTGTGGGTGCGGTCATTCCGGCTGTCGGTAGAGCCTAGGCGAGTTCGGCGTGCGCCCCACACGTTCCGGAACGGGTGACGACTCCGAACAGCTTGCGCAGCCCGACTTCCCCGCTCGTGGTCACGACCAGCGCACGCGTGCCCTCGAGCCGCCGGACCCAATGCAGCGCGAAGCAGCGGCGCTGGATCGCGGCGCCCAGCGCGCCCGCGAGGTGAAGGCGGCGCTCGCTCCAGTCCAGGCAGGTTCGGCACAGCGGGCGCCGGGACGGCGCGGCCGCGAGGTCGATGCCGAAGTCCAGCAGGAACGCGGCGCCGCCCGGCGTCACCAGGCCCCCGTCGCGATCCATCTCCACGTGGCCGCGGCGGGCCATCGCGTCGGCCAGGTCGACGCCGAGCCGGCCGGCGAGGTGGTCGTAGCACGTCCGCGCCGCACGCAGGGCGGCGTCACGGGGCCCGGTCTGGACCGGCCGGGCGCCGTTGGCCCCGGCCAGCGCGGCGGCCAGGCCGCTCATGCTCTCGAGCAGGCCCGCGACCTCCGACGACGCGAGCGCGTGATAGCGGTGCCGCCCCTGGGGCCGCATCATGACGAGGCCGGCCGCGACCAGCTTCGCGAGGTGCCCGCTCGCGGTCTGGGGGGAGACGCCCGCGTGCGCGGCCAGCTCCGTGGCCGTGAGGGCCCGGCCGCCGAGCAGGGCCGCGAGCATGCTCGCGCGCCCAGGATCCCCGATGAGGGCGCCAATCCGGGCCAGGTTCACATTGCCGGACAGGACGGTCTCCCGTGACATGACGGGATCGTAGTGGATGGGCGGCGTGGATGCTTCGGCCACGGCCGAAGCATCGCGCGGCCCGCTAGGGCTACCGTGAGGAGCGTCCACTCGACGGGAGGCCTCCATGGCCGTGACCTGCTGCATCCGTTACGTGCTCGACCCTTTCCAGCGCGACGCCTTCGAGGCCTACGCCCGGAACTGGCTGACCATCATCCCGGCCTGCGGGGGCGAGGTCGTCGGCTACTTCATGCCGCACGAGGGCACGAACAACATCGCGCTCGCGCTCCTCTCGTTCGAGAGCCTGGCCGCCTACGAGGCGTACCGCGCCCGGCTGAAAGCGGACCCGGCCGGGGCCGCGAACTTCCCGATGGCGGAGACCGAGCGGTTCATCCTCAGCGAGGAGCGCACGTTCCTGCGCCGGGTCGAATCCTCGCGCGACGAGCCCTGATCCGCTGCGGTCCGGGACAGGCGCACGTCGAGGACGCAGATCTCGGGCGGGCACAGGAAGCGGACCGGCGGCGCGAAGCCGCGCTCCATTCCGACTCCTCGCGAGACGTGGAGGGGGATGCCGCGGAAATCGTGAAGCCCGCCCGCGAACAGGCGCGGCAGGCGCGACGCCGTGACGGGCGGCCCGAGGAACGGGAGGACGACCTGCCCGCCGTGCGTGTGTCCGGCGAGCACGAGGTCCACGCCGACGGGCATCGCGTCCACGAAGTCGGGGGAATGGGAGATGACGATGCGGTGATCCGCTCCCGGTCCCTTGCTGAGGAGCCACCCCAGCCAGGCCGGGTCCCGCTCACGGCCGCGACTATTCGAGAGGCCCGTGATCCCCAGCGTGCTCCCGTCCGGCAGGTCCACGACCGCACTCGCATCGACCAGACAGCGCACACTTGTGGCCGCGAAGACCTCGCGACAGGGCGGGCCGACGTCGCCCTCGGTGGCGAACACGCCCAGCGGCGCATCGAAGCCGATGCGCGCCATGAGGGCACGGAGGTCGCGCGCCGCATCCTCCTCGGTCGGGCGGCCGAGCGCGTCCTGCACGTAGTCGCCGGTGAGCACGATGAGGTCCGGACGGTAGGCGAGCCCCGCTCGCAGCGCGCGCTCCTCGTGCGCGCCGATGGCGGGCGTCTGGATGTCGGTGACGTGAAGGATGCGGATGGCCTGGGAAGGCGAGTCCTCTCCCCTCGCGCCCACGACGTGATTGCGCACGCGCAGCATCCGCGGCTCGACACGATAGGCGTCGAGGTAGACGGCCACCAGGCCGGCCGCACACAGGCCGAAAGCGGCGGCGCGTAAGGGCTGGACGGCCCGACGGTGCGCGAGGGCGAGACCGATTCCGAGGAGGATCGCCTCGCCGAACAGGGCCTGGCCCATGAGCCGGCCCGAGATCTCCCCGAGGTAGAGACGGCGTCCGTAATCGACGTTGGCGGCCAGGGTGGCCAGGAGCGCGATGCCGTAGGTGGCGACCGAGGCCACGCCGAGGTCGATCGTGAGAGCCTTGAGCCATCGTCCGGCGCTCCGCCCGCACCGCGCGCGATTCATCCACCGCGTCATGAACACGCCGGCGATCGCAAGGGTCGTCGCGTGGAAGAGGATCATCGCCAGCCGATAGCGCTCGGGAGTCATGGGCGGGCGAAGCCTGCACGGGGCGTTCCAGCGCGTTGGAGCCGGTTTCGGTACACCGTGGCCCGCAAACGTGGCTCGCGTGCCTCATGCGCGTGGCTGGGTGGCCGCGCTGGCCGCGGGCGAGCGAAGACCTGTGAGAAGCTACGGGCGGTGGCTTCGGCCCTCCTCCTCCAGGTGACGCGAGCGGACGTCACCCGCATGCTGCACGCAGACGCGCTCCGGCTCGGCCTGGGCCCGCTGCTCGTCGTCGCCGGGCTGGCCGCCGCCGCCGTCCATCTGCGCTCGCGGGGCGGCGCGGAGTCGACGCTGCCGTGGTTCGGCCTCTTCTCCTTCCTCTACGGCGTGCGCCTCCTGGCGCGTGCGGACACGTTCCGGCTCTTCTTCGATGCGCCGCCCGTCTTCTGGCGCCATCTCGCGGCCGCGATCACCTACGTGATCCTGATTCCCGGCCTGCTCCTGGTGCGTGCGGCGTTTCCCGCGTGGCGGCGGCACTTCGGCTGGGCGGCCGCGCTGGTGGGCGCGTTCGCGGCGGCGGCCATCCTCTCCGACGCGATCCTGCGGCGACCGGCCTCCGCGGAGGTGCCGAACAACCTCATCACGCTCGCGTTCCTGCTCGTCGGGATCGTCCTCGTCTTCCGGCCGCAGGCGGAAGCCAGCCGCGACCTGCGCACGCTGAGGATCGGCCTGGCCACCTTCGCGGCCACCGCGGCGGTGGACAACCTACGCGGCCTGCACGTCCTGTCCGGGCCGCGCTGGGACGTGGAGCCGCTGGGCTCCACCGTCCTCATCGCGTGCCTGGGGACGATCGCCGTTCGCCGCGTGTTCAAGGACGCCGAGCGCCTGCTCGCCCTCGACAAGGAGCTCAGCATCGCCCGCCGGATCCAGGCCTCGATCCTGCCGCACGCCATGCCGAAGGTCAGCGGGCTCTCCGTCGCCGCGCGCTACGAGCCCATGACCGCGGTCGCGGGCGATTTCTACGACTTCCTGGAGATCGGCGACCGGCGCCTGGGCGTCCTGGTGGCCGACGTGTCCGGGCACGGCGTGCCCGCCGCCCTGATCGCGTCCATGGTGAAGGTCGCGATCGCCGCCCAGAAGGCGCAGGCCGATCGGCCGGCGGCCGTCCTCGCCGGCATGAACGAGACGCTCGCGGGCCGGCTCGGCGGCCAGTACGTCACCGCCGCCTACCTCTTCCTCGACCCGGAGGCGGGCCTGATGCGCTACAGCGCGGCCGGCCATCCGCCGCTCCTGCGCGGTCGCCGGGACGAGCCGGGCTCGCACGAGATCGAGGAGAACGGACTGCCCTTGGGCCTGATGGACGTCGCGGAATACGCCCAGCTCGAGCAGCCGCTGCGGGCGGGCGATCGCTTCCTGCTCTACACGGACGGCCTCGTCGACGCCACGAACGGCGCCGGCGAGTTCTTCACGCTCGAGCGCGTGAAGGACGCGATGGCCGCGGGCGCGGGCCTCACCACGGAAGGGGTCGCGGACCTGATCCTCGCGAAGACGCGCGGGTGGGCGGACGAGGTC